>Ga0209755_10008001_pt1 | contig 11393 bp, 6 predicted proteins | sample TergutCo191P1_FD_187301 | JGI IMG/M metagenome (GOLD analysis project Ga0209755, IMG submission 187301) | Cornitermes sp. P1 segment gut microbial communities from Petit-Saut dam, French Guiana - Co191P1 (SPAdes) (version 2) | ecosystem: Host-associated > Arthropoda: Insects > Digestive system >...
AAAAATGGCACTATCAACAGTCAGCTCTCACCCGGGCCGCAACAGCAGAGGAGATTTTCGGGAACTGTGAAAACTGAATTACGGTGTGTCTGAATGTGATAGTAAAGGGACGTGTTCCCTTTGTTCAGACTTCGGAATTTGTAGCGTGTTTACTGGCAAACGTCACTTCAAAAGCAATCACAAGGTACTGTGACACAAAACGGATGTGGAGGGGAAAAAGGATATATTGCAGCCAAGTATTACAATTTGACTCAGTATAACCGGTCTCAGCCGGCGAGTGTTGATACAGAAGCCTTGTTGTTGTGACCGGATTCGTCGTTTGAAAAACTGGGTAATAGAAGTAAGAATGTCGATCGGTCACGGCAGCTGCCAAGGAGCAGAAATATTGTAAGGCAGTGCTTCTCAACTTTGTGAGACCGCGACCCGGTAAATCCTTTTTTTCATAAGACGAGGGCCCGGCCCCAACAAATTTACTCGAAAATACCTCTCCATTTTTATAAGTTCATATATTAAACTAACATAAGTATTAATGATTAATTATGACATAATCATAGAGTATTAGTACACTTATGTATACGGTGTGGCATGTTGACAAATATGAAATTACATTTAAATTAGTTATCAATCACTGGACTAATGAGATCTTGTAGCATATTGTAGTTTCCTCAGGACAACATCTGGGTCTGAGTTTTTCGACACATTCACGAATATTTTTCTCCTCAGAATATTTCCACTATAAAACATTTATTCATGAAAACTGCTTAGAAAACTAAAATGACAAATTCCAGGAGAACTTCTCGCGGCCCGTTTTAATTGATGCCAGGGCCCGGTACCGGGCCGCAGCCCGGCGGTTCAGAAACACTGCTGTAAGGGATAGAACAACAAAGTTGGCGAGTGACATCTCGGCAAATTGAAGTGTTAGATTAATGCTCATGGTTACAGTCGTGGGAAACTCAAACCTTACGTACGAGGGGACCCTGCATACTTGGAGGTTTACAGGAATGAATTGTGTTGCAGAAGAGACGACGCCTGCGATATGGCGATGGAAGTGTGCAACTGGCTCACATTTTGGCAAGAAGAATGGATGAAGCGTGGGTACAGAGGAGAGAAGCGAGGGGTAAGTGGGTATTTGCCAACCAAAGTCTTTGGGCAAGGTCACCCAGGTCTAATTATAGACCAGGCTTTTACAACAAAACTACTCCCAACTATCCGTCCGGCAGCAATCGTCAACGGAAAGTTATGACACTAAAAAGAATGGAGGGTTAAACTCTGCATTTGCAACACCACCGCAGCATCACTGCACTACTTGTTCATGGCCCAACCTAAGCATCCGCTTCCTATGCCAACGATTCTGCGAGCCGCTGATTCACTGACTGATTATTTAACAATCTGTAGGCAAAGCTCTTCATTACAAAGACACTGTTTGTTGTAATGTCCGGGTAACCTAGCGTGTAAAAAATTATGTCAGAGATCAAGGATACGCACTTAATTAAAGTCATTCGTCTAGAGGAAGACAAAACGACTTGAGCGTAACTTTTGAAGCACTGCGACTACAGTGACAGCCCGATATCCTGAGCCAATATAGACACACTTTGTACTGAACAAGGGCCACTTGAAAATTTGCGAACACTGCGCGGGTTGCAAACCAGCGCTGGACAGTGAGTCTTGTTGTTTCAAAGAACATTCATTTTGTATTAAGCAATTAAAAAACTAAAATTACTATTAATTAACTGCTAGTAAAAATTTTATGGTACGTAATTGTAAATTAATTATTAGGTCTTACGTTACTTTTAAGAGCGGAAGAACGTCACTGAGAAGCTTGCCCTGTTCCTTTTTCGCTGATATTTAAAAAATAAAGGAAATGTCACTCTATAATATTATGACTGAAGTACACTAATTATCAAATTAACATACTCAGAACTGAAACAGTAAGGAGGACGATGGAACTTACCACTCTGTGTTTTTCTCACTTCTCCCACTGTACAGTTTCCAGCACACTACGTCTACCCTGCAAAGCACATGAACCCCGTTGCAACTTAAATATTGTTTACCAAATTCAACTATGCAAGCGAAGTTCACCAAACCTCTTAAAAAAAGTAGTGCCCTTAATTCTGATGGGGAAGGTGCTTGAACAGCCTTCGCGAGCCGCGGGGTTCTCGTTCACATCTCTGCACTAGGCCATCAAGTTGTATCGGTCGGTCTGGGTATCTGAGATTCTTCGACAGAGCATCACATGTTCAAAATGAAAACTGGGGGACTAACGCTTACAAAGTTTTGGCCAGTCCTACAGGAAAGTCGGGGCACGGCCCGCACTCTTCCCAATTAGTTTGACCACTATGGGTTCGGATCCCAGAAAGTCTTCCAACCAAAGATGTTAATCGTGTTGTTCTATGTATTGTTTGTGTGTAAATGTGCACTGTACTGGTGCCACCGGGTGTCAACCGAACTGCAGTTAACAAACATATATCATATCATGACTTAGGGCACCTACAAATCTTCTTCCTACGGAATTCAAAGGCCAAATAAAATTGCGACGTGCGATATACGGGAACTGCCGATCTCAGCGGTCGCGCGGTCTAAGGCGTGGGTCTACGGCCGCTCGCCTGCTGAGATTGTGGGTTCGAATCCCACCGGGGGCATGGATGTCTCTGTTGTGAGTGTTGTGTGTTGTCAGGTAGAAGTGTCTGCGACGCGCTGATCACGCGTCCAGAGGAGTCCTGCCGACTGTGATGCGTCGTGTTACATGCCGATTAGAGGTGAAGTTTGTAGGTTTCTTTGACCTTAAGAGGGGGCACGCGGTAGCGCAGTTGGTTGAGGTACTGCGCTGCATGTCGGAAGGTCGCTGGTTCATTTCCCGATGGTGTCATTGTAATTTTTCATTGACATAATCCTTCCGGCCGCACTGTGGCCCCGGGACCGACTCAGCCACTTAACAGAATTGAATACCAGGAATACTTCCCGGGACGTAAAGGCGGCCGTTGTGTAAAACTAACAATCGTACCACCTTCGTGTGTCGATTGTCTTTAAATCTGGGAGCCTCAACTTCCTGTAACCCCCAGGGCCTCTCCAGGCCTGTTAGGGATTGCTTTGCCTTTTAAATGCACAAGGCGGAGAGTGGACACATGAGGCACGCATTTTTAGTCCTACTTTGGCGAACACGGCTTGTGAAGGTGGTCTCTCGTGTACTTTCTATCTGTGAGTTGCAATTGAAAGAAAGGACATCGAGAGTGAAGCGAACGTGCTCTCCCCGGAACTAACACTGTGCATTGTTATCTGTGCGGCATCTTTCGTGTTTCAGAAGAAAGAGTTGTGTTTTATACCGTTAGTTAAAATGTCGTGCTGTGTCTAGTCCTTCACATTTATGTCACTCTTTGGCATTTAAACATCCAGTAGACAAAAATTAATGTGCAAAAGACTGGATCTCTCTGCTAGATCTGTATACAAAGAGTGTTACACAACCTGTTCGTGTATTCGTAGCCTTATGTACCCAGAATCCAGTGCGCATGCGACGTGTTGCCGTCTGTTGCCTGTCCGGCTGTATTCTATTTTTTCCAAATTATCTCATTAGCACAATTTTCGAAAAAAGTTTATTGAACACAAAATGTGTATTTCGAGTTTCTCTGCAACTTTTGTCTGAAACATTTTTCGTTTTAAGAATAACTGAGCGATGTATCAAAAATGAACTGTGGTCTTCATATAAAGTACCCTTTATTCTTGTCAGATTTTAATGAAACTTGAATTTTCTCGACAGATTTTCGAAAAGTACTCTGTTTCTAGTTTTATTTCAATGTACCCCTGTGCATTGTGTTTCCGCTGGTATAAATATCAGCCTGTCTTAACGGTTGCGAAAAAGGTTCTTGTTAACTTCATGTATCCACATGTAAGAACTCGAAAACTGCCGAGCAGATATTACTGAAATTACTGATTGGGAAATTTAACAAGAATTGATCGATATGTTCAGTATTTGTAAAAGTAATGCAAAAATAGCAGGAACTTTGCATGTACTGTGTGGGTGTCTGGACGCGTCTCCAGCGTAACTAGCGAAGTATGTGTCGGAACGGGAAACGTATCGAATGAAATTTGCAAGGAAAAACAGTGTTTGATACGTTTTCCATCAGTCTTGCCGTTTTCGAGACGAACAAAAGGGAATGAATGATGTACAATTATTATCATATGTCGGTATTATGTAACATCTTTGTGTATTGTTTGTTTTTCATAGCGCTGCTTTTCCTCCCCACAACGACCGGCAGTTGTACTGTTTTTCCGTGAGACATGGCAGGGTATTAAGAACATACAATCTTGCCCACTCGTGTTACACAGCCTATGCCATGCACTGGAGACCCTGCCGTGTTCTGGGACTTCGGTGTTTGGAGACCCTTCGCAAATTTTAAGTGAGCAGGATAGTGTGATGGTAATGTTGTAGACACTTATTCGGGAAGTAATCCTGTTCGTATTTGGGTCGGGACACTGGCTGTCCTGACAAGTATGTTCCGTGATTTTCCTCACTGCATCCAGAAAATTCCGGCATCGTGCCACATCGTTTCCAGTTTCTGCCGCCGTGTAGTGAGTTAATTACTTACTTACTTACTTACTTACTCCATGGTGCAAAGTCCTTCTTGAGCAGTTAACTGGTTTGCAGCTAGTCAAGAAATTCCCCGCATTTCACGCAGTAGTGAGTTACTGGCATCGTAAAATAGACAAAGAAAGGTGCTTGGTTTTCGATGATCCGACCAGTATTATCGTGTGGGGCTTCACTTACTTCGATGGTTAAGGATTGCTATTTTATTACTGAACCTAGCTGAAAGAGAAAGAATAAGCTTGCTGGAAAATTGTAGGACGTCTGCTGTATAAATGGGTTTTGTTAGGAGCAGGCTTTGCAGCAACAGACAGCGTTACTGTCTGTAATAGTGATGGTGTGTGACTCGGTTGTAGTTACGGATGATTTCTCTTATCCTTGTGGGGGGCGGGAGAGGGAGTTATCAAGCAGGAGATCTGTTGGTGGTTGTGGTTTCTCAAGCCCGTACAATCAGGCTAGGAGAAAGGGTGTAATTACTGTAGAGCAAAACGAAACTTGCTGGCAGATTTACCCATTTATCTGTGCGTGAGAGAGGACCGTCTTGTGTTTTTAAACTACCCTCCTGATATGCATGGTGTTTGAAGTTCTCATGGCGGTGACTTAAGATCATCCTAATTTTTTATAATTTGTGCAAACTGAGAAGCTCTTCTTTCCTGTTATTTTCTCCGTCCTCTTAACTGGGCATCAGTATCTCAGACAGTATCTTTCCCGTAGGGTCTGATTTCAAGTTTCGCTCCCGTGTATAGCAGGCAACGCTGCAGTTTCTGTGTGTTCTTATTTGATATAGGAGACTGTCAGACAAAATATTCTGAGCCGAATGCTGTTAGGCATCCCGGAATTTAGTGCAGCGAACGCTCGGTTATCCGATCTATTGAGGGAGGGATGTTGGATAGGAAAAGCCGGTAATTCTGTTGTTCGCTTTCTATATCCTGTAGCTTAGCCAACAAATGGGAAGTTAGGAGGCCAAATAACGGAACCTAGGCAATGTCTTAGCATAAAAATGGGTCTTAAAACATATTGTAAGTCTTTAAGTATATGTGGGGAGGGAACGCTACGTTAACGAAGTTCGACCCATGTCGCATAGGAGTAACCGTACTTTGGCGAGCTTTGTAAATGTTGTTCTCTAGGCTGCATTATTGGCCTCCCACAAAGAGAGAGTATAATATGTTATCCAAATGATGAATTCAAATTCTTACACAGAGATATATTTGATTGAACCTTTTTGTTTTCTCTCGGTGGATCGCAAGGGCGGATTGGTTGATGCTGGGCCCGGTTGATCGAGATTCGGATAACCGAGGGTTTGCTGTATGTTGTTAACGTCATGAATGAAATATTTATTTCTTACAATAGTCGCTAGCTATTTGATTTTGGCCACATTATGAAATGGTCTTTACGTTGTGATTTTTTACGCCATATGGCGACAACACATTAATAGTACATTTGGCTTTACGTTTATTTCTAGACCTTAACTATGTCACCCAGATCACTGTTTAAAATAAAATCAGTAAATTCATGCTTGTGAACTGGTCGCTGTACTTGTATCATAACCTTGTGGCTTCATCGCTTATCTCTGATAACTTTGAAGTCCGAGTTACAAGCACTCTTGACACTATTGCGAGGCAACTTATTTAAGTGTTATTAGTCATGTATATCTCAGGTCGGATCACATGGGTGTTACTGGGGCTCAGCTGCTGTGTGTTATTTGTGACTTGGATATGATAAGATTGTCCAGAGATATCAACTATCAGTTTCTGTATTAATGCTGCCGTTCTCGTGGTCATTTTCGTACCGTACATTTCAACACGTCTCTGTATTCTGATACCTAACAAAATACCTGTCTAATAAAACTGTTTCACACTTCGTGGTCGTGGATTTCTGAGCCTAGGAAGGACGCAGGGAACATTGCTATCTTTTGTGTTTAACACAGTTTCGCTTGTGGGAATGAAAAATCTACTTGCAGTGTTCAGCGTGGTATAAAACCGCGCTCCAGAGCATTCACATGAGTGGCTTGCGTTCTTGAACTTGTTCTTTCAACTTTCCCATCATTCATAATACTTGTAGCGTTTTCATACAGGAGTATTAAACCTGCACGGAATCATATGCAGGAAGGGCGATTACTGGCGAAACGGTACACGGAACCGATACCACAGGCCTGTTTTTCATGTGCATGTACGGAACGTAGACAGTGTACAGGGTATGATAATTACGAGAGACGGGATAACCGAAGTTCGTACATGCGGCAGACATGGCAGGTGTGTCAGCAAGTTGACGAAGGAACTGAACATCGCGTCGTGAACACGAATGGAGGTGGTGAGCTTCAGAATACAACGATCGGCCATGGGGGAAGGTGCCCCCAGCTATTCTACGTAAATTATGCTAGCTGGACTGGAATCAGAACTTATTCGTTGGATTACGTAGTACTTGACAATGCAAGTGACAAGTTGGGCACGTTTCCGTCAGTCTGGTAAAATTAGGTATGACTGCTGTAAATGTTTACTTACAGTGAGAGTCGGCGTGTTTAAATGCAATTATTCATTTCCTAGATGCGCAAGTGCAGTTAATAGATCGACTTAGGTTACACCTACGGAATAATCGCGTGCTTACGACGTGTATGTGTCGAGTGAAATTGTAGTCATCACCATTATCATTATTTTCGACAGCAATAGTAGCACCGATCTCCAAGTCGTAGTGGAGAGGTTCGGGAAATTGCCAGTGTAGAGGCCGACTGTCATGACTGAGGCTTCATTTCGTTATCCTCAGTCCCTCTCAGAAAGAATCCAAAGGTTGTACCTTAAATAAGCGAATTGGTACGTCATTTGTCATATCTGTCAAATTCTTCGTCTTTCACGTTTCGAGTTATACAAGTTTTCTCCTATCGAGTGGCCGTAGTCGGTGTGCTCGAATCGTCACGTTGCAACAGAATGTCGTAGTGGTAACGTTCTGTACTACAGGTTCTGCGAAGTCCAGTTGAAACAGTTTCTTCGTGTAAGGTGAATGAAACCTGCCTGGAATGCTGTTGCAGCGAGCAGTGGAAACGGGCGCAGGGCAGTGAAAGTGTATCCTTCTGAAAGCATCCTCTGAGAGCGATGTAACGGTCACAGGGAAGGAACAATACCTGTCAGAGTTCCATTGTTTTTATCAGCTCTTTTTCCTCTGTTTATGTCTGTAGATTTTTATGCTGGTAGTTGCTGGGTAATGCCAAAGAATTCTTCCGGCTTAGGAATGGGCAGTTATTTTTTACTGGTGAGCCTATTGGAGTTTTTCGAAGTGACTGTGGACTCCAGGGGCTCAAGGGAAAAACAATCAGCAGTTGCAAGTTTATGAAATAGTAATCGCAGAGGTGGAACATGTTTAAAAATTGTACACGAAAGGTAAATAAAAATGTTTTAATATATAATTGGAACACATCATCCTGAAGTCTGGCTTGTTTTCGTGGCTCTTCGACACACTTTAGACTGGGCCTAGAGAGTGTCTTCTTGCCCCTCAACTTTCTCCTCCCCAGCTGTGTGCATGCATACATATAGACGTACATAATAACCAAACGTTCTTCTGCCTGTCTGTCCGTCCATCTCACCCCCATTTTCGAAAACGGATTGTCGTGGAAAAGTTATGGTACAAAAATGTGAAGAAATCGCTTCTCTGTGTCGCAAATTAGGTATATGGTGTCCAAAAAAATTTCACGTCAAATATGTAGTGCCCTATTTCTGGCAGAAGGAGTTCGGTGGAAAATTGATATCGAGTTAGGTCTGATGCTTGAACTGATTGAAGTCTTTGTTCCGTAAATTGGTCAGTGTCGAAAATTGTGTGTCGAACACGTAACTACCCAATTTTCCGCAAGTATTTGTTGTTCTATGTTTGATTGTAATTGAGCAGTGTGGCCACATTGATAAATTTGTTGTGACGTTACGTAATAATCTATTGACATCGTTTTCATTCACTTACGTCCCGTTGCAGCGGAGTTACCGAGTCTTTCTTCGTAAGATTTACATGATTCACAGTTTAGGAAAATAAAAACTTGCAACCGTAGTATTTAATGCTCATCGATTGTTTTTGTGAATATGAAATTTGCTATGTAGATGGATTATGAACCTACAAATTGTGTACGAAATTTGAGTTAGCAGGTACAAAGTATTTTGACGGGATGAAATTTTTAAGTTATGTAAGACCGATAAATTTAACGCTGACATAATGCAGGCATATGAATAATGTCTTCAAAGAAATATAAACACAGTAATGTTGTACACTTTATCTGCTGCTGTTGCTGCTGCATAACACAGTACACGCTACACACGAAGTTGAATTTTACATCCGGTAACTCATTTTGTTTACCTTGCTGCTAGAATGTATTAATTATACTCCCTGATGTTGACACTTTAATGGTTGAAACATGTTGGAGTGAAGAGTAATGTTAATAAAGTGGTGTTTTAATAATATTTTAGTGCATTTGGCGGTATTTATTTGATATAGTGCTATTGTACATTTGTAAACATTGACAAAAAGCGTGATCCCAGTGGATTAAATGGTAAGACTGACTCAGAAGAGCCCAGCAAAGATGCGAACGCCCCTCGATGTAACGCTGTACATCCATTTTCCCATCTCGTTTATTGCCCTCACCCAGAGTTTGATACCCATATGAAGGTGGTCACTGTATAACTCCTCATTGGCATTTTAAGTGGACCTTTGGGGCAAGGTCTGTCACGCTTGGAATTAGGACTGAATACCTGTCTGAGGGTTTCTTAATTGCTAGTGCCAGTAGACCATCACGGACAAAAAAGCTTCCTCAAATTACACAGTGGTGCATTAAATTAATAAATAATGTGTATAGACCAACTAAGGATCCCAGAACTCCCACGTCGCGTAAAATCTCTTGCTTTGCTTATTATTAGCTTATTGAACGCTTTCCAGTGACTTAGGGTGTGTGGCATCGAATGACGGGATGATGAGTGAACAGTTCATTGCGGAAGACTTAGAAAAAAGCTGCCATGGCCGAAATTGTTCTAAGCTTCCCTTAGTGGGAGAGACTGAGAAACTCTACAAGGAATGCCCGTACAGCCAATGTCTGGGAAAGGATTGATCCTGGGACCTCCAGTATACGAAGCAAGAGGGCTGCCTACTCGACAGTGACGTTCGATGTCAAAGTGTCTTACAGTATTGTTTTATGCACTGTAGGAAAAAGTAAACATTAACGATGTTGTCTGAATTTTTTAGGCTTTGAATTTGATGTAACCGAAGGATGAAGGCTTTACAAATGTAAATTCGTGTAGGTGTGTCAATATGAAATTTGGCTAGGCATTGGCCAGTTTTTACCAATATTTCCAGCGCCACGGAACTCGGGTTGTCAATACCACTAACATCCTTCAGACAGAGCACTGAGAGAGCTTTGTCAGCAATTCCTTCCCCCTCATTCCCAGAGAATACGGTCGGTGATGGTTCGACATCTATAACGTGGCTGCAAGACGTATTTTTCTTAAAGTTTCAAGTACGTGACACAAGGAGTGCTGTACAGTCATTTTCGACGTACCCTCCTGGGCTGATTCCCCGTGAAGACCGAAACCCAGCGCCCCTTCGAATCGTCGGTAACTCTTCACCAGTCGACACGGCACAGTGTCGCAGAAGACTTGAATCGTCATACTTTTTTGTGATTTTGCGTTCTGCTGGTCTCGTTTGTATCTGCGGATATGCGGCTGTTATCACAGGCTGGAATTTATTTGTGGTTTCTTTAACGAGATATTTAAGACGTACTGTATGTGGCGTCGAATGTAAGGAAATTAGTGAAGAGTGAATTAGAGAGAGTGTGAAAGCAAACTGCCTTGCTCTGATTTGAGATGCCTTACCGCCATTTGCCTGGAGAGGTTGCGGAAAACCACGAAAATGTTCAGTCAGGATGGCCCGTCTGCGAGCAGAGTTTAATCCAAGGAACCTCCAATTTCAAAGAAATGCTGTGCACTCGACGGTGACGTTCCATCGAAACGTGTTGTTGGAAGACTAATCGCACGATTGCACAGAGCCGAAATTATTGATCTTGTTAAAAAAGTTTCAAATAAAAATATATGACGTCTTGCTTCGGTAGAGGCAGTACCATCCCTTTCACAGCCGGTGCAGTTATAGTCCGTGTGTGTAGACTGCTGTGTGCGTTTAGTCGCTGTAACACCTGAGGGTAAAGGTAAAAGTAAAGCCCCTGTGCTGACTTCATTTACCGTGCCATGAGGGCGTATGTGTGAGTGGAGGCAAAGTTTCGCGGCTCTTGGTGCAAGCGAGTGGTAGGCTTCACGTTCTCCTTCACCCCCGTGGAAACAACGTCCTGTACTAATTGCATAGGAAGTCGGACGTGCCCCAGAGTCGATCTGAAATCTGTGGAGGTGAAATGATAAAGTACTGTTGTCTTGCCTGCGAATCGAACCTCGGTTCCTCGGTCCTCAGGCCTTTTAGCCTAGTCAGCGGTACCAACTGAACTGTCGAGTGCAGGCGTGCATTGAGCAATTGAGATATTTCTGCTCTATGTTTCGGTGTAGACCTTCAAGTATGTCGCTGTGTCTAGAAACGTATCCGTACTTAATTCTGCCATGACCGGGGTACTGCTGTTGGAGGTACGTCAGGTGCGATCTAACATTAACAAGTGTAATGTGTGTCTATTTCTCCTTCCGAACTTTTACCAGTGGATAAACCACCTCCAAGATGGTGATCCAAGATTGGTGATAACGGCGCTCCTGGCTGAGGTTTTTCGTGGTTTTTCTTCATTCAGTGAAATGCCGGGATATTACCAAGAATTCGACCCTTCCTTCCTTCCTTCCTTCCTTCCTTCCTTCCTTCCTTCCTT
>Ga0209755_10008002_pt1 | contig 11388 bp, 7 predicted proteins | sample TergutCo191P1_FD_187301 | JGI IMG/M metagenome (GOLD analysis project Ga0209755, IMG submission 187301) | Cornitermes sp. P1 segment gut microbial communities from Petit-Saut dam, French Guiana - Co191P1 (SPAdes) (version 2) | ecosystem: Host-associated > Arthropoda: Insects > Digestive system >...
TGTACGGTAGCCACAGCTGTTAAAGCCATGTACCAGTACTGCAGTACAGTTACTGTATGCAATTCGAATCCTCACTGTCACTATATTAGTGCACACTGTTACCAATATGTACAGTAGCCACAGCTGTTAATGCCATGTGCCAGTATTGGAGTACAGTTATTGTATGCGATTCAAATCCTCATCACCCATGTTTCATATACTGTATGACTAAACTCTAACTTCTTATTTTTGTTGTTATTCTTTCTTGAAGTTGTAGCTACTGTGTATTAAATTATGGACAAGAAAACTACCATCTCTCATGCAAACAGTGGGCAGCTATGTGTGTTTGTAAGTAACATAGACTAATTGCTTCCTTGTTACAGCTGCTGAGTTTATGTTTGACCGTACGAGGCAGCACCAGATGTCAGCCTTTTTTAATGAAGAAAATGACTGTCACGTAAGAAGTTCTAAACATGATAGGTCTGTTGGAGACCAAGAGAATCAGAAACATCACAATCTGTGTGAAATGGATGAAGTCCGATTACGTTCATGCCTTGAAGAGATGCGCAGTGTTATTGGTGACTCAATTCCAGAGCACATTTTGATAGACTCAGTCCTGAAGAATGAGTTTAATTTCAGCAAGGCACTGGACGATGTACTGAACAGTGCAGCGTCTGCCACAGGACAGCCAGAAGCAGGTGAATGTGCACTGCATTACTGAAAACATTAATGCAGGCATTCAGAAATGCTGGTAGCTGTTAGTTTCGTACTCTCCACTGTGAGAAGTCTTCCACCACCAATTAAAATTCTGTGTTGAGTGTTATATCTTAACCCTTTAGATTCTCTAACATTTCCTCTAATACCCCAAATACAGGAACAGTAGTTGACATTAGTTCACAGTTTCTCATACTGTAGTAATTTTTTTTAAATTTTCTTTGCATATGTATGTCTATATGTATATAAAACACTGCATGTGAGTCATACTCTTGATGTGAGTGAGTTGCATCACTTTACCATCGTTGTGTTCTCTGTGGGAGGTATGTTGAGACGGAAGGGATGGGTGATAATCAAGTATGGTTGCCATGGATACCAGGTATGTTCTGTGTCAGATGTTCGCTGGGGCTGTTGAGGGGTCCAAGACTGCTTTTGCCTGGCAACCCAGGCAGTGTGTGCCACTCGGCAAGTGACACAGTGGCACAATTCAGAGGACATGAGTCCCCATGTGTATTGTGATTGGCATGGTGTCTTGTTTGATAAAGTTTTTTGTACGTTAATGAACTATGTACTAATGAGTTTGTACTGATTGATATCTTGCAGATGCTCCAAAACCACAACGGGAGAGGAAAAGCAGAGATAGAGGTGAGAGTTTAATGTAACTTTGTGAATATGCAAATCTGTGTTGGAAGTGTGCATTTGAGTTAGTGGTGTGCTGAGTTGCTTGTGAAAACATCAAGAATGGTAGGCGAAGGTAAATTTATCTTCTGTGTACAGCATGCAGGTGTATGGGGGAGTGAGGGTATAGCCACACTTATTCTTAGCATTGGCATTATATGGGATGAGTGTTCAGTTTCACTCCCCAGCTGCTTTGCCAGAGGGGAAGAGCTGCTGATGCACATTGAATAGGAGGCTGGCTGGGCCCCAGAGCCAGTCGGGTGTTTTGGAGAGGAGAAAAAAATCTCCATGCCAGGAATTGATCATGATTCCATTGATATCTAGCCCATAGGCCAGTCACTGTACTGACTGAGCTAAAAACATAGTATATTAGACACATTAATGAGGGAACAGCATTGATTGTAAGGCTGTGTGTTGGTATTGTTGGACTGTTGGAATTTGTTAGCAGCATTACCGATCTTTGTCGGCTATAGGGATTCTGAACTCTTGTATGTAGTGTGTGTTGCTGCTCCATATATGTCAGGGGTATTCATGTCTTGTACAGAGACCAAGAACCTTAAATCTCTGGACATATTTAAATAGGAGGGGGATAGTGTAGTTGGTGTAATGACTTGGCTGTGGGCTGGATGGTCCAGGGTGCAATTGCTGGTAAGGACAAGAGATTTTTCTGTTCTCCAGTATGTTGAGACTGGCTGTGGGGCCTGTGGTCTTTCCCTGGCATAGAGCGGCTGTGGTGTGTAGCCGAGCCATCACCCTCACTTAGTGTAAAGGTTAAGAAATAAGTAGGGCTGTACTTTCTCTCTCCCTGTATGACTTCATGACAAATGCAGGGACAACTTTAGATTTTACTTGAATTTGTTTTAATGCAGGTGAAACTGCATTAGTGTTAAAAACTGTGACAGTTGGCTATCTGGACATTGCAAGTGTTATGTCAAAATGTTTTCACACACTGTGTAGAGTACCAGTGTGGTGTGTGAGTTGTATGTTAGTAGTTCTGTCAGAATAGTGTAATGTCATTTTATGTGACAACTGCCAGTTGCCACTTCCTGTTGGTTTACTTACCTTGGTAACACACTACATTGCCTACCACCCATACGAGCTGGGGGAGTGGGGGTTAGCAGGAGGAAGTGACAAGCAGTAGTTGTCAGATAAAATATGTCCTGAATACAACTATATTGACACTTCTGTTGATGTTTAGTGTGTAACAACATGGCTCTCTTTTCTCCTTTCATGTTCGTGCTGTACCTGCACATCGATTGCCACTTGGGGGTAACTACATTATTATTTTAAATGCCAATATGGAAGGTAAGATGATGAGGGTAGTGGGCACAACTATGTTGTCTCAAAACTGCAGAATCCGTGTTTGAATGTTTTGTGTGATACTGAAATGGAAATTTTGGGGAATAATGTGGATAAATTAATGATCGGAGAGTGTATCCTTGATCCTGCTGAGGCACCTTGCAGTACTCAGCTAGGGCAAAACTTGGCAAGTGTGTCAAAAACACAGTTAAATGAGGACAGTGGTACTGCCTGTGAGGATATTTCCAGTTCTGCACACCCCAGTACAGGAATGTTAGGAGCTGGTCCTTCAGTAGAGGTTGCATGTAGTAGCAGTAAGTGTAGGGGCCAGTTGGATGAGTGCAACTGTGTGGTTCAAGCCATTTGTCCGGAATCAGTATCACATAAGCCTAAGCAAACAGAAAGTAGATCGTCCATCAAGCTACACATTCCAAGACTGAAAATGAAGGTAAGAAACGATTCAGAGAAGGAGAATGATGCAGATGGATACAGTTGTGTCTCTTCTTTACAATGTCTGAAACTTAAAAATCAAGTTACAATGCGTGACTGTGACCTCCAATATGATGGGGCATCTGATGAATGTAAAAGTCCTTTATCGTTGGCTGTAGATGTAGAAAGACAGGGATATAGAGTCTTTGAACCACAAGCTTTGCAGACAAGTAGCCAGTTCTCATCACTGGCTCAGTTGGCAAATAAGCATTCATCAGAAGCAGTGAAACTGAAACTGTCAGAGCGCAGCTGTTTATCACCATTAACCCAGTGTACAATTAAACATGTAACCGAAATGCATGATCAGTCACTGCAAGAAAATAATTTCTCTTCACTTGCTCAGCTTGCTGAGAGACGTAATGAAGTGACCAAACTGCGGATGTCAGATAAGGGCAACAATTTTTCATCACTGTCCAAGCTTGCAAATAGACAGGAGTTGGAAGTACAAGCAGAAGAATGTGTCATGACACTACACAAAATGGCATCGCAACGTCAACAAGTGCAGAGCAAAGTCTCTGTGTCCTGTTTGACTGATCTGGCATCCCAGCATTTGATTGTACATGAGGAAATGAGGGCCAGTGACTGCACACATGTACAGGAAGCTGAGAGTTTACTGAATTTAAAACCAGCATCTTGTTCCACAAATGAATACGTAGACGTGAAAGCGTGTTTGACATTGTCACCTGGAAATAAACTATCAGAGTCAAGTGGGCATGAATTAGTTTTGTCAGTAGACCAGAAATTTGACTACAATTTGGCAGGAGGTTCACAGACTGGGAGTGAAGGGAAAGGGGAAGACCTGTCTGTAATCTCAAAGAAGATGGGTGAGCTGATGATAGATTGTGAGACATTGTTAGAAACAGGTTCAGATGTAATGGCTGTTAAACAGAATCCAGTGGTAAGACCTCAGAGTGACGAAGAGAGTGAAGGTAACTGGGAAATTGATTTGACATGTGCACTTATGCCCCCAGGTTCTAAAAGTACAGAGTCATTTTCAAATTTGAAACCCAAAGTTACAGACTTACAGCACAATGATGCAGATCAAATAGTGCCTGGCGATGTTGTCTCGTGTGAGGCTCCTGAAGTCGGGTTAGATTTTGATGCTAGTTTGAAGATTATAAAACTGCAATTACCACTTATTAAAAGAAAGTCATATTTTGGAAGAACTCTGTGTAGGAAATGGAAAAAATTATCCACACCTTATACTGTGCCCAGAAAAGAAACCTTGGGTAAAGTAGTAGTATTCACTTTTGATACAGTTTCACCAGATGATAAGATTTTGGCAAGTCAAAGGAGAAAGTGGTTGTGAGGGAAACCATTGTAGCTCGGTAAATATTGTACTAAGCCTGTTGATGCAAAAGGAGTATGTAAATGAGTGCGATTGTTTAGGTGCTCATAGCATTGCTTATGAGGATGCAGGTCTCCTGGGATATAGTGCAGTAATGTTGGGTGAATGGTTTCTGACGTTTTAAAGGAATGGGTGCCTTCGTGGTCCTCTTGGTGCCCTAATCAACTGGGCAGAAATGTGTTGGTATCCACTGACAACCAAGATGGTAATAGATGGCCATGAAAACCAGAGATCTTTCTGCTGATGACTTTTATCACTGTGTAGGTGTCAGTTGGTTAGACAGATGTTGAACTTACGCATGTGTTGATAAAATAGTTTGATGAAAGTTGCTTTAAGCCAGATGAGCTTTGCCCTTTATTCCATCTGGATGTACAGCGGTACATGTTAGGAAGTGTGTAGCACTGCCTGGGTAGTGAATGAGGTGACTGGTATAACTGCTGGTCAAGATATCAGCTTAGCTGACTGAAGGTGATATGCTGCTGTCACTGCAGTGAGTTTTAATTGGTGCGGTGTAGTTTGGTAGAACGGTACAGATGTTTTGAAGGAGTCTTTGGGATTTGCTGAAGATGATGGTGATAGTTTCCGCTAGACATTTGTGCCAGTATGTCAGATTACATGGCATCACATATCAGGTGCCTCCAACATTTCCGTTGTTACATGGGTCATCTAGCAATCAGGCCTAGCTATGTGTCTGTGTTTTCCCCAGGCTCCTCATCATTGTACTCCCTTGCCATGTGAGTTTTGAGGCTTTCACAGTGGTGTGGTCAAAGATTGTGGTTGTTTCCATGAAGTGCTGGGAACCAATTACCCAGTGATGCAGTGTTATATCCCATAAAAATGGAGCCTTTCACTGCCATGTTCCTTGCTTGTGTAGAACATCATTTCTGACTGGTTGTTCGCATCTTGAACTTGACCCTCCTTTTATTTTCATGTTAAAAACAGATTGCAGAAGTCTTGTATGTCCATCCTTAAACCAGCCTCGTACAATCTCCTTGTGTGATTTATTCATTAATGTTCTGATGACCTGAAGTAGCTGATTTTAACTAAGTTTAGATGTAAAATTTATATTATGATGTGTTATAAATACATTTACCGGTAACACAAAGAGGTTAAAATGTATGAAGTTTGTTGTTACTTTAACTTTTAAAGTACCTGACATTTGAAGACCTGTATGCCATGATGGCTTGATATAAATGCCAATTTTTTGCTGCACTGTGTTTTTTAGTGCACAGTGGACCAGCTAGGGATAACATTGCAGTGCCTTAGAGGACACAGTGGTCCTATCAATGTTAATTTTATGAGAGAGACCAAATAGACTGATACTGATATACACACTGTCATATAATAGATAGCTGTAAGTTGAAATAAGTTTTTTTAGCTGCAGGAAGCATTTTGTCACAACCGTACAGACATTTGCATAAAGGAATGTGAAACTGAGTTTTCCTGAATATTATGACACCGCTTGGAGACCAGTTGTTTGGACATGTTTATATCGCTGCAGAGCACCACATGAAGTTGCTTTATCCATCTGTTTGTATTTTGGTTAAAATGTGATGACTGTAGTGGGCATTTTACATGAAGACGTACTGTATTTCAGCTGTCATCTTGAGTGTGACTTGTTAAAGTTTATCATGGTAAAAGACATTGGGAACAGATTCTTTACAAAAAAAAATGCAACATTTTATGCTCAATGCACTTTTTTTATTCCAATTATGGTTTTCAAAAAAAATAAAATAAAAATAAACAAAGGTGAATGAATGCACCTGATTTGTTATGCTATACATGTATTTCAAAATGTGTTTTAGTGGCTGGAACATCGTTGTTCTCACAGCAGTGTTTTTTAATGTGCAGGTGTTCTGGGATATGACTCTGTGTCATTGGGTGAGCAGTTTCTGGCCCTTGAAGATGAGGGCAGTATTACTTTGAAACATCAGGAACCAGTCATGCAGTGACACAGTGTCACATCTCAGAAGGTTGTGTGTAACCAGGCGTGGTGTACACGGAGCAGAGAGTGCTGCTTTTCCCTTAGAGAATAAATGCTCCTGTTACTGTGTACTGCTGCATAGTGTCAGAGGAAGAACCTTGTAGAAGTTATTTTGAAATGACTGATTGTTATTGTCATTTCATTTTATTCAGATATCACAAAACAGTATTTGTAGCTGTAAGTTATGTGAAGTTGGTATTTTTTATAGCCTGTAGGTATGGGACCGTTTCCAATTTGGTGTTCTAAAATCCATTGTAATCATGTGAATTTAATGTCTTAGTTGTTAAGAATGTGCACTTCTTTCAAAGTCATGAATGCCATGAGAGTCAACATTAATGCCCGTCTGCTGTCATGGATAATGACAGTTTAATTTTTCAAAATGCTTTGCAGGTATGGGAGCTTTTAGCCGGAATGTTTGTGACTTTCAGTTTTCTAGAGGAGGGGAGGATCATGTTCAGAATCTGCTAAAACACATCTAAGAGTCACAGAAAAGTGAATAGTTGTTCTGCTTTCAAAATGATCATATGTTGGGCTCATTAACATTATTTGCAAGGTATCATCTCAGGAGAAGATAATCAGGAATGTCCAGTGAAGATGGGAGAGATGCTGGAATTACTTGGCACTAATTTTAAATGTATTTGTTCTGCTACAGTGCATTTTTAAACATTTTAAGTAAGGATCTGTTTTCTTAGAAGGGCCTGAAGATGATTCTATAAGAATCGAAACATGTTGCCCTAGTACAATAATAAACATAATAAAGTTTTGTTGTGTTTGACTGACACATCATTGTATATTTATATATTTGTTCTGGAACATAGCCTGATAAAGGATCCCATACCTGAATTGGTATATTTATTTAAGCATTGATTCATAGCAGTGGAACATGTTCATGGGTATTTGAAACCCACATTCATTCATGTGTACTTGTTTTGTTCTGTCAACACATTTTAATATCCAGTCAGTGATCATAATAAGTGTACAACATATATAATTAATTTGGAATTTATTTCTACTTAATGTAATATATACAAATTGTTGAAGCTATGCATATTTTACCTTCTTAGGAAGTGATTATTGTGCCTAAGTGAAAACAATAAATTTATGAATGTGTGTACCATACATATTGTATAATGTGAGCCTTGCAGCACCAGTTTTATATTTTCAGAGATTCAAGTTGCATTTGTCAAGGATAAAGGTCAGTTTTATGTATTCTTCATTATGTGGGCTGTCTAGCAGTCAGTCTTGTTCATTTGTCTCTCTGTCCCACAAAATCATCATCATCACTTTCCTCTCATGTTTTTCTTTTCTTCTGTGTGATGTCATTCGCAACTCGTTGTTCTGATCTTGACCATAGTCTTCCTCGTGGGAATTTTCATTTTTGTTTCATATTTCAGAACCTTAGGCAGTCTCTTCAGTCTTGTAACATAGCCACATCATGTTGGTCTCTTGTGTGTCAGGGTATCTTCCCGTGCATATTGGTCTCTGGAAGTTTGTAAACTTTGGTGTTTGGGGTTTCAGACTTTTGTGATCACCCATTTTATAAGCATTGTTTCAGTACAAGACCACATGACTGGTTAGTCAGCTACCACCACTCTTCTGCTATTGTGCAGACCGCTCCTAGCCCAGCCAAGCTCCGTCTTTCATTAACCAAGATTGATTGATTGATAGCATTTTTTATGGAATGAAACTCCCCTTCAAAAATTTAGTCTATTTTATGCTTCCAAAAAGTGTTTTTATGTTTTATTAAAAATGAACATATATATTTTGTACTTTCGAAGGTACCTTTGAAAATGAATCATGATAAATGTGATAGAGAAGTTTGTGGCGGTTTTATCAGTCCAAAATAATCACAAACAGTGGGAGGATATTATTTATGTGTTTTATCAGTCCAAAATAATCACAAACAGTGGGAGGATACTATTTGTGTTTTATCAGTCCAAAATAATCACAAACAATGGGAGGATACTATTTATGTGTTTTATCACCCAAAATAATCACAGACAGTGGGAGGATACTATTTATGTGTTTTATCAGTCCAAAATAATCACAAATAGTGGGAGGATACTATTTATGTGTTTTATCAGTCCAAAATAATCACAAACAGTGGGAGGGTACTATTTATGTGTTTTATCAGTCCAGCATAATCACGAACAGTGGGAGGTTACTGTTTATGTGTGTTACCAGTCCAAAATGATCACAAATATTGAGAGGTTACTGTTTGTGTTTCGCCAGTCGAAAATAATCACATTGGGAGGTTACTGTTTATGCGTTTTATGAACCCAACATAATCACAAACAGCGGAAGGTTACTGTTTATGTGTGTTATAATTCTAAAATAATCACTAACATTGAAAGGTTACTGTGTATGTGTTTTATCAGTCCAATATAATCACGAAAAGTGGGAGGATACTGTTTGTGTGTGTAACCAGTCCAAAATAATCGTGAACATTGAGAGGTTACTGTTGTTTTATGTGTGTTATCAGTCCAAAATCACAAACATGAAAAGGTTACTGTTTATGTGTTTGAGCAGGCCAACATAATCATGAACAGTGGGAGGTTATTATTTGTGTGTGTTACCAGTCCAAAATAATAACTGAAATCGAGAGGTTACTGTTTATGTGTTTTATTGGTCCAAAATAATAATAGACTTTGAAAGTCCACTGTTATGTGTTTTATGCTTTCCATGATACGTATTTTTGTCCTGGTTCTTTAATTGGTGCTTCTAATGAGTCTAATCTCCTTAGTTTGTTTTTGTAATGGTTCTCTTGCTGTCATCTGACACTGTTAGGGTGCTTGATTCTTGTCCATTTCTTAGTTATGCAACAGTTTCATTTGCATATCTTCTAAATGCTGTTGATTTAACTCCATCAGACTCCATTCTTGCAGCTGATTGTTGTGGGACCTGCTGGTTCATTATCACATGCCCTTCACTGGCCTCTGTCCTGAAACAGATGTATCCTGCCCGCATCATATAATCCCATTTCTTTGATATACATTTTAAGATTATTGCAATAAAACTTATGCTGTTTAGATGAATGTCAGTTTATTTACCAGACTGTCCCTTGCTAAGTATGTGGCATTCACATGAATGTCAGTTTATTTACTGAACTGTCCCTTGCTAAGTATGTGGCAATCCCATGAATGTCAGTTTATTTACCAGACTGTCCCTTGCTAAGTATGTGGCAATCACATGAATGTCACTTTATTTACCAAACTCTCCCTTGTTAAGTATGTGGCAAGCACATGAATGTCAGCTTATTTACCAGACTGTCCCTTGCTAGGTATGTGGCAATCACATGAATGTCAGTTTATTTACCAAACTCTCCCATGTTAAGTATGTGGCAATTACATGAATGTCAGTTTATTTACCAAACTCTCCCTTGTTAAGTATGTGGCAATCACATGAATGTCAGTTTATTCACCAAACTGTCCCTTGTTAAGTATGTGGCAATCACATGAATGTCACTTTATTCACCAAACTGTCCCTTGCTAAGTATGTGGCAATCACATGAATGTCACTTTATTCACCAAACTCTCCCTTGTTAAGTATGTGGCAATCACGTGAATGCCAGTTTATTCACCAAACTCTCCCTTGTTAAGTATGTGGCAATCACATGAATGTCAGTTTATTCACCAAACTGTCCCTTGTTAAGTATGTGGTAATCACGTGAATGTCAGTTTATTCACCAAACTCTCCCTTGTTAAGTATGTGGTAATCACGTGAATGTCAGTTTATTCACCAAACTGTCCCTTGTTACGTATGTGGCAATCACATGAATGCCAGTTTATTCACCAGACTGTCCTTTGCTAAGTATGTGGCAATCACATGAATGTCAGTTTATTTACCAAACTCTCCCTTGTTAAGTATGTGGCAATCACATGAATGTTAGTTTATTTACCAAACTCTCCCTTGCTAAGTATGTGGCAATCACATGAATGTTTTTTTTAGTTTATTGGTATGTAATGATTTATGTGTAAATTGTGTACAAGTTAGGCACGTTTCATGAAATGAATGCCTTTCACAGAAATTGTGTGTGTGTGTGTCAGGTATGTGCATTTTTCTGCATGTTTCAACTCCAAGAGACACTTTATGATGAAATTTGGTACTGCAGGTTTTTAGGGACATATTAATTCCCTTCAGACAAGTAGGAGCTGCTGTTCTTTACCAGCACAGTTGCTTTCCATGTCAATATCACAGTATGCAGTAGCTGAAACATACAGTATGGAATGATACTCAGATTAAAAAATAAAGTTGCCTTTGTATAATTAATTTGGAGTGAGGATTTAAATGTAACCCAAAAACTGTTCCACAGTCCTTGCATACTACTTTTTTCAGCTTTGGCCACTGTACATATTGGTCAGAATAATGTGTCAGTTTTATGATAACTTTCGACATTGTTGGTACATTGACACGTGTACAGATTATAACACCATTTGGTACTTTGTAAGAAGTTGTTATATATAATGAACAGGAAATTCTCATTTAATGTTGCTCCAGACATTGTTTCACTCAGACCCAGATAAACATTAGTGGCCAGACATTCAATGATTGTTGTCTGGAGATGGGTTAACGTTATCATCCCCAGCCTGCTTACAGGATCTCCGAAGGCCAGACTGTTAGGTATTGTGATTAAGGCCGTTATTTTCAGCAGAGCAGCCCTAGCGTAAAGTGAGGGTTATTATATGGAAAATAAAGATGAAAAATGGTTGCAGTCTGTTTGAATAATGCATGCAGATTTTTTTTGCCTTTTAATGACTGAAAGAGTGAATATCCAGTATGTGGAACAGAACTGATTATGTTAATCAGTATGTGAACTTCTATGTTGTAACATGGCATGTTCTTGTCTGTGCTGTGTATGATGATGATGTCATACAGCTAGAAAACCAGATAGTTGTAA
>Ga0209755_10008005_pt1 | contig 11385 bp, 5 predicted proteins | sample TergutCo191P1_FD_187301 | JGI IMG/M metagenome (GOLD analysis project Ga0209755, IMG submission 187301) | Cornitermes sp. P1 segment gut microbial communities from Petit-Saut dam, French Guiana - Co191P1 (SPAdes) (version 2) | ecosystem: Host-associated > Arthropoda: Insects > Digestive system >...
AAATGCAAAAAAAAGTAAGAGGTCAAGGCGGAATGCGCAATTTGCTCGGAACCTCCGACGGTAAAGAAATTTCACAAAGGATTGAAGCTGGAGATGAAAGAGCCGCACTTGTTATGGAAGCTATGGCATATGCAATCGCAAAGGGCATAGCGCATCTTGCACCTGCTCTAAAAGGAAAGTTTGATGCCATTATCATCACAGGCGGCATGGCAAATAGCAAGTTTTTGGTCACAAAAATTAAAGAATATATCGACTGGCTTGGAAATGTTGAGATTTTGCCGGGTGAACATGAAATGCAAGCTTTAGCACTGGGTGGACTTCGAATAATTAGGGACAAAGAGCCGGTCAGTGAAATGTAATCTCAAAATATCAGATTTTGGGAACAAAGCTGAGTACCACTTCAGACATGTGGTATTGTGATTTTGATCAAATGGAGGATGCAGTTGATGGTAGCAGGGAAAATCCGTTATGTATATGTTGCGGCGGCAACGCTGGTATTGTTGCTGGCAGGAATTATATATGCATGGTCAATTCTCAATACACCATTTCAAACCCAGTTCGGATGGAGTCAAGCAGCTCTGGGGTTAAACTTCACGCTAACAATGGGAGCGTTTTGCACGGGCCTAATTGTCGGTGGAATACTAAACAAAAGAATTTCGCTGAAAAAGACAATGATTTTATCAGGAGTGCTGGTATGCGCCGGATTCGTCATAACGGGAACTATGAGTGGAAACAATATTGTTGTACTATACATAGCCTACGCAGTATTTTGTGGATTGGGAATTGGCACGGTGTATAATGCACTTATCTCCTCAATAATGGGCTGGTTTCCGGATAAACGAGCTACAGTGTCCGGCGTATTGATGATGGGCTTTGGCGCGAGTACCCTAGTGTTTGGTATTATTGCAAACACAATAATGGACGCAGTTGGATGGCGTAGTTTATATATTGGAATCGGTGTTACAATCTTAGTTGTTTTCACGCTTTGCTCATTTTTAGTGAAAGCATATGTACCTCCAAAGGTATCGGAGAAAACTCCGGATGTCTGTGATAATAAATTGCGTGAGAAAAAAAACGAGATGCTATCAGACAGCAGCTTGCAAAAAAGCACAGAACCCAAGAAACCAAAAGAGTTTAAAATCTCACAGGTTTTGAAAACATCGTCCTTTTGGAGATTTTATGGGTTTGAAGTCTTTATTGCAGCTGTAGGAGCATGTGTAATCAGCATGGCAAGGGACATGGCAATCTATGTGGATATTGCGGAAACTACGGCAGTTATGCTTGTCGGTGTTTCGTCGGTATCAAACGGGATCGGAAGAATAGTAGCCGGGATGCTCTTTGACAAAAAAGGAAGTTTGGTCACAATGAGAATAGTTGGCATTATTGCATTGACAACGCCGCTGTTTATGTTATTATCAAGTATTACAGGAATTAGAGCACTATTTATTCCAGGAATAATTTTTGCAGGGTTCTCGTACGGCTTTACTCCGGTGTTGTCATCGGGATTTATGGGAAAAACATATGGCATGAAAAACTTTCCGCTTAACTTTAGTGTAGCATCAACTTTTTTGTTTGTTGCATCGTTTTCGGCCACGGTTGGCGGGATAATCTACGGAGCAACGGGCGGATTTAATACAGTATTTATTTTCATGGCAGTAATTGGTGTGTTGGCGATTGTTATGGGGGAGTCCCTTAAATCGGTTTCACATAATCAAAATTAAAAAGTGGTAAAAAAAGAAAAGGAGTTTTAACCATGAGTAAGGAAAGGGAAAGTTTTAGTAATAAGCTAGGGTTTATTATCGTCTCAATCAGTTGTGCTATAGGTCTTGGTAACATCTGGCTAATGCCTTATCGCGCAGGAACGTATGGCGGTGCATTGTACATCTTTCTTGTGGCGGCATTTATTTTCTTGTTTGCAATACCTGTTTTGCTCACAGAATATGCTGTTGGGCGGGCAAGCGGACAATCAGGAGCAAAGGCATTTGAGGTTTTGCCGCCGGGCGGTGCTTGGAAAATTAACGGATATATAGGTATAATCGGAAACTATGTTATGTTGATGTTCTACGTCATGATTTGCGGATTTGCCTTGGCATACCTGGGAAAAGGTGTTACAGGATCGCTGATAGGACTAGAGCCGGCCGCAATAACACAGGCATGGTCAACGCTGACGGCAAACGCAGGACTTAGCTTCGGACTTATGTTTGCTATAGTCTTTTTTGGTATGATTCTATGTTATGTGGGTCTGAGAAAGGGTATAGAAAGAATCGGCAAAATAATGATGGCAGTATTCTTTGTACTCATTGTTGCACTTCTGTTCCGTGCTATAACACTTCCAGGTGCGGGTGAGGGTATTGCCTTTTTGTTTATACCAAGTCTTGATGCTATGAGGGAGCATGGTACCTTTAGAATTATTCACATGGCAATGGGACAGTCGCTGTTTTCGTTATCTGTAGGTATTGGTTGTATGGCTGTTTTTGGGAGCTATGTTGGCAAGGAACGTAGGCTCTTTAAAGATGCTTTTACAGTTGGCGCACTGGACTTGAGTATAATTATCCTTTGTCTCTTGATGATTTTCCCTGCGGCATTTGCATTCGGAATACCGCCGACAGCAGGAGAAGCGCTGCTCTTTGTAACTCTGCCAAACATTTTCAACGCAATGCCAGGTGCTTATTTCTGGTCCCTTGCATTTTATGTGGGGCTTGCATTTGTTGCATTTTCCACAGCTGTTGCAATAATGGAAAATGTTACGGCTATAGGGATGGACAAGTTTGGTTGGTCAAGGCGCAAGTCTTCGATAATAAACTTTTTCGTACTGATACTACTGTGCACCCCTTCTGCATTCACACGAAACATCTGGGCAGGTTTTACAGTTCCTACGTTTCCACATCTGGGTGCTTTTTTCACTTTCCTTGCTATGGAAATCTTGCTGCCAATCGGCGCTCTGATATATGTCCTTTATTGCACAAGCAAAAAAGGTTGGCGCTGGGATAACTTCTTTAAGGAAGTAAACACAGGTCAGGAGGGGTGGAAATTCCCCGCGTTCCTGCGATTTTACATGACATACATAATGCCAGCGGTAATTATCTTTGTTCTTGTTTTCGGACAAGTTCAGCGATGGATACTGACCCCGCAAGGAATCTTGTTCTAGCATAGTGCACATATTGCAATAAAGTATGACACAGGGGTGGAATTCCGCCCCTGCTGTATTTATTTACTGTTAGTTACTGTATTTTCTTGCGCTAACTTCTACAATTTCATGTGTTAATGCTTTTGACTTTTTCGGTTGCATCATGATATAATATTTGCCAAAATATTTGTGTAGTGATGGGGAAGACATATGAGTGGAATACGAAAATTTAGCATGCGTTCACAATGCTATGAGATTATTAAAGAAAAAATATTGCGAGGAGAATATAAACTGGGGGAGTATATTAATATTGCAAATTTGTCTACAGAGCTTGAGGTTAGCAACACTCCAATCAGAGAAGCGCTTACTCAGCTGGAGTCAGATGGACTTGTTATATCTACGATGAACGCTAAAGCGCAGGTAATTTATTTTACACATGAGAGCTTTAGAGATATTGCAGACACAGTATATATTCTTGTAAAAGGCGCATATGAGCTTTGCTTAAAAGAATCAAAGCTTGATATGCTGCTTGATATGCTAAGAAAAAGCCTTGCTTTGCAAGAAAAACATCTTAATGAAGGGGATTATTATGAATATACAAAAGAGCTTGTATACTTCGACCAAATTATCTTCGAGGTTTTGGATAATCCTAACTTGCTGTTTGTGTTTAACCGTATTTCACAGGTTTTGTTTTTGATGTATCGCACTAATCATGAGAGGAATAATTGGGCATTGTCGAGAAGCATAGATGAGCATAGGAAGATTGTACAAACTATGGAAGCAGGGGAGAATGTTTTGCTTGAACAACTAATAAGAGAGCATTACCACCAAAGTTACGTTGAAAACTAAAAACCATGTAGGAAAAATTAAAATACTTGACAATTATAGTCAGGGCAGAGTAAAATGCGGTATAATATTTATGGGTGAGCACAAATTTCGGTAATTTATATTTTAAAAAATTCTTAGATAATATGAGAAATGAAAAGCGAGTAAATAGTGGGCCGACAAGACACCATGAACAGATGCAATGCTAAAAATGTTTTAGCGAAGTTATATCAAGAAGAGGTCTGTTAATGAAAAACTCAATGAGTATTACAGAATTCGCAGATAAGATCGGTGTAATTCCGGACACTATCCGTAGATGGGAGCGATCAGGTAAAATTAAACCCAATCGTACAAGTGGCGGACATCGCAGATATACGGAAGAACATGTATGGCAGGTTTTGGGGAAAGATCCAAGACGTGTAGCGAAGCGTAAGGTCATCTATTGCCGAGTGTCAAGCGCGGAGCAAAAAGCGGACATGGAACACCAAATTGTAGCCATGGAGTCATTTGCGCTTGGGCGGGGTATTATTACGGAAACAATTACGGAGATAGGTCATGGCATAAGCTTGTCGCGCCCAAAGCTCACTGCGCTCATTCATGAGATAATAGCAGGAGAGATTGACATGCTTATCGTTGCCCACAAGGATAGAGTGGGTCGGTTCGGTTTTGATTTTGTAGAGTGCATTGCTAGGGAATATGGCTGTGAAATAGTAGCTCTAGACAACCATAGACTAAGTCCGCACAATGAAGTTGTAAGCGATTTGAAACTCGCTATCCGTGTGTTTTCACATCGTATAGAAGACCTTGCAACGTTCAGAGAACCGGAAGATTTGTGGATGTAATCGGTTTGTGAACGCTATTTCATATTCTCTAATGTCAATAAAATAAGACTGCCCCATGAAGCAAAGCACCATAGGGCAGTTTTCATTTGCTTAAAAAAAGGTGTTAATCATCTTGCGTCGAATCAAATTTTATATCAGATTCGGGCACGGAATCAGCAGTAAATACTGAATCGGGATTTTCGCAGTTAGCGCATCTAATGATATTGGCATTGCGATGGACATTTAACCGTACTCTTCCTTCGCCTTCGACAATCAAACCACAGTCGTGAAGCGTTGTACCTGCTCTAACTTCAAATCTTGCTCTGTTGTCTATTGTGCCATAGTTAATAACTGTAGAGTTCGTCACGTTTTCGACATGTCCATTGTTTACGAGGCTACCGCTAGGAGCTATCACTATTGTACCTCCAGCACCACCTTGGTTGTTAACTCTGCCATCTTCCTGTACTACAAGTCTACCCTCTATGATTAGTTCTGCGTTACCCTGTACGTTTAAAGTGGTGACTACAGTAAGTGTTCTTCCTTCGGGTATAACAAACGGACTGTGGTGGGTAAAGATTCCCAAATTTCCAGCCGTTTGAAGTACTACATCTTGCTGAGCTAAGAGCTCTCTAAGCACATTGGGGTTATTGCCTGTAAAGACGACTGGTGCAGGCTTGCCTATTGTGATAATTACACGCTGATATCGAGTTAGCGGTGTAAAGTAATTTACTCCTGCTGGTGCAATATCTGTTACTTCTAGGATTATATGAATCGTATCTCCAATATATGCATCCTCAGGTACTACAAGGCTTGCATTTAACGTGTTGTACTGAGCAATAGTGATTGTGCTTTGTGGAACAAAATCGTTGGGATGTGTTGCACCTGCAACATCCGCGCGTCTGTATGAGCCGGCTTCGACATAATGCCACCATCTGATACGAAGGTCATCATTATTCGGATCGGTAGCAATACCAACCAAATTAATGACGTCTCCGGGTGCTGCATACCTGTCAAGTTCACCACCATAAATTTCAACTATCGGAGCATGATTGTGCCTTCTGCCGGGAGGCAAATCTTCTGCTGCTATAGTCCAGAGCGAACGGGCAAACCAGTCGTTTTGTATTGCGGGGAACCAACGTGAAATTGCTGACCCTTGCCAATGAGCAGTGGCAACTGTACCATCATGTAGGTATGCGGGCACATAGTCACTTACGATATGACCTGCCAAAACCTGAGCAGCTGCATTGCCTGGAGGATTTGTAAATGTTCCACCGGGACGACCATCCGGATGCGGAGCAAAGCTTCGATGGATGTCAGACCACAGGGCCGGGAGTGGTATAGCGCCGCTGACAGGATCTATATTTTGTTCCATGCGCCCTGACCAACCACCCCACGATGGATTCTCATTTGACCTTAAACCAACATCCAATATATGGAAGAATGTGGGGGAGTCACCTTCGGAGATAAAGCTAAATGGAGAATGAGCGCTCGCTCCAGTGGCTTGTCTCATAGGATGACCGCGATGCTCGTTGCCCGTCTCTCCCCACTCCCACCATCTGGGATCATTAAAGTCTGTGAGCCAGTTTGTAGGACCTTGTCCAAGGGGCCACGGAGCATCAACCCTACCGACTATGCCGGCAAGATAATTTGCACTACTTATTACAACATCGGGGCTGCTGACGAATTCGGGTGCCCAACCCATCGGAGGATGTAAATCACCGTCAGGGTTAATGCCGGGAGTATGTACACCAATAGCTTCCATGTTTTGTGCGGGATCCCACAGTCTTCTTGTAATATTGTGTCCATCACGAATTAGTAGGTAATGATATAATAAGGGGCTGTCTATATCAATAATATGCGGTCTGATCATTTCGCCGGACAAATACGGTCGTATTGTTGATGGCGTTCTTGCCATCCATTGATACGCAAAGGTCCAGAACTGGCTTCTGTTGTTAATAGTTTGTAAATCTGGCCAGTATGCAACTATTTCGACATCGTAGCTATCGTCTTGATCAAGGATTATATAGAGTCGGGTTTTCTCAATAATCCTGGAGTAAAGCGCGTTCCACTCCGCCACAGTCAGGCTACCACCGAAAGCGGGATTGAATTCTTCTCTTATACACCTGAGTGCGCGGGCAACAGTGTTTGTGCCACCCCATGCACTCAGCCACAGTTCAGAATCGTCAGAATCATCAAGAATGGTATACTTGATTAGATCTGAGCCTGGGGTCGGAAACCTGATGCAACCCTCTAACTCTATGTTGCCAACAAAGATTAAGTCACGTAAAAAATCCGGGTCTGCAAACTCATGCGAGTTAGGCGGTCTATTGGCATTGAGGTTATTAACCACTAGCCTGTATGCCTCAATTTGCATTTGCATGGCCTGTTCTCCAAGCCAACGGAAAGAAGTGCCGAAGCGTTGTTGGGTACCTGTACCGGAAAGATGAATTTCTCTGCCATCTGTGCCTGCCCAGCGCCATTCAGCACTGGAGTAAACAAGACCGACGATGTCGATTTCATTACTGTATAGCAGAAGACGATTAAAGGTTGCCATGTCATCAATTTCATTATCCGTTGTGGCTAGATAACGTGGCAACCCGGGTCTGCGATTCTCACGAGCGAGCGCAACTGCTTCCTGAGGTGTTAGCAGAGATGGCCCTATGTGAGCATATCTATCCGAGGCAATAGACATTGCACGCATGTGTATCTGTGTAGGTTCTCCTCCTCTTGTACCCCTTCCGTCTTCATAATTAAATGTAAGCAATAGGCGAGCGGTCCCCGAACCCACGGTGTTTACGGTAATAATGCCGTTATCAGTCAATGTGGCGGGGCTAACAGTCGCTACGGTGGGATCGTTGCTAACAATAGAGACGGAGGAGGCTCTGTTTGCTCCAACACCCAAATCCACAGTAAATGTGTCTGATTGACCTGTGGTGATATAGAGTGCCGGTGTTGATGTAGTGGGGATTTTATTAGGTCCAACTGTTATAACAAGATAATCATAGGCTGCAATTCTTTCACCTTCAGGTAATGCCATCCATGAATCATGACCACTCCTGTTGGTCCACGCTGCGACAGGTAATTTTTCAAAGATAATGTAAATTCTGTCGCCTTCCTCTGCATCAAATGGAACCATTATCCTGCCTGTTGAGGCTTCGCCGGATACTCGGTTGTGAGGTCTAAACCAGTCCATGGGAATTAAACCATCATAACCTCGGGTATAGTCATGCCGCCATCTGACACCGCGATTTCCGTTGATTGTTGGGTCGTTAAAACGTGCGGTCATATTGACAAATTCACCAGGGCTTGCCGTAACCTCTCCTCCAGCGCTTTCGTCGGTGAATTCTATTATACCGGGAACAGTGCCTATGGTGACGATCACACGCTGGTATCGAGTTAGCGGAGTGAAATAGTTAACCCCGGCTGGTGCAATATCTGTTACTTCAAGGACAACATGAATTGTTTCGCCTCTGCGTGCATCATCAGGTATTACAAAACTTGCTTGCAAGCCATTGGATTCGTTTACGTTGATAATAATACTCTCATCAACAATAGAAGGATCACGTTGGTTATCGGCTCTGCCATCATAAGTATCAGCTTCCCAATACCTCCACCAACTTATCTCAAGAGCGTCTCCATCTGGATCGGTAGCAGTGCCGATCAAATAAATGGTTTCGCCGGGCAATGCTGTTAAGTCTAGGTCGCCGACGATTCCTACCACCGGGTGTCGGTTGTGACGCTCTCCAAGTCTAAGTTCAGATGCACCAAGTGTCCATGCTATACGGGCAGCAAAGTCGTATTGAATTGCCGGAAGCCAGCGTTGCTGTGCCCACCAACCGCGTTGAGCGTTAGCTTGTGCAGCGGTGATGGGATAAGCATCACTATTGTGTGCAAAATACGGAACATGGTCTGCATTAGCACCGGTAGCGCTGACCCAGTGGTCATTGCCGCGTACCGCTGCGGTTGATCTGACAAAACGATTTCCCCATCCGCCGAAGCTTGGACACTCGATACTTCTCAGTCCTGTTTCCATTACATGGAAAAACGATGGAGAATCTCCCTCAGAGTAGAAGTAGTAGATTCCAGGGAATTGATTATGTGGGAAAGTGCCGGGTGCCACTGTGCCTATATTGCGGTCAGGATTTGCAAATCCCCAGAAGGAAATTAAGCGCGGATTGCCAAAATCTTCATGCTGAGGTTCGCCAAATTCATACCACCTATAATCTTCAATAGGACAGATAAGTCTGTGCATTCTTGCACCTTTACGCCAGGGAGCAGGATACCACTCTCCCATCAAATGCAGCTGAGCATCTGTGGCAGCACCTCGCAGATTTGCATTATCAGGAGTTCCGCTGTTGAGACCTTGCCTACCATAATTTACGTGGGATAGTGCGCCTCTAATAAATCGTGGATACCAACCCATTGTGGGTTCAACATGTCCGAATATGCCTGCCTCAGCCGCACCTCTGGCTAGGCGCACTGGCCTATTTGGATCATTCAGTTCTGATTCTGTTGGAGGAACATTTGCATCCCATGAAATGTTCATAAGGTTTAACCCATCATTAAACACCTGGTAGTGCTGTGTAATTGGGCGATACATGATGTGATTTAAATGGAATTCATCACGAAGATAAGGGCGACGCGAAGATGGGGTGTTTGGCGAAAACGAAGGTGAAAACGCCACGGATGAGAAATTGCCATTAACAATCAGTGTAACATCCGGCCAATTTGGTATTATATACTCGTTGGTAGTAGGATCTTGGGTACCTATATTATATATTATTGCCCGATCTGATACCCACTGTCTAATCTCCGGCCATTCAGGAGTATTTATATATCTCTGCTCTATTGTATACAGCGCTTGGGCGATAGTGTTGGATCCGCCCCATGAGGTAAGTACGACAGGAGAACTGTCTCTTCTGTCAAGCAGTGTATAAACAATTAAATCTGAACCTTCAGTCGGTCCGAGCATATCGCCTACAACTGCAATATTTCCCTGAAATACCATGTCTCGGAGGAAATCAGCATCAGGATAACGCGAATCAAAACGTTGAAGATTTTCCTGTATTAGCCTATAAGTCTCAATCATAGCTTGATATCCCTGAGAACCCATCCAACGGTACTGAACCATCGGATGTGCAGCAGCTCCGCCAGTGAAGAGTGTCTCTCCGTCACCTCGCCAATGATGAGTAGCTGATGAGTAGACAATACCCACAAGATCGATCTCATTGGTATACAGAAGCAATCTGACCATCGAGTTCATGTCGTCTGTTTCAATATCAGTAGTGGCAATGTAACGCGGATAAGTATTTAGCCTTCCAAGAGAACCTCTTCGATCGTGTGCAAGATCAACGGCTTGCTGCGGACTCAAGCGCGAATAACTCAAATTTGCATAATCTTGCGACTCGATAGCCATTACTCGGTAGTGAAAATCTTCTAAAGCATTGCCAGCATCATCACGAAATGTGAGCACGATGTATGCAGTGCCATTGCCAACAGCGGTGATGTTTACAAAGCCATCGGCATTAAGTCGCTCTGTGTTTACTTGAAGAATTCCAGGGGTGTGTCCGACTATGCGCAGGTCAGGCTGGAAAAATCCAAAACTACCACCTACAGCACCAACATCGATGGTAACGTGGTTGGCTCTGTTTGTGCCAGCACCCAAACTAATATCAAGCTGACCTGTATGAGGACCTGCCCCATATGTACTAATATACATTACAGGTGGATAAACAGCGGGTGTGGCATATCCTACAACTACAGTTACAGACTGTGAATCGCTAAGTCTGGGACTTCCGTCATCAATTACCTCAAAAATTATTTCGATTGTATCGCCGGGCTGTGCATCTGTCGGAACAGAAAATGCCGCGCTCGCAGCTGCGGCACGTCTGCGTGCAGCTCCGCTTCCAGCGTAACTTTGCCCAGTTCTTACTCGAATATCGATTTCACCGTCATAGGTTCCGTTATCACCTTGACGCCAAATGAAATCGTAACCGATGGTTCCTTCTGGAAACAGGCCAAACACGCCGCCTCTAACTCCGCTCCAATAATGTGGAGTAATGACTCCGTTGGGATGGTTTTTGTCACTAACTTCGCCGTAAATAACCACCAACTCTCCGGGGTTTGCGTTCACGACAAGCCCGCCGCCTACATCAGTGGCGCTAAAAGCTCTAACGTTTTCGATTAATGGCGGTTCATTTGGAGCGTCAATACTTTCTACATGCATTGGCACTGCTTCAATGTCAATGTGGTGACGTTTTGCGGCAATTTCATCGCTTTGCAAATGATCCTCGGCTATAGCCAATGGTGTAGCAATGCTTGCAGTCATTATCACTGACAACAATAAACCGCAAATTCTCTTTAATAATCTTCCGTTCATAAAAACCTCCTTAATTGTGGGTAGCACTAAAACACTCATTACCAAAGGTAATGAATTTGATAAATCCTTTTTATGCCTCCTTCCTATTGTGATGGTGCGGACAAATAGCTTAAAAGCCTCTAGTATAGCGATTGACAAATAACTAGTCATTACTTACGCAAACTTTTTCCGCCATTCATCGTTGAAAAATCTTGAAAGACCACTGGTATTACTTCGATTTTTCGTCTCGACTG
>Ga0209755_10008006_pt1 | contig 11379 bp, 4 predicted proteins | sample TergutCo191P1_FD_187301 | JGI IMG/M metagenome (GOLD analysis project Ga0209755, IMG submission 187301) | Cornitermes sp. P1 segment gut microbial communities from Petit-Saut dam, French Guiana - Co191P1 (SPAdes) (version 2) | ecosystem: Host-associated > Arthropoda: Insects > Digestive system >...
TTGGGGGGGGGGGTGTTGTGCAAGGGATGAAAAATGTTAACACCAGTGTTCAGACACATTCTCAGTGGCCCTGCATACAGCTACAATTTTAGGTGAAAATACAACCAAGAATATAAATCATGCAGAAATGTGATTGGACTTAATTCACAGCTAAAAATTTATTGTGGGCATGCAGTCCCGTATGAATTGTTACTCAAATCCAAGATAACATGTGGAAGGAGTGAAATCAGTTCACTTTGTATGATGACAGATTGCCATGACATAAAGAGTTATTTTCATAATTTTGATGCACTCCTTCTCAAGTGTAAATAATTTTATCAAGAAATTCTCATATTTTCATTATTTGCATTTATTGGCTTTTTAAATACTGTAATAGCAGTAAGTACTACTTATTACCATTATGTGCTTCTGCATACCTTGTGCAGTAAAACATTTGTCTCACTTATATTTCCTTGTTCTTCATTTCTAGCATTCTTCCTCAGTGCTCTCCTACCGTCCACAGTGTTCTTCTTTTCACTCCTGTTAACACTAAGAAATGTAACAAAGAGTTGTATGAAGATAAGTGAACATGAAATTCTACACTGTCTACCATACATTATGTTTTTGCAGCCTATAAATTCTATGGTACAATGGACAATGCTTGGTCTGTCAATATAATGGAAGAACATGAACTGACAGCATTCCAGAACAGGTTCAAGGGAGATTAGGACCTAAGAGACAGAAAGAAAGAAACAAAGCTGAAAAACAATGGATAATGAGGAGCTTTATAATGTGTGTCATTTACAGAATAATCTTATGAGGGGATCCAATCAAAGGAAGAGGAAATGGGTAAGATATGTAGCATGCATGGGACAGATGATAAATATAGTAAAATTCCTTTCATCTAACAACCAGTAATTCAGAAGTCCTGATAATCTGGTACTGAAGGAGAGTAATCCCAGTACCAGAAATTATGCTTGTTGCCAGAAAAAGTTTCATCAATGAAACAGGCATATCTCAGGGGCATGTTCAAAATGGCCCCCCAAGAGATTTGTATAACTGTTGTGGTATCTCCTGATACCACGTCTCACTCTATTGATTTATTCAGCTATGAAGACTGCATAAAACACAAAACAGTACCCTGATGACCCTGAACCAGTATATGAAGAAGATATCCAAATGGAATACTTCTCTGAGTAGTTGTTTAACTCAAGTATTGGAGCAGTAACAAAAAATTACTTGTAAAAATTTGGACCAGTTTAGGTGGCATCTGATAATCAGGAATATTCAATAATTCAGAACTGTCTGGGTCTTTGAAGATATATGAGGGAGGAAAGAGGCATAGGTCCACTCATTCTTGATTTCTATAGTAAATGGAGGTGAGTGGACAGTTTCAAGTTCCATCTGCTTGACACCTAGTGAAAGAGGTACTGGTACCTACTAGACAGCAAGTTGATTGGGTCTCAAGCTGGTGTGGCTGTGGTGGTGAAGAGGAAAACCTCTGCTGCTGCCAGAATTATTATTTTTACTGCCTTCTCTGCCTGGTATTCCTGGTAGTCTAGTCATTTTTGTTACTGTTAAGTGACAAATACACTGGTAAGAGGAAAAAGTATGAGATAACAGCACTTAGAGTTGTGCATGTTAAATATCTTCAATGAGAGCTGGACACCCACAACCATCTCTCAATTTATATCTTGGTATTATAGATTACAGTACTGAATGGAATAGTATAACAGTTGTTACTCTAAAGTCTGGGGAGTGGGAAGCAGGATAAATTATTCAAGGACTGCATGCATGGACAGAAAACACCCTGGAAGCACTTTGACAACAACCAAGTGAATGGAATAGGGTACTGACTGAAACATTCATAATTACTTAGGCATTCAAGAATTTCTTGCTTCAGTAGAACTTGAAAGTTCATTACGGGGTCCAAAAAACTCACAACTCATTTATCACCATGCTATTAAATTACTCATGTATCCACAGAACAGAGACACAGTAATCTTAAAATGGATATTGAAGAAACTGCATATGATGAGGACTGGATTCTTCTGGCTGAGATTAGGAAATAGTGGTGAGTTCATGTGAAAATGGTAAAAAGGAACCTTTGGGTTTTGTAAACGGACAGAGGATGTTTTATCTGCTGAGCAGTTCCTAGCTTCTCAAGTACTATGTTCTATGGAGTTAAATGGTACAGAGGGTGATGCACTTTTTTATATATTCCCTTCTCACCTGTGTACAAAAACATTTAATAGAATATTCATATCATATGTTGAGTTAACACTAACTAGGGGTTAATAAAGGATAAATATATACAATGAGGTCATGCTATAATTGGTACTTGGCAAAATTTCCACACTGGAATTTCGTTTTGGGCCAGATACTCTGGGAGCATCTTATTACAAGGCCAACCCAAAACAATTTCTTATAGTACAGACTTGATGTTCTATGTTATAAGACTCAAGTGTAGTTAGGAAAGTGACAGAATTTTCTGCTGAGCAGTTGGATCTGCATTAGATCTGGGCAGGTATGACAGATCTTCAGAAAGAAATTCCATTACATCATCCCTCTTCTGTTGTAGAATCAGTTATAAACATGCTAAACTTTTGTCCAGAGAATAACAAAAGAAAATGTAAAGAAGACAACCACATAAAAATTGATAATATACGCTATATTATAACTGATTCAAAAATCAACAGAGTGCATGAAATAAAATAAATTTGGGAAAAACAAATTTACTGCACTCTCTCCCAAATATACTGGCTTTGCAGGGCTGTCTTCAGGTAGAACAGGTAAGAGTAGTGAAAATTACCAAAGTTTTGAAAGAGTTATATCCCTAATTATGATGACTCAAGAAACAATTTTTAAAAGGGTTTTTAGCATGTCCACATCCTTACTCCTTCATGAGAGTATTCCTGTGACAATAATCTTATCAGGAATAGGTACAAAAGACTGCATAATCCTTAATGCAACCAGTACTGACCTCCTCCGTTAAAGTATAAAATAGTTCAGTGTAAATAGTTAACTGAAAGTCCTGCTTCTTGCAGTAAAAAAAAAGTGAACAATGTTGGTGACCCTCCAGACAGACAGACAGCCATTTACCACTAAAATATTACACCAGGCACAGACAAACATTGAAGTGGTCAACATACTTTTCAGACAGTAGGTGCAAGCTACCACCATAAGACAGATTCCTACCTCACGTTACAAAGGTATTCAGTTCTTCAAAGACACTGCACAACTTCAAAGAAGAGAAAATTTCACTTGCTACATTTATCTATATTATACACTTGATATAACCATTTTGTATGTACCTGCTTGTATAGTCACAAAAATCCTCTTCTCCAGAAGTGATAATGTCATAAACTGTGTCCCTGTTCAGCAAAAAAGTTATAATTATTCCAAAATTATTACATCTGCATTTGGTAACTGATTAAATATACTGAGCTTTAGGTTGAAAATCATATGATGAATAAACATTTTTCAAACAAAGCTAGCCATTTTATGTAACAATGCTCTACTATAGTATTCTTGGCAGGAGACACATATCTTTCATCTGATGATATTACATCATTACATTAAATATATTAATACCAATTTTAACAACTGTTCTGCTACAAGTGGCCAAAAGAATCCATGAAGTAATAAGTTCTTCCAAAAAGGTATTAGAAATTGCAATACTGTATTAAGTTTTCATGGGCTACAGAATTTGTAGCTTGGATCTTTAAATATAGTTACTGTATTTTTATTGTAACTGATTTTTATATACAGTAAAAGTTAATGTACAGCTCTTAATAGCTTCAACTACAGATCAATTCAGTTATCTCGACAACTCAGCTCCTTCACACCGCACACAGCGGTAGTCAGTATGTCTGGCCACTGCTTGTCTCCCAGAGGTATGGCCAAGCAATTCTACCTGTTCCAAAGACATTTACTGTCTTGCAAGTACACTGTCTATCACAGTGTGATGTTGGGTCTTATTATTTGTTTGCTATAAATTACTTCGTGGTTTGTTAGAATTTTCTGGCACTCCACTTCTTGTACTGTTTAAAAGGAAATGAACAGTCATTTGTGTTATATGACAGTGCCTTTGAATCAGAAAGAATACAATTGGAGCTGTATGCCCTGTGCTTACTCTGTTACCAGTTGGCCTCTTCAGCCAGTGCTAAAAGGAATCAAGGCAAATGCTGAGGTCAGTACTATGTTGTAATACCACTGATGTTGGTGCAGATCCCAAAACACACAGGGTGATACCAGTCTTTATTTAACATGTTGTGTGTTGGGAACATGCTTGAATGATACAGCAGACATCTTTCAGTCTCAGTACAAGTGCTGACTGGACAGAAACAGTAACTTGGCTATCAGTATAAGTTGGGCAACAGCATGTATATGTCTTGGCCAGCAGAGGTAGATGTTGCTATCAACTGACTTCTTAAGCAAATGTGACTATTTCCATATCCATATGGATTTTGTAATCCTGTGCGAATACACGGAATGAAAATAAATGATAAGATATGGTATGATATGAATGTTGAGGTTTTGAATAAGAAAGATACTGTACATACAGAATGCCCATTAACATCTGAATTCACAGAATTAATACAACAGATTATGAGTACATCTATATCTTCTTATACAATACATGTGAAATTAAAATCATGAAGTATGTGCTTTACCTTGATGTGTTCTGAAGTACATGTGCATTTTCTTGCTCTGATAATGCAAGCAATTTATCAAAGACATCATCTGTATCTGATTCCTGGATCCAGGATTTTCTGTCACTACCACGACATAACTTCTTGTATATGAAAACTTTCTGTGTTTAAGAGTGAAAAGTGCACATTAATCAAAAGTGGCAATGAAAACTGGAAGTGTGCATTTTTCATGCATACTGAAGGGAAACAGACACATGCAGAATCCATGTACAGAATCAGTGGATACTCTAGAAATTTCAGGAACAATGGTTGAAAGTGATGGCTCACTAAACTGTTTGTACAAGATGTACATTTACTTAGCAAGTAACATGGATGACAGTGACTAAACTATGAACGATTCAAGCTTTGTGTGATGTAACACTCTGTAATCTGGTAAGTAGTTACTCATATTCTGAAGAACTGTTGTGCTTTCAGCTTCAGGATCAAGCAATCCTATACGAACGAGTGTTTGACTCTCAAGATGAAGATATGATGATCCTTTGAAAACTCGGTTACTAAATGCCTGTTGATATGACACATCCCAAATAACTTCTGTCAATTACTATTTCAGATTAATGCTGCCAGTATTCTTTGTCTTCAAAATTAATTTTACCAGAGCTGTATTTTTATGTTTGAAGAGGGAAAGATAGCCATATAAACTATATTACAGTAGAACAAAATGCAAAGTGACTTGCAAAATAAAACAACTTATTGGCATTCATCATAACTTTCCTAATTCAAACTGTGTATGTATAATGACTTATGTATGTATAACAAACAGCAGACACAGACCAGTAAATATTAAAATGTGTGACAGTAAGTGAACATATATTTATTGAGAACTCAAACATTATGTTGCTGGCAGTTTATAGTTAAGTGTGTATGAAACAGACAACAGAATGTCCATGTGCCAAGCTATCCCAGCGCAAATGTGTCCAATACATTAATACATGAGACATTAGTAGTGCTTTCTGTACATGGATTTTGATTATCTATAACACACATACTTGAAGTCATAGTTCTGGGCCATTTTAAGCAAACCAGTCCAACAGTGCATTAAAAAGTGTAGGGGAATTTTTATATTTATTTTACTGTATAGGCTTAAGTATAAAATGAGGTATTATTTTAGTTGTTGTGGTAATGTTACATTTTGTAAATACTTCTACTCATGAAACTATGGAACTGTGTGCTACTCAAACTTCATGGCCACAGTACAAGGGAAAAAAACTTAGTCATTTTATGGTGATTTTTATATAGCGTGCTCAGTCAAGGCAAAGTCCACTAAAAGATGATAGATTTCCACTTAGTTATTAAAAATTAGATTTCCATTCATAAGTTCACCCCTAAATTATATATGTAATAAAGTTCTTACAATCTATGTCAGAAATGTATAAGTTAACACACACAAAAATGAAGCGAAAACCCACAACAGCTTTTGAAATTAAAAAAAAAAAAATCTTAAATCAAAGGATTCACATGGCCATGATTAAATTTCCACCAAATTCTTAAAAATAAGCTTTCCACTCATAAGTTCACCCCAAAATTATATATGTAATGAAGTTCTTATTAAGGGTATTTTCCCTGATAGATTAAAATTTTCTATTATAAAGCCCTTACACAAAAAATAAATAAAAAATATGTATCTAATTACAGACCAATATTTCTTCTAACTTCATTTTCCAAAATTTTTGAAAAGGTAATGCAAACAAGGTTATTAGAACCTTTACATAATAATAACATTTTAAGCAGGGTATAATTTGGATTTCAGATGACATTAACATCAGACAATGCCACTTATATACTAATGAATGAAATCTTAAATGTCTTTGAACAGTGAATTAATAGTGGGAGGCATCTTTTGTGATCTTGAAAAAGCCTTCAATTGTGCAAATAATGACATATTGCTATTGAAACTAGAAACTTATGAAATAACTGGTCCACAGAGAGAACTCTACCATTCTTACCTTAAAGGCAGATATCAAAGAGTTTTAATATGTAACATGACATACCATTATAGAACCCTCTCTAACTGGGCATCAATTACACATAGGGTTCCATCCTGGGTCTCCTGCTATTTCTTTTATACATGATTGATTTACCTCAGATTATAAATAGCATATCTACACCTATTTTGTTTGCTGATGATATAAGTATACTTTTTACTCACCCAAACACCACTGAATTTAATTCAAATACTCATAAACACTTGGTTTAAAAAGACTGATCTCATTAAATTTAAAAAAAAAAAACTCATTACATTCACTTTAAGACTAGGAATAGTCCATCTATTGACATGAAGATTGATCTTAAGAATAAATTAATCCCCAGTGCTCTATTTACCAATTTGTTGGGTTAACTAGTGAGAGTACATTATCTGGAGGATACATTTAGATCATCTAACAACTAAATTAAGCATAGCTTGCTACGTAATTAGTTATGTTAAGCCACTTATGTCCCATTTTCACTCCCTTTTCCATACAGTCATGAGTCAAGGAATAATAATTTGAGGGAATTCTTGTCACAGTACACATTTTTTGAATGCAAAAGAGAGTAATTAGAATTATTTCGGGATTTTGGAATAGGGATTTCTGTAGAACTGTATTAAAAAAACCAAAATTTTGCCATTGTTACAATATATAATTTCCCTACTTATATTTGTATTTAACAACACAGAAAAATTTTTAATAAATTCATAAATTCACAATATAAATAGTAGACATAGTGCTAACCTTCACTTACTGTCAGCAAACTTAGATATTTATCTAAAGAGAGTATACTACCCAGGTATTAAAATTTGTAAGTCTTTCTTTTAACATTAGAAAAATTTCCAATAATCTGAGGACTTTCAAAGTGCTTCAAAACATTTCTTGTATATGAACTACTTTTATTCATTAGATGAATATAATAATAATAATAATAATAATATACTGGCATTCCTAGATTTTGTGAATGCTCTGTTTATTCTACTTATTATGTTCATTCGTTATTCATTCAAGGCTTATATTTATTCATTGTTTTATTGAACGTTTATTTAACCATTAGCAAACTCTATTGAATTTTAAATTTTGTATATATATTTTGGCCATATTGTGATGTGTGTCAATTTAACACCTATATATATATATATTCATCTGCCTTTCTTCATGGTTGTCTTCATCATTTATGCTCATCCGTATTCTTCTACTGCTTCTTGTATATTTACGTATTGTACTAATATTCTTTATTGTCTCTGAAAACTTAAATTTTATACTAATATTATTGATATTTCTCTTGTATATTTTGAAAGAATATTCTTTGTTGACATGTTCTATAGCCAGTGGTTTTGTGACCCCTTGGATTTACTGAACGTAAAAATAAAACAAATTCAAAATAAATTCAAATACAACTTTCAGCAGTAATGCCTACTTTGCTTTGTGACAGCCTGTATTATGAGTTTATTTGGTGTTAAATCAACTACGCTCCTGGACCAGTGACATTACCAGAATATTATAGATGAACAACATATGAAGTCCACTCTTTCAAGGCATAAAAAAATTTTGGAAAACAGTTTTAACTTTATAATGTAGGTACAGATTGTACACCCCTGAGATACGCCACTGCTAGTGAAACAAGCAATACATTATCAGCGTAGCTATGTTGCTCAGAATAACCCGCATAATTCTTCTGCAAAAATGTACTGCACTTAAAAATTTAACTGAATTTATATTTCTTTGGGACGGCAATATACACACAAATTACCAGACCTGCAAGTGACGATACATTACGATCATCCGAGTACTTCTCACACGTGGAACACATGGAATCCTTAACCTCCAATGTTTCAAATATATAACCCAGTTCACTGTTCTACGCCAAGCAATACAGAGGTTACTTGAAACGTAAGTTAGTTATACACAAGCGAAGTACGACTTAAATGTCTTTTGCGTAATCTGCATCGCCGTAAAGTAAGGATGTAAAAAAATGAATGTGAATCGGGGATATCCGTCATTCTCGTGACACGGAGTAATGTACACAGCAGTAATCAGAAAACATGTATTTACATACAAGATTCCATGACATTATCCAGCGCCTAGTGCAATATAGTGCGCTGTTGAATTTGTTTTATTTATGCGCTTTGTTCGGCATGAACTTAAAGTTCATCAACACAATACATCAATTTCCACTACTATTTCTTACGCTCACAGATTACTACCATCCATGTCACAACCGTAGGCGCAGTTCGTTAAGGTAGATCTACTTACCATAGATGACTGAGCCGAGTTTCGAGAAAATGGCAAATGCTGCGGACGAGCTAAGTAAGTACAGTAGCCTCTTGATTTGTACAAGTAGAGGAAGGGAACAAATTCAGCATATTGAAAAGAATTGTCGCTCGATTCATACAACCGTACAATTATGTTCACAGGCAGTCCTATCATGATTAAGTTTGACGTGAATTAATACGTGAGTGTAGTTATCAATAGGTAAAGCGTGCTAATTTTGGAGTATGTTGAGATTTGGACACAGTCATGCGAATATTGGGAACAATGTAGAGCATTGGCAACGTAGGAGGAAGTGCTGTCAACGTACGCAACATAACCTGACCTAACCTTACCCAACCCAACCCACCCTAAAGTAAACTTATGTAACCTAAATTATGCTCAGCGAACTAAAACCGCCCTAATCTGTTGTGTGCTATTATAAAATATCATAACGAAACTTAACCTAACGTAAATAAACGAAAGAAACTTTATACTCCTGGGGAGTGGAATGTAGTGTGAAGTACAAAAACTAGGCCGTAGAAGGAAGAGAACAATATGTGAGTGTGTGTGTCCGCAGTGTACGTGCAGTGTAGAAGTAAAATTGATATATCAAGTAAAACAAAAAGGTCATTATAATAATTTAATAACACCATTAGTAGGTTGTAAATTTGCACCTGCATGAGCATGTAATACGTCGCCAGTGACCGGGATTGGTAACGTCACTGTACCACTCTAAAAAAAAGTTACTTTTTTATATAAAAATACTGGATTAGGTTTTGGAATAAATGGGTGTGTGTTTATGAATTTGTTAGCTTACTTTTTTGCATTGCATTGCAGTGTGTATTTTAATATTTTGTTTGCTGAGGGAAAATAAATGTACTTTGCTATGACACTCATCAGCAAGGTAGGTACTACGGTTGCTTTGTATGTATGTGTGTGGTTATGGGTATTCATGTGCCCTGCTGGATTTGGTATTGAGAGTAAAGTGCTATGACTTTTCCAACTCAAAGGAACTCTGTAGGAACAAAAAATGTGGATAAGGAAGACTGTAATAGTGTCTCAAATCTGACATGAAATTGGCAACTGCTGTGGCTGATGAGAGTCCTATACTTAGGTGTTACTGACATTTGTCAGAGAGGTAGTTATAAAGAGTGAAATGAATTATGTGCATTACTTCTTTTTTAATTTTCAGCCCTCTTAGATCGTGTGTTTCTTCGCATTGGTTCTGCTGAATCAGATGAGCAGTTGCAGAGTGCTGTATCAAAATTTCTTCCACCAGTGCTGTTAAAACTTTCTAGTCAGCAAGATGGAGTTAGGAAAAAGGTACATAAATTGTAGTGAAGGCATGTGCAAGGGTCATATAGTACATTACAGCACTAACCTGTCAAACACTGAGAAAGGACTCAGTGTATTATGAATCTTCAAGGATGAGTGGTAATAATTTTTATAATGCAGTATGTGAGTACAAGTTTCATTTGCTGCGTAGCACAGTCCAGGAATTATTCAGTTACACTACTCTGGAAGAAGTTCATAAATTGTAGATTACAGTCTAAAGGTTTCAGGTTATATATTAACTTCTACTGTTATTGGTTCATGTTTTTAGGTTATGGAACTTCTTGTTCACATCAACAAACGAATCAAAAGTCGTCCATTGGTATTGTTGCCAGTGGAAGCCTTACTTCTGCAATATCAGGATCCGGCCGCAAGTTCATTTGTTACTGTAAGTGCACACTTTAAAGTGAAAGTATAATTAAATTTTTCTTCTGCATCATGTTACTCATTTATGCTTGTGTAGCAGAGTAGAATTCCTTTAGATGCAGTGAAATAAATAGAAAGCACTGCAGTCTTGTTTTATCACTGTGTGAGCAATTTACACTGCATTGATATCTGACACTGAGAAGTTAATTGAGTGTGCTGTTGAATTAAATTTTGATTATTGAGTTTCGCTTATGAAAGTTGCACAAGTAAAATAAACTTTTGAGTTTTTATATTTTCTTTTCCCAGAATTTTACAATAATCTATATCAAACTGGGATATCCAAGATTACCAGTGGCAAAACAAGCAGAGCTCATGCCTTGTGTTCTTAATGCCTTAGAAGGTAAACCCCAGTCTCATCAAGACAGGTAAGATATAATAATATGAATACATAGTTTTGTTTCCTGGCTGGATCAGAGTCGTTTGAGGCAGGTGTGATAGACTTGAAGTGATGTGTGTAGTTGTTTTGGTTTAAAATTGTGTCCTTGAAGGCTTTTAATTATAACCCATGGATGGAGGAAGAGGCACAGAAGACCCTGCATAAGGATATGAATAATGACGAGATAGGAGCCAAATAACATGATAAAGATGGGATCAATACTCACCCTGGTGGACCAAACATAGCCACATCCTAATATGGAACATCTATGTAATGGTTGGCTCTGAAAGATTGGTACTCTGTATTTTTAGATACTATGTAACAGCTACTATTT
>Ga0209755_10008007_pt1 | contig 11378 bp, 11 predicted proteins | sample TergutCo191P1_FD_187301 | JGI IMG/M metagenome (GOLD analysis project Ga0209755, IMG submission 187301) | Cornitermes sp. P1 segment gut microbial communities from Petit-Saut dam, French Guiana - Co191P1 (SPAdes) (version 2) | ecosystem: Host-associated > Arthropoda: Insects > Digestive system...
CAAGACCCCGTGTCAAGCACGGGGTGACGTACTGTAAAGCCCGTCATTGCGGGCTTGACCCGCAATCCCATCAGCCCTAACAAGCCCCTACAGTATGGGGCTTGGAATGACATATGGGATTGCGGGTCAAGCCCGCAATGACGGGTTTCGTCAGCTTGGAACAGACCCTGCATCAAGTGCTGGGGACGCATCAGAATATCTTATAGGCATCATATGCTCCGTCACTAATCCCGCCAAGTTTTTTAATAAAATGGTATTGACAAACTTATTGTTTAGTGATATAATATACACAAACCTGCAAAATTGCAGGCTGATAAACAAAGAACGTGCTGGCAGAGTAAGCTTTAATTTGAATTTAAATTTAAATAAATTATCAGAAGATGTTCCTTTTGATAATAAAACGAGGAGGGAAATAAATGAGAAATTGGTTAAAAAGACTGCAAATCAAAGGATTTGTGGCAGGGGCATTGGTAACTGTCATGCTATCGGGTACATTTGTAATGGCAAATCCTGCCATGCGGGAGGTTATATTTGGCGTAAGTGTAAGAGTTAACGGTGCATTAGTGGAATTTGACCCTGACTCTAGACCATTTATAATGGACGGCAGGACATTTTTGCCCGTGCGTACCGTTGCGGATATTTTTGGCGCAGATGTGGGCTTTGATGCCGCAACAAACACCGTGCTTTTGACGGGGGATGTGGGCATTACACAAACAAACCAGCCAACACCGTTAGATGCTACTATGTTTGAAACTACATTATCCCACAGAGAAGGTAGTTTTATTGAGCGAAGACCGTTGGTTAATATGCTCGGCGTTGCTCATTTGGATGCTTTGCTTTACAGCGCTTATGGCTTGCAAACAAACGTTTCCAGGCACAATCTTAATGGGCAATATGCACGTCTAACAGGGATACTTAGCGAAGTAGATGGCTTTGATAGAGATGGAGCAAGAATTGTCATCATAGGTGATGGGCAGGAATTGCTAAGGGAGGAACACGAACGGAATTCCTCTCCTTTACGCATTGATTTAGATGTGAGTGGCATCCATTTACTGACAGTCGAAGTTATGCCTCGTGGAAGCCAGCTTTCTCAGCGTGAAATTGCCTTTGTAGCTCAACTGCATAGATAAGAAATATGCCAAAACCCCAAACAAGTAGGGTTTTATTGCCTCTACTTGTTTGGGGTTTTTATTTTCAAAAATAGTCCTTGACAACAAAGTCCATTAAATCTTCAAAATATGGATAGTGTTTAGGCGGCGCAATAAATACGCCTTCCTTCTGCATTTGTCTTATTTTGCCTTCGCTTGCCCACATTGCGCCGCAGGTTTCCTCAGGGCAAAGCTTCACTTCATTAATATCCACATTTTGGCGGAAAAGCCATGTATCTACAAAATCATCCACCCGCTTTTGCGTGCAGAAAAGCTGACCATTCTCTGGGTCTAGCGTGATTCCGATTTCCTCGCGAACTTCTTTAAGGGCAGTGGTTAGGCTGTCATCTCCCGCCACTGCCGACCCGCCCACTGCCTCCCACATTAGGGGATAGGGCTTGTTTGGCGTTCTGCGGGCGATTAAAAATTCACCAATATCGTTTGCAATCCAAACATTAACCACCAAATGATATTGACCTGGCTGCAAAGGCTTTCCTCTTTGGCAAGTGATGCCGGTTTTTTGGCGGTTTTCGTCTAAAACATCCCATATTTCAGTCATATTTATCGCCTGCCCTTGCTGTAAATTTTAATGCCCAGTGCAGACACGCTTAGTTTCAAAACAAATGAAACCACTGCCGCAGGCACAAAGCCCATAAAAAACGGCACAAAACCAACTGTGGTCATTCCTAGCCTAAGGGTTGGCATATAGAAAAATTGCGGAACAACCCCCATAATATTAAACCAAAAATGGCCAACAATTACCCCTTGTATAAATAACAACACTAAAAACAGCAAGGCGGGGGCGTTTAACAGCACAAGAGCCTGCATTTTATCGCCCAACATCTTCACAGACAGCATCCCTAGGAAAAACCATGCCCCAATCACCCCCACACCGATTAGCATGGTGCCTGGCATCCCTGTGTATAAAAACACATTCATCATCAAGTGATTTTGGACAAACCCAAGCAAAAGGGGCAAAAACCCCATTAACACAACCAAAACACGCTTTATCATTTTTCGGAAGCTCCTTTCAAAGGGTATTCCACAACCTCTGGATATGTAAGCTGAAAGCGGACTATTTGCCCAACTTCCAGCGGGCGGTTGTTAATAACCATGCGAAGGGGCAACTTTAGCTGCCCCAACCGCCCGTTAATATCAATTGTCACCGACCCGCCCGTTACTTCTACAATAACACCTTCATGCATTTCCTTACCTCACCTCGGCAATGTTTTTTCGTTATCCACAAGGGGGATTTTTTGCCCTGTGGCTTGCTCAATTGCGTTTAGGTTGCCCGTTTTAACGCTTGGAGTCCATTGTTTTTCAGCGGACTTTACTTCCTCGCCAGCAACAACCGCCTTTATCATGGCAAGGGCGCGGACTGCATCCTCGTGGGTTAGGGTGTTGTTGCATAAAATCTCGTTTTCAATGCCTTCTTCAGACTTGTTAAGGTCAATCATGTGCTTCATGTGTTTGTTGCCTACCACAAGCGCGCCTTGGCGGGCAGAATAAGTCATACCAACCACGGCAACACCGCGCTGACCAATCTGCTCGATGTGGCTTGCAAAGTCAATGTGATTATTCCCGAAGCCTTCGGTGGTGACTATTGCGCCATCTGCGTCCATCGCCTCAATCATCATACCAAGGCGTTTTGACACATAAAATTTATCGGAATTTGCCTGGGGCGAACCGATGAAAATTACCCCAGCCAGGTCAATGTCAGGGTCTTGCATGGCTTCCATAACAAGCGGCTCGCGGAAGTAGTGGCGGGAGTTTTCTTTTGACGCAGGGCCAATGCAGGTTAGGGCGTGGATTGCCCCGTCCAACACCTCTAAAGGCGACAGAACAACGGGCAAGTTGCCCAAATCCACATTGGGAACAGCCCCAAGAGTGCCCACGGGCTCATAAGGCAGAATTAGATTGTCGTGCATTGCCCCTTGCCCCATAACCTCTTTGACAATAACCATTTTGGGCTTGCCGCTACGGCGAATTTGCTCAAAGCCTTCCTCCCGCACGCAAAGGCTGTCGCTGGCATTTTTTAGCGCCTTGCGGATTTCTTCCATAATATAATCGCTTGCTAGGTGAGCCGCCAATGGGCCAGGACGCTCCATATTTGCCCCCGCCTTTATGGTAACTTGGGTTTTAATGAAAATTTCACCCTTATCAGGCGCGCCAGGGCGACCCCACATGATGTTTTTATCCATTTCCCCTTCAGATGAGCCAAATTCACCAATTTGCACACCGTCTGCGTCCGTTCCTGTGATGACGAAAACAACGCCATCTAAAACGCGGGTGATGCCAGAGCCAAGCTCCCCATCTTCCTTTGTGGCTATGGGCAAAACGTCCATTATGGTTTCAGAATAACGCCCATAGTCCCCAGGAGTGATGATTTCCACTTTCATTTCTTCCACAAGGTTTACTGATGCTACGGCATCTTTGCAAAGCTCGTCTGCATGGCGCAATGTCAAGGTTGTGCCGTCTATTTTGGTTTCGTCACCAAAAACAATATTGTCAATTTTAAAGTGGCGGCGTTTTAGGGTGCGTAGGGTTTTTAGGGTGTTGCTTGATAGCGGAGTAGGGTTGGTGGTTACGTTTGCGGTCATGGGGCGGGCAATGCCCGCCCCTACCAGGGTTGGGATTTCTAGCTGGATGTTTTCGCCCTTGCCTATAAATATTTTGATGGTATCACCGCCGCCTCCCATCTGAGGAATGTCCACATTTGCAGCTGGTGCTGATTGCCCTATGGCTTTCGGCGCACCTTCTGCCCCGCTTACAATCTCCACATACTCTGCTGTCATAGGGGTCAAAGCCCCAATGGTTTTAATTATTTTGCCCCCCATAACTTGCCCAATGGTATAGCAATCGCTTGGGATTGACAGCAACCCACTATCTTCCAAATCATCAAACAAAGCAGGGTCCTCCAAGTTGGCGTGGCTAATAACCGCCCCTGCCTCAAATCTACAACAGCTCACCGCTGGTTTGTTTGCGTATTCTTTCACGTTTTCAACACTAATAGCCATTTTTAATTCCTCCTAATCAATCTTTTTATCTCCAAAATACTGTGTTAACATCAAAACCAACGCACTGCCTGCCAAAATGCCGTCCATAATGCCGAAGGGCAACAGATGCATCATCACAGTTAGGGTTATGACGCATTTTATGACGCTTCATTGTTTGGTTCTCCTGTACAACCTATGGTCTGTTGCCCGCAGTACATGGTCCGTTGAGTGGTACACCGAAACCCCTAACCTAGGGGCTATCTCCATAACGGTGTTAGTTCAGTCCTCACAAGTGGACACCAAAACCGCTTGCGCGCCCTGTTGCTTTAGTTTTAGGATTTTTTCGGACTGCCCTGGGCAGTTGCCAGGTTCGTCACAGCGGTATCTGCCGCCAACTTCCACCATGCGCTTGCATTTGGCTTCTGCCACAATTTCCCCGCCCATGCCTGCCACAATTTCCCGCAGCCTATCTTCGTTCGCGCCACATTCGCAGGCTAAAATGCCGAATTTGCGGGGGTCGTCTGGGTAGGGCATTGCCACAAAAATCCCCCCTAATGTTTTGGTGATGGTTGACTTTTCGCCACCGCCAAAACCTGTAAAAGGGCCGCCCAGAAGGGTTTCGCCATGGGGCTGTATGGCTCCGCCGCAGTCATCAATATATTTTTGCACGGGCATACCTATAGGCTCATCTAAATAAACCCGAGGTTTGCTATTTATACGCCCTGCCACTGTAAAATCTTTGGTTATCACAGGTTTGCCAAGGTCAATTGCCTCTGCAACCCGCTTTATGGTTTCCACATTGGACACAATCGCTCCCGCTTCCAAGGGCAATTGTCCAGGCTTTAGGGTGATGCCCAAAATTTCGCGGACAATCACCCGCTCATCCCCAACAGGGTACATGTCGGGCAGATAGCGGATTTCAATATTAGGCTCTGCCTTGCAAGCGCGGGCAATGGCGATAAGCTCACGGGTGTGCTTGGGCTTAATGGCAATATAGCCCACCTTGGCGTTAACCATGCCCATGGCATATTTCATGCCGCGGATTATCAGGTCAGGCTGCTCCGCCAAAACCTTTATATTATGCGCCAAAACAGGCTCACATTCAGCGGCATTAAGGATGAATACGCCTCCCTGCAAGTCTGCCCCAAACTTTACATGGGCAGGGAAGCCCGCTCCCCCAGCCCCTACAACCCCTGCGGATTTTACCATTTCTAAATGGGTGCCGCCATCAACTTTAATAAATTCTTCGGGCTGATGGTCGTCCATTTCGATGCCCACGGTCTGCCCAATTTCGCGGATAATGCCGTAAACGCTTGAATGGATATTAGCCCCCAACCCTTCGCAAACAGCGATTAACTGCCCTCTCTTAACGTGGTCGCCCACCATTACAATAGGTGTGGCTGGCGCGCCAACATGTTGTTTTAATTCTATGGTTACAAATTTTGACAATCTGCATCCTCCTCGATAAAAATTTTATCCACATACTTGCTTGTAAACCCTGCCAAAATCCCGCCGTAAGACAGGGAGAATGTAAGGGTATCCCCTACTTTGTAGCTTGTATCAGTTAAATTTACAATTAAATGGTCGCTGCTGCTGCCAATAATTTCCACAGCAGGGTCGTGGCATACAAGTTCGCTTGTGCCAATGTCTTGCCGCCCAACTGCCAAAATGCCGCGGTTTTGTATGCCCTCATCCTCAAAGCTAACAACCTCGCCAAAGGCGTTGATATTGGTGCGCCCTACAGGCATTGAGGGCTTTTGCCCAATTTCGATAATTTCTGCCTGCAAGGTGACGACATCAGTCATAAGCCCTGCGAAGGTTTCGCCAAAAGCCGTTTCTTTGCCGCAAACAAGGGCTTCACCTAGGCGCAGGTGGTTGATGCCCCTCGGCATTTCGCCTTTTTCCAGCAAGTGTAAGCTACTAGAGTTGCCACCGCTGACAATCGGCAGGGCAGCCCTTAAATCTCTACGTAAATTATCCGCCATTTTAACCAATTTGTCAAGGTTTTCTTGTGTGGGCAAAACCCCGCCATAACATGTTAAATTTGTGCCTATGCCCATAAGCTCTAAATTGCCGCAGGACAGCACAAATTTAGCGGTTTCATTTATTTTGGGCGCATCCTCATAAAAGATGCCCTCCCGTAAATCCCCTAAATCCACCATAAGAATAATGCCATGGGTTTTGCCTAGCTTTTCAGCGGCTTGGTTGAGCCTATCTAATGTGTGAATTTCAGAATTTAAAGAAATGTCACAATTTGCCACTGTCCGCTCTGCATATGACGGGCTTGGCAGGCGCAAAAGCATGGTTTTCTGGGTAATTCCCGAAGGGTATGCCATGATATTTTCCATTCGGCTGTCAGCAAAATATTCAATAGGCAATTTTGCCAAAGTTTCAACCATTTTTGGCTCTGCGCAAAAAACCTTGGTTACAGCCCCAAGGCTTATGCCGTGAGAACGGCACATTTCCGCTAACACCCGCCCATTATGGGCAAGTTTTTTCAAATTAATAATCAATTTTGGGTTCATGTTTTAACCACATACTTTCGCAAGAGTTTTACAGCCGCTTCTGGGTGAACCTTCGACAGTACGCCAAGGCTTGCCATTACATAGCTGCTGTCCTCTAGGGCGCGAAGTTGACCTGACTTGGGGAAGAGCATTGCCCCAGATTTATTAATGCTGCAAATTTCCGCCATTATGTCATGGCGGTTTGGCAGACGGGTAAGCGCGCCCCCTGTTGCCACAATATGGCGTACTGCTGTTAAATCTTTGCCTTCTGCATGGGTTTGGCGACCCTTTGGACCATATGTGTGCCGCAAAACCCCTGCATGGCGGGTAATTGCCAGGTTGGCGGCGTGATATGTCAATCTATGGGTAAGTGCCAATTGCCCGTCACTTGTTGGAATTGGTTGGTAGTCATCAAAAACATCTTCAGCCGACCCGCCAATTTCGCGGCTTAACTTGTCCATGCCCACCATCTCCGCCAAATTGCGGGCGTTGACATACATGCCAAGGTCGCCTTCCACAGTGCGCTTTGCAAAAGGCTCTGGGGCGGTTTGTAACATTGCAATTTCGTCACTTCCAACGGTTACAGAGTGGATGTCCGTTGTTGCCCCGCCAATGTCAATAACTAGCAAATCACCTATTATGCTATGCAACAGCTGGGCGCACTCCATTACAGCTCCTGGGGTTGGCATAATAGCCCCATCCACCAAATTACGGATTTTCCCCATTCCTGGAGCTTTTGTAATATGCTCTTCAAAAGCTTGGTGTATTAGCTTGCGGGCAGGCTCGATATTTAGCGCGTCAAGTTTGGGATACACATTTTCGGTAATGTACAGCTCTCGCCCTGCATCTGCAAAAATACCCTTAACAGCCCCGTGATTTTGGATATTACCGCAATAAATCACAGGGGCGGACAAATTTGCCCCGCAAAGGGCTTTTGCGTTAAATAGCCCACATTCCTTGTCCCCATAATCTGTTCCGCCAGCAAGCAAAATCAGGTTAGGGTCAACAGCTTCAATTTCTGCCAAATCCTCAGAGGTCAGCTTCCCTGCTGTTGTTAGTTGGATATTTGCCCCGGCTCCTAAGGCGGCTTCCCGCCCTGCTTTTGCTGTCATGTCGTAAACCAGCCCATGGGCGGTCATCCGCAGCCCTCCCGCCGCTGACGATGATGCCAAAAACTCTCTATATTCCAGGTTTTCTATTTTAAGATTGTCTTTCAAATTCTCTACAGCATTGTTTAGCCCTATTTGCACATCTCCCAAGGCTACAGAGGTGGCACACGCGCCAGAACCCGCAAAAACAGGGTCATCCCCATCTATGCCATTGAAAGCGTTAACAATTGTGGTGGTAGAGCCAATTTCTGCAACTAAAACATCTATTTTCATTGTGTCACCTCGGCTTTTATTGTATCATACAACAGGCATTAAACGCAAGAAAAACCTTGTTTTGTCCTAAACCTATTAAGGCTTGCATATGCTTGCCCAAAGGGGTGTTTAAAGTGGGAAAAAGTGGGAATTTTTTAAAAATTATTAAAACAATATGCGTGTTTGCGGGGCTAATATTTGGTGCTGGCTTCGCTTCTGGGCAAGAGCATTTAACATTTTTTCTGCGATATGGTCAGGTTGGCATTTTAGGCATAATTTTGGCGGGCTTGGTGATTGCTTTATGCGGCTGGGCTGTGCTATCCATTTGCGTGAAAGAGAAAATTACTGATTACAAGGGCTTCATGCAATCCGTTTTCGGCCGCAAGCTTGGAGGGATACTGGATATAGTGACAGGGCTTTTTATATTCGTTATCTTTTCTGCAATGCTGGCAGGGGCAGGGGCTTTAGGTCAACAAGCCCTTGATTTGCCCTTTTCAGCAGGGGCGGTAATCCTTGTGGCTCTATCCCTTGGGGTTTTGGTCTTTGACGTGCGGGGCATTGTGGAAGCCAATACCATAATAACCCCTATTTTAGTTGCGGGGGCTTTGTTTCTGGGCATTTACGCCATTTTTAACACTGTAGAGCCCACTGTGGCGCAATCTGCCCAAAATATAAATATATGGCCTTTGTCCGCTTCGGTTTATGCGTCATACAATATGCTGACGGCAATTGCTGTTCTGTCTGCCATGCCAGCCATTGTTACCAACCAAAAAATAGCCCGATGGGGCGGGCTTGTTGGGGGCGGTATCATCAGCGTTATAGGTGTTGTTTTTGCCATAGCCCTATTGGTGAATTTGCCTGTTGTGCAGGATGCCCAGCTGCCTATGCTTGCCTTGGGTCAAAGCTATTCCCTCATAATCGCCCGTGGCTACACAGTTCTGCTGTTTCTCGCCATTTTTACAACCGCTGCAACCAATGCCTTTGCCCTAACAAACTGGCTTGCAAGCCGAACCAAATTCACTAAAACACAAATAAAACTGATAATCTCTGCCCTTGGTGTCACCGTTGCCCACACGGGCTTTTCTGCCATGGTTTCCTATGGTTATACAACCTTTGGGTTTTTGGGGTTGTTTGTGGTTTTTGCTATTATCCTGAAAGGTGCAAAAAATCTTTTTTCAAATGGCATATTAAGAAAATAGGCTTGCATATATTTGACTTTTATGGTATAATGTTTTTAGCGAATACACTCACACAAAGGAGTTGACAATATGAGGTTTACTTTTACTGGAAAAAATGTTGTTGTTACCCAGGACATGAAAGAGCGCGCCGAAAAGAAGATTGGCCGCTTGGCGAAATTGTTTCCTGATGAAGCTATGGTACAGGTGACGTTTTCCGTGGTTAAACAAGAGAACAAGATTGAGGTTTCTGTTCCTCTTAACAAGCGTCTTTTGCGGGGCGAGGTTGTGTCTAGCGACATGTTTGCCGCCATTGACGGCGTTGTGGACGTTTTGGACAGGCAAATTGTTAAATATAAGCAGCGGGTGAAGGACAGAAGCCGCCGCGACACTAATTTTAAAGGCGAATTAGAAGCCTTTAACGCTTACGCGGGAGATTATGGCGATGACGATGCTGATGATGGCGCAATTGTAATAGAGCGCACGAAGCACTTCCCTGCCAAGCCCATGGACCCAGAAGAGGCTATTATGGAAATGGAAATGCTTGGGCACACCTTCTTCGTGTTCCGCAACAGCGGTAATTTAGAAATTAATGTGGTTTACAAGCGCAGAGGCGGTTCTTATGGGATTATTGACCCTAATGACCCAATTGACTGCGAGTAATCCCATGAAAAAACTAATTGTTGCTACAAGAAATAAAGGTAAAGTGGCAGAAATTAAAGCTTTTTTGGAGGGGGTCGCCCATGACAGGCGGCCTTTTTCTGATGTGCTGTCCTTGGATGATATTGGGCTGTGTTTAGATTTGGATGCGGTTGAGGATGGCGCGACCTTTGAAGAAAATGCCGCTAAAAAGGCAGTTGCTGTGAGAGAGGCAATGAAAAGTGATGAATATGCCGTCTTGGCGGATGATTCTGGGCTCGAAATTGACGCTCTTGGCGGTGAGCCTGGGGTAGATTCTGCCAATTATATGGGGCGGGAAACCCCCTACCCCACACGTTTTGATGCTATTTTGGCGCAGATGCCTGCCGCAGGTCGGTCTGCTAGGTTTGTTTGTGTTATGGCACTTGCCCTTGAGGGTGAAATCCACATCTTCCGCAGGGAAATGGAAGGCGAAATCGCCCACAAGTCCGCAGGCGAGAGCGGCTTCGGCTATGACCCCATTTTTTACGTACCCCAATACAACAAAACTGCCGCAGAACTAACAATGGAGCAAAAAAACGCCATAAGTCACCGCGGGCGCGCCTTAAAAGCTCTGATGGAGTGGGTTTTTAATTAAATGAATGTTCTTGAAAACAAAAACACCCCGATTTCAGGGGTGTTTTTGTTTGTAATTTAGCCACTACACAACAGGAAGAAAAGGAACATAATCATCCTCATAATAATAACCCTCTTGTGGTGGTGCAATTACAGGTGGTTGTGATGGAACTTCCAAAGCTGGCAAATCTACTGCTGGTGGTGCAACTGGTGCGGAAGGTCTTGAAGGAGCAGTAGGAGGTGTAGTTAATACAGGCGTTGGTGCAGGAGCTGGAACATAAAGACTATTAACAAGCAAAACCTCTACAGAGCTTCCGTTAAGGGTTGCTGTTAAGGTGATGGTATGCCATGCACCATTTGCTTGTAGGATGTCGATAAGGTTTACGTTGTTTGGATTGTTCCACATGTTATTAACACGTACAAACTGCATTGCATTGTTGCCGTCTTGGTCAACAGCGGTTACGGTAAGGTCTAAGAAGCTTACTAAGGTGTTAACGCCGTTAATTTGTGTCCACATGCGGATAAGACCTGCTTGTGCTAATGATGCATTTGGTCTTGATGGAGAGCCGCCTATGCCGTTGTTAAAGATGTCGAAGGAAAGAACTTCTTTAACTTGGATGAAGTTTGCATTTACAAGGACAACTTCAACTTCTTGACCGTTAAGAGTAGCAGTTAGGTAAATAGTGTGCCATGCTTGGTCTTTTCTAATGTCGATAAGGTTAACATTACCTGGGTTTGCCCACATGTTGTTAATTCTTACGAATTGCATAGCGTTGTTGCCGTCTTGGTCGATAGCGGTTACGGTAAGGTCTGCATATGGTACGGTTGCATTTACACCATCAAGTTGAGTCCACATGCGGATAATGCCATTTGCTGCAAGGTCTGCATTTGGTCTTGATGGAGAGCCGCCTGCGCCGTTGTTGAAGATGTTGAAGGAGAG
>Ga0209755_10008008_pt1 | contig 11376 bp, 16 predicted proteins | sample TergutCo191P1_FD_187301 | JGI IMG/M metagenome (GOLD analysis project Ga0209755, IMG submission 187301) | Cornitermes sp. P1 segment gut microbial communities from Petit-Saut dam, French Guiana - Co191P1 (SPAdes) (version 2) | ecosystem: Host-associated > Arthropoda: Insects > Digestive system...
AAGCCCCAAGAGGGGCGCAAGTGAGGCCAAGGCCCCGCAGGGCGCCGTTTTTTTTTGGTTACTTTTTTTTTGCGCGCGCAAAAAAAAAGTGACTCGCCGAGAGGCGAAAACCTGCCTGGAGGGCAAAAACATGCCGGGCCGCATGGCCCATAAAGACATTTCTCAGTTAAGAGGGCCCGGGCCGCAGGCCCAGAAAGAACAACGCCCGAAGGGCGAAGAGAAACATTTCAAAAAATGGCCCGGGCCGCAGGCCCAAAGAGAACAACGCCCGGAGGGCGAAGAGAAACATTTCGAAAAACGGCCCGGGCCGCAGGCCCAGAGAGAGCAATGCCCGGAGGGCAAAGAGAAACATTTCAAAAAACGGCCCGGGCCGCAGGCCCAAGAAAACATATCTCAGTTAAGAAAGGCCCGGGCCGCAGGCCCAGGAAAGAACAACGCCTGGAGGGCGAAGAAAGCCGGGCCGCATGGCCCAAAAAATTAGGGTGAAAAAACGTTGCTGAATGTCGCCCGCAAGGCTTCCCTCCCACCCTCCGGTACACCCATTTGCTCAAACACCGCCTCGGCAAACTCTACTGGGGCAAAACCGGAGGCCGTCACCACCAGAGGGGCACTCACGGCGCGCTCCCTGCAAAAGAAACCCTCGCCCTTATATTCAGGGGCATAGCGGCGGAGCTCCTCAACGCTGTTGCCGGTGTGCGGCCTGTCGTCCAACAGGGCTGCGCGGGCCAGCAGGGTTACTGCGCTGCCGGAGGCCGCAACGGGCAAACCTGCGGACACCGCTTGCCTCAAAAGGCGCGTTAAGTCCGGGCGCTCCTGGCGGAGCCAATATTCGCTGCCGGGAATAATGAGTAGGGCGGAGTGCAGCAAATGCAAGCGGGGCAACTCTATGTCCGGCTTCAACACAAAACCGGCCAGGCTGCATACGGGTTTTGAGTCCAAGCTGACGGTGGAGACACGCAGGCCCCCCAAACGCCTCAACTCACACAAAGCGAAAGAGGCCTCCCAGTCGGCATAGTCCGTTGCCAGGAGGACGTGGACGGTTTTCATAGGCGGCCTCCCAAAAGTTTGGACACCACCTCGGTGGTGCTATGCCTCTTCTCGTCCCCCGCTATTGCCACCCGCCCACCATAGGCTTCGGTTTCGGCGCGCTCCGGTATGCTGCCTGGGCTATAGTCACGGCCCTTCACGTGTACGTCAGGCCTCAAAGCGCGAATGAGGTGGCGCACATTCAACTCCTCAAACACCAACACCCAGTCCACACACGCGAGGGCACACAAAAGCTCCGCGCGCTCCTCCTGGGGGACAATGGGGCGGGGGGGCCCCTTGAGGGTGCGTACGGAGGCGTCGGAGTTGAGGGCAACGAGGAGGACGTCGGCCTCCTGCTTTGCACCCTGCAAATAGCGGACGTGCCCCACATGCAATAAGTCAAAAGCACCGTTGGCAAGGGCCAGGGTTTTGTTTTCCAGGCGCGTTGCCTTGGCCATTTCAATGGCTTCGCCGAGTGTCAGCAGCTTTTCCACGCAGTGTCCTTGCAACTTCCTCTAAAAATTCCCGCTTGCCAATGGTGGCCGTCCCTTGCTTTTGCACCACCAGGGCCCCCGCTATGTTGGCCAACCTCGCCGCCACAAAAGCACAGTTGGAGGCCGCAAAGGCCAAAGCAAAACCGGCCAACACCGTGTCCCCCGCGCCCGTGGCGTCCACCGCCGCCTCCAAGCCGTGTACCGGCAAAAACAACTCCTTGCCTTGCCGGTGGAATATGGCCATACCCGCTTTGCCGCGCGTTGTCAGCAGCCACTCGCAGGAAAGCAACTCAAAAGCCTTGTGGGCAGCTGCCCGCAGCTGTTGTGGCGTTTGTGTCGGCATTTGGGTGAGGGCTTGCAACTCCGGCTCATTGGGTTTGCATACGGTGGCGCCGCGCAGGGAAAGCAACGCATGGCGCGAGTCCACGCACAACTTGCCGCCGCGCGCTGTGTGGCGGGCCAACACCTCGCATGTTTCTGCGCACAGGGCCCCGGCGCCATAGTCGGAAACCACCGCCACGTGGCAGCCTTTCAGCGCTGCTTCCAGTTTGGAGGCCAAACGGCGGCGTAGGGGTTGGGGCCAGGGGCCTGGGTGGCCCCTGTCTATGCGTAACATTTGTTGCAGGGTGGTTCCCTCGGCGCCTGCCAATATGCGTGTTTTGGTTTCTGTCTCCAGCAAAGCGGAGTGGACAGCCTGCAACTCAATGCCGGTTTCTGTTGCCAGGCGGCTTAGTTGTCGCCCCATTTCGTCCTTGCCCAGGGCCCCAACGGCCACCACCCGCCCCCCTAGGGCACGTATGTTGGCCGCCACATTGGCACCGCCGCCCAACTTCACCTCGCTGCCTTCGTGGCGTAGCACCAATACGGGGGCCTCACGGCTAATACGCTCGCTTTTCCCATAAATATAGTGGTCGGCCACCAAGTCCCCCAGGAGGGTGGCGCGTACCCGGGGAAAGTGGGCAATGGTTTTGAGGAGGGTGGAGGAGGACATCACCGCTTCCCTGCCGCGCCCCCTGCCAAAGGCTCCGCTGCTTTCGCAACCTGTACGGGCCTAAACAGGAGGAAGGTGGAAGCCCAGGCAAAATGCTGCTCGCAGGCCTTCTGCCAAAGTTCCTCAGGCACCGTCTCCGGCGTCGCCATCGCAAGGCTGGAAACCCCCGCCAGGCGGAGTTTCCTCTGGGTTTTCTCCATGTGCCGCTCTATCACCTCCGGTTGCCACTCCCTCGCCTCTCCAAGCCCCAATACAAAAATACGCTTGCAAGGCAAACTCTCTCCCGCCGCCAGCAGGAGGGACTCCTCGGCCTCCCCGCGGAAATAGGCCTCCTGCAAAAGGCGGGACAAATAACCGTACATGCGCCAGTCTACAAAATTGGCAAGCCCCCGCATGGGGCGCTCATCCGTCCTCACCCATAGGCACAGGCTGTCTATGCCGTTGAGGCTGTCGAGGGCTTGCAAACTGGGGACAAGCGGCGTCATGGGTGTCCTTTCAGTCCTTGGTCATGTTGGAGGCCAGGCAGTCCAACAAACCGTTGATGAAGGCTGAAGAGTTCTCCGTTCCAAACTTCTTCGCTAACTCAATGGCCTCGTTCAATGTCACCTTCTTTGGAATGTCTTTTCGGTATTTAAGCTCAAAAACACCCAGCCGCAAAATATTGCGGTCAATTTTTGACATGCGCTCCAAACGCCAGTGGTGGCTGTGCGCATCTATCAGCGCGTCTATCTCCTCTATGGCCTCGCATACACCCTCCACCAACTCCACCGCAAAACGGTGCGCCACCTCCTGCTTCGGCTCCTCCTGCGCGTGTACGGCCCAGGCCCACTCCAGTGCCTCCTCTATGGAAACCCCTCCTGAAACGTCCAACTGGTAAAGTGCTTGCAATACACGCTCGCGCGCCAGCCTACGTGTCCCCGGGTTAGCTGTCTTCAAGCTTGGAAATCCTCGCAAAGAGGTTGGCCATCTCCACACAACTCGCCGCCGCCTCGGCCCCCTTGTTGCCACACTTCAACCCCGCGCGGTCCATGGCTTGGGCAACATCATCACACGTCAGCACCCCAAAGGAAATGCTGCAGGAGGCGGAGGCGGCAAGCTGCGCCAGCTGGGCTGCAACCGCAGAGGCAATGTATTCAAAATGCGGCGTCTGCCCGCGAATGACGCAGCCTAGGGCAATAATGCCTACATATTTTTGTGTTTGCTCCAAACGCTTCACCAGCCCCGGCAACTCAAAGGCCCCCGGCACGCGAAATACCTCCACCGCCTCCTCCGCTATTTTCAAACGGCATAGCATGTCCAAAGCCCCTTTCAGCAGGGCGTCGGTTATCAACTCGTTGAAGCGGCTTTGGCAAATGGCAAAACGGCCTTTGGGGGGGGTGCAGCTTCCTTCTGTTATTGTCATAGGTTCCTCGGTGTCTGCCTATTGCTTTGGGCGTCTTGGGGGGGCGGGGGCTTCGCCAAGCTTGCTATAACGTACAATTTCCAAACCATAACTCTCCAGGCCCACCATGCGCTTTATGCCGTGAGAAAGCAAGTGGAGGCGCCGAATGCCCAAAGTCCTCAAAATTTGAGCGCCCAACCCTACTTCACGCAGGCCCTCTGAGTGGCCCCCTCTCCCTGCCCCCAGCCTGGAGCGACGCAGGGGCCCTGGCGCTTGTGCCCCCTGCAAATAGAGCAATACGCCGCGCCCCTCCTTGCCAATGGCTTCAAAGGCCTGGCGCAAAGTCCCCCTCCCCTCCGCGTGCTCCAACAAGTCCCCCAAAGCGTCTGCACGGTGTACGCGCGTCAAAATGGGGAGTTTGGAGGAGAGGCGGCCTTTCACAATGGCCCAGTGTACTTCGGGTTGTACGTCGGCCATAAAGGCATAGGCCACGCACTCCCCCAGGGGGCCTTTTTGCAAGGCAACTTGGCCTATACAGCGTATAAATTGCTCTCTGGAGAGGCGGTATATAATGAGGTCTGCCACGGAAAGCATGTGCAGGCGGTGGCGCTTGGCAAAACGCAGCAAGTCGGGACGGCGCGCCATTGTCCCGTCGTCCTTCATAATTTCGCATAGCACACCGGCGGGAAACAACCCCGCCATGCGGGCCAAGTCCACGGAGCCTTCGGTTTGCCCTGTGCGTACCAACACCCCCCCCTCCCGTGCTTGTAGGGGGAAAACATGCCCGGGGCGTACCAAGTCGCTGGGCTTGGCGCGCGGCGCGACGGCGGTGAGTATGGTTTTGGCCCTGTCAGCGGCGGAAATGCCCGTCGTCACCCCCTTCGCCGCCTCAATGGAAACCGTAAACGCCGTTTGGAAGGGGGAGGAGTTGTCGGAAACCATCATCGGCAAACGCAATTGGCGTATGTGCTTCTCTGTCAGCGGCAGGCATATGAGGCCGCGCCCGTGTTTGGCCATAAAGTTAATGGCGGCGGGGGTTACTTTTTGGGCCGCCATCACCAAGTCCCCCTCATTCTCCCTGTCCTCGTCGTCCGTCAATATAACCATGCGCCCCTGGCGAATTTCTTCTATGGCGCGCTCTACACGTGCAATGCTTTTTTTGTCGGAAGCGAGTAACATGCCTCCCACCTCTAAACCTCTGCTGCGCAAAGCGCAACCCATGCTTGGCCTTCGTCCCCCCCTATGAGCAGTGTCCTTCCGTTTTTGCTATATATGAGTCTCGGGGCTGTGGTGGGCCTCTTGGCGGGTATGCTGGGTGTTGGGGGGGGCTTTGTTATTGTCCCCGCACTCATGTTTATTTTTGGCATGCAGGGCCTGGGGGGGGACATGGCCACCCAAATGGCCGTGGCCACCTCCCTGGCCACCATTATGGCCACCTCCCTCTCCTCCGCCCACGCCCACCACCGGCGCCACTCGGTGGACTGGCCTTTGTTTTTCCGCACCAGCCCCAGTTTGTTTGTGGGGGCGTTGGGGGGGGCCTGGGTGTCCAGCCTTTTGCCGGGCAGTGCTGTGCGTATGGTATTTGCCCTTTTCGCTGTTTTCATGTCCTTCCAAATGGCCTTGGAGAGGCACCCCCAGCAGGCGAGGGCTTTTGGGGCCTGGGGGTTTGCGGTGGGGGGCAGCCTTGTCGGTTTGCTTTCGGGCCTGGTGGGTATAGGGGGAGGCTCCCTGTTGGTGGTGGGCTTTTCACTCTATGGCCTCTCCATGCGCCATGCCATAGGCACTTCTGCTGCATGTACTTTGCCTATTGCGGTGGGGGGGGCATTGGGGCATTTTTTGGCGGGGGCAGGGGAGGCGGGCCGTCCGCCGGGGGCGTTGGGCTATATACACGTGGAGGCGGCACTTGGCATTGCGTTGGCCAGTGTATTTGTAGCCCCCCTGGGGGCAAAGCTTGCCCACCACCTCCCTGTTGTGGTGCTCAAACGGTTTTTCGCCCTCTTTCTCTTTTGCCTTGGGGTGCAGTTGCTATGGCGCAACCTGCCGTGGGTTTAGGTGGCCCAGGGTGGCAAGCCGGGCAACATATTTGGCCAAAATGTCCACCTCGAGGTTGAGGGCGTCGCCGGGTTTTTTGTCGCCCAGGTGGGTGCGCAGCAGGGTTTCGGGAATGAGGTTTATCCAAAAGCAGGTTTCGTCGAGGCGGGTAATGGTGAGGCTGGTGCCGTCCAGGGCGACGGAGCCTTTGGGCACAAAACCATAGGCGAGGGCCTTGGGCATTTCAACGGCCAACACGCGGGAGGCGCCCTCTTCAAAACTTTCTCTCACATGCACCACCTCGTCCACGTGCCCTTGCAACCAGTGCCCCCCCATACGCGCCCCCAAAGCCAAAGCCCTCTCCAAATGAATGCGACGGCCCGGCTTCCAATGCTTCAGTGTCGTCACGCGCAAACTCTCCAAAGAGGCCTGGACGCGAAAACGGGCGCCCTCCCACGCCACCACCGTTAGGCAACACCCGTCACAGGCTATGGACTCCCCCAGGCCCCCCCCTGTGCCGGCGGAAAACCGCGCCTCTATCCAAAAGTCCACCCCACCTTCCTCTCCGCCCCTCGTCACCGTGGGTTGCATGGAGTGGAGTCGCCCTATGTCCTCTATGAGTCCTGTAAACATGGTACTAGCGCTTCCTGGCTTTCCCCTCCGCCTTCTCTTCTGTCTCTCCCTCCGTTGTTGCCTCCTCCTTGCCTTCTGCTTTGCCCTCCGCTTTGCTCTCCGCTTTGCTTGTCGTTTTGCTCGCCGCCTTGCCGCCTGCTTTGCCGGCCTTGGGCTTGCCCTCACTGGCTTCCTTGGGGGGCTCCCCTTGCAGCTGCTTCTCTTGCAATACCAAAAAGTCGGCAATACGGCCGTCGGCTTTGCGCAGGCGACGGCTCAACATGCGGCAAATGTTCTGCAGCACAATAACATAGGCGTAGTTGTCGTCACGGTAGAGGTTGTATAAGTCCATGCTCGTCAGGGAGTAGGTGTGCGTGCGCTTCTTCGCAACCACCGTCGCACTCCTCGGCTGTAACTCCACCAACGTCATCTCCCCAAAAGTCTCCCCAGGGCCAAGCCGTACTATTAATACCTCGTCCCCCTCGGAGGCGCGACGCACTATCTCCACCTCTCCCTCCCTCAATACATGCATCGTCCTGCCAAGTTCCCCCTCGTGGAAAACCACCTCCCCAGGCTCAAACCGCTGCTCCTGTAGGCGCTCAATCAACCGGTCCAGAGAGCGCCCCTCCAGGCCACCAAAAATAGGAACACTGCGCAAAAAAGTAACAAGAGACACTTCCTGAGGGTTTGTCATAGGGCTATTTAACTATAAATGGCGTCTTGTTGAATAAATAACGAAAACATCCACCTGGGAGTTTCACTTTTGTTGCCCCACCCCCCCCTGCTTTTGCCTGTACCTCCATAGCCCTTCGAATTTCGTCCCGTTTGCAGGCTTTGTGCGCGTGCCGCCTTCACAAGGGGGGAGGCGGGAGGAGAGGCTTTGGCCTTGTCTCGTGGAGGCCAAAAGCGTTAGACGGAAGGCCGTGGGTGAAAAGTTTGACATATTGGCCATGCAGCCTTCCGAGTTGGAGCATTGGCTGGTTTCACAACTCGGCCAAAAGCCCTTTCGCGCACGGCAAGTGTTTGCCTGGCTGCACCAAAGGGGCCTCACGCAATTCTCTCAAATGAGTGACTTGTCCAAAACTTTGAGGGAGCAGTTGGAGGCGCAAGCCGACATTGTTTGCCTGGGCTTGGACAAAGTGGAGCGCTCAACGGACGGCACCATAAAATACCGGTTTTTGACGGAGGACGGCAAAGCCATTGAGTCCGTCTACATGCCTTTTGAGAAGCGCCAAACCCTTTGCGTCTCCTCGCAGGTGGGTTGTGCCATGGGCTGCAAGTTTTGCCTGACGGCCCAAATGGGTTTTGTGCGCCACTTGAGGCCCAGTGAAATTTTGTCTCAAATATACACAGTCAACCGTTTGCTGAAGGACGAAGGTGTGCCCGGGGAGCGGCCCCTCAGCAACCTCGTATTTATGGGCATGGGGGAGCCTTTGCACAACCTGCTTGGCGTCAGCAAGGCCTTGCGGCTTTTGCTATGCAAGGACGGGCTGAATTTTTCAACACGCCATGTGACGGTTTCAACCTCCGGCTTGCCCGAAGCCCTCTTGCGTTTGGCCCAGGCCATTCCTATAAAGTTGGCCATTTCGCTGAATGCTTCCTCGGACGAGCAACGCAACCAACTCATGCCTGTCAACCGCAAGTGGGGCCTTCAAAAGCTTTTGGAAGCCTGCCGGCAACTTCCCCTCAAACCCGGGCAAAGGCTGACATTCAGCTATGTCATGTTTAGGGGTATAAACGACAGTGACGAGGACGCTTTGCGCCTCTCTCGGTTGATTCGAAACATTCCCTCCAAAATAAACCTCATTGCCTATAACGCCAACGACGGACTGCCCTTTGAAAGCCCAAGCCCTGAGCGCATAGAGTGTTTTCGCGCTTTGTTGGAGGCGCAGCATTGTGCTGTGTTTGTGCGCGGCAGCAGGGGGAGGGACATTTCGGCGGCCTGTGGGCAACTGGCCATATTGCCTTCAGAGGGGGAGGGAGGCAGAAAGGCTTGACATGGGGGGCAAGCCGACGCTAGAGCGTTTGGGCCTAACCCATTAGCTGCAAAAAGGGAGTTTTGAAAGCATGGCCGTTGTCCTTCGTCTCGCCAGAGCTGGCGCCAAAAAGAAACCCGTCTACCACCTTGTTGTTGCGGACTCGCGCAGCCCGCGGGATGGCAAGTTTATTGAAGCCATTGGCTCCTTCAACCCGAATGTGGAGCCGCCGAAGTTTGAGGTGAATGAGGAGCGCTGGGCCTATTGGCTCAGCGTCGGGGCCAAACCCTCCGAGACGGTTGGCAACCTCAAAAAACACGCCAACAAAGTTGCAGCAGCTGAAACCTGAGCATGGCCGCATTTTTGGGGCTGCCTGGAGGGCTTTGCATGAAGCGACCCGTTGAATGTGCCGCGCGGGCTTTGGCTCCCTCCACCCCCTCTCCACGCCTATGAAAGCCTGGCTCCAAGCGGGTTATGTTTCCCGCGTATTTGCGACGCACGGGGAGGTGGTGGTGAAGGCATTCTACCCGCAAAGCCAAAGCATGCGTTTGGCGAAGCGCTTGCGCCTGTGTTTGAAGACGGGGGAGGAGCGTATTTTGGCCCTCAAGGGGAGGGGGAACATTCGCGAGGGTTGGCGGGTATTGTTGGAGGGGGTGGAGACGCCCGAGGCGGCGCGCCAGTTGACGGGGGCGCGCGTATGGGTAGCGCGGGAGGAGATGGGGGAGCTTGCCCCTGGGGAATATTTTTTGGAGGACTGGGTGGGGTTGGAGGCGCGTCTGGAGACGGGGGAGGTGTTGGGGCATGTCAGCACCCTCCTCTATGCAGGCCCCGTACCCAACCTGGTCATCCACGACGGGGGAGGGGGGGAGTGGATGGTGCCGTGGACGGACGAATATGTTCCCACCCTCAACATGGAAGAGGGCTATGTGGTGGTGCGTCCTCTCTCAATGGACGAAGGGCATGTTTGAGTGCAGTGTCCTGAGTTTGTTTCCGGGGCTGATAGTGGCCTATGCCAAGGAGAGCATTCTCGGGCGGGCCCAGTCCCAGGGCATATTCCGTTTGCACGCGGTGGACATACGCGCTTTTGCCGCGGGCAAGCACCGCGTGGTGGACGACGTGCCCTATGGTGGGGGTGCAGGCATGCTGATGAAGGTGGAGCCCCTCGTAGGGGCCATTGAGGCCAGTCGTCGGCAGTTTCCGAATGCCCCCATATGGTTAATGGGGCCCTGTGGGCGGCGGTTTAACCGGGAGGTGGCGAGGGAGTTGGCGGGGGCCCCCGGGGTGGTATTGGTATGTGGCCGCTATGAGGGCATAGACGAGAGGGTGAGGGCCCACATAGACGGGGAGTTATCCATAGGGGACTACATACTGACAGGGGGGGAGTTGGCGGCGCTTTGTGTCATGGACGCGGTGGTGCGTTTGTTACCTCGGGCGCTGGGCAATGAGGCGTCGGCTTCCTTTGAGAGTTTTGAGGATGGCCTTTTGGAATACCCCCACTACACCCGGCCCCCAACATTCCGTGGGGTGGGCGTACCGAAGGTGTTGTTGAGTGGCAACCATGCGCACATTGCGGCTTGGAGGCGCTGGCAGTCTTTGCGGCGCACGCAGGCTTGGCGTCCGGACTTGCTGGTGGGGCGCGAGTTATGCGCGGAGGAGAGGCGTTTGTTGGAGCAGGAGGAGGACGTTTGGAGTTTAGACGAAGAGGGAGCTTAGGGACTCTGCGCGGTGGATGCGGGCGATGGCCTCGCCGAAGAGCATTTCGGTGCTGACGGTGCGGATGCGGCCGCAGGCTTTGGCTTTTTCGGAGAGGGGGATGGTGTCGGTGACGACGAGCTCTTCAATGCAGGAGTCGATGATGCGGTTGAGGGCGGGGCCGCTGAGGACGGGGTGCACGGCATAAGCGAAGACGTGCCTGGCGCCGTGGGCTTTGAGGGCGGCGGCGCCTTGGGTGATGGTGCCGGCCGTATCAATAATGTCGTCAATAATAATAGCGTCTTTGCCTCGGACGTCTCCAATGAGGTTCATAATTTCTGTTGCATTGGCATGGGGCCTGCGTTTGTCGACGATGGCCAATTGGCAGTCTATGCGTTTTGAATAAGCGCGAGAGCGCTCGACGCCGCCTGCGTCAGCGGAGACGATGACCAACTCTGCGTGGTTTGGGAAGCGTTGGCGGATGTCGTCGAGGAAGACGGGGGCGGCATAAATATGGTCCGTCGGTATATTGAAGAAGCCCTGGATTTGGCCCACATGCATGTCCATGGAGACGACGCGGGTAGCACCTGCCACTTCAATTAAGTCAGCGACCATACGAGCCGTAATAGGCGTACGAGGTGCCACCTTTCTGTCCTGGCGCGCATAGCCATAATAGGGGATGACGGCGTTGATGGAGCCTGCGCTTGCGCGTTTGAGTGCGTCGCAAATAATGAGCAACTCCATGAGGTTGTTATTGACAGGGGGGCAGGTGGACTGGAGGATGAAGACGTCGAGGCCGCGTACATTTTCGCCGAGTTCCACATTGGTTTCGCCGTCGGAGAATTGGGTGACATTAATTTGGGCGAGGGGTTTTCCCAAGTATTGACACACACGCGTAGCCAAGCCTTTGTTGGAGTTACCGGTGAAGATTTTGAAGTCAGGGTTAAGGGGCATGATGGTATTCGATAGTTCAGCGCACCGTCCAGGTCAATTGTTGCAAGCGCAAGCCCCCAACATAAATAGGCCAGGGGCCAGTGGGGGTGGAGCCAGGGCAAACCGGAGGGTAGGGGGCAGGCAGTGGGCAGGCAGTGGGTGAATAGCGGGCAGGGCAGTGGGCAGGGCAGTGGGGCAGCCGAGCAAGGAGGGGGTGGTGGTGGGGGGCTTAGACACGGA
>Ga0209755_10008009_pt1 | contig 11373 bp, 7 predicted proteins | sample TergutCo191P1_FD_187301 | JGI IMG/M metagenome (GOLD analysis project Ga0209755, IMG submission 187301) | Cornitermes sp. P1 segment gut microbial communities from Petit-Saut dam, French Guiana - Co191P1 (SPAdes) (version 2) | ecosystem: Host-associated > Arthropoda: Insects > Digestive system >...
GGAACTAAAATGTGACATGAACTGCCAGAAAGTGTACCATGGGCATTGATAGAATCAACAGCAGACTTGTCATTCACATTTTGAACTCTTTTGGTGATGTGACTCATTAGCTCTAGGAAGATGGGAGAAAACATATTTCAAAACTTCTTAACAGTGACTTCTAGGACTTGAATGATATTAATTTGAATATTACTTTAAAATGTGACAGTTTATGACTGCAGATACACAATTTTGGAAAGAGAGTATAAAAATCACATTTCTTAACTCAGTATTTTGTGTCAGATTACATTTATGTTACATAATTATGTCTGTTTCTTTCCTTTATGTTTGATTGTAGAATTACTTAGTGGTATTTTGGAAGATGCAGTCAAACATTTGAGTTGGGTCTGGTTCAGAATTTTACAGAAAAGCGTGTACTGTTAAAGTGAATTGCACATGGTAATATACTGCTCCTGTGATAGAACAAATTGAATGGTGGACTGAATGAAGTCTTGTTTGCAGGAGTCTGGATCGGTTCTCCAATGTGGATGCACTGTCTCTGCTCCAGACACCTCATGTCCGTAGGAGAGCGACCTTTTCAGCATCTCACCTGAAGGAGCACCAAGACGTTTCCTCTTCTGCAGCCACTATGTTCACACCACAGTCAATTCTCAAGGTCCCTGTCAAACTGTGTCCTTGTTTTGTTTCCATTGTTCCATATCTCATTGTTACACTTAAGATACAGATTGGAGTATACCTACACAGTGCAACAAGAAAGTGCTGAAACTGAAATATACCAGTGCATATGGCAATATGTTTATTAATCATTGCCATTTAAAATAGTCCATGAGGGACTGAATGCGCTGACTGCAGCATTCATATTAACATTGGTAACACTTAGAAGACTAGTCATCGGTGACAGAATTCTATTACATATTAAAGAATGTATCAAACTGAGCAACATGTCACTCTAAATTTTGACATGGAAAAGACAAAAAAGTCTGGTTTACTGTCACCTGTTTCCACAGAATGTTTGCATTCATTTAGTTGCTTGAGTTATTCATCACATACATTGAGGGCCACAAACTTTGTACATATTCCTCTCATAACCAGTCTGTGGTAATTATGGACTGTCTAGATCCCTTATTCAGGTGTAGTTCACTTTGCATCATTCTAAGTACCATTCAGCTGCTAATCACTGTGTAAATTGTGTGCTTTGTCCACCTATTCTGTGTTGGGGATCATTTTCGGTCACCTACTTTGTGGGCCATCTTCTGCATCCTTTCTACCCATCAGAAACAGGCCTTCAGAATGTTGGTGCCTGCAACAGAGTCTCATCCCCTAAAGCTGTTCATAGCATTTCTTATGTTTCAGTGTGGTTATTTCCAAGTTTACACAAAATTCAGTGTTGATACATTATTCCAATTTGAGGTGACCAATGGCGCATTGAAACACAGTGGACAAAGAACATCCGTACGAAACCACAGCATGATACCATCCAGTCAGATCTTGCTGGAATGTAAGGGCCACACTTCATTGCATCACCAACAGCATGTCATGAACCTGTACTTGTGGCGTATATTTATATTTCAGTTCCATTACTTTCTTGTCACACAGTTTAGACTTCCTTCTCTGTAACAAGTCAGCATTTTGTGACATTGTGGCTTTATATTTGCCACTGTGAAATGTCAGCATAATGAAAATCAGATTAATGAATTTTTAAGTTAATGTTATTATGAGGTCTCCCCACAGAGAAATTTCAGATCTCTTGTTTCCTTCTGTAGTAAATGTCAGGAAAGGGCAAAATTTATTACACATGGAGTTTAATTTTGTCATATGTTTAAACACTTAAACATTTCACATTTCTTGCATTCTTAAATTTGACTTTTTTGTATTGAAGAAGTGCTACAAAACAAGTGGTGTTGTGTGTCAGGTGCGGAAGGTGGTTCGTCACTCTGTTAGTTCGGACAATCTGTCACTGGCATCAGTCACAGGCACCTCAACCACACCTGAATTGCCAGTGGAGGAGGAAGAGGCTGTAGAGGAGAATATGCAAGGTAATTACAGTTCAGTGTTTTTGTTATGTTTATATGAAGGCAATGTTATGGAGTCACATATGAAAGTCATAAATTATATAAATCTCCAGATGTAACATTGTGGAAGTAGTAACAGTTTCATTTTCAAGTTTGTTGGCACTGTTGTAGTATATGTGATGAGGTTCTAGCAGGAACGGTAATCTTTTGTTAGTTTCAGATGAGGAAGTCCTACCAGGCAGGCAGATTCGCTTCAGTCTTCCATCAGGTGAACAGCAGGATAAAAATGTTACACCTGAAGACAGCCCGTTATGCCCGGTTACAAGGTAGGTGTTATGACTGCAATTTGTGTGAAACTTGAACATGGAGTGTCTGAGAAGGAACAGTGGTTTGCTCTAATAGACCTGTAACATGCCTTTTAGTGATCAGTGGGTAAAAACTTCAAGGATTTATCACCTGTGTTTGTATGACTGTAATGAGTGGCTACAAAACTGAATATTTTCATGCATGCAAAGTAGTGAATTTTTGGCTGTAAAAAATGTAGTGATTAAGTATTTGTGAATGCATGGGAACTCAAGTTACTGTGTATGCAAGAGGGCTAGGAACATGAAAGTTAGAAACAACCTTCATTGTTGTCTCAAGCTACTTACATTAGTACAAACAAATGTTGAAGACAATGAGCTAAGCAGAATTTTCTTGAGTTCATGTAAATGATAACTTTGTGTTTTGACAGTGTGTTTAGATAATATTTCATTGCACAATTTATGCCTTAATTTTTTGTTGGGATTTTAAACAGTGGAACCTCCATCTTTATAGAAGCCATCCTGTTGTGTTTATTCCTAAATAAAGTATGCTTATTCGGTCTAACACAGTACAGGTTTATTATAATTCACATTGTTGCCTTTACGTGTGTGCTACATGTTTTGGCCTGAGGATGGCCTAAGTACAGGCCAAAACATATAGCACACATTAAAAGGCAATACCTTGAATTATAATAAACCTGTGTTGTGTTGGACTGAAAAAGCCTAGTTTATTTAATTGAACCCCCATTTTTTTAAGTTCTTCAAGTTAAGGTCTTTATGGACCTCATCACAAATAAATTGCATACACCTGTCATCCTTATCTTGAATTAACCATGAGCCCCAGTTTTTGTTAACTTGGATCTGGACAAAAGCATTCAGGTTGTTTGTGAAAATACAGTACATATGTTGCCCTGTCATGTTTTGTATCTTCTAGGTTATACTTGCAAATAGATGGAAATAGGCCATCAGTGATAAAATTCCACTTGATTTACTCATTTTGATTTGTGTTTTTCTGTACCTTCTGAATTTATATATTTGAATGAATACTTTATAGTTTTATTGCATGACATGGCCATAATTTAAATTATAGGAAATCTGTTTTGTTTAGGTCTGCGAAAAAGGCGAGCGTTCTAGGTGTTACGCCTCGCAAGGCACTGACACGCAACCGTCATCACGAGTCCGTTAGGTTTGACAGTTCCATCTGTGAAAAGAAGATGGCCAGCAGTGAGATGTTACGAATAGCTGGCAATAAGAGTATTGGCCTGATGGATATGGAGCTGACATCTCTCGTTTCTCCACTTCATAATCATATATTGCAGAACCACGAGTCAGGTCCTTCTCAAGCTGCAGGTACAGATAGGCTGTTCTGAACCCAAGCTGTAAGGACATGTTGTTGAGTTCATGTAATAAAATATACTTGGTTGGTTGCTGCTAATACCACAGGTTGTTGTTCATTAAAAGACTGTTAATATTTAATGTACATAGTGCACTGGGGATATTTGTAATGCAACAAATTCTGTAACATGAACTGTTGACCCTTTGATGCTGAATAATGCTTGCGTTGTGTCACGAAGTGCAGCGTTTGGCATATGTGTCTGGATATGTTGGGATTTTTTTCCTTCTTCTTTTATTAATTTTTTAAGAGTATGCATGAAAAGACAGAATCATGTAATTTAAATTCAGTGTTTTGCAGATTCCACAGGTAATTTAATTCTGGTACAGAAGGTTTAATATTTAACATCACTGTTTGCAGACAGTTGTAACATGTTCCTTGCAAGCTTTGTAATATTCAAAGTTGGCACTAAATACATCATAAAGGAAGTTATTATTTATGTTTACAGTAAAGTAAAAATGTTGGCATGTGATAATGGTGGTACTAAAAGCACATGTAATTGTATGGGGCGCTGGACTTATTTTTTTATTTACATTGTTTTATTTTATTTTATATTTTTTTAATTGCAGATTCTGCATTAGTGGCACACCAGCCCATAGAAACCCCAAGAATTCAGCAGCAAGACACACAAGATAGTTCAAAGTCAGAAGTGTGCTTACTGGACAGTGAGTCTGTAAACATGGAGGATGATATGGATGTGTTTCACAGCCTGGAGAACAGTGGCAACACTGTTGACACTGTTGACAGTGTTAATCATACAATAGCGGATAGTGCAGATGTTCACATTGAGTCTCCTCTTAAGAAGCAACAAGTTGGTAACTCTGACAAGCAAAATGAGGAAGTTATTGCAGCACAGGTTAACTCTACAGGTGTAGAGGAAAAATTTGTGTTACATCCCACAACTTGGAAACTAGAAAGTAACCTTCAGAATTCTGTTAATGATAAACAGACAGGAGCACCAGATGCTGTTGAAACAGGGCATGGAGTGGAGGAGCAGAGCATGGACATTGAAGTCACAGAAAGTGTTGTACAGGAACAGAATGAAGAAATTGGACAGAGTGTTGACATTCCTGAAGAAGATATGAAAAAGGAAGAAAAGGCAATTACTGTAACCTCTGAAGATGGTAAGAATTTTAATGTCTGAAAATTTCATGTTACTGTGACAGAATGCCACAAGTCTGACAGCTGTAAACCATCAGATGGTTTACATGTACTTAATCCCTTGTAATATATATAATGACCATGTCAATGGCCCTGTTTTCAACTTCCAGCTATTATGAACAGCTGTAACATTTACTGTCCTGTGCAACCATATGCTGGTCTCTAATATGCAGTGATAAATGGCCTGGCATGCCATATCCTGCTCTCTGTGTGTTTAGTTGGTAGCAATTAATGTGTCCACACCAAGGCATAAAATTCAGGCCATCACAAGGTACATCGGGGATGAAAGAATGCTTTATTTTTGTTTCCTTGTTATGCATCCGGAAGATTACTAACTTCAGGGATGTGATGCCTTGTAGTTTGGTAGAAATTCAACAACATTTCAACATAACCTGCCACCACCATATTCAGAATAGAATATGTAGGCATGAGGTTTCTCTGAAATTGTAAATGTCAACCAGAGTACATGTTGCCACTTCCTAGATAATGGTAATTTTAATAGGCTGATCATGAGAACATCAGATCTCTGGTGGATTCCAATTTAGGGGTTTTTTTTTTTTAATCATTCTGACATGCCTGTTTGCAAGAGGTGGTTAACAGTGTGGTTTCAAGCCCGTTTCTGTGTTCAGCTCTCCACAGTTTTGGTTCCTTACATTGTGGTGTGGTCTTTTACTAGAAACAGAAGGGCTAGCTGTAGTATCTTTCAGTTCACTCTTAAGATGAAAATTGTTAAGTTGGCATGAGCACTTCAGACCATTACAAGACAATGTGTGTGTTCAAAATGCCAATATGAATGTAGTGCGTACCTTTGATTCTGTGTGTTTACAGTTTCCTCTATTGGCCAATTGTTTTTTCATGCAGAAATGTTAAGCTAAAATTATCTCTTTGTCAAGTACTCCTTCATATTATGTGTTTTGCTAGCAGATGGAGGTGTATGTAAATTAGGAAGTACAGGGCTATTCATATATTCATAGTTAACTTTTGTGTTCAGGTGAGTGCAAGAATGAATTTTTATCTAATTCGGAGGAGATTGTGGAGGAAGAGAAGAAAGCAGTTGGCATCCTATTAGACACCACAGCTTACAGTGGATCTTCATTTGAGGTATCTGAGGATGCAGAGCAAGAGGAGGAGGCAGCGGTTGCCAGTATTACTATTAGTTCATTTGATGCAGATGTTGGTGTACTGGATGTCAATGAAGGTAAAGTTGTGACTATTCAGAAAAGTATTCCAGTGAGGTAAAAGATACTTTGAGGATTATTTTGAAACTCCATGTGTGCATCTGTGTGTGTGTGTTTGCGCGTGTGCATGTGCATACAGGATGTATATTTAACTTTCAGTGTGATTTCAGTATCTAATGGACTGTTATATGAAACTTTCATTGGAACTTTCATTGGCATAGTCATAAGCATAACATCACTTCTGCAGGAAAGACGTTAACAATCAAACATGTTGGTGGATTTTTTTTTTTTAAGCTGGTAAAATGAGTGTAGATGGGATCAGTACTGATGGATATTACGCACAGAATGGATCACTAAAATGTATAGTTATCACTTTGTAGTTTTTGCGAAGCTTGTCATTTTGAATGAAGCATTTGAAGGAAAGTAATTTTCACACTTTCTTCACTGAACATTGTACACAACCATATAACTCATCCAGGCAGCAGACATAGCTGTGGCCATGTTCTCATCCTGATTACCGTTTGAATTTAAGCCATCATTCTAAAAGCATTCCATGTGTTAAAGTAAGAATGTGGTATTTATTTTCCACCTTTAAATCTAAAATATATTAAAACATTGTTTAACACTGAATGTTTCAGACCTTTTGTGTTCGTGTCTTCTTTATGTTTCAAGCGGCCATTTGCTTATAATTCATTTATTCCATTGGCATGTGCAGAATGTGATGATTCCATGCCATTCTCAGGAGTTTCTTCCATTCTTCTTTGTTATATACTTTTTCCTGCCACCCTTCTTCACCAATTATTCTTCCATCCTCTCTCACCTTATCTTGCCATCTATTTCTTGGTCTACCTCTCAATTTTGTTGTTCCCAAATTCATATATAATACCCTTTTGGAAGTTCTATTTTCTTCCATCTTCTGTACATGCCAAACCAACATAATTTTTATAATTGCTGTATTTTATGTTTTGTGGCTGAATTGTACTGTCTGTCATTTTATCCACTGAACATGAAGTAACATTTCATACAACTAAAGTACTTCATTGACATCAACAGGTTCAGACGCTGGATTGTCCAGTCTGCCAGGATCAAGGTTTGAGAAACTGCCAGCCCTGGTCATTGAGTCTGTTACTGGAAATGTAGATACTTTTGAGAGCTCCAAGGATGACCAGAAGGAGTACCAAACCCTTCAGCCAGTGGTCACAGAATCTGAATATGTGCTGGACAAGAAGGAAGAATCTGCTGCTAGTGAAAATGATGATGTAACGAATGAATCTGATGAGTTTTGTGATGGTTTTGTCATGAGGAACAAAGAACACAAAGTGGCCACTGACAGTTCCATAGAGGACAGCGAATTAGGTGAAGTAAATTTTTTCAGCAGGGTTAGGTGCTTAATGTTATATGGTGGAAGTGATATATGAGGATAATATTATTTTAAAGGTAGAAATATTTGAAGGCATTACCGTGGTACTTTTGTGAAGTATTAAGGAACCCACTTGTTGGGTAATTTAAGTTAAGTAGTAGCATATGTTAACATACTGATTTCTGGTGCTCCTGAATGTTTGTGTGCTTTCATTACACTTCACATTCCTATATTTGGTGTTACCAAACTATAATTGCTGACATTTACCATCATTGGGGCCTTTTTTTTTTTTTTTTAATTGCCACTCAAATTGTAGTTTAGTTTGTAAGCAGTTCCAGTACATATGGTCATACATGTTCTTTGATTGTACAGGTAATATGGGCAAAGGTGATTTCATCAAGGTTTTGATAAATGAATACACTAATTTGAAGCCCTTTGTAATGTTTCATAACGTGGTTTTTATGGGGAGGATTTCTTAGGGTCTTGCCGAAGCCCCAAGCTGGAGGATGGATTGGCATGGACAGGATTTATGTGGCTTACAGCATGGGTCAAGTGGAGGGCTTGTGATCATGGTACAAAACTTGGGGAATTTTGTGAATAACTGAGGTGTTGTAACTGGACTGTTATTCATGAAATTACATAGTTATATCCAATAGTTCACTGAAGTTTGGCACCATCTCCATACCAAAAGAAGTGCTTGAGAGAAGGTATGTATGGAAATTCTGCCAAGAACTTCCTGTTTTGTTCTAATGGACACACTGGCTTTGCAGAGGAAGGAGAAATTGTGAGACCTAAGATACATTCACTTGATGTTGAAGAAGATGAGGAGGACATTGAGGAAGAAGAAGAAGATATTGAGGAAGAAGAGGATGAAGAAGAAGACATTGAGGAAGAGGAAGAGGAGGATGAAGAGGAAGAGGATGAAGAGGAGGATGAAGATTTGGAAGATGAAGAGGTAATCTTGTTACATTGTTCATTCCACAGTTTATGATAGGTAAATATAAAACATACATAGGAACTCTTTGCCAGTAGAGGTCCTTGTTTTGACTGTTCAGTTCTTCCTTCTTAGGTAGGTCATTGTTTCTCAGCCATTGGGCCCTGCCTATTATGCTTTGTGAAGGAATTTGAAGTAGGCCACAAACAGGTTTAAGATGGTCATCAAGATAAGATAGATAATCACCTAACTTCCTGAATATGTATTTCTAGATAGTGCATATGATTCTGAAATTTTGTGACAGTAGTAAACAACAACTACTATTACTACTACTACTACTACTACTACTACTACTACTACTACTACTACAACCACCACCACTACAGCCGCCAGCAGGTTTTCTGTTTTTATGTTGCCCTTTCTGTGCCAGTGTTTTTGTAAATAAGTTTTTGTGTCATTCCATTGTCACTGTCATGTATGTTGTGCTAATGCTGATGTTGGCCACTAGGATTTTGACATGGCACTTTAACAGACAAGAACAGTATTTGAACTTTGATCATTGTCTGATGAAAATGTAAGTCTAAAAAATGACATTTTGTTTTAGCTCTTTCTCCAAAATGTCATGTCAAAAGATGTTGTATTTTTAATCAGTGGACATCATTGAAGTGCTGTTGTATAATAAAGTACACACAACTGCTTGAACCAGACTTGAATACTTGGAGAGCCACCTTCTAACTATGCTTCTTTATCCTGGAGTTAATAAGGTGAAATAATTGCTTTTTTCTCTTTCTCTCTGGCTCTTGGTGAAGGAGATATGTTTATACCAAATGGTGTTGGCTGAAACTCTGTGTAAAATTACAGATTGTTATACCAGATGTATGCTGGACTGATTCTTAGAACCAAGAATCATTAGTAGACTGTGACACATGGGTAACAGCTGCAGCTCTTTAAATAATTCCAAGGGCCATCTTCCTTTTTTAAAAAATAAGGCTGCTGGTGTACATAATCTGAGTTCAGGAACTGTGGTTTATCTTGGTTTTACCCCACAACAATTAAGTCCATCCTTAGAGTTCCTCTCATCTTTAGAACCTGAACCACCATGTACTTATGTCAGTGGATACAAACATTGCGTAGGAATATGCTGCATCTATCTGCACAGTCAAAGTGACGGGGTGCTAATGTGACAGGTTCTATAGGCAGACTGTGAAGAAAGTCCAAGTGAGATGGCATCGATATAGAATCATGTCTGGGTCAATGTGAATAGTAGACATGAATGTGAGGAAAGAGAAAGCACCATTTAAGGTCCACCAGATGTATGTCACTTGAAGAACTTAAAGTAGAATTGAAAAGTCCTTGAATTTTTGTTATAGTAACAATTTTTTTAGTTTCGTGTGGGTTGAAAATCTGTCAGATATTTCTTTCCCACTGTTTGCATATTCTATGCAATTGACAAATGTTCTTTAGTGAAGGGTAGGCCAATATCTCCCCTGCCTTAAATAACCTCAATATCAATCCATTCCTCTTGGGTATTAGGAGGTTGTTCTGAATTTGGAATTTATACAGTTTTTTTCTTTGTACACAGGAGGATCTGGTTGAGGGAAAAGAATTTGAACCAGTAGTTCAGCACCCAAAATCAGTCATGGCCAAGAAGCCCATCAGTGATGATGAGGGAAGCATTATCATCCTAGACTCTGACTCAGATGAGGGAAGGGTAAGTACCTAACACAGGGAAACTCATCACAGAATGTAACATGAGCCATTATCTGTATAGTTTCTTTATCGGTATACTGGTTGGTTCCTTCCTATTATCAGTTTTGCACATAACTATGTAGAATACAAGTATTTGAGTGACTGATTGCCTGTTTGTTTTCCAGGTTGAACCAAGTAAGCAGAAGTCTGTAGAAGCCAAACACATAGCTGGGGAATTATCCAGTACAGATGACAGTGAATCAGAAGATGAAGTTTTCATGGAGGATGAAGAAGAAGAAGAAGAAGAAGAAGAACTAGAAGAAAATGATGAAACCAACTCTAAATTTGACTCTGATTCTGATATTGAGCATGTCCTGGATGAGGATCATATTGCTGCTGTTGAACCCAAACTGAATATTGAGGTTCCTAACTCTGCTGATAGTATGATGGAGGAGGATGGTTTTGACCAAACACCTGCTGAAGTAGCAAGAAGTTCTGCTGCTGAGGTGTTGGAGAGTGATGAATTCTATGCTAAAGAGGTAATAGAAAAGGAACCGATGGACTTTGAAACATGCATCATTGTTAATGAAATCAGTAAGTATGATCAGAATGAAGGGAAAATTTCTGAGGTAGTGGATATACCCTGTAGAGAGAATAATGGTGGTAGTACTGGAACACTAGTTGTGGATCAGCATGCAATGGATTTTGAAGCAGAAATAGCTGCTAGTCAAATTTCAAAATCAAAACCAATGAATGGAAGAACTGATTATAATACACAAGTATCTGCAGAAGACCAAAGGATCTTAAGTGAAATGAAAGTAGCAAGTATTGTGGCTCCTGAAACATCAGAAACACTTACTAGAGAAGGAGAGCAGCCACATGTACACACAGAGTCTGATGAAACAGAAGTCTGCCAACTTAGCAGTGCAGCTAGTTCTGTTCTTATTGAGGATGTTGCTACAGATAAAACTGAGCCTCATGAAGGAAAAGTTCTGATATGTACCATAAGAGCTAGTTCTGTTGAGTGTGAGGCTGCTTCATCAGATGTAATAACTTGTAATAGAGATATCCAAAAATGTAGGAGCAGAGCAGATTCTGTTGAGTATGAGAATGCTGAATCAGATGAAATTGAGGCATGTGAAATAAGAGTTTGCAGATCTAGCAGCAAGTTCATTCCTGTTAAGCATGAGTATGTACACTCCACTGATACAGAAAATTTTGATGAAAAGGTCCATAAACATACCGGTACTGCAACGTCTGATGAGAAAGAGAACATTCCCTCAGATGAATCCAAAACTTGTGAAAGTAAATTGTTCAAACCCAGCTGCAGGGCAGGTTCTGTTC
>Ga0209755_10008011_pt1 | contig 11371 bp, 9 predicted proteins | sample TergutCo191P1_FD_187301 | JGI IMG/M metagenome (GOLD analysis project Ga0209755, IMG submission 187301) | Cornitermes sp. P1 segment gut microbial communities from Petit-Saut dam, French Guiana - Co191P1 (SPAdes) (version 2) | ecosystem: Host-associated > Arthropoda: Insects > Digestive system >...
TAGAGTAGATATTCAGTTGTTTGTTACTGGTATTTCTTAACATGTGAATCAGCAGCTCCTTTTTGTTTGGTTCTTGGGTTTTTGTCGACTACATTATACCATATCGGGGCTGCTTTTTCTATTGCTATTTCTATGTTTTTAAGACATTATTGCCTTTTTTTGTTTTGTGCCTATTATGATTAGTTTCAGCAATGGATTCTGCGACTACGCACAGAATGACAGTTAGTTTAGACTTTTTCAGTGGTCTCGGACGGTTCCTGTGTCTTGTCTACGAACGCGGTCTCTCCGTCAAGACAAAGGAACCGTCCCCCTGTCTGCTATAGCCGAAACACTGCCTCGCGGATAATTTCGCTTACTGTCGGGTGCGGGAAAACGACTTCCTTTACATCCTCAACACGCATTTGCATCTCAATCATCATGCACGCACTTACAATTATTTCCGATGCATAACTGCCGTACAAATGCACACCGATTATACGACGTGACGACTTTTCAATCAAAATCTTGCAGATACCGTCTGTCGAAGTAGTTTCGGCAACGTAACGACCGCTGTAAAGCATGGGAACCGTCACCGCAGAAAAATCAATACCTTTTGACTTTGCCGTCTCCTCCGTTTCGCCGACGCTTGCGACCTCGGGCGATGTGTATATGACAGATGGAATTGCGTCATAACGCATGATATCACGCTTGCCGAGCATATGATTGACCGCAACCTCCGCTTCTCGATATGCTGTATGAGCCAGCATATATTTGCCGTTTACGTCACCCACTGCATAAATATTCGAAATGTTCGTAAGACCGTTTAAGTCGGTCTTTATTGCGCCATTTTCTACTAAAACATCAGTGTTTTCAAGCCCAAATCCCTCAACGAGCGGTTTTCGACCGATAGACAAAAGCACCTTATCGGCAGACAGGGGGACGGTTCCTCTGTCTGCGTCATCAGACAGAGGAACCGTCCCCCTGTCTTTGTCAACAGCTGTTACTTTGGAGCTTAAAAGAAAGTTGACACCTTTTTTCTCTAAACTTTTCATCAAAAGAGTTGAGATTTCATCGTCCGTAGCTCCTGCAATTTTTGGCATCATCTCAACGACGGTGACGTTTGAACCTGCGGTATTGTAGTATGCAGCCATTTCAAGACCGATAACACCACCGCCGATAACAACAAGGTTTTCGGGAACATTTTCTAAATCAAGAATCTCACGACTGGTCAGCACAAAACCGCTATCAAGCCCCTCCTTAACGCCATCAATGGGAGGCACAACAGGGACGCTGCCCGTAGCAATCATCAGCCGGGCACCCTCATAGACCTTATCGCCAACCTTGACATGAGTTTTGTCCACAATATAGGCTTCGCCGTCGACTACCGTTACCTTATTTGCTTTCATCAAAGCCTTAACACCACTTACGAGCGTGCTTACAACCTTATTCTTACGTTTTATTACCGCGCTATGATTGAGTTTTGCTCCCGAGACGGTTACACCGTAATTTTCACCATGAAGCGCGTAGTCCGTGATTTTTGCCGAATTTAAAAGAGCCTTAGATGGAATGCACCCCTCGTTGAGACACACACCACCCAGCGCACGTTTTTCAACAAGCAACACATTCAGCCCTGCATGACCCGCACGCTCAGCCGCCATATACCCCCCCGGTCCACCACCGATAATGATAAGATCAAACATACTCAAATACCTCGCTCTACAGCTACGTTAAAGCTGAAATTCTCTAGATAATCCACTAAATCTTTTTGGAAACGAGCGGCATCCGCACCATCAAGTGCACGGTGGTCGTATGTGAGTGAAAGCCCCATGGCAGGGTAGAATTTGCCGTTTCTACTCCGCTCAACGATGGAGCAAACGCCCAAAATACCAGTTTGAGGCGGATTGAGAATCGGCGTGAACATTTCAACACCCATCGCACCGAGATTTGAAATAGTAAAAGTGCCACCTTTGAGAAAATCAGGGTCAACAGAACCATCACGGCACTTGGCGACAAGCGTTTTCAAAAGCAGAGAAATATCTGAAAGACCAAACGTGTTTGCGTAACCGACAGTCGGAACGAGCAAACCTCGGGGAGTATCCACAGCAACACCGATATGCACATTATCGAAAAATCGCATGAAATCGCCCATAAAATGAGCACTAAAACACCTATGACGTTGAATCACTCTGGAAACAGCATAAATAATAATATCCGTAACAGAAATCTTAGAGAGAACATCATTTTCCAAAGATTTCAGCTTCTTACGGAAACTCAAAATATCGGACGCATCAAACGATGAATGATGGGTGAGTTGAGCAGAATTTGAAAGAGAAGCATGCATAGCACCCGAAATAAACTTACGCACACCCGAAAGCTTCACATCCTCAAAACTCGAATCCCCAAGCCCTTTAAGACGAGACAAATCGTGAATATCAACTGACCGAACAGCTTGCGGCGACCTGCCGGAAGCCGGAATATTAGCCAAATCCTGAGCAGTCACACGTCCACCAAGCCCCGTCGGGACAGCGCCGCTAAGGCTACCAAGAGCAGAGCGTGTGCCCAAGTACCCGGCATCAATGACCTTTTGAATATCACTTTCCATAATACGCCCATTAGCACCTGTAGGCACAGCACGGCTGATATCTGCCCCGGTTTTCTCCGCGAGTTTCCGCGCACGGGGGGAAATAGGGAAGACAGGGGGACGGTTCTCTTGTCTCATTTCGACCCCGGAGTTTTCCTGTGTTTTTGGACATGAGACAAGAGAACCGTCCCCCTGTCTTCCGGGTTCCTGTCCGCCGTCAGGCTTAAGCTCATCAAAACTCTCACCCTCTGCACCAATTACACAGACATTGGTGAGACAAGGAACATCATCACCCTCTTCGAAAAAGAGAGCAAGCACAGTACCATCGACTTTAGATTCCTCCTCAAAGGTAGCTTTGTCTGTTTCATAAGTAAAAAGCAAGTCACCAACAGCGACCTTGTCACCCGGCTTCTTATGCCAAGTGCCGATAACACAACTCTCCACAGACTGCCCCTGCCGAGGCATTATAACAGCATTAGCCATAAAATCAAACCTTCCAATTATTAGTTATAGTAGCAGATGATGGATTGTTTGCGGAGTCTTTTTTGCGAGAACAGTGATGACGATATCGCTGGCTCGTAAAAAAGCGGAGCAAATAATTCATCATCTGCGGGGGCTAACAGTCTCTTACGAGAACAGTGTAGACGAATACGCCGGCTCGCAAAAAAGCGGAGCAAACAATCCGTCATTTGCGGGAACTAAGCAGAAACTTTTCAGCCGCGGCGCACCAGAGACCGTTGTTGCTCTTAACAATCCCTGCAAGCTCCAAAAGCACAGGGTCATCAGAGCGGGAAAAATCCTCGATAGCGGTCAAAGGCATGGAAATATGGGTATAAATCAGCTTCTTGCCACCGGGGATGTCAGGCAAGTTCAAAGTAGTATCAATAACACTGTCGAGCCCGCCGACATGAGTAATCATAGCAGCAGGGTTGATCTGCCCACGCTCCATCATAGTGAGAGACTCACGCATATCATCAGTATTACCGCCACTGGTGCCGACAATGTGAGTAGCAGCATAATGAACATTATAAAAGTTGAGCGAAGCACTAAACGCAGTATCAGTAGGACCGGCAAAAAAGTTGAGACAACCATCACGACCTAAAATACTGTCCGCAAGCTCGATAACCCGTGCAACAGGAGCATAGACAAACACATCATCAAAACCCTTGCCGCCGGACAAAGCCATAAGCTCACCCGAATCAGCCGTATTTGCATACACCAATTTCACGCCGTTTTTTGCAGCCACCTCTACGGGCAAAACCTCGGAAGCCCGGCGAAGCCTTGCATCATCAATATCGGTGACGACCAAAAGCGACGGCTTTCTATCGCAATGAATGGCGTAGTCAACAGCCCCAAGCCCCATAGGCCCGGCACCTGCCAAAATCGCCATGTTGCCGCCCGGAGCGATACCCATATCATGTACATAGCTCCCGGCAGTTGTGTGATAGCTGGCGTGGAAAGCCCCTATAATGCAACTCATCGGTTCTGCGAGAGAAGCGTAAAAATAAGCGTCGCCGTTGTATGGCAGCAGACAATTTTGCTCCATAACCTCGCTTGGAATGATGACATGCGTTGCGTTACCGCCAATATAGCGATAAGAATAGCCGGGCGCATCAAGTGACCCCTTATAATTGAGAGCAGGCTGAATAGCATACTTTTGCCCTGCCTTAAAATCATTTTGCCACTTAGCTCCAACTTTCAAAATCTCACCGCTGAATTCATGCCCCATCATAGTCGGATTTACAGCAACATCATCGGGAATGCGCCTGTGGTCAGAACCTTGCACGGCAGCCTTATAACTCGACATGCAGATACAATCCGACACAACAGTCGCAAGAATTTCATCATCCGAAACAGGAGGCAATTCAAATTCCTCCAGTCGCAAATCTTTCTTACCGTAAATCCTAACAGCTTTGGTGGTAATACTCATACTAAAGAACCTTTCTTTTAACTCTGAACTTATCCTTAGAAAGCTCTGCGAAATGCGATATTCGCTCATATAAATCAGGCAATTTATTTACCGACTGCTCAGAAAACATACCCGCAGACAAATCAGAAGCACAGGCAATCTCGTGCCCGACAAGAGCCCATGCCGATTCAATAAGATGCTCAAATTCGGGCAGCTCTATTTTCTCACAAATAAACTTTTGAAGCGGCGAATTTATATCCTCGCCTGAAATCTGGAAAAATCCGTTACTCTCGCAAAGCTCCTTTATTCTGGCGAGTTGAGCATCCGAATTTCGCGCAGGCATATACGTCACAGCACGAATACCAATCTCACTCAGATATGTGAGCAGCTCATCTAAATATGCATCCTCAAACTTCTGAGACCTTTTATCACCCGTGACAGAAACCCCGACATCACCAAGATACGCATAAGCAGGAACAGCTCCCAGTTTATCGGCAAGCGAAACAAAATCGCTGATATGCGGCAGTTCATCAATTGCATCTACATAAAAACTCTCAACAAGCTGACTTTTAAACATAGCCAGAAGAAAATGCCGAGGCATCTCATTTTGTGAAATTTTCGCAGCAAGTGCATACAAAATATGCCTCTCTGTAACCGAGCCGCCGGAAGAATATTCAGAAAGGGGAAGTACATCATTGGTAAAATCAAGTTCAAGCCCGTAGGGACGGAGTTTACTATTTAACCTGTCAACCATTTTCCAATTACGAATATTACGCTTTTCACGATAAGGAGCCAAAAACAACTCAGCCTCGCCTAAACTCTGCTTAGGGATGCCGTGCATAGCGAGATAGACGACAGAATCCTGGTCGGGATTATTTATCCTTTTACCCTCAAACGGCGTACCCGCCATACTGCACCGAAGCTCAAAACCGACGGTTACGGGCATCTTCAAAATTTCACCTGCTGCCAAAAATTCAGCAGCACCCGCAACACTATCATGATCCATAATACCCGTTGTGGCAAGTCCACTCTGCCAGGACTTAAAAACAGCCATAGTCGGCGAATACGGCGAAAAAGAATATGTTGTATGAATGTGATTGTTCACATTTCTCCCTGTAATAGGCTTTTCGAGTGCTCCCGTTTCATAAAGAAGCATCAGCTTGCGCAAAGCGTCAAGCCTAACATTTTTATCTCTATCATTGAGACTATCTACATAAATGTCTTTCATAAATTCTCCTCACATCTCACCGTCTGACTCAACTTAACATAACCTGACCGCCTGTTACGGGGACTGCTTGCCCTGTCTCGTATTGCTGCTCGATTACATATAAAATGGCGCGAGCGACATCCTCTGAGCTGCACCCCCTGCCGAGCGGAACCTTAGCCTCGTAAAACCGCCTGACATCACCTATTGACTTAGCACCCGGAACCTTGCCGGAATCAAGATACTGCTTAAAAAGTCCACGGTCAGGGTCTGACCAAAGCGGACCGTCAAGGAAATTGCCGGGACAAACAGCATTGACCTTAATGCCAAACGGCGCAAGCTCCAGAGCAAAACTCTGGGTAAGCCCGATACCGCCGAACTTACTACCCGCATAAGCGAAGTTCTTGTTACTGCCCTCAAGTCCCGACTTAGAGTTAATTTCAATAATATCCATCATATAAGCAGGCGCAAACCTGCGCTGAATTTTCATAACCTCGCAGGCAACCTTTGCACACAGAAAATACCCCGTGTAATTAACCTTGGTAACGAGCTCAAAGCTATCCTTAGAAAGCTCACTCAGCCCTCCGGCAATGAGAATCCCCGCATTGGAAACTAAAATATCAAGTCCGCCATAAGCAAGAACCACAGAAGAAATCATAGCAGAAACAGAATTCTCGTCTGAAACATCAGCGTTGACGGCGATAGCAGAGTATGCGCCATAAGTGCCGCAAAATTCCTCCGCGGTGGTCTTTGCACCGTCGAAATTCAAATCAGCAACGGCAACAAGAGCACCCTCTCTCAGCATCGCCTCGGCAATGCCTTTGCCAAAGCCCTGAGCACCACCCGTAACGACAGCAATTTTCCCCGAAAGCCTTCCTGCTGAGGGACCGGAGCTGATAGCCCTGCTGCGATATCTCTCAACTTCCCAGCCCAAAATGAAAGTGACAAATTTTTCAGGTAAAGGGCTAAAACCACCAAACGATTTGGCATAAGTAGCAATCTTAACAGCATCCAAAAAGAGCAATCGGGCACGCTCAGCCTCTTTTAAATCACCACCCAGCGAGAAGAAGCCAAGTCCCTTAACTGCAACGATTCTGGGCTTAAAACCCTTTCTCTTTTCGAAAGCCGAAAACGCACCGCTTAAATCAGAATCATACGCAACAAAAAGCGGCTCATCTCTGTAATAAACAATATGGTCGGGAGTAAAAGGTCTCATCAGCGGACGCATAGACTTTTCATCTTGCACAAAAGAAAGTGCAGTTTTATTGGTGAAAAACACAGCAACAGACTTGCCGTCATCAGAGTTTAGCATACGCAAAGCGGGTGCAATCGCACACACAGCCTCTTTGTCAAAAGGTATATCGGAAAAATCAGGAGTCTCAGTGACGCTGTTTTTCAGTGTGTTAAAGACGTATTCCATTATCATGTCGATTTCCTCAACCGTATCAGCGGAGACAAAAATACCGTGGTTTTTCAAGATAATAATTTGCGGAGGCTCGCCAAAATCGGCCTCATGTTTCTCAAACAGTTTATGACAAACCTTTGCAAGTCCAAGCCCCGGCTGAGTTAACGAAACCCAAATGACCTCGTCATTAAAAAGCTCCTTGCACTTAGCTTCGCCATCTTTGCTGCAGGTCAGCCCATTGACCAAAGCAGGGTGGATGTGCAAAACAAACTTATACGGGAAGATAGCGTGTAAAATAGATTCAACACTCGGACGCTTCATTTCCTCACCCGGAAGCCTCGAAGCCATCATAGAAGCAAGCGATTCGGCTTCCTGCTCATCATCACTCATATCCGGAGGATATTCATGTGTTATCATGTCACGGAGCTGCCCCAAATCCATAGCAACAAATTGCTCGCCCGTAATGACAGACAAAGCAGTGCCCGACCCTTTTACATACATCACCGACTCATCTTTAAATGATGTATTACCGCCACCGGCAAGCACATAATCCTCATTTGCCCCATAACGGCGCGACATTTCAACTAACATATCTAAGCTCATAAAAATGACCATGCCTTTCTTGTTTTTCTGATATGCGCATCATTTGTTATGATTTCGTCGGTGTGTACAATTTAATCTCAAAACTATTGCGGATGACCTTGCGCGCTGCTTCGAGGTCAGAAAGCACACCCATAGAAATCATCTGCGCGGCAATGTTTCCAAGTGCAGTGCCCTCGGTTGGACCTGCATAGACGGGTAGGCGGCAAGCCTCAGCAGTAAGTTCATTCAGAAATTCATTTTGACTCCCGCCGCCGATGATGTTTACGCTGTCAAAAACTGTATCGGTGAGAGCTTCAAGGTCTTTAGCCGTATTTGCGTAAGAGACAGCGAGAGAGCGAAAAATGCTGCGAGCAAAATCAGCAATCGACACAGGCACAGCCTGTCCGTCCTCCCTGCAAGCGTCACAAATAGCCTGAACCATGCTCTCAGGGGCAGTAAAGCGTTCATCATTAACATTAAAAATAGCATAGCAGTTTGACTGTCGCGCCATTTTCACAAGTTCAGCATAATCTATGCCATCGCCGATTTCCTTGCGTACACATTGCAAAAGCCAAAGCCCCGCAATGTTTTTTAAGTAGCGGTAACGATAATTATAACCGCCCTCGTTAGTGATGTTTGCCATTTTGCTGGTTTCGTTGGTAATAGGGGAGAGGCGCTCGACGCCCATCAGACTCCACGTGCCGCTGGATATATATACACTGCGGTCAGATTTGGTCGGCACGGCAAGAAATGCGCTGGCTGTATCATGCGACGGCGGCGTAATTACGGTGCAGTCAAAACCAACAGCCTTTTTAACCTCATCTGTAAACCCGCCCAAAACAGTGCCGGCAGGTACAACTTCACCGAAAATCTCACGCGGAAAGCCGCAGCGACTGATAATTTCATCATCCCAAGTTTTTTCCAGAGAGTTTATGAGAGCTCCGGTTGAAGCGATTGTATACTCGTTTTTCATCACACCGCAGAGCTTGTAATGCAAATAATCCGGCATCATCAATAGATGTGCAGCCGATTTTAGTACAGATTCGTCATTTTTTTTGATTGCCATGAGCTGATAGACTGTGTTTATCAGCATTTTTTGTATACCTGCGCGTGCATACAGCTCAGATTCAGAAATAAATTTGCTGACTTCTGCATCCATGCCGTCAGTGCGGCTGTCGCGGTAGGCGATTGTAGGTGCAACAATATTGCCGTCTTTATCAACAAGTACAAAGTCCACACCCCACGTGTCAATAGCAGCACTGACAGGGATTTTCCCGGCATCAAAGCATTTTTTCAGTCCCAATAAGACTTCAGAAAAAATCGCCTCAACATCCCAGTAAAGGCTGCCGTCTTTTTGTTGCATCCCATTGGGAAAACGGTGGATTTCTTCCAGTTTTAACTTTCCGTCATCAAGCCACCCAAGGATATGCCGTCCTCCCGATGCTCCTATATCAATAGCCAAGTGAGCTTTTACTGCCATAATGCTTAAGCCTCCAAAGATTGCAAAATCATATGGGAATATACCCTTAAAAGAACCCATGCTATAGTACCATAAACATGAGGCATGTGCAAGCAGCTAATGTGCAATAGCCTTATGTTAAAACTATCGAATATCGGGAACATGGTTTGTTTATGTATTTTTTGCAGAACCTGCGAGAATCTCGATACCAACCCTATCAATATGTTCCTTTATTTTTGTATCTGAAACCTTATTATAGTCCAGTACATCAAAGTAATATATAGCATCCAAATCTTCAAGTTTATCCTTGATGCATGATGATAGATCCGTGCCCGTATCGGAAAAAATAGCGATATCCACATCAGAGTAGCGCTTATAGTTGCCTTTTGCTCTACTTCCGAAAATCTTTGCACTTTTTATTTCACTATAGCTTCTGATGGTATCTAAAACGTCCTCAAATACATCGTGAGGAAGCCCAAAATCATTCAGCATAATTCATACGCTCCTTGAAGTATATCTCCACTTTGATCAATTGAGGAAGATATTTCTCATTAACCTCCTCAAGTGCCGATACAAACTTTTCATGGTCATAAATATGAACAAGTTCGTTGCGAGATTTATGTGCTTGCATCAAAACATCTCCATCAACGCCCATATCATCAAGCAAACCCTTAGACGCTGCGACTTTAAGAATGTTTTTCGGAGAGAGCAACCCAATTTCAATATTTTCTTCTTCCAAATAATCTTTCAATAGGTTCCATAAAAGTTCAAAGCATAGCTCAAAACTTTTTGCGAGACCAATCTGTTCAAGTTCAGAGAATTCACACAGATTTTTGCCCTTTAAACTGTCGGCTAATAGCTTTAATATGTTTGTATAGCCTGAAAAGCGCTGTTTCCACCTGATGTCTTGCATATTGCAGTTCTCCTACCATTCATTAAATATCCGCTAATTATGCCACGGTGTTATTTGATTCTGTAAGCCTTATTATAACATGGAGCAAATTAATTTAAAACAAAAATTCCTGCCAATCTGTTTTGCGTAATGCTTGGCTTAATCTTAATTATTTTGCAGTTCTCTTGCTCTCAATGGTATAATTATCGCTATGCAGCAAAAAAATGGGAAAAAAATAAAAATCCCCTTACGTTACCTATTGCTTGTGACGTAACGTAATGCACTATGCTGGTGCTAACAGGAGGTGAAATCTATGTCAAACTACACGACCGGAGAAATGGCTAAACTGTGCAATGTTTCGGTGCGGACAGTTCAGTTTTACGACCAAAAAGGCGTTCTGCATCCGTCAGCCGAGAGCGAAGGAGGCAGACGAATCTATAGCGATGATGACCTGACCAAGCTGCGCCTCATTTGCACACTAAAATCAATCGGGCTGCCACTTGGCTCAATCAAAAACATAATGGAGAGTGAACTATCCGAAAAAATCCTCACGCTTTTGCTTGACGAGCAAGTGAAAACGCTCTCTGATGAAATTGGCGAGCGGCAAAAACAGCTTGAAATGATAACTATTATCAAAGAAAGCATTACAGACGAAGCCGCTGTTTCGGCAAATTCAATAATCGACATAGAACACATTATGGAAAAGAAAAACAAATCCCGCAGCATGAAAAAGCTAACAATGGTTTATGTTGGCGTAGGAATTGCATCCGCTTTAGGGCTGGCATTTATGGTATGGCTCATAGTATCACAAATATGGTGGGGACTTGCCGTATATCTATTTATAGCGATTTTCAGCCTGTCAATTTCAGCTTTTTCCCTAAAAGATACTGAGTTTATTTGTCCCAAATGCGACTCAACTTTCAAGCCACCTCTGCGGCGGGCATTTTTTAGCACAGGTAACCATAAAGTACGCTGGATGACTTGCCCCGAATGCGGGAATGAAGATTGGTGCGTTTTGCGCAAGTGAAGCAGGGGGACGGGGGTGCTGCTTCACTGAAGCAGGGGGACGGGGGTTGCTGCTTCACGGGGAAGCAAGATCAAAATGAGAGAGGTAATAGTAAATGATTAGTGTAAGTATGAAGAATATAGAAAAATCCTTCGGGGATAATAAAGTGCTGAAAGGTGTCACGTTTGACACCGAAGAGGGTGAAATTTTCGGTCTGCTGGGGCGCTCAGGCTCGGGCAAAACAACGATTATAAATATCCTGACAAAACAACTCACAGCAGACAGCGGCGAGAGCCATGTTAGCGTGCAAAGCGATGAAATAGGGCTTATGCTTGAACATGACGGGTTATATTC
>Ga0209755_10008012_pt1 | contig 11370 bp, 10 predicted proteins | sample TergutCo191P1_FD_187301 | JGI IMG/M metagenome (GOLD analysis project Ga0209755, IMG submission 187301) | Cornitermes sp. P1 segment gut microbial communities from Petit-Saut dam, French Guiana - Co191P1 (SPAdes) (version 2) | ecosystem: Host-associated > Arthropoda: Insects > Digestive system...
AAGGTGAGCGCCTTTTTTGCGTCCAAAATTTAGGAAAGGAGCCATGCAAGATGAAAGAATATGACGTGAAAATCAGAGAAGTCCTTGAAATGACGGTAACGGTGGAAGCTAAGAACCCGATGCAGGCACGGGAGATTGCCGAACGTAACTGGAAGAACAGCGAATATATGTACCGCTGGGGCAACCGCCCTACGGGTACATGAAAGACCCGGACAACCCCAAGCATTGGATTGTGGACGAGGAAGCCGCCGAGGTTGTACGCCGTATATACCAAATGTGCATTGACGGCATTAGCGAATACCGCATAGCAGACCAACTCGAAAAGGACGAGATTTTGAAGCCTACCGAGTATTGGATACGCAAGGGCGTCCGCAAGCCGGGCAAAAAGGCGTCGTTTAAGGACAGTCCCTATTACTGGTGCAAAAGCACGGTGAACAAAATCCTCAATTTACGCGAGTATATGGGGGATGTGGTGAACTTCAAGACCTACTCCAAGTCGTTCAAGAACAAGCAACGGTTGGACAACCCCGAAGAAAACCATATGATTTTTGAGGGTGTACACGAGCCAATCATCGAGCGTCAGACGTGGGAAATGGTACAGCGCACACGGGAAGGCACAAAGCGGCGATGCCCCAAAAATACGGAAAAGCATATATTCTCGGGCTTGCTGTATTGCGCTGATTGTGAGCGCAAGCTGCACTTTAACGTGAACCATCCCAACACGGAGCTAAAGTATTTCAACTGCTCAAACTACAGGGGCAACCGTGGCGTTTGCAACGAAACCCATTACATCAGGGCGGACGCATTGGAACAGGTAATGCTTTTGGAGATACGGCGCATGACGGCGTTTTTGCAGGACAAGGAAGAGGATTTTGTGAAACTGTTGATGTCCAAGTCGTTACAGGAAGCGGAGCGGCAGACCAAGTACAAACAGCAGCAACATCGGGCCATGTTGACCCGATGTAGCGAACTGGAAGCGCTGTTTACCAAGACCTATGAGGATAACAGCAGCGGCAAGCTCACGGATGAGCGGTTTATGATGATTACCAAGCGGTATGACGATGAACAGCTTGACCTCAAAAAGAAAATCTCTGCCCTTAGAGCGGAGATTGACGCGGAAGTGTCAATGTCAATATAAAAATCCCCAAAAATGACCGAGAAATTTCCCCACATTGATAGGTGTGAGAAGAAATAGCAAAAATGCAATAATGTTACAACAACGCATGAAATCTTTATTGGAAGGAAGCCGTATGCTGACTGGAACTAAAAATTTCCGGCTCCATCAGATTAAACGCAGAATACATACTCCTCAGAGATTAACAGATTCCGCATTCTCATCTGTAGAGTGCTTGTCGTTTTTCTTTGGACGCCCGCGCTTACCTACACCTGCGGAATTGATTCTTTCTTTCATACGATAACTGTCGCCATCAATGGAAACAAAACTACAGTGATGAACAAAACGATCTAATATCGCTGATGCTAAGACCGGATCGAAGAGGATGCTGCCCCAATCACAAAACTCTTTGTTGGATGTAATGATAGTTGAGTTGATTTCATATCGTCTTGCAATCACTTCATACAGATCGTCAACACTATTCTGATTAAGTTTTTTCAATCCGAACTCATCAATAATCAAGAGATCCGGCTGCACATACTTTTTCAATTTCTGACGAAATGAGTTATCAGCCCGTGATATATATAGGTCTTCCATCATGCCGGAGAGAGTAGTAAAAAATGCGGAATATCCCTGCTCAATGGTTTTGATGCCAAGTGCTATTGAAAGGTGCGTTTTACCGGTTCCCGGAAGTCCAATGAATGCAATGTTTTGCCTTTTGCGGATGAACTCGCAAGTTCCGAATCCATAGATTTCTTGCCGATTAAGATTTGGCTGCCATGAAAAGTTGAACTCTTCAATAGTCTTGTGCTGTGGGAATTTAGCCTTGCGAATCAAATCGTCCCTACGGTTTCTGCCACGGTTTAAGTGCTCGTCATTTATGAGAAGCTCAAGGAACTCAACATAAGAGAGGCTTTCCTTAATTGCTTGCTCCGCACGCATATCCACTGTTTTTACTAAACCTGCCAGATTAAGCTTTCTGATTTTTGCAACGAGAGAGTCAGTCATGAGCGATCACCCCCAATGCGGTGATTCTGCTGTATACGTTTAAGTCTCTTACGCTTGATGCTGCTGTACTTTTAATATGATAGTCAGGCGTAATATCACCAAGCGGAAGTAAGTCGATACCTTTTTCACATATCTTCTTCACGGTTTGATATGAAACGCTACCGTAATGGCAAGCACGTAGGCATGCTTGGTTTATCACTTCATCCGGATACTTTTTCTTAAGGTTCAGCAACCCACTGAGAGAACGCGTACTGCTCTGGCGATTCACTCCACTTGCTTTCACGTGCCGATCATAAAATTCAACAGCACCGATACCGATTTCATAAACTTTTGGTTTTATGTTCGAAAGAATCTCAGCCTGCGAGATATTTTTACTCGCCGGATAATGGCTTTTATCTGTGATATGCTCGCCTTTTCTTCGTGTTTCCAGCACATGTACGGCGATTTCGTTACCTTTGAAGTAGATTTTCAACAGATTATTTACTTCAATCACATCAACCTTAAAGTCAATGTACTGATATGGGACCGAATAGTAATTAGAACCATAAGATATGTGGCACTGTGTCCCCACTATTGCTGTATCCGATGCGGACATCGTAAAATCTTCAACTGGCAGCTCGCCAAGTGCTTTGATTTCATTTTGATTGAAAAGGTCGACAGGTATTTTATGAGTTGTTCCATGTACTCTCCGATTCGCTATCGTTTCTAGCCAGACTGACAAAAACTTATCAGCACCTTCTATTTCTGCAAAATCTCGTTGTCTTAAACAATTATCTTTCACATATTTTACTGCCGATTCAACTTTGCCCTTATCTGTAGGTGTGTATACCCGGCATGGCTCCGGCAAGAACCCATAGTGACCCGCAAATTCTGCATATGTACGTTGCAGCAGCGGTTCATAAAAATCAGCTTCTATCACTGCCGCTTTTAGGTTATCGATCTTGACGATTTGCGGAACTCCCTTGAAGTATCGAAATGCGCTGATATGACAGCCAATGAACGTCTTTACGTTCTGGTCAAGAACAATTTGTGCGTACATATATCGCGAATAGCTCAATATCATGATAAATACCCAAGCTTTACGAGGCTTGCCCCCGACATTCAATTTGCCGATATATCCGAAGTCTACCTGTGCTTCTTCTCCCGGCATACAGTGCATAACCATATATATGTCTTGTTTTGGCGGTCGGTGCTTTTGTACGTAGTGCCTCACTCCGCTATATGTTCCGGTAATCTCATGCTCACGTACCAAATCCTGATAAATCCTCTTGATTGTCAGACCCTTTTCCATCTTCGCTAGGATATAGTCCTTGTAAGGATCGAACTGTGATGCATACTCTTTATGCGGTACCTCCGGTTCCCCTTTTTCTTTCGATGTTATGACTTTTCTTACTGTTTTGCGGTCTACCTCCATCATTCGTGATATTTGCGATTTGTTGTACCCTTTCTCATAGAGTGTTTTAATTGTTGTTTGCATGGATACCTACAACATAATTAAATTCCCCCTTCGTCCGGAATTCTCCCATGTCTTTAGTATACCAATGTGGGGGAAAATCTCGATCCGATTTGGGTATTTCTATTATGTCATTAACATTACAGGAAGCGGAGCGGCAGACCAAGTACAAACAGCAGCAACTTCGGGCCATGTTGACCCGATGTAGCGAACTGGAAGCGCTGTTTACCAAGACCTATGAAGATAACAGCAGCGGCAAGCTCTCGGATGAGCGGTTTATGATGATTACCAAACGGTATGACGATGAACAGCTTGACCTCAAAAAGAAAATCTCTGCCCTTAGAGCGGAGATTGACGCGGAAGAACGGCACAAGCACAGCGCGGCCAGTTTCCTGCGGACGGTAAAGAGGTACACCGATATACAGGAGCTTACGCCGAATATCCTCAACGAACTTGTGGAAAAGATAGTTGTTCATCATGCACAAGGGCTTGGCAAAGGGCGGACGCAGCAACTCGACATCCACTACAATTTCATCGGTGTACTCGACACCCCCGAAGTCGCTTGTTTACCGCAGAGCGTCAGCATAGACACAAGGCAGGGTGTAGCAATCGAGTACATCACCCGAAAGGCCGGATAACGGCAACGGGAGCAGTCTCTCGACTGCCCCCACGTGTACCAGAATGTTCAGCGTCCTTATGAACATTCGAGATGGTGCGCGAGAAGGGACTTGAACCCCCACGCCCAGAGGACACATGGCCCTCAACCATGCCTGTCTACCAGTTCCAGCACTCGCGCAAATATAGCCGGCGGCTCACCTATAAAGAAAAACCACCTATGACTATTATATCCATTGCAGCGGGGTTTGTCAACCGCAACAAATCATTCTCTACAAATATAATTTTCGTTTTTGTAAATTCCTGAGCAATAGGGACGAGTATATGACATTGACGACAATCAGTGCACAAAAAATCAGTTTTATGCCCGACGGATGATCATCGGCTAGAGTAACCGCACAAAAGAATACCGCGGCGTAGTATGTAACTATCGCCTTGCCGGGTGTAGGTTTTCCATATAAAAAACCAGCTGTGAAATAAAAACTCGATGCGGATGCGACTATTGCAAGACACAAGTAGACGTAGCTCAACAAAATCGGGTTTGAAGCATTTTGCTTATACATCAAGATGAGCCAAAAACACATGAATATGGCTGGAACTATACTTAGCGCATATGGAGCCTTACGTCGTGAATCCTGATACATTTCAACAGCAAAGAGTGCTACCGATATTGCGGATATAACAGAAAAGATGATGAAATATACATCAATTGCAGTCAGATCACTGTGTGCATTAAGTGTTATAAAATAGATAAATGTTCCGACAATCCAGACTATACCGACCAGCACAAAAAGAATTGGATACGCTAAGGGATCTGTCCCAAAAGCGTTTTCAAATCCAGGTAAGGCTTTATGTTTTACAGATGTAATTATTGCAAAGACGACAATAAGCAGCATATATACTAAACTTAAAGTAATAAGCCACATCGTGGTTTCGGCATTACGCTCCGGAAGGTTGGTGATAGGATCGAAAACATTCGCAATCTCCGATAATCTCAAGCGATAACCGAAAGCGGCAGCTATAAGTGTTAAAACAGGCATAGTCCATGCGGATATTCGCATAAAATCAGTATCCATTCATAATCAGTAAACTACTAGTATATCGTAAATGAATTAACTCACAACGGTTGCGGTAGGTTTGTTCGCCCGGGGAAGCGAAAAAGTGAAAGAGTATCGATGGTCTTTTAATAATTTTCAAGTGAAGTCAGGAAGTATTAACAGCGTTGCAAGATTTGAAAACTAGTGTAGCGTATACGAAATAACTGGCTATAGATTGCGCTGGATTTTTTTGGCTGGCCAGGAAGAAAGCCGAAGGAATATCAGTGCTATTTCGAGGTTTTCTGACGATGACAGACGGAAAAAGATAGTGCAAGATATGGCTAGTTATTTCGTATACGCTATACTAGTACAGTGTATTCTACTACACACGGCACTGCTCGTCAAGAGGGCACGGGATTTATATTGGAGTTTGTTTCGAGTTATTTCGTATACGCTACACTAGTCTGCGAGCATTTTTATTATAGCATGGTAGACTTTTTCAGCATCTTTCCGGAAACCTCTTTCCAGAGCTTGCGCTTGCTGCAAACTTGAAGCAAACAACTTCATTGACATTATATCCCCAATGCCATCAGAGAAGGACATGCTGACCCTGTATCCGCCGCCATCTCCGACCTCACAGTTCGTCTTTATCATCGCGCTGCGGCTAACGGCTGCGCGCACAAAAGCTGTGGCTTCTTCTGCTTTTCTTTTTACCGAGTCGGACAGTCTTTTTTCAAGAAGTTCACCATTGCGGTCACCCTTTGCTGTCAGGGAGTACTTGCCGTCCTTGAGGCACAGATGTTTTGTTTCCGTGAGCATTGCAATACATTCGGTCACATCAAAGTATCCAATACTTTCATCGCACATGGTCAGTTCCGTCAATATGTCGAGTGAAACAGGCTCGGGCAAGCGGCGCATAACAAAAAGAATCAACACTTTAATCCTAATTTCAACTTGCTCATGTATAAAACCAAAATCCCGTGACATGCCGGAACACCCCTATAAATATTCTTTTTCACATGCTACAGTAATTAAGCAATTAAGAGCAATGTGAGAATTATTGTATCATAATACAGTTGCATAGTACATAGTTTTTTGGTATAGTGAGTGACCATGAGGCAAACCGACAAAGGAAATGGAGTATGTTAATGAACATGATTAAGCCGGCTTCAAAAAACAGCCGATACAGACTTTGTTTGATTTTTGCGCTTATCTTATTTGCGTTTTTTACACTGCTTGCAACAAGCGCTTGCAGCGATGATGAACTTGAAGAAAGTCTTGAACAGGAAACCTCTGACTCGGAATCCGGAGATACACAGACTCCGGAAGATGAACTGATGCCGGAGGAATCGACGCCCGAACCGACCGAGGAACCGGAAATAGACAGGGGTCCGTTTAATCCGCTAACAGGAGAGCCGACAGAGGAAGACATTTCACAGAATAGGCCGATAGCGGTAGTTTTGAGCAACTTGCAACAGGCTTTACCTCAAAATGGACCGTCACAAGCGTCAATAATTTTCGAGATGATAGCCGAGGGAGATATTTCGCGGATGCTTGCCTTGTACCAAGATTACTCAGATGTGGGAACACTTGGCTCTGTCCGCAGTGCGCGACATTATTCTGCTCAAATTGCCGCAGGCTACGATGCCATACTCATCGCGTCAGGAGCAAGTCCTTTGGCGGATATTCAGATCAGAGAGCTGGGTATTACATATCTTACAGAAACGCAGAGAAACGCAAACATTATAACCAGAGACCCACACAGGATTTCGGGCAGGGTAGTCGGACATGTGCATAGCGTTGTTACCAACGGAAAGTGGCTGACACAGTATCTGCCGGATTTGGATATCAGACTCACACATGATGGGGATTATAAGCAGACACTAGTTTTTACTGATGAGGCAACTCCCGGCGGTGGTGTCATGGCATCTGAAGTTGTAGTAAGATTTATCGCCGGAAATAACAGCTCATTTGTCTTTAATAGAGAAGAAAATGTTTACTATATGAGTCAGTCGCAAAGCGGTGACTTCATTGATGCAAATAATGGAGAGCAGGTATCTTTTTCAAACTTGATTGTAATAAAAACACAGGTCAGTACATTGGGCGGACCTCATGGCGGGTATGGCAGACAAGATGTCGTGACAACCGGGAGCGGTGACGGGTACTTTGTGCATGGCGGCAGGGCTATAGAAATCCTCTGGTCAAGGGAGGACTTCTCATCTCCATACGTCTTTACATTGAGAGACGGCACAATTCTCGAACTCGGACGCGGCAAGACATACATAGGAATTGTTTCCGATGATATGGAAGTTACTTTCAGGTAACTCTGCAATAATCGCCAAACTGACTCATATTTTCCGATATGCGATGCAGCTTTAGTCAAGTGTGACTCTGCATTAGCGTCTCATTACTTAATTGAACTAGGAGCAAATGCATGGATCATCGTAAGTCCTTACTCAAGCCAATAATTAAAAATAAGCCGATAAAAAGAAGAATTGTGGTGTTACTGGTGTTGCTGGTATTGGCTGCATTGATTATTGTTACCGCATGGGGATTACCTATAACTGAACAAGAGTTCGGGCAAGCCGACAATATACACACAGATGATTTGGAGCAGGGCGAGGAAACAGAAATTGAGCCGTATGAGCCTCCCACCATAACAACAAGACCAAGACCTGAACCTATACCAAATCTCGATGAAACCTCGCTCAACCCACTCACAGGTCTGCCGATTGATGAAAAAAAAGTACATAGCAGACCGCTGGCTATAGCACTTGGGAATACCAATGACGGCGCCCTGCCTTTAAACGGCATATCGGATGCCGACATAGTTTACGAGGTGCCTGTTGAGGGCGGATTAACTCGGTTTCTCGCAATATACCAAGACTTCGCAGAGGTTAAAATGGCGGGAAGTGTACGCAGCGCGCGCCACTACACCGCACAGATTGCTCGAAGCTATGATGCTATTCTCGCATCTGTCGGCGCCAGCCCGATGGGTGCAGGTGAGATAAGAAATCTTGGCGTCACGCATCTTAATGAAGTTAGCGGGTATAACCGGGAAGTTTTTAGAAGAGACCATAACAGAGTCAGTGGCCGCAGAGTCGGCTCTGTGCATGCAACAGTAATACTTGGCGAGCGGGTGGCGGAATACTTGCCGCAGTATAATTTCAGGTTAGAGCATGAAGACGGCTTTGAGTTGGGGCTTGTTTTTTCCGATGACGTTACTATCTCAGGCGGAAGTAATGCTAACACAATAACCGCAAGGTTTTCCGCGGGCAAAACAACAACATTTATTTATGATGCCGAAAAAAAACTATACTTTGTGCATCAGTACGGCATGGGTTTAATTGATGCAAACGACAACTCACGCGCAGGGTTTACGAATGTGCTGATTCTTAAGACGTCTGTTACAGGCATACCGGGAGATAGCGAGGGAAGACAAAACGTCGTGACTATAGGCGAGGGGGAAGGGTATTTTGCCTCGGGTGGCGAGTATGTCGAAATTATTTGGTCAAGAGCCGATATGGAGTCTCCGTTTGTATATATGCTCAGAGACGGAACTGTACTGGAATTGGGGCGAGGAAGGACATTTATTTGCGTAGTTCCTACCAACATGAGTGCCGCTTTTGAATAATAAAAAGTATGGAGTAGGGATGCCCTACTCCATACTTTTCACTCGATAATACTATACCCAGCCGCGAAGTTTAACTGCATCGGCGACGCGGTTTACAGCGATGATATACGCTGCCTCACGCATGTAGACGTTTTTCTCCTGTGCCAAATCATACACTGCACGAAACGCTTTTGTCATCGCATATTCAAGCTTTTCAAGAACCTCATCTTTACCCCAATAGTAGTTCATGTTATTTTGAACCTGCTCAAAGTAGCTGCATGTAACACCGCCTGCATTGGCTAGGAAGTCCGGCAGCATAACGATGCCTCTTTCTTTGATGAGTGGGTCACAGTCGGGAGTTGTCGGCCCGTTTGCCCCTTCGACAATAACTTTTACATTCTTCGAAATGCTTTCAAAAACACCGGGGGTTATCTGGTTTTCAAGAGCACAGGGCATGAGTATGTCAACATCCTGGACGAGCCACGCATCCGCCGGAAGGAGCTCATATCCCAGAGCTAATGCCTTTTCTTTATCAATACTGCCGTATTGATCTTTGATGTCTACGAGCTCAGATATATTACAGCCGTCCGATTTCTTAAATGTGTACGCTTTGCTGTCAGCTTGATTCCAACAGGATACGGCAAGTACCTTGCCGCCAAGCTCGCTGTACATACGCGCGGCATACTCAGCCACATTTCCAAAACCCTGTATGCTGGCTGTCGTTGATTGGACAGGGATGCCAAGAAATCTGAGCAAATCTTTTAATACATAGATGCATCCGTAACCGGTCGCTTCTGTGCGTCCGAGCGATCCGCCCATGCCAACGGGCTTGCCGGTGATTACACCCGGATAATGTGCGCCGGTGATTGTTTCGTATTCGTCCATCATCCATAGCATGCATTGAGGGTTTGAACCAACATCAGGTGCAGGAACATCGAGTTCATGTCCAAGATTATTCCAGATTTGGCGGATGTATCCGCGGCAAAGCTTTTCAAGTTCTGATGTCGAGAGAGTTGGGGGGTCACAAATAATACCGCCTTTGCCGCCGCCAAGCGGAATATCCACGGTTGCGCATTTCCAAGTCATCCACATGGCAAGCGCCCGCACGGTATCTGCTGTTTCATGCGGATGAAAGCGTATTCCACCTTTTGCGGGACCTCTGGCCGTATTATGTTTCATACGGAACGCATTAAAAACCTTGGTTGTCCCATCGTCCATCTTGACAGGAATTGTAAAATGCAACTCATTCATGGGGCGGCGCAACAGTCCTCTCATTCCTTCGTCAAGGTTTAAGATTTCCGCAACTCCATCAAATTGTGTTTGGGCATTCTCAAAAGGATTATAGTTTGCTGTTGACATTTATGGTACACTCCAATTTTCAGTAAATTCATTTTCTATTGTTCTCTGCGCCTATCAATTGTTTTTGCCGCCTATGTTGTTTTATGTACTGCCGTGTTTTCTATGCTTTGCCGTCACAGCCCAGTACTTGTTGGATTTTATGTTTCACGAGGTCTTTTATATTTGAGCGTCCCGGACTTAGGTATTGGCGTGGGTCAAAATGCGACGGATTTTTTGCGAAATGCTCTCTTATCCCTGCAGTCATTCCGAGGCGTAGGTCTGAGTCAATATTGATTTTGCATACGGATGACCGGGCTGCTTCGCGCAGCATATCTTCAGGGATTCCAATGGCATCCGGCATATCTCCGCCGTACTGATTTATGATTTTAACATACTCCGGCACAACGGATGATGCACCATGCAACACGATTGGAAAGTTTGGAAGCCTTTTCGATATTTCTTCCAAAATGTCAAATCTTAGATGTGGCTTTTGGCCGGGTTTGAATTTGTATGCACCGTGGCTTGTTCCGATAGCAATGGCAAGAGAATCGACGCCTGTTTTCTCTACAAATTCTTCAACCTCTTCAGGACGCGTGAATGCTGCATCTTCATCGGAGACATTTATATCATCTTCTATTCCTGCAAGCTTGCCAAGTTCGCCTTCTACAACAACGCCCCTGTCATGTGCATACTTGACTACTTCAGATGTCAGCTTGATGTTATCCTCAAAAGAATGCTTGGAGCCGTCAATCATAACAGATGTAAAGCCACCATCAATGCAGGATTTGCAAATCTCAAAATCCTCACCATGATCAAGGTGGACGCAGATAGGCAGCCCTGTGTCAATTTCCGCCGCTTCAATCAGCTTCATAAGATAAACATGCTTTGCATATTTTCTTGCTCCGGCTGAAACTTGCAGTATAAGCGGGGCATTAAGCTCAGCCGCCGCCTCCGTTATCCCTTGAATTATCTCAAGATTATTGACGTTGAATGCACCGATTGCGTATTTTCCATCGTACGCTTTTTTGAACATTTCTGCAGATGTGATTATTGGCATTGATGTAAATCCTCCTGTTACTATATATTTATTGGTTGATGACATGGTATCCAGCCATGTCTTTATCCATCTTGTTGCCTAAGCTGTTAGAATGTGAGGGCAGTGGTCTGACGGAATCCTCCAAGGACTCTTCGT
>Ga0209755_10008013_pt1 | contig 11370 bp, 6 predicted proteins | sample TergutCo191P1_FD_187301 | JGI IMG/M metagenome (GOLD analysis project Ga0209755, IMG submission 187301) | Cornitermes sp. P1 segment gut microbial communities from Petit-Saut dam, French Guiana - Co191P1 (SPAdes) (version 2) | ecosystem: Host-associated > Arthropoda: Insects > Digestive system >...
GAAGTTCTGGGTAACTTTGAGGGACCTGTCGGCAAACATTGCACTTAAGTTGTGATTGATTATCATATACTCACTCCTTTGGCTTTTTCGACGTACCGTCATCGACGGTTCTCGTCGTGGCGTCCATGCCTGCCGAAAACCCTTTGGGTTTCCGGCTTAAGAAACCGTTTTACGGTTTCTTATTGAGTTTATCCGGAGGAAAAACTCGTTCTCTGTTTGCAGTTGTTCGCGTAACACGTGAACAACAAAACCCAATACCAAGACGGTACGTCAAGGTGCCGGGTGTGTGCCATTTTTTTCCCGTTAGGGAAAAAGAACCCTCGACCCACCGTTCCCGGAAGGGTGAGGATACCCGAATGTACTATGATCCAACGGACGCATTTTCATCCGGGCTGAGATTACCCCTAACGAACTTTTAAAACTGCAGATCAAGATGTTTGAAGTTCGTTTTGAATTTTCCCACTTCATTTTAAATATCGGAATTGTATAAAATACCTTTAGGAAATTCCATTTGTTAGTGTGATTTATGGTAGAATTCTTTTTTTTCATCCGTTAAAATGACTCATATGAACAATTTTTCATGGTCGCAGGTTGATCTGATACGCGAGGTTTTTCATTATCAAAGCCGCTTTGAAGGATCAACTATGGTTTTCAAAATTGATTATCCCGTAACGGAAGATCCGGGTTTCCCCGGGCTGGTGAAAGATCTTGCCCTGCTCGCGAAAACCGGCTTTAAAGTGATCATTGTTCCCGGTGTCAAAGAAAATATTGATGCCGTTCTGAAACAGCATGATATTGATACGTCAAGTGTTGATTCATCGGCGCAAAATATTCCGTTCCGCATCACAACTTCACAGGCGATTCCTTATGTTGAGATGGCGGCATTCAATGTAGCAAGCCGGTTTATGACGTTTCTTTCCGGCAGTAAGGTTGAGGCATTGATCGGCAATTTTGTGCGCGCGAGGGGTTTGGGCGTTATTAACGGCATCGACGCCGAGTATACGGGCACAGTAGATAAAGTGTACGCCGATTCTCTTACAAGAGTGCTTAATTTAGGCATGGTGCCGATACTTCCCTGCATCGGCTGGAGTCCTTCCGGAAAACCGTATAACGTACCAAGCGATGAGATCGCGCTGGAAGTGTCCAGATCGTTAGGCGCAATTAAATTATTTATTGTACGCGCTCAAAAAGGATTGCTATATCCCGGTTTGAACGAAACAAATCCGGATATAAAAGAAAATATCGATACCAGACCTGACGGAAGTTTAATCAGGTTTACTCCTTCACAATTGCAAACGTTAATCGACACTAATGAAAAACTGCCGGCAGGAGAAAAAATGCCTTTGCGCGAATTTAAACTTGCGTTACAGGCAAGCAAGGCGGGAGTTCACCGCATTCATATTATTGACGGCAGGGAAGAAGGCGCCGTATTAAAAGAATTGTTCTCAAATCTAGGAATCGGAACAATGATATACGCCGATGAATACGACTCAATCCGCGCGTTTCACTCAAGGGATCTGCCGGATGTATTACGGCTAATGGAACCGTTAATGCAAAAAGGAATTCTTGTCAGGCGGAATCCCGAACAGATACAGGAAAAAAAGAACGATTATTCTGTTTTGGAAATTGACGGTTCTATCCGCGCCTGCGGCGCTCTTTACGATTGGGGTGAGTCACAGGGAGAAATTGCCGCGGTCGCGACAGATCCGAATTACACCGATCTTGGTCTTGGCAGAAAAATTGTCGGTTATCTGATCGAAAAAGCGAAAAAAAACAGGATGCGCCGCGTTTTCGCGCTTACAACTCAGACGCATGACTGGTTTGAATCATTAGGTTTCAAAGAAGCGGCAGTTGAATCTCTTCCCGAAAAAAAACGACAAGTGTACGATACCGGAAGAAAAAGTAAAATCTTCGCGTTAAATCTTTAAAAAGTATTTATCATATTCATAGTCGCGGTTACGGCGGACGCGGCTTTTGGGTATTCACCGCGGATTAAATACAATGTTATTTCATCGATACTGTCATTTATTTTTCTGGTCCATGTTTTTTGTTTTAATTCGTTCAAAGCCGTTTTAGCGTCTTTGATGTTAAGTTTCTCGCAAGATGTTTTTATTTCATTCAGTTTTTTCCGCAGGAAATCAATATCGTCATGAGAAATATCACCGGAACTCTCTTCCGCGCTGTTTGTTTTCCGGTTAATTATTTTGTTTAAATATGACCGGAGAGTATTTATAAATTCGGGAGTCTCGGATGATATCAGAGTTATTTCTCCGCTGTTTCCCGCGTGTTCCAGTCTGAGAGCCGTATGTGAAAGTTTAATTTCGCCTACGTTGGCAAGCGTGCTTTTCATGCCGTGAACAGTTGTTGTGTACAATTCAATATCACCGCTGTTTATATTTATTTCCGGCATTATTTCTTCCAGAATAGCAATGGCATTTTCTATATCATGCGCCGCCGCTGTCAGCAATTCATTATCTATAAGCGGTTTTTGATTATCATTGTTTTTATTATGATGCTTTATTTCATTTCTTGCCGCTTCGACAATTTCGGGAGATTTTTTATTTCGTATAAGCTCGTTCAGCATTAAATTCAATTCACGCGAGTCAATCGGTTTTGATATGAAACCGTCAAAACCGTTTTTCAAAAACATTTCGGCGCGCCCTATTATCGCGTTTGCGGTAAGAGCGACTATTGTATGCGTATATCCCATTTCGCGCATTTTTTTTGTTGTCTCGATACCGTCCATTTTCGGCATCATATGATCCATGAATACAATGTCGTATATATTTCCTTCCTGTATTTTTTTGATAGCTTCAAAACCGCTTGTAGCTGTATCAACTTTTATTCCGTAAGGATACAGCATCCCTTTTGTTACATAAATATTGGATTCTACATCGTCTACAACAAGAACGCTGCCGTAAGGCATATATTCGCGCAGAAACTGCGTCTTATTCGTGAGCGTTGTGCTGCGGAAATTAAAACTCCGTAATTTTTCGGTTATTTCTTTTCCGCATATGTCCCCGCCGAAACGCCTCTGCGGAACACGCACGATAAATTCCGAACCTTTATTCGGTTCGCTTTTTACGGATATTTCTCCGTTCATCAGATTGAGAAGGTGTTTAGTAATGCTCATGCCTAAGCCTGTGCCGACCGTTTCGCGGTTAGCTTCGGCGTTGAACCGCGTATATTCGTCGAACAAATTATTAAGCTGATCTTTTGTCATTCCCTGTCCTGAATCGCTGATACAGAAAATAATTGTAACATCTTCGTTATTATCGCTTATCGCTTCGTGAGAAACGGTAAGAGCAACCGTGCCTTCATCTGTATATTTAAACGCGTTGGAAAGAATGTTGTTTAACACCTGTTTAATGCGGAGTTCGTCACCTAACAGATAATGCGGCGTATTCTCGTCCACATTGATGATTAAATCAATCGGTTTTGAATCGTAACGCAGGCGGTTCAGCTGCATAGTGTCGTTTATAAGACTGGGAATATCGTATTTAACCGGAACCAGTTCCAGTTTACCGGCTTCAATTTTTGAAAGATCAAGTATGTCATTAATAATATTAAGCAATACATCGCCTGACTCATATATTTTTTTGATCGCTTCTTCGGTGTCAGCCGAAAGATTTTCGTCTCTAAGCTGTATTTCGGCAATGCCTAAAATCGCGTTCATAGGAGTGCGTATTTCATGACTCATCTTCGCGAGAAAATTGCTTTTTGCTTCATTGGCGTCGTTCGCTTCCTTCGCGGCTGTTTCTAATTGCATGGCTGTATTGTGCAGATCTCTTGTCATTCTGCTGTTTCTGAGGAAAAAAACAATAAGCCCCAAAATTATCAGCAATAATAGAGCCGCGACCATAAGCGATAGCCTGAATTCAGCCGGATTGGATTCCCATACCGGCAGCGCGCGGTTAATGAGAACGTGATCTTTCGGCAGACTTTTCGCGTTTATTTTAAATTTTTTAAGCGTTTCATAATCAAACTGCCATTGATTGAGAGACGCCGAATCTAAAACAACCGGAATCTCATCAGGCGGTGTCCCTTCGAGTATTTTTGCGGCCATTAAAGACACAGTGTTAATATTTTCATTTGTTGAAGAAACAAGCCCTCCGAATGTTCCGCAGCCGATATAAGAAGTAGTTAAACTAAAAACAGGATTTACGGACGCGTTCGAAACCATTCTCTGTACATCCGCTTCCGAATAAAATGTCCCGTCCGAATCCGAAAGATAATTTCCTATCAAAACAAGCGTATCGAATCCAAAACCGCGTATTTCCTCCAAAATCTCAGGAAAAGGTTTATCTTCGCAGAATGCGACTTCTACCTGCGAATCGCGCATAGCGTTTAAATCCGTTTTAATGTTCTCCTCTATCTTTACGCTTCTGGAAAGATAGTGATCGTTTAAAATAAAGATTCGGCGTGTCATGGGAAAAAATTTGAGCATCTGTGTGACGGTTTTAAAAAATGAAATCGTTTCTGAAACGCCGGTAACATTCTCTTCAAGACCGTACAACATGGAGTTATTAAGAGCGGAAACGCCGAAAAATATAACCGGCAAATTCGGAAACAGCAAATAATAATTGTTCAGTACAAAATTAAACGCTTCATTGCCTGAAGCAATTATTAAATCAGGATAACGCGCGATAAATTCCGTGCGTATCATTTCCGAAATAACGCTGTTATAGCTGATCTGGTTGTGTGGTTCGTTAGAATTTAAATAAATACTGTAATATTCAAGCGGAGTTTTTGTTTCAAGATTTCTGCGGATAGTTTCCATTTGAACGCGCTCCCACGCGTTCTGCGCGTTATGTGAATTAATATGCAGTATAAACGGTTTTTCTCCGGATATTTTTTCGCCTTTGTGAATCAAAGCCATTGTACCGTCGGCGATCATTTCCGTGTATGCTTCTTCCAGAAGAGGAACCAGATAATTGTATCTGTTATTCACATAGCTATAAACAGGCTGCCGTTCGATCACGCCGGCTTTTTTAATTCCCTGCGGAAATCTGTGTTCATAATGCGAAAAACGCGGGAGTATTACCGCGTCCGCGCTGCCGTTAAGCAGTGAATTCCATATTTCCTCAAAGTCATTTACTCTTACAAGTCCTCCGGCTCTTGCACGCCCGATATTATTGGTTATATATTCATTTTGCCAGCGATAACCAATCCGTAATCCCGCTAAATCGCTCCATTCGGAAAATTTATACGTTTTTTCTGAGATGGTGTAGACTGAAAATTCTACATGATCAATGACCACCGGAACTTTAATCAGATTAGAATATACTCTGTCTAAACCGTCTGTTTGAGAAGGTAAAATCGCGGCGTCACCGTAGTTGACATCGGCGATTGCTGTACGCATTCCTGTTCCTTTAGCGATCATTTGATAACCCGAACGCTTTAGCGCTTCATGCAGCACGCGTTCTGTTGTGATCGATTGATCATCGCTGAAAGCGACTTTGATTGTCGGCAGCATAAGATCGTTTGCTTTCCCTGTCTGCGCGCATACAGGAAAATGTAAATGCGAAAGAATAAGAATAACGAATACGATAACTAAAGACATTTTAAATTTACAATTCATTTTTTTCCTCATCCGGATTTAACATTTTATTAGCTTTTTCTACGGCATCCTCCACCTTTACAAATTCGCCGCGTAATAAACACATAGAAATTTCACTAAGTATTTCATTTATTTTTTTTGACCATTTTTTTTGCCTTATATTGATCAGCGCTTTTTTAGCGTCTATGACATGAAAATTTCCGCATGCTGTTTTAATCTCATTTAGTTTTTCTCGCAGAAAAATTATATCTTCACCGGAGACTTCCATATTGTCATCTGTTTCCTTTAGTTTAATTTTTTTCAAAAAGTCCTGAAGAATGTTTATAAACTTATGTATTTCGGAAGATATTAAAGTTATTTCGCTATTATTACCCACAGCCTGCTGTGACACAGCCTGCTGTGACGCTGTCTGCTGTGACGCTGTCTGCTGTGACGCAGCCTGCTGCGCGGCAAGCTCCAGTTTTAGCGCGATACCAGAAAGCTGTTTCTCTCCTATATTGGCAAGCGCGCTTTTAATACCGTGAACAGTTGTTATAAATAATTCAATATCTGATTTTACGGCGGTATTATTGTTTATCTTCGGTAATAATTCTTCCAGCGCGTCAATTGCGTTTTTTATATCAAGCGCGGCGGCGGCTATTAAATCATCGTTTTTCGGGAAAGATTCGGGCATTTTTGATTCAGTCCCGGGAACTAATTGTTCGCCGTACATATCCGGCTGAGATTCCTGCCCGAGTTTTTTATTTCGTATTAATTCTATCAATATGTGATTTAACTCGCGCGAATCGATTGGTTTGGAAATAAAACCGTCAAAACCATTTGCCAGAAACATTTCTTCCTGTCCAATAACCGCGTTAGCGGTTAGAGCGACAATAGGATGAGCGTAACCCATGTCACGTAATATTTTTGTTGTTTTTAGCCCGTCCATCTTTGGCATCATATGATCCATGAATATGATGTCGTAATTTTTATCATTCTCAATTTTTTTTATCGCGTCAAATCCGCTCTTTACTGTTTCAATATGCAGTCCGTACGGATTTAAAAGTCCCTTTGCGACAAGCAGATTCGATTCAACGTCATCAACAATCAGGACTTTGCCGTACGGCATATGTTCGTGTATGATCTGAGTTTTTTTATCCAGAGATATATTTTGAAAATTAAATTCTCTTAAATTTTTCGCGATTTCGCTTCCGCATACAGCCGCGCCGCAGAGAACCTGAGGCAGACGCACGGTAAATACCGAACCTTCACCCGGTTTGCTTTCAATGTGAATTTTGCCGTCCATCATATCAATGATACGTTTTGTGATGCTCATGCCTAAACCTGTGCCGGAGATACTGCGGTTTGTTTCCATGTTAAAGCGGGAGTATTCGTCGAATATCCTTGAGATTTGGCTTTCCGTCATGCCTTGCCCCGTATCTTTTACGCGGAAAACAAGCGTAATAGTTTCTTTGTTTTGTTCTTTTTCTTCGGGCGCGGCGGGTTCAGGATAGACAGAAAGTTCTACCTCTCCCACTTCAGTATACTTGAAAGCGTTGGAAAGCAGGTTAAAAAGTATTTGTCTTATCCGAAGTTCATCGCCTATCAGTTCATGCGGAGTATTTTCATCCAGATTAATTTTAAAATAGATAAGTTTATTTTCAAAACGCAGCCGGTTCAGCTGAACAGAATCGTTAATTAAGCTTGGAACATCGTATTTTTCACGAAATATTTCCAGTTTGCCTGCGTCTATTTTGGAAAAATCAAGGATGTCGTTAATTATATTAAGCAGTAAATTTCCCGATTCGTATATTTTTCTGTATCCTTCTTCCGCGTTAGGTGAAAGAGTTTTGTCCAGCAGTTGAATTTCCGAAATTCCCAAAATCGCGTTCATCGGCGTGCGTATTTCGTGACTCATCTGCGCAAGAAAAAATCCTTTTGACCGGTTGTTTGATTCCGCCGCTTCTTTCGCGGCGATTAATTCCGTTATATCGACAGAGTGCTGTATATGTACGGTTTGTCCGTTAGGCCATTTTATATATCTGTCTACGTTACGGTAGATTCTGTTTGTCAGCGAACTGTTTTCATTCCAAACAACTGTTTCATCGGGATTATTATCAAGCTTAATACAGGGACAGAAACCGCACCGCGAACTAAGTCCCTCCTGAAGAACTCTGTAACATATCTGACCGACAGTGTCTCCTTCAATGCTGTAATGGCGCTTCATTCTTTCATTCATAAAAAGAATTTCATTAGTTTCCGGATTAGTGACATAAATCATAACGTCAAGGCTGTTCATAATATCCTGAATGTTAATAAGCATATTTTTATCTTCGACTGCTTTACGGGTTGTTTCATCCGCTTTGAGAACTTCGTTTAAAAGGTTTTTTGTTATATATCTTGTAAGAAAAATATAGGACGCGAGAACAACCAGTATGATAGAAAGATCGATGATGATATACATATTGCTGTTCTGTTCCCTGTTGATAAGCGTCACAACAAAGAGAAGGATAATAATGCAGCACCCGACAGTTAATACGGTTATTGGAAGTAAAAATTTATTCCTGATTCGTTTTTTAATTACTTTACTGTACACTACTGGCATTCGCTGACCTTCCGGAACGAGTCGTTTACTTCGTAAAACACATCGACAATTTTCGGATCAAATTGTTTTCCTTTGTTCTCAAGAATGATTTGTACGGCTTTTTCATGCGTGAACGCTTTTTTATATGATCGTTCCGAAACAAGAGCGTCGTATACGTCGGCTATTGCCATAATACGTCCCTGCAATGGAATATCCGTTCCCTGTAATCCCCGGGGATACCCTGTGCCGTCCCAGCGTTCATGGTGGTAACCTGCGAATAATCTAGCGTTTTGTAAAAATATTTCATCGCCGGATTCTTTTATTATTTCGTCTATTATCTTTTCTCCGGCGGCTGCGTGGGTCTTGATTATTTCAAATTCAAAGTCGGTAAGTTTTTCCGGTTTATTCAAAATCAGATCCGTAACGGTTATTTTTCCTAAATCATGCATACGCGCCGACGAACTGATGACGTCAAAATCCCAGCATTTTATTTCTTCAATGTAAACACCGCGCTCAACCATTGCGTTTAATATTATTTTTAAGTATGACGTTGTGCGCGTTATATGCTCACCCGTCAGCTTATCGCGGTTTTCAACCATACTGGCAAGGACAGACATCATGCTGTTTTGTAATCTTAGCAGCTTCTCGGTGCGCTGCTTTAACATTTCGGTTTGTTCGCTGATAATAGCAGTGCGTTCGGCGATTATTTCTTCGATATGTAAATGTGTTTTTATCCGGTTAAGGAGAACAAGTTCGGAAAACGGCTTCGGAATAAAATCAATAACACCCATCTCAAAACCGAGAGCTTCTGTAACGGCGTCATTTTTGCTTGTAAGGAATATTACCGGAATAGCCTCATACCGCGCGTCCGCTCTGAGCCTTTTTAAAGTTTCAAATCCGTCTATGTCCGGCATCATTATATCAAGAAGTATTAAATCCGGTATTGTATTATTCAGAAAATCAAACATAGCCGAAGCGGACGCAAAAGTGATAACATTATAAGAATCCGATAACGCTTTATCCGCTGTCATGAGATTAACAGTGTTATCGTCAACTACGAAAATGGTTTTCATTTTAAGGCTCTCCTTGATAATTTATATGTTCTATATTTTTTTAAACTGCCTTATAAGGATAATTATAAAACATTTTCGTTTAATATGGTTACACTTTATGATAGAATGTTGAATATTATTATGTCAAGAACAGCCGTTTATACAGCTATTGTCCTCAGAAACCGCCCTTCAGGCGAATCAAACAGCGAAGTAACTTTACTAACAGCGGAAGAAGGCATCATAAAAACGACTGTGTTCGGCGGGGCGAAAAGCAAGTTACGCGCACATTCCGCGCCGTATAATTCGGGACAGGTCTGGATTTACCGTGACAAGTCAAAAGAATACGGCAAACTCAGCGATTTTGACGTTCGTTTCTGGCGTCCCGGTTTACGCGATATGTATGATCGAACAATGGCGGCTGCTGCTGCGGCGGAAACGATTCTTTCGTCTCACGGCGGCGGCGGTGAGTGGGCTGCCGCTTTCAAAATTGCGGCTGACACATTGGACGCGCTTGAAGACGCTAACGAGGAGTTTTGCGGACGCGTTCTTGTTCATTTCTTGTGGAAGTGGGTGGGTTTTCTCGGCATTCAGCCTCACATTGAATATTGTTCCGCCTGCGGAAATAACAGCGATAATATTTTTTGGTTTAATGTTAATGAAGGATCGGCGTTATGTGCAAACTGTAAATCAATTAATAATGAACAAACAACAGATAACAAAGAGCAGAGCGGTTTATTAAAGCTAAATCCTGGATGCAGACGGTGGCTTTCGCTGACAAGTGAGATGGAGTCTTCGGGTATTTTTCGTTATTCGATGGATAATAAAACTTTTAATGAAGTTAAATCCCTTGTTACCGCTGTACTTTCATCGGCGTTTGGGAAGCGGCTGGCAAGCTGGGAATGGTAAATTTCTCGACATTGTATCCCGACTTTTTCAATTCTGTCAGTATTCCTTCAGGTCCGTACATATGCGCAAGTCCGATGATCACAAAACAAGTTTTATCGGAAGAGAATAACATTTCAATTTGCGGCAGCCACGCGTCATGCCTGTCAATTATCAAATTTTTATACATATTAGGCCAATGATTTTTCATTTCGTATAACGCGTCTTCCGTGTTTGACGATGTTCCGTCTTTCCATTCTTCGACAAGAGATTCAATTCCCGCTTCCGTGTTTTCTATATCTTCAAGAGAATAAAGAACATATTCGTTTTCATATCCGTCGCCCATGGTGACAATTATATCGATTTGAGAGTGTACGGATTCTAAAAAATAAACCGGTTTTTCGTATTCTTTAGCTTTAACTAAAAAATACATATCCACTCCCTCCTGCGCAAATCCGTATTTTTCCATTTGCTGTACTACGAGCATATTGACAATCATCGAAGGTTTTATTTTTGCGACTTGCTCAATTGTAAATCCGTTTTGCAAACAATACACCGCAAGAAGATCGTAAGTATCCTGTTCAAGAAGATCTTTTAAAATAATTTTGCCGGGGAGAAAAACTTTAGAAAAAATATATTCAACAACTTCAGGATCGGCGATTTTTTCCGCGTCTGTTTCAAACGCGATTACATCGGACAAATAAAAAGCATGCTCGAATTCCTGGGGCAGCGGGAAGTCTTCATTTCTTAAAACATGAATGCTTCCTCCGAAATACATGGTGTTGCCGTCTTTTGTAACTTTCCAAACCGAAGATCCTGTCTCAGAGTAAACAGGAGCCGGATGATCGCGAATGCCTGCGCCGAAGATTGGAAAGCCTGACAATGCAAACAAAACAGCAATGTAAATAATAATTCGTTTCATGATTTACCTCTGAACTCTGCCGGACGCGTTTCCTGCCGCTAATTTTTTTACCTCATCAACAGAAACGAAATTACAATCGCCTTCAATTGTGTGTTTTAAACAGCTTGCGGCAACAGCGAATTCAAGCGCTTCCTGCGCGGGCATACCCTGAAGATTCGCGTAGATAAGACCCGCGCCGAAACTGTCTCCGCCTCCGACTCTGTCCACGATATGAATTGCGTATTTTTTTGAAAAATAAAAATCATTTCCCGTACCAGCTTCTTTAGAAGCAAGCATCGCGCTCCAATTATTATCGTTAGCCGAAATCGATTCTCTTAAAGTAATCGCCGCCTGTTTAAACCCAAACTTTTTAATTAAAGCGGACGCCACTTCCTTATACCCGTCACGGGTG
>Ga0209755_10008014_pt1 | contig 11369 bp, 10 predicted proteins | sample TergutCo191P1_FD_187301 | JGI IMG/M metagenome (GOLD analysis project Ga0209755, IMG submission 187301) | Cornitermes sp. P1 segment gut microbial communities from Petit-Saut dam, French Guiana - Co191P1 (SPAdes) (version 2) | ecosystem: Host-associated > Arthropoda: Insects > Digestive system...
TCCGCTCAGTGAATTTCTTAACGTTTACAGTTTTGGTTATTTGCATTTAAAAGTAGCTGAATCGTAGCGTTGAGGATAAAAACGCCGATATTTGAGGTACATATAAATAATTAGCCACCGACCAGGGTTTCTTTTGCCTTTTTTTTAGTAAATTTTTTAATGTTTATAGCTAAAGGTTAGTTGCAAGCGGAATCCACGTAAGACCTGCGGCAGCATGACGTAGCTAGTAAATTGCTTTTTTTCTGCTTAGTTTTGATTTGCAGGAAGTCTATCTTCAAATCTTTTGAGAATATTTCTTATTTTTGCTGCATCTTCGAACTCTAGATTCTCAGCATGTTTTAACATCTGCTTCTTTAAATTCTTTAAATCAACATTACTAATATTGATGTTTTCCTCAGCCACTACTTTGTCTTGTAGAGTATTTGATATAGCCTTTACTATAGTTTTTGGTATAATATTATGCAGTGTATTATATTCTTGTTGTTTCTTTCTTCTTCTTTCTGTTTCTTTCAACGCACGGTCTAAAGAACCGGTCATTTTATCTGCATATAAAACTACCTTACCTTCGGCATTGCGTGCAGCACGACCTATCGTTTGAATGAGCGAAGTTTCCGATCGCAAAAATCCTTCCTTATCAGCATCCAAAATTGCAACCAATCCACATTCTGGAATATCAAGGCCTTCCCGCAGTAAGTTAACACCAACTAGAACATCGATTTCTTTCGATCTTAATTTGCATATAATGTCAATTCTCTCCAGTGCACCAATATCTGAATGCAGGTAACTCACCTTCATATTTAGCTCACTCATATGTTCGGCTAGCTTTTCAGCCATTTTTTTTGTCAATGTGGTAATAAGAATACAAAACCCTTTCTTTATCGTTACTTGCGCTTCGTGAATCACATCATCAACTTGAGTCTCCGTTGGCTTTATAATGCAGATTGGATCTGTAAGCCCCGTTGGACGAATAACTTGTTCTATGAATACATTATTGGTCTTTGCTAACTCATATTTTCCAGGGGTAGCGGAAATGAAAATGGTTTGCGGCCGCACTGCTTCCCACTCTTCAAATTTTAATGGACGATTGTCAGAAGCAGAAGGGAGCCTAAATCCGTGGTCCACCAATTTTTTTTTACGCGCCTCATTACCGCTATACATTGCGCCAATTTGAGGAACGGTAACATGACTCTCATCAACAAATAAAATTACATCTTTAGGTAAATATTCAAACAAAGTAGGCGGTGCATCTCCAGCTTCCATGCCGTAGAGATAACGCGAATAATTTTCGATACCTTTACACACTCCTGTTGCTATCATCATTTCAATATCAAAATTGGTGCGCTGCTCAAGGCGTTTTGCTTCAACAATTTTGTTCTGTGAGTAGTAATAATCCAAGCGTTCATGCAGCTCTTTTTTGATCAGCTGAACCGCCTGCAATAGAGTCTCACGTGAGGTAATGTGATAGCTGTTTGGAAAAATGGTGATTTTATCTATGCGCTCAATAACATTACCGGTCATAGCATCAATCTCAGAAATTTCTTCTATTTCATCGCCCATTAGCGATAAACGCCAAGCTTTGTTCTCATAATAAGCAGGAAATATGTCGATAATATCGCCGCGCACTCTGAAATATCCCCTCTCAAATCTGACATCGGAGCGCTTGTATTGAAGATTAGCTAGATTATTCAGAAAATCATTAACACGAATTTTATCTCCAGCACTTAAAGTCAGGATCATGCTGAGATAGCTCTCGGGCGAACCAAGACCATATATACAGGAAACACTGGCAACTACAATTGTATCCCTGCGCTCCAAAAGAGAGCAAACAGCAGAATAACGCAGCATGTCAATTCTTTCGTTAATTACGGAGTCCTTTTCAATATAAGTATCAGTTTGTGGTGAATAAGCTTCGGGCTGATAATAATCATAATAAGAAATGAAGTATCCAACAGCGTTATGGGGGAAAAATCCTCTCATTTCCTCATAAAGCTGCGCCGCCAAAGTTTTGTTGTGCGCCATAATTAATGCAGGCCTGTTTGTTCTTGCGATAACGTTTGCCATAGTAAAAGTTTTTCCAGAGCCGGTAACTCCAAGCAAAACCTGATCTCTTTTGTTGCTGTTTAGCCCTGCGACTAAGCTATCGATTGCTTGTGGCTGATCTCCAGCTGGTTTAAAATGTGTAACGATTTGAAATTCCATAGTTCTTATATTTTCATATACTATTAATATACTTGTTAATATAAATAAGGTATGAAAGTGAGTGTCAATAAAAAAACTTTATCTTTTCTTTTTATAGAGCTTGCTCCAAATTTTATTGTTAGTTAACACAAAAAACACTGTTAAGATTACAAAATATGCCACCACTTTAAATCCAAGCTTGTGCCGGTGCTCTAGTTCTGGCTCTGCTGCCCATTGTAAAAAATTTACCACATCATACGCCATGTTTTCAACTGTAGCCTGCCTTGTACCGTCATACTCCACCATTCCTTCAGAAAGTGGTGGTGCCATAGCTAACTTACCTGTTGAAAAATACGGATTAAGATACAAACCATTCTCATCTTGCTCATCATTTTGATAGCCTGTCAGGAGTGAATAGACATAATTTGCACCGTCGTGCCTCGCTTTAATAATTAATGACAAGTCCGGCGGAACTGCACCATTATTACTTGCTGCGGCTGCTTCTTTCGTATCAAAAGGTGCAATAAAATAATCTGAAGGTATTCCGGGTCTATCGAACATTTCACCTAAATCGTTCGGACCATCTTTAACTTGATAAGAAGCTGCAATCTGTTTCACATCCTCTTCAGAAAAACCGATACCTTGCAAGTTACGAAATGCCACTCTATTCATTGAATGACAAGCAGCACAAACTTCCTTATATACTTTGTAGCCACGCTGAATTGACTCCCTATCAAAAGATCCGGTAGCTCCATCAAAACTCCAGTCCATTTTTTTATTTGGTGATGGTGTGAATTCTTCTGCAAATATAGAACCAGATAGGAATAACATGCAAAAAATTGCAAATACGTTCAGTCCCTTGACTAGCCATTGTTTTAGTAAAAAATAGCCTGATGTCACTCTGGCACGTGACGCTGAAATCCATTTGTTTTTTTTCTGGATCCCAGTGTCAAGCACTGGGATGACAAAAAGGTGTTCTGGAACAAAGGGGTATTCTGGGATGACAAAAGAGTGTTCTAGGGTGGCAAAAGGGTGTTCTGGGATGATAGGATGTTCTACAGTAGATCTATTTTTAACTAGCATTACTTCATCTCCGGTACAGAATCACTTATGGTTTTTGGTGGTTTCTCCGGTTTCTCATACTTACTGAGCAGTGGTAAAACTATTACAAAGTATGTAAAATAATAGAGAGTAGAAAGCCTACTTAGGGTAATGTAAGGTTCTTTAACTTCCTGTCCCCCAAGCCAGGTAAGAAATGCAAAATTTACTACAAAGGCCCAGAAAAATTTCTTAAATAACGGGCGATAAGCGCCACTTTTAACTTTTGATTTATCGAGCCAGGGTAATAAAAACCACACTAAAATAGACCCAAACATGGTAAGCACACCGATAAGCTTATTTGGAATTGAACGCAGCATTGCATAAAAAGGCAAAAAATACCATTCCGGTACTATATGTACTGGAGTTACCATAGGGTCAGCTTCTATATAATTGTCCGGATGTCCCAAATCATTGGGAGCGTAGAAAACAAATGCAAACAAAACTATAAAAAACAGACCAAAAGTTATACAGTCCTTTACTATATAATAAGGGTAGAGCGGAATGGTATCGTTATCTGATTTTACTTCTGCCCCACTTGGGTTGCCAGAGCCAAATCTATGCAGAGCAATGACATGCAGCATAGCTAAAGCGATAATGACGAAAGGCAGAAGGTAATGCAGAGCAAAAAAACGATTGAGCGTTGGATTATCAACAGAGAAACCGCCCCACAGCCATATAACTATTTTATCACCAATTAAAGGTATAGCTGAAAATAAGTTAGTTATAACTGTTGCACCCCAAAAGCTCATTTGTCCCCAAGGGAGAACATATCCCATAAAAGCTGTTGCCATCATTGCAAAGAACATAAATATGCCGATGAACCACACCATTTCTCGTGGCCTTTTATAAGACCCATAATATAACCCTCGCATTATATGAACATAGACCACCATAAAGAAGAGCGATGCCCCGACAGCATGAGTGTAACGTATTAGCCACCCATAGTTAACGTCACGCATTATACGCTCCACGCTGTTAAACGCATGTTCAACATGCGGGGTGTAATGCATAGCAAGAAAGATGCCCGTTATTATTTGTAAAATTAGCGCTATACCAGCCAAAGAACCAAAGTTCCAAGCATAATTTAGGTTTTTTGGCACTCGGTAAGAAGCAATATGCTTTAGAAAAGAGAATATAGGTAATCTATATTCTATCCAACCCAATATGCCTTTTTCTTCTATCGTCGTTTTTTTTTTAGTTTCATCCTGCATAACTTGAAGTTTTATCTATATCTTTAATTTGTTTATTGTAGCAGCTTATCCTCTATAGACAATAAAAACTTTAAATTCAGATCTCTTGCACAATTGTTTGGCGATAACGTACTCCTCGGTGTCATCCTAACTGTATAGATCCCGCTAATAAGTAGCGGGACCGAGGTAAACTTCGTTTATTTTAACTATAGCGATTTAAAAAGCAACACTTATTAGAAAATGAAAAGTTTAATGATTAGCACCACGATTACAAACCACAGTAAAAAATAGGTCTTTCGACTTGATCTAATCTTAACCTGGATATTCTCTAGTTTTTGATCAGCTATTAGGTTCAATTTCTCTACAAGGCTGCATACTTCCTGAATTGTCCTTATGGGATAAGAACTTTTTACTCTTTCCCTATAACCTATTTTATTTTTATGTTGATTCTCTGTCCATGCTTCAACTATTTTCCACATATTGATTTCTGGGTAGATTTTTCTACATGTTCCCTCTAGTAAAATCATAGTTTTCTGCAGCAATAACAATTGTGTTTGAACTTTCATATCAAAATCACCAGTTATTTTGAACAATTGAGCAAGTAAACTAGCAAAAGAAATTTTCTGTATAGGCTGTCCTATAATAGGTTCACCTATTGCTCTACACGCTGTAACAAAATTTTTGTGATGCGGTGAGACATAGCCAGCTCTAAAATGTACCTTTGCAACGTGATCATAATCCCGATTTAAAAAACCTTTCAGTATCTCTATCACATAATAGCACGTTTCGCGGTCTATTCGGCCCATGATTCCACAATCGAGGGCGACAATATTGTTGTTACTATCGACCATGAGGTTTCCAGGGTGCATATCTGCATGAAAGAAACAGTCTCTGTATACTTGATTGCAGAACGATTCTATAAGATCTACAGCTATTTGCTTATGATTATTTAGTTTCTCAACCTCGTATATTGGTGTTGCTTCTATCCATTCCAGTGTTAAAACTTTTTTTGAAGTCCTGCTCCAATCCACTTCAGGTACATAAAAACCTCTGTCGTTTTTTGTGTTCTCCTTTAGCTCCGAAGAATGAGCGGCCTCAAAACGTAGGTCTAGCTCTAATCGGCAAATTTCAGCAAAGGTTTTAACTAACTCGATCGGTCTTAGCCTCTTTGATTGCTCGCTAAATCTTTCTGCAACCTCTGCAAGCCAAAAAAGCGTTTTTATATCCCTTGAAAATGCTCTCTCAATATTTGGCCTTAAAATCTTCACCGCGACTTCTTTACCTTCCGTTGTAGTTGCTTTATGCACTTGAGAAATTGATGCTGCTGCAATTGGCTCTTCAGAAAAGCTTGAGAAAATGTCGCTTAACTTACAATTAAATTCGCTTTCTATAGTTTTAACTGCTATCTTGTGTGAAAAAGATGGCAGCCTGTCACATATCAACAATAAGTTATTTGTTATATCTTCATTTAAAATATCAGTACGTGATGAAATGGACTGTCCAAATTTAATAAACACTGGACCTAATTTTTCAAGAGCACACTTTAGTTTATAGCCTTGTATCTTGTTTATTGACTTCCTTGAAGGAGCAAGCAAACAAGGTAATATGTTGTAACGGGTCAGCACTGCGGTTATATACAAAAGGCGCAGAATATTTTGAATCATTTCGCTGCGTAACTGCCAAATATTTCACTCAGAGTTTTATTCTTCATAATTTCACCAGGCTTACCTTGGCAATAGATAGTATTATTTATGCAAATTATATAATCTGAACATGGTACTATGGAGCTTAAATCATGAGATGTCATAAGAATCGAAACCAGTCGTTTTTTTGCTATCTTACCGATAATATCATAAAACTTAGCCCGTGCGCTAACGTCCATTGCACTAACTGGCTCATCAAGAATAATTAAGTCAGGCTCTGCTATTAAACAACGTGCAAGCAGCAATAATTGTGTTTGCCCTGCAGAAATCTCTAACACTTGATTCTTCAAAATGTTGCCAATACCAACCAATTCTATCGCTTCTGTAACAATTGATTGATCTTTCTTCAATTTTGTTGAGAAGCTGTTTAAAAGGAAATATTCAACTGTTATCGGCATCAAATTACTGATGCTAAAATTTTGTGGCATATAACTGATTTTTATATCGTCAGCAAACATGACGCTACCAGTGCAGTTCTTATTTATACCAGCAACTGCCTTTACCAAAGAGGTTTTACCTCCACCATTTGGACCAAGTATAGTAACTACATCTCCCCTCTCTATTGATATATTAATACCATCGAGAACCTTTTTATTGTCATATGCAAGAGCAAGATTTTTTATCTTTAGAACACTGCTATTGACATTGTTTAACTTTTTGACAAAATTTAATTTTTTCTCAACGTTTTCATGAGACATTTACTGGTTTCTTTTCTATTACTTTTGTTTACACTATATCACAGTACTGCCTTTTCATCCAATTTAAAAATCGTAGCTACAATAAAGCCTATACATTCTCTTGTGGCCTCTGTTACGGATGGAATTTCAAAGCCACACTTGCTTGCCTGTACAGCATCTGCACATGATCATGTATTAAAGCCATCTGATGCAAGTAATTTGGAATCAAGTGACGTCATATTTTATATTGATGATAATCTAGAAACATTTGTTAAAACCTTCGCTAGAAACAATAAAAAACTTGTGCAGTTATCAAAGGCAGTTAATCTACTTCCTGCTCGACCACATTCATTCTCTAGGCATATCATTCATATTCAAGACGAAAAAGACCTACACATTTGGCTTAGTCCTGAAAATGCAAAGAACATGATACTTTCCATAAGTACAACGCTGTCTCGTATAGATAAAGAAAATTCTTATAAGTACAACCAAAACGCAATGAGAGCTATAAAGAGGATAGACCAAGAAACAGAAAAAATTACGAGAGAATTGAATGATTTTAAAAACAAAAAATACATAGTCACCCACGATGCCTATCAATATTTTGAAAAATATTTTGGCTTAAATCACCCAAGTGCTATTCTTTCTATAGAAGAGGATGCTTACATAGGTATGGGAACTTTAATGAAACTAAGAAAGATGATGAAGGAAGAAAACATTAAATGTATATTTTCCCCTTCACGAGAAGATAGCATAAAACCTAAGACCCTCTCTAATGACGCAAAAATGGTAATTCTTGATCCTATTGGGTCAGACATAGAACCTGGAAAAGATGCATATCTCGCTATAATTAACGACATCACGCAAAATTTCAAATCTTGTTTTATTGAATAACAATCCATCAGTAAGGATTGTAGAATTACGCATTTATTTCAGTCAATCTAAAGCTGCACTAACTCGCACTCAGCAAAAAAGAAAGCTATTTCCCTACGAGCATTTTCCAAGCTATCTGAGCCATGAACTCTATTTTCACTAATGTCATCGGCAAAATCACCTCTGATTGTGCCCTTATCTGCCTGCTTTGGATCTGTAGCTCCCATGATTTGTCTGTATTTACTTACTGCATTTTCACCGATTAAAACTTGAACTATTACAGGACCGGAGGTCATAAATTCCACTAGCTCCCCAAAAAAGGGTCTATCTTTGTGAATTTCATAAAACAGTTCTGCCTGTCTTCTTGTCAGTAACATCATTTTTTGCGCTATAATTTTTAGTCCGGATTTTTCAATGTAGGAATTTACATTACCTATAATATTATTTCTCACTGCATCAGGTTTTAATATCGAAAGTGTTTTCTCAATTGCCATATTATTTCCTTATATAAGATCGTATATTTATAGATCCATTCTATTGCGAATTTTTATTTCATCAAAGTGATTTTTTGTTTATAGTTAAGAACAAACCATCAAGGAGGTATTGCATGCATGGATGTTGTCATAATAACACACAAGCTGAGTCTGCTACCAAACAACCAGTTAAAACCGAATCTGCTGCTAAAACATTCGTTAATAATTTAAAATCATCAATTTTTTGTGGAACAAAAGGGTTTTTAACTTTCAGCTTGGCTTTTTTGAGTTATTTGGAATATAGCGCACATCGTAATACAAAATTGAAAGAAGGTGCTGCTTTTGCAATGAAAAGGAACACTATTCCATTTCTTGAAATGGCTATCATAACGCCATTTGTTTGTTTTGCATTGCCAGCTATGGTAGGCAGTATGAGTCTTACGCAATGTGCACTTGTATGCGCTGCGTTGATGATTACCACATGCTTCGTTGTTAGGACTTTTAATCTGCGTGAGAAGTTAATGGCAAAAACTACTGACTACAGTAGAGAAACAATAGACGGGGAATTTAAGAAGGATTCTATAAAACTCCCTATCTTTGATAAAAACAGAAAACATATTGAGTATAATTCGCCTAACCAAGTAAGTGAGGCAGGTAACACCTCCTTTCTCGTTGCGTTTTTAGTTTTCCCTCTAAAGGTTCTACAAAGTTGTATAATGCTATCTTTAGCTGCTATTGAACTTCTTGAAGCAGTGCCAAGCTTTTGTGCTGATCTGATCTTTGATAGAAGCTTTTCATCCACACAGAGTAACCTGCAGAGATCTGGCCATCTATTGTATGCCAGTGTGAGAAATTTAGTACCTATATCTATACTTGATAAACCTGTAGCTGAGCTTATAGGCACCCCAAAAGCAACTTGTTGTAGTGCGTAGGTGAGAAAGGCAGTCATCTTACTTAACCTAGGCGGCCCTGATTCACCAAATGCGGTCCGTCCTTTTTTATTTAATCTCTTTTACGACAGAAGAATAATAAATCTACCAAACCCTTTTCGGTTTCTTTTAGCAAAGTTTATATCCGCAAAACGAGAAAATACTGCACGAAAAATATATGAGCAGATTGGAGGCAAATCGCCGATTTTAGAGAATACGAAAATGCAAGCTGAAGCGCTTGAGCAAGAGCTTAATAGATCTGTGTTTTGTCATCCAAGTAGCGTGGAATTGGGATCTAGAAAACAGAACTGGATTCCAGCGTCACGTGCTGAAATGACACCAAAGCTGGCCAAAGTATTCATCTGCATGCGCTATTGGCATCCATTTGCTGATGAAGTTGTTAAAAGTGTGAAGCAATTTGATCCTGATGAAGTAATTCTGCTGCCGCTATATCCTCAATATTCGACTACCACAACTTTGTCATCTATCGAAAATTGGAAAAAAAATGCTAAAAAATATGGTCTCAAATGCAACACAAAAATGATCAACCGCTATTATGATAACCAAGAGTTTATTGAAGCTCATACTCACTTAATAGCCAAGTACTACAAATTAGCGAGCAGAATTGATAAGCCAAGAGTTTTATTTTCAGCCCATAGCTTGCCTCTAAGTGTTATTAAAAAAGGCGACCCTTACGCTTCACAGATAGAAGAAACAGTAAAATTAATAGTAAAAAAATTAGATATTAAAGACCTTGATTGGGTAATATGTTATCAGAGTAAGATAGGCCCCGTAAAATGGCTAGAGCCAAGCACCGAAAGTGAACTGTTGCGTGCAAAAGCTGATGGTGTACCTGTGGTTTTATCACCTATATCTTTTGTTTCTGAACATTCAGAAACGCTTGTTGAGCTTGATATAGAATATAAAGCAATGATCAAGGACGGATATTACTTTCGCATACCAACTCTCGGTACTGATTTCTTGTTTATAAAATGCTTGGTAAATTTGTGCGTAAATTATCTTTAAAATCCTGACTTATAATACTTTTCCTTTAGGATTTAATATGATAAAATAATAAAGACTATTACTTTATTAAGTGTTTATGTCAAATAAACTAAAAAAGAAACAAAACACGTTTGCACAAAAGGTACATGATACTTACAACCATGATATCAGGAGGATAATCTGTATTACAACAGGTTTAACAATGCTACTGTGCAAGATTTCACTACAATTTTGCTGTGAGTTTATTGATAATAACAGATCCAGTATTTTTCTTATACGGAATGTCGCTCGGTGGGCAAAATTTCCAACGTCTATTCTATATATTGCCTATTCTGCATTTACTTTATATGACCTAGTCAAGGATTACAGAGACCCTAAGGGTAAAAAAGAATTAGCAAAAATTGTGGGCAAATCAGCTAGCCTTGCAAGCAGCACTATAGAAGCGCTAATGATGTTGAAAGTCGTCCATCTCGTGACTAGAAATGCAGACGTAATAAGTTGTGTTTACTTAACGTCAACAATCCTATTCCTATTCATTTCAGAACCCATAAGCTATTATTATACATGCAAAAGATATCAAAAGGCACATAAAGAATATCAAAATGCATGTGGAAAATACCAAGATAAAAAGGAAACTGATGAATTTACAAAATGTAAAGCTGAGCTTGCTAAACGCAGGAAGAGCCTCTTCATCAGCACACTAACTTTATCACTAGGTTTGTTAAACTTCTTATTAAGAAGGATAGAAATTGCAACCATACCGATAAACTTAGGTAATGGTATAATCTATAATTTTAATTTAAGCGTAACAGTCAGCATAATATATAGCGCAGTATTCCTAGTAGTTCAGCTTGACAAACTGTTTAATCAACCAATCAATGATGACCCTTCTACTGAACTTGATAGTACTAACCATCAGCCCAGTGATAATAGAGACTTTTTGCATAACCTAAACTAAGCAGAAAAAGGCAATTTAGCATTTTGTGTAACACCGCGTGTTCTTAAATTGCTTCAGCCATGAACGTTAAAAAATTTACCAAGTAGAGAAAAAGGCAAAAGAAGCCCCGTCGGTGGCTAATTATTTACATTAACTTTATAAATTGGCGTTTTTTTATTCTATAGCTAACCCAAAAAAGGTTTCCTCAAAGAGCGAAAGAAGGTATAACTAAGGGATTAGCTAGGATAAAGGTAGAAGAATGGCAAGACCATATAGTGAGGATCTCAGAGAACGCGTTTTGAA
>Ga0209755_10008015_pt1 | contig 11369 bp, 13 predicted proteins | sample TergutCo191P1_FD_187301 | JGI IMG/M metagenome (GOLD analysis project Ga0209755, IMG submission 187301) | Cornitermes sp. P1 segment gut microbial communities from Petit-Saut dam, French Guiana - Co191P1 (SPAdes) (version 2) | ecosystem: Host-associated > Arthropoda: Insects > Digestive system...
GTAAACACCAGATGCGAGACCGCAGTGGCATTGCCGACCCCGCGCACATCCAGACTGCCCGAAATCGGCTCCATATTGGTATCGCCCTCAAGATCGCGGGTTTCGATGCGGAAAGTATGCTGTGAAAATTCCCACAGGTCGAAGCGCACGCGGATTACCACGGAAAGCTGGGGGTGCGTGCAGGGGAAATTGCGGGAAATGATGGTATCGAAGGTTCCCACAATGGTCAGCTTGCCCCCGTTTTCCTGGGCAAAGTCACAAAAGGTAAAGAGTTCTATTTTCATCCCTTATAGTGTAAAGATTTTCGTTGCGTTTGTCCATGACACGTCCCGGAGGTATCCGGGGGATTTTTGAACCTGAAGCGATAATATTTAAGCTTCCTGGATGTCCTCCGGCCCGTCTGTGCTTCCCTTGTTATATTTACCCCCGTTGCGCTACCGTGTTTAGGTCCTAGGTATAACAAATTTCGCCGCGAGTACCAGTGTCTCGCGGCAAAAAAAAACTTAAAATCCCAGGTCCTTGCCCACCAGAATCACCTTTATACGTCCGGCGGGTTTGCACGTCCCGATCGTGACGAAGTAGTTGCATACGGATTCGGCGGACATGCAGTCGGCGCAGGCCCCGGTTTGGTTGCAGGGGGTCTTTAGCGCGGCAAACCTCTGCACGTTTGTGGGTGCGGCAATGGTTCTTGCGCGGGCTTCGGCATCGGACAGGGTTTTCGCGACCTTGTTCATGCCGGCCACGACAATCACCTGCCTTGGGCCGTAGATCATCGCCGCTACCCGGTTGCCGAAACCGTCGATGTTTACAAGCCGGCCGTCCCCGCTTATGGCGTTGGTGCCGGTAAGATAGGTGTCGCAGATCATCGCCTTTCGCATTATTTCCGCGCGTTCCTCCGGGTTGGCGGCCTTGTCCCTGTCCAGCAAGGTAAAGCCTTCGGCGGCCAGCCTGCCCTGCACGCCCAGATCGACAAGCGTCATGGACCCGCCCCAGGAAACAACGTGTTCCCTGGGAATAAGCGACACAACGGTATCCACCGCCTCGGCGGGTTCGTCAAAGTACCAGGCATCGAAGAAACGGGCCTTTAACGCTTTTACAAGAGGGGGCCCCAGTTTTGAATATCGCTGTTCCGCAAAAGTCCTCATTTTTATCGCTTCTCCTTCACCTTTTCCTTTTCCTTGGTTATCTTCGCCTCGAGCTTGTCAATCATCTTGTCAATCGCGGCCTGAAGCTCGTAATCGCTTTCGCTTACGTGAACCGTGTTGCCCCAGCGAAAATTGACCGTGGCCGTGGCCTCGAAGTCCTTTTCCTTTTTAAGGGCGACGATAAGATCCACGATCATGCCCTCGGCATTGTGGATGCGATCCAGTTTCTTGTTGAGGTACGCCTTCGCGTCCTCGTTCATCTCGAAGTGCAACGACTTGATTTCCGTGTTCATTTCTTTCCTCCTGCTGTTGTATGTTGGTTTTTATCGTTTTCCACCGTCAAAACCTGCTCCCGGTCGTACGACGATCCCAGTGCAAGCTCCTTGCGGTACTTTGCTACCGTTCTGCGGGCAAGCGAAATGCCGTGCTGTGCAAGGGCTTCCGAAATCTCGATGTCCGAAAGCCCTTTTTTTTCGGTTTCCACCATTTCCCGGATAATCGCCTTGACACCCTCCTTCGAAAAAGGCGACCCGGAAGACCCGGTGCCGCTTATCGAATTGGTAAAAAAGCGCCGCAGCTCGAATATGCCCCACTCGGTCTGTACGTACTTGCCGTTGGCAATGCGCGAAACCGTGGCAGTGTGCACCCCGAGTTCGATGGCTATGTCGTTAAGGGTAAGCGGAACAAGGTATCTGGGGCCTTTCGCGAAAAACGCCCGCTGAAACTCCAGCAGTGCCCCCATTACCATTTTGAGCGTGTGGTTCCGCATGGCGATGGAATTGATAAAGACTTTCGCTTCCCTTATGTTTTCCCGGGCAAACTCGCGGGCGGTGTTTTCCTGCGGGGTGTCCCCCCTCCCCCCCCCGGGGTTAAGCTTTTTGAAAAACGGGCTTATGCCAAGCACCGGAATTACCTCGTCGTTAAAAACAATGACAAAATCGCCGCCGTCCCTTACGACGTGAATATCCGGCACCACAAAACGGACCTCGGCAACGCTGAAACTGCGGCCGGGAAAAGGCGAAAGTTTTTTTATCGAGTTAAAGCACTCGCGGGCCCTGTCCCTGTCGCAGTTCATCCCCTTTGCCGCCGTGGAAAATTTTCCCTTTTCGAAAAGCTCAAGGTGGTCCATCGCGCATTCCATACAGCCCGGGTCCTCCCGGAGCAGGGCGATTTGGACCTTTAGGGATTCGCGGTAGTCGGCGGTGCAGCAGCCCACCGGATCCAGCGTACGGACAAGGCTTAGTGCCTCGCGCAGACGGGACATCGGGACGGCGGAAAAAAGGGTTTCCGGCGGCTCCCTGTGGAAGCCGTCGTCGTCAAGGTTCTGGATCAGGATCGCGGCGGCGGATCTAAGCTCGTCGTCCACGGGCTCCAGTTGCAGTTGCCATAAAAGATGCTGTTGCAGGGTTTCCCGGCGCGTAAGAACGCCTTCGATAAAACTGTGATGATCGTTCGACGCGGATGCCCCCGCCGTGCCGCCGCGCTGAAAACCGGAATCGGAGGAGGACTCGAAATACTCTTCGACCTCTTTATGTCCCGGTTCGGCGTTGTCCAGCGACACGGTGCTCCGGTCGTCCACGATCTCCAGCGCGGGATTACGCTCAAGCTCCTCCGCGATTTTCTCGCGCAGATCGACAAGCGGCAGTTCCATCAGTTTTATGGACTGATACATATGCGGACTCATTTTCAGCCCGAACTGCTGCCTTTGAACAAACGAAGCCTGCATCCCTTTGTATCACCCTGTTACCTTTTGGCAAGTTCCGTAACGCTTGTCACCAACCCCGCCAGAGCCTGCATGTCCGACGGGATGATTATCTTGGTGGCCTGACCGTCGGCGACCTTTTGCAGGGCTTCGAGACTCCGCAGTCGGATAAGCGCCTCGTCGGCGGCCACCGACTTGATCATCGAAAGACCTTCGGCCGTCGCCTTCTGCACGTTAAGAATCGCCTGAGCCTCGCCCTCGGCCTTGCGAATCGCGGCCTCCTTCGCGGCCTCCGCGTCAAGAATCATCGCCGCCTTGTCGGCCTCGGCCCTTAGAATCGTCGAGGCCTTCTGCCCCTCGGCAACCAGAATCGCGCTCTGCTTTTCGCCCTCGGCCTTAAGAATCGACTCGCGGCGTTCGCGTTCGGCCCGCATCTGCTTTTCCATGGCCTGCTGGATGCTTTCCGGCGGGATAATGTTACGCACCTCGACGCGGTTGACCTTTATGCCCCAGGGATCGGTGGCCTCGTCAAGCACGGTCCGCATACGGGCGTTGATCATGTCGCGGCTTGTCAGCGTGTCGTCAAGCTCAAGCTCGCCGATAATGTTACGCAGGGTCGTGTTGGTAAGGTTGTCTATCGCGCCCAGGGGGTTTATAACCCCGTAGGTGTACAGTTTGGGATCGGTCACTTGCAGGTAAATTACCGTGTCGATCATCATTTTTACGTTGTCCTTGGTAATTACCGGCTGGGGATCGAAATCCGCCACCTGTTCCTTGAGCGAGACCCTGCTGGCTATGCGGTCTATAAAGGGCACCTTTACGTGGATACCCGTGCTCCATGTGGAATTGTACGCGCCCAGACGCTCGATTACAAAAGCGTTGGACTGCGAGACTATCCTGATGTTGCTTATGACAAGAACCAGAACAAACGCGACCAGTACGACTAAAACACCAATCATAACGATTTCTCCTTTCGGACGACAAGCTTTACGCCCTCGATCCGTACTATCTCACATATGCTTCCCTCGGCTATTTCCGACCCGTCGTCAGAAACGGCGGACCATACCTGACCGCTTATTTTTATCTCGCCCTTTTCGAACTCCCCTATCGTTTTTACCACGGGGGCCTGTTTTCCCACCAGACTTTCGGCGTTGGTTTTTGTCTTGCCCATTTTGAATTTCCTGATTGCCAGCGGGCGGGTAAAAACAAGCAGAACGGCGGAGATAACCAGAAAGATAAGGAGCTGGGCGGGCATGGAAAGGTTTTCCAGTAAAAGGGAAAGAAACACCATGACCAGCGCGGCTATGGCAAGCCAGACCGTGGTCAGACTGTAGGTTTGCAGTTCGATAAGGGCGAACAGGACAACCAACCCGAGCCATATCCACTGCATTGATATGTAACCGAAAGTCGTTAACATACGGGTTATAGTTTACACCTATTGCCAAGGCCCTTGCAAGCAAGGGCCCCGGACTCGCCTAAAACTGTAGTTCTATACCTTCGATCCCCTCAAAGTGGTTATCAAGGTTAACCGTCATCGGAACGCTGCCCCAGGTCTGGTGGAAGGGAGAGCGGTGAACGTTAAGCCTTACTTGGCTGAACTCGCCGTCCCTAAAGAACACCGACATCGATGGCCACGAATTGCCAACGGGGAGCGTTATAAGTTCCCCCCTGTAATCCCCGCCGGCAAACCAATCCATGGGGATATAGGCCCTGCCAAGCCGGTTGCCCGATACGCGGTACTCGACCACGAAACCAAGTCGATGCGTCCAGATTCTTTCCAAGGAAACGTTAATAACGGCAAGGCCCGATGCTGCACGTTCCCCGTTTCCGTTCTCGTCCTCGGCGAAAGCCGGCATTCCCACCAAAAGGAAAACCAGCACAATGGATGCAAAAGCAAGCTTCTTCATACAACTACAACCTCCGTGTTACCTAGAGTATAAGGCAAACCGGGAACGTTCACAAGGGCGGCGACCTGAAATATAGTTCCCTTATCTCGTGCTTTTTTTCCAGCCCCTTTCTTTCGAAAGCCGTGCCTGGCCGCCACCCCTGCGTGTCGGCGAAACCGTCGGTGGTGTTGACAAGGCCCTCGGTCGCGCCCAGCTCGGCAAGTGCCCAGTCAGCGTAGTCCTGCCAGTCGGTGGCCATGTAGAGATAGCCCCCGGGGACAAGCCGGGAGGCGAGCGTCCTCGTAAAGGGGCGTTTTACCAGCCTTCGCTTGTGGTGTCTTTTCTTGGGCCATGGGTCCGGAAAGAAAATGTGTATGCCGGCAAGCGATCGCGGGGGAATCATCCTTGCTACGACCTCCACCGCGTCGTGCCTTACGATTTTTACGTTGGAGATCGCCCAGCGGGATATGTCCCACAAAAGCCGCCCAACCCCGGGCTTGTACACTTCTATCCCAAGGTAGTTAGTGCCGGGGTTTTCAGCCGCTATGGCCGCCGTGGCCTCGCCCATGCCAAACCCTATCTCCATTACGACGGGGTTACCGTTGCCGAACAGCCCGGCAAAGTCCAGCGGGCCCTCCCGGAACGGAACCACGAACATCCCGGAAAGCTCGTCGTAGGCGCGTTTCTGCGCCGGGGTCTCCCGCCCGGCCCGCAGGACGTAGCTTTTTACACTGCCGTCCAGACCGTCCGTGCCGTCGTCAGCGGATGGTAACGACATCTGTAAAGGCCGAGGTAATGTGCGTGGGATCCTCCGCCCACAGGGCCGCCAGCCGGGCATTGTGGGGAAGCCCCAGACTTTCAACCGTGCCGCTTAACTCGGTAAGCTCCACGGTACGCAGAAAATTGCCCTGCTCGTCGTAGCTTACGATGCGGTTAATCGGGTATCCGGATACCACCGTAAAGTTTCCCCCGCTAATCTCCAGCGTTGGAAACGGAAACCGGGGCGTTTCGGGCGCGTCGAACGTAAAGTTGCGCTCCGACCTTTCCCCGCCCAGATTTACCAGAACGGCCCGGTACTGGCCCCGGGGCATGGTCTCGCCCGGGCCAATCGAGATGGCCCGCGTGCCCACCCAGGTCCTTCCGTCGCGCTCGTAGCGTACCCACTCGTAGCTGCTTATGTGCCAGCGGAGCTGTTCCCGGTCGTGGTACAGAAACAGGTCCGACAGGTTTTCGATACCGTCGTCGTCCTCGGGTATAATGAAAAACGAGAACCGTTCCCTCGGCCCGCCCACCTCCTGATAATACACCAGCCCGATATGGCCGAAGGCGATTCGGGGTTCCGTTCTGGAACATGAAACCGCAAGGGCGGAAAGGGCCAGCGCGGCCATAACCGCACACGGTATTTTTCGCGTAATTTTCTGCATGTAAAACCTCCTCTCGATTTTCGGCGTTTCCGGCCTTACCATGAAACCTCCAGAGCCAGGCCGTCGGTAATCGCCGGGAGATACCCGGTGCCGACGGCAAAGGACACGTTTCTGCCGTTAAGCTCGGTACGCGCATGTGGGACCCGGGCGGGCACCGTCGCCAGACTCGCGTTTGCGGGCACGTTAAGGTTTATCCTTATCTCGTACCCGGCGGAAACCTCCCGTATAAGGGAAAGAAGCTGCGGATTGTCGATTTCCGGGGATGGCTCCAGAAGGACAAGGCGCAGAAGATTTGCGTTTCCGTCCGCCGCGCGCACAAAGGCCGCCCGGCTGCCGGTTTTGTCAAGAAAGGCCAGAAGCGCGTCGGTGTGGGCAAAGTCCAGAACGGCCCTTGTAACAAGGTCGGAGCCGCCGGAGCCGTTGGGCACGTCCCTTGCCGAGAACGACGAGAGGCGCAGTCCGGGAACCCTGGCGACGCTTCGCTCCATGTCGGCCCTGCCCACCGGGATCGCAGGCCAGCGTTCGTTGCCGTCCAGCCGGCCCAGCGATTCCAGCATCTGCGAGACCCGGTATTCCAGAACGATCCGGCCGGAACCGTTGGGGCGTATGCTTATGTCCATGGACGCGCCAAGGCATGACGTAAAAAAAACAAGGGCAAGGCACGGCCAAAGGCACCACGGGGCAACGGTCTTCCTCATAACGACTCCTCAAAACTCCTCTGAATGTATGCTCATGTCCTGTATACGCACCGGCACCTCGTTTTCTATCATCGCGAAGGCCTTGCGAAGCACGGACTCGCCGAAAACCCGCGAGTTGGAAACCAGGGCCCCGCCGATCTGGGCAAAGGTAAGCGAGTCCTGCAAATCGACCTCGGCGGCGCTAAGGTGAAAACGCCGCCGAAGCTTTTCCTTTACCGAACGGACGACGCGCCGCTTTTCCTTGATGCTGTCGATATCGGGAATCTCAAAGATTACCTGAATCATCGAGACAATCATGCCGCTATTCCACCTCGTCGCCGTATTCCGTCGCTTCCTCTGTCACCGGATCGAAGGGCTCGCCGAACATCTCCTCGAAGAAGTCCGCGAACGTGTCGTCTTCCGGCTCCGGCTCCTCCCGGGCCAGCGCGGCGCGTCTGCCGTCGGCGATAATCGCCGCAATGTCGTCCCTGACGGCTTCGCTTATCCTGCCGCTTTCAAGAAGCTCCTCGATCGCGTCAAAGTCCGAATAGCCGTCCTCCACCGCGTCCCTTAGTTCCGCCAAGCCTTCGGCATTGTCCGGGTCGGCTATAAGCAGAACGCGGGCGATGGCGAACCGGACTTCCGGCCGGGACGGGTTTACGGCGGTGGGGCTCAGCTCCTCAAGGGCGGTGCGGTACTCCTCCAGAGCGCGGGCGTACAGTGCCCAGCCTTCCAGAATCTCGGCGTACTCAAAGCGTATCCTGCCGTCGGTATTTCCGGCAAGCCAGGCGGCATAGCTGTCGATTGCCTCCGGCCTGCCCTGCCTGTGCTGGGCGCGGGCATATAGGAGAAGAAAATCGGCGTTTTCCATAAGGGCAAACTCGTTCCTGCGAAGCACCTGTTCCGCCTCGGCATACCTCTGCATGGCAAACAGCACCAGCGCGTGGTTGTAGCCGTCGTCCGCGCTTTCTGGAACCAGTGCCAGAAACCTCTCGTACAACTGCGAAGCCCTTTCGATGTCGCCGACGCGAATCTGCGTGTAGGCGGCGGCCCGGAGTGCCAGAACATTGTAGGGATCCCGCACAAGGATGGACTCGAACTCGCGGGCGGCCTCCTCGAACCGCCCCATCTCGAAGTGCAACCGGCCCAGATTGTACGACGAGGCCGCCATGGTCCTGTCCCGCGACCTTGCCCGGTTAAGCCACCTTTCGGCCTCCCTGAAAAAGTGGTCGCGGTTTACCGTTACGTTCTGCGCTATCTCGAAATATGCCATACCGATGGCGAAGTATTCCTCTGCGGACAGCCCCCACCGGCTTGCACAGCCGCCAAGGACAAGGCCGGAGGGAATTACGATCGCCGCCAGAAGACACCGCAGGCACATGTTTTTCATCTTTTCGCGTTACCCCTAATCATATAAAACCGCCAGCCCGCGTCAGGTTTCATCAACGCAGAAGTACCGTGTCCTCGATTTCCCTTAGCTGGGACCGGTACAGTCTGGCTATGTCGTCGCCGTAGTCGGCGAGCAGTTGGATAATGTTTCTCGGGTGCGTTTCCCCGTCCGTTCCGTTAATGCGATCGCCCGCGTCGCCGAGGCCAGGCATTATGTAGGCCCGGTCGTTCAGCACCGGATCCATCCACAGGGTGTATATCTCGCAGTTTTCCAGGGCGCGAACCACCCGGAGCGCTCCCTTAAGCGCGGCAATCGCGTTGAAAAACCGAATCGACCTTGGCCGGATTCCCTCGCTTAGAAGATACTTTACAATCGTTACCAGGCTCCCGCCGGTGGCGTTCATTGGATCGGCGAAAACGAGATCCCTGCCGTCCAAGGCCCCGGGCCTGAAGTACGAGCGGTCAAGATCCAGAACGTACTCCATGTCGGTTTCCTTTCTGGAATCGTCCCGCCGTATGCTAAACAGGGCAAAGGGCGTGACGTAACCGTGCGACGAGTACTCCTGAATCTCCTTGCTCATGATCATCGACGGCAACAGTGCCCCGCGAAGCATCACGCACATAACGGTGTTCTCGATTTTGTCGTCTATGTTGGTAATCTTATGCACCGCGTAGTTCTGCACCGGGCTGGTAACCGGCGTTTTTACGATAAGGTGGTTCTTCTGCAATCCGGTGCTTCCCCCCCACGCAAGGCGAAACAGTATCTCGTAGGCCCGTTGTATATAGTAGACAAATTCCCCGTTGCCGGTCCGCACGTCCCTTAGCTTGGCGATAAGCCGCGAGACTTCCGGGTGGCTTTCCTGCGAACTGCAAAAGCTGTAGACGCGGATGCCGGGGGTGTGCCGGCAGATCTCCTGCATGGCGGTGCCCATCCGGTTGTACAGCGAGATTATGTCGTCCTCCCCCTTGCGCCGCTGTGCGGGCAGGCCGGAGTCCAGCAGGGAAAACGATTCCACAACCCGGGCGTAAAGGCCGTCCATTTCGGCAAGACAGTCCCTGTCCTGCGCGGTAAGATACCCGTCAAGATCCTCGGCCTTCAGAACGATTTTGCTCATTAGCGGAAGTATATGCCGGGAAAACGCGAATTTCAAGGGCCCGCAATATTGCGCGCACGGAACCGGGTTTTATGTGGTATACTTTCCGGAGCGAAACGAAATCAAACATTGCAAAAAGAGGTACCTAGTGAGAATTTTCAGAAACCCAATCCTGCCCGGGTTCTACCCGGATCCGTCCATATGCAGGGTTGGCGAGGACTTTTATCTGGTGACATCGTCCTTTGCCTATTTTCCCGGCGTGCCCATACTCCACAGCAGGGATCTTGTTCACTGGCGACAGATTGGCAACGTGCTGGACAGGCCCGGGCAGTTGCCGCTGGAAGGCGCGGAGGTCTCGCGGGGCATTTTCGCCCCGACGATTCGCCATCACAACGGCACGTTTTACATGATAACCACCAACGTATCGGACGGCGGCAATTTCGTGGTGACGGCGACGGACCCCAGGGGGCCATGGTCGGACCCGCACTATATAGCCGGGGCAAACGGCATCGACCCTTCGCTGTTTTTCGACACGGACGGCAAATGCTACTACCACGGCACCTGCGAGCGCTCGGAAGGGGGAACCTACTACGGCGACAACGAGATATATCTTCAGGAGCTTGACCTTGCCGGGATGAAGCTGACGGGTAAACGCCACGTTATCTGGCACAGTGCCCTTAAAAACGCCGTGTGGCCGGAGGGTCCGCACGTCTACAAGATAGGCGAATACTATTACCTGTTAATATCCGAGGGCGGCACGGCCCACGAACACGCGATAACCGTCGCCCGAAGCAAAACCCTTACCGGCTACTACGAGGGCCACAAGTGCAACCCCATACTGACCCACCGGCATCTGGGGCGGGACTACTCCATCGTAAACGTGGGCCACGGCGATCTTGTGGAAACCCCCAACGGCGAATGGTGGATGGTGCTTCTGGCTTCCAGACCCTACGGCGGGCGGTACAGAAATCTGGGCAGGGAAACATTTCTTGTTCCGGTGTCATGGGAGGACGACTGGCCGGTGGTAAACCACGGGATAGGGCTGGTGCAGGAAACGGGACGCGCCCCGAACCTTACGCCCTGCACGGGAAAGTTCCAGACATCCTACGACTTCGGCAAGACCCCGGACTTTCCCGCTAACATGCTGTTTCTTCGCAATCCGGTAGCCGGGGACTACGAGATCAGGAACACGGGCCCGGAAAGCGGTCTGCACATGCGGCTTAACAGAAACGATATCACGAAGCTTAACACCGTAAGCTATTACTGTATGCGCCAGCAGCACATGAGCTTTAACGCGCATACGACCGTGTACTTCCGGCCCGAAACGGAAAACGAGTGCGCCGGGCTTGTCCTCTTCCAGAGCCACAAGTACCATTACCGGTTTGTGCTTACGCTGAAGGGCGGCGGCAGGGTACTGCGCGTGATAAAATGCGACAACGGCGACGAGACGGTTCTGGCCGAGCAAAACCACGAAGGCCCGGCCGATGCCGGGGTTTTCCTGCGGGTTATCGCCAAGGGGCAGGAGCTTTCCTTCGGGTACGGGTCGGACGGGCAAACCTACACTTGCCTGCGCGCCAACGCCGACGCGCGGATTCTAAGCACCGACGTTGCCGGGGGCTTCGTCGGCACGACAATCGGCATGTATGCGTCCTCCAACGGCACCGAGGCGGGCGAAAGGTTCGCCCGCTTCGGCGAGTTCGTGTACAACGGGTACGAACCGGAGTAAACCCCGGCTACCTGTTTTGCGGAATGTCCGGAATCGACGCGAAGCCTTTCTCCAGATCGGCGTCGCTTGGAATAAGGTCCTCCATTGTCCCGTCGTTGTACGAGGTGTAGGCCGTCATGTCGAAATAGCCCGTTCCGGAAAGCCCGAAGAGGATTGTCTTTTTCTCGCCGGTGCGTCCGCACTCAAGGGCCTCGTCGATCGCGACCTTGATCGCGTGGGCGGATTCCGGGGCCGGGAGAATCCCCTCGGCCTTCATGAAGCGGACGGCGGCGTCGAACACGGAACGCTGCGACTCGGCGCGGGCTTCCAAAAGGCCGTCGCGGTAC
>Ga0209755_10008016_pt1 | contig 11366 bp, 8 predicted proteins | sample TergutCo191P1_FD_187301 | JGI IMG/M metagenome (GOLD analysis project Ga0209755, IMG submission 187301) | Cornitermes sp. P1 segment gut microbial communities from Petit-Saut dam, French Guiana - Co191P1 (SPAdes) (version 2) | ecosystem: Host-associated > Arthropoda: Insects > Digestive system >...
TGTGAGTTGGAAGATGTGGCCTGCAGCAAGCAGCCTTGCCCCCCTGTGCCACAATGTGAGTATGGGCAGGGCCCAAGTGGTTGCATATTAATCACAAAATGTTCCTCCTTTTACAGGGGTAAAAATTTAATTTTTTCAGTCCCAGTGGCCGTGCAGTCTAAGGCGTAGGTCTGCAGCCGCCCGCCAGCTGAGATTGTGGGTTTGAACCCAACCAGGGGAATGCACATTTGTCTGTTGTGAGTGTTTTGTGTGTGTTGTGAGGTGTGTCTCATCCAGAGCAGTCCTACAACTCTGGTGCATTTTTGTGCGTGATCTAGAAACCTTGAGAATGAAGCCCTTGCCCTTGCAAAAAACAAACAAAAATTTCATTTACTTTTATGTACAGCTGCTGTACACAACAACAATATAATCTCTGGCTGTGCAATATTTTGTGCACATTTGTCACTTAAATATACTGCCTAAATGTGTGAGCATAATGTTGCTTTTTATCACAGTATTACACTACATGCAGTCTATGAAAATTGTTGTATTCCATAATACCATGACACATTACAATATGGCTGTACTGTCATCTGGCATGCAAAAGTTCCTGAATGCATTTTTTTGTATGAAATTGTTAAACTTAATTGGTTTAAAATTAATGTTAAATAAATTAAAATGAATTTCACTGTGACTATAAAATCAACTGCTGGAAAGTATATGTGGGTCTTGTGGCATCCATTGTCCACAGTGTTGGAGGGGTCTTCACTGCAATCCTAGATGGCATCTGCCTTACTCAGTATAGAGATTTTTGGCAATGTTTTTGATTGTCACCACACTTGTTTTTAATCTTACATGTCTACATTAACAAGTGTGGTGACAGGATCAAAACATTGCCAACAATCTCTACACTGAGTGAGTTAGATGCCATCTAGGATCGCAGTGAAGACCTCTCTGACTCTGTGATGACCACAAGACCCACATACACTTTTCATCAGTTCATTTTACCCAGTTCCAATACATTCCAGTTCATTTAATTTTCACCTTAATTATAAGCAGTTTACAGTCATGCTCTGCATAATGACATTTCGGTCAGTGACAGGCCACATATATGACAGTGGTCCCATAAGATTATAATATTATAATACTTACCATTGTGTTACAATTGCCTACAGTATTCAGTACAATAACATGCTGTACAGGTTTGTAACCTAAGAGCAATAGGCTATACCATATAGACTAGGTGTGTAGTAGGCTATACTATCTAGGTTTGTGTAAGTACACAATGATGAAATCACCTAACTAGGTATTTTTCAAAATGTGTCCCCATTGTTAAGCAATGCATGTCTATTTGAACAGTAGTATGCAGGAGTAAAGAAAAGTAAACTTGACACACATGCGTGATGAATGTATGGCCATACTGAAACAAATAGTGGAAGAGGATAACAACAAGTATTGCATAGACTGACATATACAATGCAACATTTCACTGCCTGATGTTGTTATGATATCGTGAACAGGTAAGAGGGCCCGTAGCCTGGCGAATGTTTGTCCTGCTGGGGAGCCACTCAAGATTTCTGACAGTGAACGTCCGTTCCTATGTGGGACATCTCCTGGGAAACCAAGATGTCCACCACTATTTGAATGTGTTGTGGACAGAGGTGAGTCACACGCTTGTGTTCACTTCATTGTTATGCAGCAGAGAGTTGCAATATTTGTACAAGCAGTACACGTGATGGAAAGGGAAACAGATTTTAGATAAGTGAAATGGTAATTTGTTGCATGAGGTCTGCTTACAGGTAATGACTACGGTGTGTGCTGCCCTGCATCATTCAAGTTGCAGAAGCCAGGCACATGTCCCAAGCATGAGTCCAACCAGGAATGTGGTATGCGCTGTGAGTATGACTTAGAGTGTCCATCCATGGAGAAGTGCTGTACCTGTGGTGATGATGGAAAGCACTGCAGCCAACCTTTGAATGTGACTGCCTGCTTGCAACAGCGTATGTTAGCAGAACTGCTCATCATGAATGAGCATGAGGGAAAGGGCTATGTACCACAGTGCTCTCCTGTCACCGGTCAGTTTGAGGCACAGCAGTGCAGTCGCAATGGACTTATATGTTGGTGTACAGATGCCCAGGGAAACAAGCTGCCGAAGTCAATGGGGCCCAGGGACACTGTCAGCTGTGAACGTGAGTGTCAGGCAGATTACACTCAACAGGAATATTGCTAGAGCATGACTCAGATATGTGCACTGAAAAAGGCCTGTGGTTTACAGCAGGTGTTGTGCAGGGCCGCAGCCTCTCTGGTTCCTGCAACAAGAATATTTGTGCCCAAGTCTGCCAGTATGGTTTCAAGGTGGACTCCACAGGCTGCCCGACATGTGAATGTGACAATCCCTGTGCAGGATTTCCGTGCAGCCTCTCTGAACAGTGCGTTGCTGTCAAAGATGAGGACTGTCCAGGCTTCCTGTGCCCCACATCTCCACAGTGTAAGTACTGAAGTATTGTCCCTGCACACATCACACAGCTTTTTGAGATGCTGACAGCCAATACTTTTGTTGAGAAACACTTTGTACATTTAAGGAACATTAGCATAGGTCACACATTGATGTGTTCCACTGAATTTCTGTTCCTCAAAATCTTCTCAAACTTTCCTTAAAACATGCTATAAGGCAAACTCCTTCTTTCAGACCGCTATGAATACCAAACATGACTATCAGATTTCAGTAGAAGTTTCATTTAAACACCTTCTGATTATCATTACTAGTTTCATGGGTATACAAAATTCACTGGGAATAAATTATTCCTCTGTCCCAAATGGAAGGTTTCTTGAAGCCAATAAACTGGTGATGTACTTTTCTATCCCCACTTCTTTTGACGTTATGTGACAAATGCAGGATGTCTAATTAGTATTTTATATGCTGGGACCTTTCTTAAATGGCCCCACACATTAATCTAAACTCAGATCGCTTAATGTGGCGGCAAGTAGGGCAGACTGCATATCCAGATGTCACTAAATCCTCAAATCACATAGCCTTTTTCAGTTTGTACAAGTGTATTATCTCATAAGCTTGTCCAAAGTGTCAGTTCTGTGTTTAGCGATATTAGAGTGCATGAGAGTTGCAGGCTTTAAGTTTGTTCCCTCACTCATTCATGTGTCATGATGCTGTGATTGAAGGAAGAAGACAGTCTTGTTTCTTATTGGTACAAGTAATGCCAGAGTTTGGTTACTGTTAAAACCAAACATAGAAGACCAGACCTCACTCTGTTTCACACTCAGAAATAATGCTGGGATTTCAGGATTGTTTGTTCTTAACATGCATTTGCAAGTCCTAAGGGAAATAGTTGTGGTAATACCTCTTTATGTTCTGTACATGTGACAGAACATATCTTTGGCAACTCAAAGGCTCTGCTTCTTCTCTCTTACTCCATCAGACTAGTCAGCATTTGCTTGCATGTTCCAGTGACCAATGTATGATTGCAACATCTGTGCTTATTATTCAGTCAGCTGTCCCGTAGAGGAGCTACATTAATGGCTTTCCAGTTTTATATCGCAGATCATGTATATATTAAGTTTTTTGCAAGAAACATATTTGAGACCTTGTTTAATAATGTTGCAAAATTGTTCAATCAGATTGAAAAAAAGCGTGGTAAAAACTGCATTCTCCCTGTAAATGGTAATTTTTTTTGTCAAGGTGATTTGAAGAATAAATATGAAAGTCACCAAATTTGTTACTTGTTACTGCTATGTACTGTTGAAGAAGCTTAGGTGCATTTTGTAAGGACAGTAAGCTATGTCATTGTGGTCAAATGTTCATGGTGAAATTCATGATACATACTGCTGAGTCAGTGACACATTCGAACCTGCACAATGAAAATGATACTGAATGTAGCTGCTCAGTGTTCTTCTTAACAGTGAGTTATGGTGATTAGAGTAAACTGCAGAAATTGGGCATGAGGGCTGATTTGTCACTGTACAATGCAGACCCCCGACTACAGGATGTGGAGGCATTTTCAACACATGAATTTTACTGCAAACTCTAAATTCTCAGTTTTATATCACATGTTATTTGACAGGTCGGCCCATATGCAGACAGGGGATACCACTCACAGACATGAGTGGCAGTCTCATCCCATGTACTGCAGAGGAAGATGTATGCCCAGATACACATACATGTACATATGTCACAGACAGAGGAAGTGGAGTTTGCTGCCCTGAGGTGCATAATACTGGTGAGAATGTGTGATAATGCACATCCGTTTACACCAAACAAAACTGCAGTTAGAGTGCTGATCTATTGAATGCAGTGTATGTAGCATTAACAATTGTGTCCAGCAGAGCGTATGGAGCTAGAATCGTGCCCTGCACTGACAAGCTGCAACAATATCACCCAATGCCATACAGATGCAGACTGCTTGGGCAGCAGTAGCTGTTGCTTTAGTGACCAGTGTGGAAATGTGTGTGGGATGGAAAAGAACAGGCCACCCTCCTGTGAGTACTGTATTGGTCACATTAAAATGTAATTCCACTAGTTGCTTGCTCAATGTTTTTCTGTTGCTACTATAGTGCATAAAAATAGAGAAAATGGTTGCAAAATAAAACTGACCCAGTCCAGCATCCTGAACTGCTACAGTCGGTATACACAATGAAAGCCAGTGAGTATTGAAAGATAATCATAGACCTCGAAAGGAATTGATGGAAAAATTTCTACCTTCCCTTCTCTTAGGCACTAGTATCTTCCAATTAATTACTGTTTCAACAAACTCCTACATCTAGGTATAGGAAAACTGTAGCTGGATCTTCTTTCATATCTGGCTCCAGCTACATGTTTGTAATGCATCAAAGTTTCGCACATAATGGCTGTAACCTATACTCCCAAATTTTTACTGTAATGAACTTGTAGGCTCCTTACCTACTGCTGAAACTCTCAGTTATGTACCTTATAAACACACAAGTTCCTCACAGTCATGTAGTACTTCCTCACACTATAGTGGAGAAATGCTACAATTTCTTACACTTTCCTAAACTTTTTCAAATAAACCAGAATGCAAAAATAAATTCATTTACATTCCCAAAAGAATTTTACCTAGTTAAAATTTAATTCTGTATCCCTGCGTTTTTAATTTGGGTCCTCCTGGTTTTAATTCACATCCTGCCACTGCAAATCAGTTTTGTTCTGGCTATAGGGGTAGTGATCCCACCGATGCCATTAGTTGGTAGTGGCTAGCGGGTTTGGTAAACCCACTGCTGCCTACCATTATGTAGTAGATGGCGTTGTTTCCTCTCTGTGGCCATGTCAACCGATTAGTAGAGTGGACCTGAACCACTCTACCGACATAGCATTCACCAAGACAAGCTAACCAGACAAGGTTGAGGGTCCGAATGGTAGCTAAAAAGAAACTGTGCATTCAAACACAATGCCCATAATTTACTGGTAACTAATGTGAGCACTGAGCAGTTAGATGCACATGGGATTAACTTCTAAAGGACCAATCTGCTAGGGCAACCTTGTACATGCTACACAGTCACTCCCTTCTTTCAGTGTAAATATTAAGCTTCACGGTATTCATTGCCACCATGTTTGGTAATATTAAATCAAACAATACCTTCTCATTTCCATGTATTAAAGTTTCTTAAAAGTTTCTACTCTGGTCATTAACACAATTTCACGCGCATTAAAAATTTGTAAGTATTAAGTTTCCTTCAAATTTAGTACATCAAGTTTCTAACCAAAATTTACCAATACACCTGCAATAAAACAATTCCTTTAAGGAAGTATTTAGGTTAGGGTTCTGTCTGAATGCATGATTGTGAACTTTGGTCTTAAATTTCAGTGTGTGAATACCTACGTGACTTCTCTGATAAGATGGAGGGAACACATGAGGGAATGATGTTGGCTCTGCCCCCACCAAAGTGCCACTCCAATGGGTCTTTTGAAGCAAAACAGTGTGCAGAGAAAAATGGTGACCAGCAGTGTTGGTGTGTGGATTCATTTGGATCTGAGATACCAGGCACAAGGTAAGACATTTGCATGCACATGCTTGGGTTGGTTTCTGCTGTTTCAGGATTAGTGCAGACACATCACTTCAAAGCAGTGTTTTTCTTAGTCTGGTGTTTTGGTACTGTTTGTGTTACAGTATGAAGAGTTATTTACTTAACTAATGCACTAGCAAACTGTATCTCAACTATGAAGGTAAAGGTAAAGCAATCCCTTTACAAGCCTGGACAGGCCCTTAAGACTCCAGGAGGTTGAGGATCCCAGAATTCATACATAGCACATGAAGGTGGTAAGGTTGTCAGCTCTATGCACTGGCCGCCTTTACCCCAAGCAGATAGTCCAGGTACTCATGTTTGTTAGAGGCAGAGTAGACGTAAGGGCCATAGTGTGACCAGAAGGATTATGTTGATGAAAGATCCCAGTGATCCCATTGTGAATAAAAATCGTGTCCTTCTGGTTTGTGCTGCTGTGATCTCAAACATAAAGAAAACTTAATATTTGCACTTCTCATTCAGAGGGTCCAAAGATCGATCATCAGTCAGATCTGTGGGCAGATTTGCTGCTTGCCTTTGCCAAAAATAAAGAGGGAATGGTGAAGAATAACAACCCCAAATAGTTTGAGTGGTATTAACCTGTAGGACCATCACTGTGGAGTTTGTCCTGTCAGCAGGGGTAACAAAACCTAGCCTAGAGAGTTTCTAGTAACCATAGGCCAAACGGTCAACATAGACCATGCCTGAAGGCACTGAACCAGATATGGGAAATCTTTTTGAGACCTTCTGTCATAAATGCCATAAACTTAAGAGAAAGACCTGTAATGTGCTCACAGGATTGTTCAGCAGCAGAAAGGGGCCTGGAACTGGAGACCATTTGAAGTAGCATTTTTAGAGCGCTGATTATTATTGTTGACCAGTCTCCAGCACAATATCTATGGGAGTTTCTTTCACTGGGGGTACAGCAGCTGGGGCATAAGGCTAACCACTTATCTTTATCTTCTCCCAAGGTTAGAAGTAAGTGGATATGCATACATCTTAAAGGCATGGCTAAGGAACAAAATTTACCTCTCTTGGTTCCAAACTTTAGCTGTGTTGCGAATGTTATATTCTTTCTTTTGGGTGATTCCCCTGGATCTGAATTTTCTGTGTCAACATTTTGGAACACACTTTATATTCCAGCTTCCTAGGTCATTTAGACAAGAAGAATAACTTGGGCAAGATGGTTGGGGTATTTATACAGGTGAAGGTTTGGCTCAAAAGAAGAGTGGGCCAATCAGAAGGAGGAGGGATGAGGAGAGGCATGACTGAGTAGAGAAACAGTGTGTGGAGGGTAATGGCCCCAAGTGGAGGCTTGTAGTGAAACAGGGATGTGGGGGAGAAAGGGCCCTTTGTTGGAGTGAGGAAGGGGAGCCATAGGGATGACACTTATCTAACTTACAGTGTTTCAGGAGGCTGTCTTCTTTCTTGAAGCATATGCAGAATGAAATATCTGTAAATACTCTTTTTTAAGACCAGTGATTTCTGATTAAATATATCCAACGATGTGTGTAGTGTGCAGTGAAATATGGACAGTTAGAGTTTCTTTTTACATTACTGCATGGATCATCTTATCTATTGACATAGTTGTTTTTAATTAACACTGTTGTCCATTTGTTCCGCATAGAGTTTAATAAGTTCAGTGTATTTTTCTACATTTCTCTTCACTTCTGCCTCTGTAATGGCTTGAATATTTGTGTCTGAAAATACAGCAGCTGTATTTGTATATCAATATCACAAAAAATATTACTGGTGTTGATGTATTTTTATGAGTGCTTTATAAGTTATGGGCCTTCACTACAGGACCAGTGGGCCAACAGATTGCAAAGCACTGCGCGAGGACCTGGGATGTCTGGACCTGACATGTCGTCTGGGCTGTGACTATGGGTTCGTGCTGGAGTCATCCACCCGCTGTCCCTTGTGTGAGTGTCGCAACCCATGCGATGATGTCACTTGTCCCAAGGGTCAGACATGCCAGATGGTGGAGGTGAATTGTGAGGATGAGTACTGCCCCCCTGTGCCTGCATGTGAGTATGCATCAAGTTTATTCATTTAATGACACTGTATATATTGTCTTCTTCTTATCCTTCAATCTTTTGATTGGTTGGCAGCTTTCCATCTGGAATTGTTGCAAGCCATTCTTTTCATTGCTGGATTGTATCACACTGAAACTGAGAGCAAGTGTTTGTGGCTTGTTTGTGGCACTCAGGCTGAGACAGTGAGATACCACAGTGAATATTCAGTCTGATATTTTGCTGTTATAATTATTCGGTTTGTCATGTCACTCAAAGTCCAAGAGCACACATTACTGTACCATGTCATATCACACCCTATTCCATCATATTTGAAACCTCTCATTTACACTTTAAAAAAATGGGCAAATGTTCTGCCTGCAAAGGAGACAGTTTCTTAGGTGAAAGGGCAGTTTATTGCAATTCAAGCTCACTATTCTTGTTGGTGCACTGAGGCTCTGCTGTCTGTGTTTGGGGTTCTGAGTGACAATCATCCATGTCACTCTGCCACTGAGACATAAGGGCAGTAATCACATTTCCATCATCATCCTATTGGCCTGTGTAGTGCAGCTCCCAGTTGCTACAACACAACATTCTATAACTTTGTTGAATTCTCATCCTACTCACCTTTACCCTCATTATAGGAATAAAATTCTGCTCTTAAAAAATAGATTAAAATATGACACAACTCACATTACAATTGCAGTATGTCATCTCATTCCAGGCCTCCCCAAGAAATTGGGACAGTGCCCCTATCTCATTCCTGTCAGTGCCGGTTCATGTGATTATGAATGTCTCTCTGATCTGAACTGCAATGGAATGGCCAAATGCTGCTCCAATGGGTGTGGCACACAGTGTGTGCAACCTGTCATGCTAACAGGCAAGTAACTGTATCCAGTGCGTGCAACATGTCATGCTAATGGGCAAGTAACTGTATGCAGTGTGTGTAACCTGTCATGCTAACATGCAAGTAACTATCCAGTGTGTGCAACCTGTTATGCTAACAGGCAAGTAAATTTATGCAGTGTGTGCAGCCTGTCATGCTAAAATGTAAGTAACTATCCAGTGTGTACAACCTGTCATGCTAACATGCAAGTAAGTGTATGCAGTGTGTGCAACCTGTCATGCTAAAATGCAAGTAACTATTCAGTGTGTACAACCTATCATGCTAACATGCAAGTAACTCTATGCAGTGTATGCAACCTATCATGCTAAAATGCAAGTAACTATCCAGTGTGTACAACCTGTCATGCTAACATGCAAGTAACTCTATGCAGTGTGTGCAACCTGTCATGTTAAAATGCAAGTAACTATTCAGTGTGTACAACCTGTCATGCTAACATGCAAGTAACTCTATGCAGTGTATGCAACCTGTCATGCTAATATGCAAGTAACCATCCAGTGTCTACAGCCTGTCATGCTAATGGGCAAGTAACTGTATGCAGTGTGTGCAACATGTCATGCTAACATGCAAGTTACTGTTAAGCAGTGTGTGCAACCTGTCATGCTAACATGCAAGTAGGTATCCAGTGTGTGCAACCTGTTATGCTAACAAGCAATAGCTATCCAGTGTGTGCAACCTGTCATGCTAACAGGCAAGTAAATGTATGCAGTGTGTGCAACCTGTCATGCTAACAGGCAAGTAAATGTATGCAGTGTGTGTAACCTATCATACTAACATGCAAGTAACTATCCATTGTGTGGAACCTGTCATGCTAAGAGGCAAGTAACTATCGATTGTGTGGAACCTGTCATGCTAAGAGGCAAGTAACTGTGCTTAGTGTGTGTAGACTGTCATGCAAATAGGGAAGTGACTGTACCCAGCATAAGGAACCTCTTCTGCTAAAAGGACAGTAACTGTATCCCGTGTATGGAACCTGTCATGCTAACTGTAACCAATGGTGAAACCTGTAACTGTACCCAGTCTGTGCAAACTGGCATGACAACAGGCAAATAACTGTAACCAGTTTGTCATACCTGTCATGCTAAAAGGCAAGTAACTAAGTAACTGCTCAATGTGAGGAACCTGTAGACCTGAATGGCAAGTCTGTCTACCCAGCATTTGGAACCTGTCATTCTAACGGGCAAGTTATTGTATTGCATTATGCTAAGAGGCAACTGACTGTACCCAGGATGTGGAACCCATCATGCTAAGAAATAAACAACCATACACAGTGTGTGGAACCTTTCATGCTAACAGGAAAATAATTGTACTGAGCATGTGGAACCTGTCATGCTAACAGGCCAGTAACTGTGCTCATTGTGTGGAACTGGTTTTGCTGACAGGCAAATAACTGTACACTTTGTGGAACCTGTAATTCTAAGAGGCAACGAACTGTATCGACCGTGTGGAAACTGTCATAACACATGAAATGGTGCATGTCATGTTCACACATAATTGTAATCATTTTGCAGAGATTGTCTGTCATACTGACAGATGTGGAATGGTCTTACTGTGTAGAGAGTGTCATGCTAGTGGTTATGTAATGCTACAAGGCCTGTGGAATGTGTCATGTTCACAATTTATTGTACCCCCTATAGTTATCCTGTCACATTAGTGAATGTAAGGATACTCAGTCTGAATGTGCCATGCTAATATTTTAAGCAGTCACTCACAGTGTGTATGAATGTCATGCAGACAGATATATAATTAAATGTAAAGTGTGTTACTTATCATGCCAAGCAATATATAACATCCCTCGTACATGGAACCTAGCCATGTAATGTAAGGTTAAGAATGGCATGTAATGTCCGTAACCTGTCTTTCTAACAGACAGGTAATGTTAGTGAGTGTGCGCACTGTATCATGCACCTAGTTTATGAGAAAGAAAAAAACAATCTGAGTATAAATGTAAGTGTGCAGCATCTATATCACAATACAGCTTCAGGGAATTTGCATCTGGTTTTTTTATAATAATAATAATAATAATAATAGAGTCCATCGTTCCTTTCTAGGAACATAGGTTGTCTATGAGTCCTTTCCACTTCTGTCTATCGGCTGCTAAGAACCTTAGTTCATTCCAGCTCCTACCTGCTTCCTTGTTTACCGATCTTCTCCAGCTATTTCTCGGTCTTCCTCTCTTCCTGTTTCCTTGAGGGTTCCAAAGTAGTGCACTGTTTGGTATCTCTCCATCTTCTTTTCTTAATGTGTGACCAATCCATCTAAATTTTCTTTTTCGTATTTCTACATTTATATCTTCCTGTCTTTTTACTTTCCGTAGATCTTTGTTGGAAATAATCTTTGGCCACCATATTCTTAATATATATCTAAGACATCTGTTCACAAAGGTTTGCAGTTTATGTTGAATGTCCTTTGTGACAAGCCAAGTTTCACATCCATACAAA
>Ga0209755_10008017_pt1 | contig 11364 bp, 9 predicted proteins | sample TergutCo191P1_FD_187301 | JGI IMG/M metagenome (GOLD analysis project Ga0209755, IMG submission 187301) | Cornitermes sp. P1 segment gut microbial communities from Petit-Saut dam, French Guiana - Co191P1 (SPAdes) (version 2) | ecosystem: Host-associated > Arthropoda: Insects > Digestive system >...
TCGCCGGAAGGCAAGACCGCGCTGACCGCGCAGCTTCCCGGCGACTCGCGCGCCTTCTGGAAAAAGGCGAGGGAGGAGGGGCGCTACGCGGGGGAAAAGCGGAGGGTCGCGGACGAGCTCGCCGCCGTGCTCGCCGGGATCATGCCCGAGACCAGCGGGCGCGTCGAGGTCGCGGACGTGGCGACGCCGCTGACGTACGAGCGCTACTGCGGAAGCTGGAAGGGCTCGTGGATGACCGAGATAAGGCGGGACACGAGGTTCGCGGCGTACCCGCCCGCGGTACCCAGTCTTGCCGGCGCCTACTTCGCGAGCCACCGCATGATGCCGCCGGGCGGGCTTCCCCCCGCGCTGCTGAGCGGGCGTGCCGCGGTGCAGCGCCTCTGCATCGACGCGGGCGCGGCGTTCGTCGGCGAGGATTGACGGGGGCATACGGCGCGGCTTGCGCGCGGGCGTTCGGGTTTTGCCTGCGGGCGGCGGGTGCTGGCGGGGGCGCATGTTTCGCGCTTGACTGTTACGCTGCGGCGCGTGATGGCAGGAGCGCGGCTCACAACGCCTGAGCCATTGACACGCCCGTGCGGCGCGCCTATGCTGGATGCATGGGAGCGCTTTTAAAGGCGGAGAGCGCCGCCGGCTGGACTTACGCGGACTACAAGGCCTGGGAGCTGAAGCCCGGCGAGCGCTGGGAAATCATCCACGGCGAGGCCTACGCGATGTCGGCGCCGAACGCCTACCACCAGGCCATCCTCGGGGAGATGCACAGGCAAATCGCCAACTTCCTGACGGGCAGGGAATGCAAGGCGTATCCGGCGCCGTACGACGTGCGGCTGTTCTGGGAAGAGGACGAGAGCGACGGCACCGTCGTGCAGCCGGACATTTCCGTGGTCTGCGCAAAGGAAAAGCGCGGCGCCGAGGGCTGCCGCGGCGCTCCGGACTTCGTCGCGGAAATCCTGTCCCCGTCCAACACCGCGATCGAGATGCAAAGGAAATTCAACCTGTACCGCGACGCCGGAGTGCGCGAGTACTGGGTGGCGGACGGCGAGAGCAAGACCGTCATCGCCTACCTTTTCGACGGCGACAGGGTGGCCTCGAAAACCTACGGGGAAGGCGACTCGGCTCCGGTGGCCTCGCTTCCCGGCCTGTCGATAGACCTGGCGCCGGTGTTCGCCGAATAGGGCTTGCGGAAGCGCGAAAAGGCGGCGGTGTTTTTGGGTGGTGGCCGGAACTTGTTGCAACAACCGCAGAATATGGCTCAGGGTGCCTATAGAGAGGCATAGGGACGTGTATTTTCCTGAACCAACAAGTTTTGGCCACTACCTGTTTTTGGCATGCAGCCCCGGGGACCTGGCGCTGTCCGCCCGGCTTTACCCGGTCGGTTGCGAAGCGCCGTGCCATTGACACGCCCCTGCGGCGCGCCTATGCTGAATGCATGGGAGCGCTTTTGAAGGCGGACAGCGCCGCCGGCTGGACTTACGCTGACTACAAGACCTGGGAGCTGAAGCCCGGCGAGCGCTGGGAAATCATCTACGGCGAAGCCTATGCGATGTCGGCGCCAAACGCGTACCATCAGTCCATTCTAGGAGAAATGTTCAAGCAAATCGCCGTTTTCCTGACGGGCAGGGAGTGCAAGGCGTACCCGGCGCCGTACGACGTGCGGCTGTTCTGGGAGGAGGACGAGAGCGATGATACCGTCGTGCAGCCGGACATTTCCGTGGTCTGCGCCAAGGAAAAGCGCGGCGCGGAGGGCTGCCGCGGCGCGCCGGACTTTGTCGTGGAAATCCTGTCCCCGTCCAACACCGCGATCGAGATGCAGAGAAAGTTCAATCTGTACCGCGACGCCGGAGTGCGCGAGTACTGGGTGGCGGACGGCGAGAGCAAGACCGTCATCGCCTATCTTTTCGACGGCGACAGGGTGGCCTCGAAAACCTACGGGGAAAGCGACTCGGCTCAGGTCGCCTCGCTTCCCGGTCTTTCGATAGACCTGGCGCCGGTGTTCGCCGAATAGGGCTCGCGAAGGCTCCGGTGCGGGCGGGGCTCGCGCGCAGGGGGATTTTTTTTGGCAGGGAAAGCGATGGCATTCAGGCGGGCGATTGGCGGCGCCGCGGCAGTTGCGCTCGCCGCGATATTGGCGGCGGCGCTTTCGGTATGCAGCCCCGGGGAGCCGGCGCCGGACGCGGCGGCTGGGGACGCAGAGCTGGCTGAGCTTTGCGCTGCCGGCGCCATGGCTGCGGCAAAGGCCGACGGCGGCTCGGCTGCATTGGGCGCTGCCGAGCCCGCGGGCGTTTCAGGGGGCATCGCTCCTGCTGCCGGCGCGGCAGCGGTTGACATCGGCGGCGGCGTTGCCATGGGCATGGCGCGGATAGCGCCGGGCAGCTTCGCGATGGGGCAGAGCCTCGGCATGCCCGGCGCGCCGGAACGCCAGGCAGCGCCGGCCCGCGGCTTTTACATTGGCGCGCATCCAGTGACCCAGGATCAGTTCTACGCGGTGATGGGCGCGAACCCCAGCCACTTTTCTGGCAGCCCGGCCGGCTGAGCCGCGCTGCTTGGCTTTCGCGCCGCGCGCAACTGAGCCGCGCCGCTCGGCTTTCGCGCCGCGGGCGCGGCTTCGAGGCGCATCGCCGCCGGCGCCCCTGCTTTGGCGCGCCCGCGCTGCCCCCTCGGCAAGGCGCTTGACCGGCGGGGGCGCTTTGCCGTATGCTGGGGAGCCGCCTAAAGAGAGCGGGCCGGCGGTTTTGGCCCGGGGCGCGTAGCTCAGCCGGTTAGAGCGCCACGTTTACACCGTGGATGTCCGGGGTTCGAATCCCTGCGCGCCCAGCATGAAAGTTTTCGTAGTCTACGCGCATCCCAGCGCCGACTCATTCACAAGGCATGCGCTTGGCAGCTTCGTCGCCGGGCTTGAGAGCGCGGGCCACACCCACGAGATTTCGGACCTTTACGCGATGGGCTTCGCCTCCGACATAAGCGAGGCCGAGTACCTGCGGGAGGCGCGCTACCGCCGCGACATCCCCGTCCCCGCGGACGTCCGCGCCGAGCAGGAAAAGGTCAACTCAAGCGACGCCATCGCCTTCGTCTTCCCGCTGTTCTGGTCCGACGCGCCGGCGAAGCTGGTGGGCTGGTTCAGCCGCGTCTGGACTTACGGCTTCGCCTACGGCGAGGGCCGCGAGATGAGGCAGCTTGAAAAGGGGCTGGCGATCTGCTCCGCCGGAAACTCCGTCGGCTACCTGCGCGAGACAGGCCTTTTGGGCGCGCTGGAAAAGGTGATGCTCTTCGACCGGCTGGGCGGCAGGGTGAAGTCCAGCGAGCTTGTCATCCTCGCCGAGACCAGCCGGGAAACCCGGGCGCGCGAGGAAAACTGGGAGCGCAACCTTGACCTCGCGTTCCGAGCAGGCGCCTCGCTCTAGCGCCGGAGGGCATGAAGCCCGCAGCGCCTTGACGCCCTCGGGGCTTCATGCCCTGTGGGCTTGGCGCCCCCATCCTTCGGCTGCGCCGGCGCAGGCGGCCGATCTCAGCCTCGCCGCGCCCGAATATGCGGCTTCCCCGGGGGCGGCTTGACTTCCGCCCGAGGCATGGCGCATAATTGCGGCGGGCTTTGGGCCCGGGGGAGGCTTGGCGATGGGCGCGTTTCGCGCGTTTGAAAACGGGGAGGCCGCCGACATTTTCTGCGCCGACTGCGCCCCGGCGGGGGTGAGGCGCGCGGCCGGCGCCGTCGCGGAGGATATGCTTCTGGCCTTCGGGAAAAAGCCGCGCGTCGCCTGCGGCCTTGAGGGCTGCGCGTCCGGCGCCGCCGTCGTCGCGGCGGTGGCCGGGCAAAGCGCGTTCATGGACTCGATCGCGGAAAGGCTGGCGCCGGGCGCCGCCGCCGCCATGGCCGGAAAGGGCGAGCGCTACCTCATGAAAGTCGCCGAGGCGCCCTTCCCCGAATTCCCGGGAATCAGGCAGGCGCTGCTGATACTCGGCGGCGACAAAAGGGGCGCCATTTACGGGCTGTTCCGCCTTTCGGAGCTTTGCGGCGTTTCGCCCCTCGTGTTCTGGGGCGACGCGGCGCCGGAGAAAAAAGAGCGCGCCCTGATCGAGATCGACGGCGAGCCCGTGTCGAGGGAGCCCTCCGTCAGGCGCCGCGGGTTCTTCGTCAACGACGAGTGGCCGGCCTTCGGGAAGTGGTGCGAGGAGCGCTACGGCGGCATAAACGCAAAGGCCTACGAAAAGGTCTTCGAGCTCGTCCTGCGCCTGAAGGGGAACTGCCTCTGGCCGGCCATGTGGCGCTCCTCGTTCTGGGAGGACGGCCCCGGCCTTGAAAGCGCTAGGCTCGCCGACGAGTGGGGGGTGGCAATCGGCACGTCCCACCACGAGCCGATGTGCCGCGCGGGCCCCGAGTGGCAGAGGCATTGGAAGGACTACGGCCCAAGCGGCGCCTGGAGCTTCGGCGAAAACGGCCGGGCAATAAGCGGCTTCTGGAGGGACGGGCTCGGCCGAAGCCGGGGCTTTGAAAGCATCGTCACCATTGGCATGAGGGGCGAGAACGACTCGCGCCTCATGGGCTCAGGCGCCACGGCGCAGGACAACGTCGCCGAGCTTAAGGCCGCGATCTCGGAGCAAAACCGGCTGATCGGGGAAGCCGGCCTTGGCGAGGCGCCCAGGATGCTCGCCGTGTACAAGGAGGTGGAGGACTTTTTCTTCGGCTCGCGGGGGAGCGAGGGCCTTAGCGGCTGGAGCGGGCTGGACGGCGCCATTCTGCTTTTCAGCGACGACAACCACGGAAACCTCCGCGCCCTCCCGCTGCCGGAGGAGCGCGGGCGCAGCGGCGGCTGCGGCGTTTACTACCACTTCGACTACCACGGCGGGCCGGTAAGCCACGAGTGGCTTTGCAGCGCAAACCTGGCGAAGGCATGGGAGCAACTGAGCGCGGCGTGGGAGCACGGCCTTTGCGAAATGTGGATTGCCAACGTCGGCGACGTCAAGGGCAACGAGTACCCCCTCAGCTTTTTCATGGACATGGCCTACGACTTCGACAGGTGGGGCGCCTCCAACCCGGGCAGCGCGCGGGAGTACGCCGAGCTGTGGGTCGGCGCGCAGTTCGGCGCCGCCTCCCCGGAACAGCGGGAGCGCGTTCGGCTGCTGCTGCAGGACTACACGGAGTGGGCCGCGGCCAGGATCCCGGAGTCGCTGAACCCCGGGGTCTACAAAAACAATTTCGGCGAAATCGACAGGGCCCGAGAGGCCGCGCTCGGCGCCATCGCGGAGGCTGAGGCGCTGCGCGCGGAGCTTCCGGCGCAGTGCCTTCCAGCCTTCGAAAGCATGGCCTACTATCCGGCGTCGGCCTTTTTCAACTCGATGCTGGTGAGCCTGGAGGCGGGCCTCAACCGCGCCCACGCGGAAAGGGGGGCGCTGATCGCCAACCTGTTCGGCGCCTCGCTGCTTGGGAGAATCGAGCGGGACCGGCGCCTGGCGGGCGAGTTTCACGAATTTTCCGGCGGGAAATGGAGCCACATGATGGACTCGGCGCACATGTGCTTCAGGACGTGGGACGACCACGACTGGGCCTACCCCGCGGCGCTGACCGTGTCCCCGATCCCGCGCCCAAAAATCGTCGTCGGCTTCAGGGGGGAAAGCGCCTACACCCTGGGCCTGCACTGGCAGGGCGGCGAGCCACTATGCAGTTCCGAAATGACGCGCCCCGACGTCTGCGAGGCGCTTGTCGACATCGACAGCCGCTCCGGCGCCGGCTTCAGCTTCGGGATAACTTGCGACAGGCCGTGGCTTTCCTTCTCGCCGCCGAGCGGGGAGTCCCGCCCGGCGGAGCGCCCCAGGACGACGGTCAGGGCGATCTGCGATCGCGGGAAGCTGTCCGGCCGCGACGCCGCCCTGGCGCAAATCGACTTCGAGTTTGCCGGCGGCGAAAAGGCGCGGGCCCTTCTTCGCTTTGAGGCCGCCGCCGAGGACCTCTCGCGCTGGCCCGGCGCGTTTCTGGAGTCGCGGGGGCATATCTGCATCCCCGCCGACAAGTACGCCTCCGCGCGGGACGTCGGCGGGATGGGGTGGCGCGTCGTCCCGCGCCTGGGCAGGCTGTGCGGCGCGATCAAGGCCTTTCCCTCGGCGAAAAACTGGGAGGGCGAGGGCGAGCGCCCCTATGCCCGGTACGAATTCGTCGCCGCCGAGTCGCGGGAGTACGAGATCTGCTTTTACATGTCGCCCAGAAACCCGGCGAGAAGAGGCGAGGGCGCCAAGGGCCTTTTCGCCGTCAACGGCGGCCCCCCCGAGCCCTTCGACGTTCTTCCGCCCGGCTACGCGGAGGGCGCCTGCGGGGAATGGGCCCGCGGCGTCACCGACAACATCCGCAAGGCCGGGACCTTCGCGCGCTTTGAAAAGGGCCTTAACGAGCTGCGCTTTTACGCGTTCGCCCCCGGCGCGATCCTCGAAAAAATCGTCGCCTGGCCCAAGGGCTCGAGCCTTCCCGAAACGCACCTGGGCCCGCCGGAGAGCTACCAAATCCCGCCCAAATAGCGCCGCTTCGCGCCGCCGGCAACGGGCTCGCCGCTTGACTTTTTGCGGGGTTTCTCGTATGCTTGCGGCATGGAAACGGTAGCTGTGCCTGTTACGTTGCTCATTTCTGTTGCCACGTTTCTCATAACGGTGGGCGGGGTATGGTTCGTCACCCAGAAGCGGGTGCGCGACCTTGAAATCAGGGCCGCCGGGCATGACAAAAAGCACGAGCAGATAATCGCCGAGATAAACGGCCTGAAAACCGAGATAAGCGGCGTCAAGGTCGAGATTGCCAAGGTTCAGGGGAGCATCCTGGCCCTGAACGAGAAATTCGACCTGTTTATCCAGGGAAGGCTCACCCCGGCCGCAGCGCATTCCCACGGCGCCGCCTTGGCCTAGAGGCGCGGGCAAGGAGGCGGGCGGAAATGGAGGCGCTGGTTGGCGTTGTAATGGGCAGCGCGTCGGACTGGGAGACAATGCGGCACGCATGCGATGTCCTTGGCGAGCTTGGGATTCCCTACGAAAAAAAAATCGTGTCGGCGCACCGGACTCCGGACTTCATGTTCGAGTACGCGCAGGGCGCGGCCGGCCGCGGGCTCAAGGCCGTCATCGCCGGCGCCGGCGGGGCGGCGCATCTGCCCGGAATGGTTGCCGCGAAGACCTGCCTGCCGGTGATAGGCGTGCCGGTGCAGTCAAAGGCGCTTGGCGGGATTGACTCGCTCCTCTCGATAGCGCAGATGCCGGCGGGCGTTCCGGTGGCAGCGGTGGCGATCGGCGCCGCCGGCGCGGCGAACGCGGGGCTTTTGGCGGCGCAGATCCTCGGCGCCTTTGACGGCGAAATTCGCGCGCGGCTCGAGGAGAGAAGGGCCGTGCTGGCCAGGTCCGTTTTGGAAAGCGAGCTGCCGGAATGACGGTTCTGCCGGGAAAAACCATCGGGATAATTGGCGGCGGCCAGCTCGGCCGCATGATGTGCCTGGCGGCAAAGGCCATGGGCTACCGCGTCGCGGTCCTAGATCCCTCGCCCGGCTGCCCGTGCGGGCAGGCCGCCGACATCGAGATAACCGCCGGCTACGGCGACATGGATGCATTGAAAAGGCTGGCCGAGGCGAGCGACGTCGTCACCTACGAGTTCGAGAGCATCGACGGCGCCGCGCTTGAGCGCCTCGGGAAAATCGCGAACCTGCCGCAGGGCAGCGCCGCCCTCCTGACCGCCCAGCACAGGCTCAGGGAGAAAAGCGCGATTCGCGCGATGGGCATCCCGGTGCCGGACTTCATGCCGATAAGAGGCGCGCGGGAGCTTGAGGAAAAGGCGTTCTACCCAAGCGTGCTGAAGACGGCGACCGGCGGCTACGACGGAAAGGGTCAGGCCGTTCTGCGCTCTGCCGGCGACCTTGCCGCCGCCGGGAAAATCGCCGAGAGCGGCGAGTGCATCCTCGAAGAGCTGGTGCGGTTTGACAGGGAGATATCGGTCATCGTCGCGCGCGGCGCCGGCGGCGAGTCGGCCGTCTTTCCCGTCGCGGAAAACGCGCATGCGGGCGGCATTCTGCGCATGACGATAGCGCCGGCGCGCATACCGCGGGAGCTTGAGGCGCGGGCCGTTGAATGCGCTCTGAAAATCGCCGAGGGGCTTGGCAGCGTGGGCGTAATTGCCGTCGAGATGTTCGCCGTCGGCGGCGGCGTCTTGGTGAACGAGATAGCGCCGCGCCCGCACAACTCGGGCCACTTTTCGATCGACGCCTGCGCGGCCAGCCAGTTCGAGCAGCACGTCAGGGCCGTCTGCGGGCTGCCCCTGGGCGACCCGGCGCAGCTCGCCCCCGCCGTCATGGCCAACATCCTGGGCGAGCACCTGGGCGGCGGCCTTGAGCCCTACCTGCCGCTTCTGGCGAGGGGCAAGCTGCACCTGTACGGAAAGGCCGAGGCGAAAATGGGCCGCAAGATGGGCCACCTGACAATGCTGGGCGACGTCGGCGAAAGCCTCCGCGCGCTGGGCGCGGCGGGGATTTGGGGCAGCGAGGAGCTTCCGCGCTGACGGCAGCGCCCAGGAATGCCGCGGCAGCGCTTTAGGGCGGCGCGCGGCGCAGGCGGCTTTGGCGCGCCTGCCGCGGGCGGGGCATTGCGCTGGAAGGCAAAAAAAGCGGCGATTCGTTGGATTTGCGGCGCCGGATTCGCTATACTTTCGGTAACGCGCAAAAGCGCGCCGCGCCACTTCAAGGAAAAAGTCAATGAAGCGTTTTGCAGTATACTGCCTGGCATGCGCCGCGCTTGCCATGCTTCCGGCGGCTTCTGCCGCCGCCGAAGCTGCGGCGGAAGCCCTCGCAGGGGCAGCCCCTCCCGCAAATGCCGAAGCTAATGCCGAGGCAAGCGAAGCCCCCGCTGAAGCCGCGGCTTTTGCCGAGCCTGAAGCCGCTGCGGCGGGAAGCAATGCAGGGAGCGAGGCTCTCGCCGCCGCGGATCCCGCGGCATTTGCCGAGGGCGGCGCGGCGGCGGGCGGCGCCCAGGGCGGCGCGCAAGGCGGGCGCTCTCCCGTTCCGCCTGCCAGAACTGTTGTTCCGGAGCGGCCGGATCCGGCGCTGCCCAACTACGGGGTTGGCTGGGTTCCCGCGGCCTCGGCGGCGGCCGCGCTTGCCGCGCAGGCGGGCGAGGGCGGGGAGGAGCGGGCGGCGCCTGAGGTGTCGATAAGGCTTGTGATAACCGTCGACGGGAGCGAGCGCGTGATTGAGCTGCCAAGGCCCACTGTCGGCGCCGTGGTCGACGCGCTGGCGCCTGCCGCGCAGGTGGCGACGCCTGCTGCGCCTCCGCCAAGGCCCGTCGAGCTTACCGTTGCCCCCAGCGCCCCGGTTGCGCAGGCCCTGGCGGGCAGGCCGGCGGCGATCTCACCGCGGATGCCGGCGCCGGACGGGGCGGGCGTCTACAGGGTGCAGGTCGGATCGTTCGCAAGAACGGCGCTGGCGCAGGCTAGCTTCGACAGGCTAAGGGCCGCGGGCTTCGACCCGCGCTTCGAGCGCTTCCAGAGCGAGGCGCACGGCAGGGTTTACAGGGTCGTCATCCCGGGCGTCGGCGCCTCGGAAATGCGCGGCGTCGCGCAGCGGCTTGGGAGCGCCGGGTTCGAGGCGGCCCTGATCCGCAGGGAAAACTAGCGCGGCCTGCGCAGCCGGGCGCTACCTCCCAATGGCCGCATCCCCCTCCGGCAGGCGCCGGGGCTTCCTTTTCAGGCTGGACCCCAGGGCAAAGCTGATTCTGGCCATGGCCTTCGCGGCGCTGGCCTTCGCCGTCGGCTCGCTGCCCGTCGCCGCGGCGCTTGCGCTGCTCCTTGCCTGCGCGGCCTTTGCCTCCGGAATCCCCTTCGCCAAAATATTCCCGCATCGCAGGCTTTTGGCGCCGGCCGCCGCCGCCATAGTCGCGGCGCAGGCGCTTTTCAGGAACTGCCCCTCCCCCCCGGCCTTCGCGGCGCAGATGGCGCCGCTCGTCCCCGAGTGGGTGCCGCTTGCCGGGGGGCTTGGCGCGAGCTGGGTTTCCGGCCTCATAGCGGGGCTCGCCATCGCCTGCCGCGCCGCCGCGCTTGCCATCGTCATGCCGCTTCTCACTCTGACCACGGAGCCCAGGATGCTCGCCTACGGCATGGCCAAGCTCGGCGCCGGCTACAGGGCCGCGCACGTCGTCGCCTCGACCCTCGGCCTTGCCAGATCCTTCGAGGCCGAGATCGCCTCGATTCTGGAGGCGCGCAGGCTGAGGGGCTCGGCGCCCCGCGGGCTTCCAGAGCGCCTCGCCGAGTACAGGGCCATAGCGCTGCCGCTGATGGTCAAGGTGATGCGCCGATCGCTTGCCGCCTCGCTCGCCATGGACTCAAGGGCCTTCGGCTCGCGCAGCTCCAGGACGTGGCTTGGCGCGCCGAGGATGGGCCGCGCGGACTTCGCGGCGCTGGCGGCAGGCGGCGCCTGCGCGGCGGCGGCCCTCGCGGCGGACATCGCGCTGCGCGCGGGCGGCTTTCCGGGCGCGGCTCGCGGAATAATCGGGGGCTGAATGCCGGCGCCGGTGATAAGGCTCAAAAGCGTGAGCTGGAGGTACGCCCGCGCCGAGGCGCCGGCGCTGAGCGGGATCAGCGCCGAGATCATGGAGGGCGAATTCGTCGCCGTCATGGGCGCCGACGGCGCGGGGAAAAGCACGCTCTGCCGCCTGCTCAACGGGCTCATCCCCCACTCGATGCCCGGCTCCCTCGCCGGCTCCGTCGAGATCGACGGCGAGCCCACCTCGTCGTCCACCGTAGCGCGGCTCGCGGAAAAAGTCGGCATGGCCTTCGACGACCCGGACTCGCAGCTTTTCACCTCGCGGGCCTTCGACGAGGTCGCCTTCGGCCTTGAAAACATGGAGATGCCGCCCGGGCAAATCGCCGAGAGGGCGCGCTGGGCGCTGGGCGCCGCCGGCCTTTCGCGGCTGGCCGAGCGGGATCCGGCGACGCTGTCAGGCGGGCAGAAGCAGCGCCTCGCGATCGCCGCGGCGCTGGCCATGGCAGGCAGGGCGCTGGCGCTGGACGAGCCCTGCTCCAGGCTCGACCCCGCCGGGGCGCGCGAGGTGCTCTCGCTCGTCCGCGATCTGCGCGCCGGGAAAAGGCTCGCCGTGGTGATGGCCACCGCCTCCGCCGACGACGCCGCGGAGTTCGCGGACAGGGCGCTCGTCCTCAAAGGCGGCCGCGCGCTGGCCTTCGCCGCTCCCGGCGAAATTTTCCGCGACGAGCGCCTCCTCGCCGAGGCGGGCATAGGCGCCCCCGAGACATGCGAGCTTGCCTTCCGCATGAGGGCGCTCGGCCGGCCCCTGCCCCGAATCCCCATGGGCGAGGCCGACGCCGCCCGCGCCGTCCTCGACTGGCGCGCCTCGCTGGACTGGGGGGGG
>Ga0209755_10008018_pt1 | contig 11363 bp, 9 predicted proteins | sample TergutCo191P1_FD_187301 | JGI IMG/M metagenome (GOLD analysis project Ga0209755, IMG submission 187301) | Cornitermes sp. P1 segment gut microbial communities from Petit-Saut dam, French Guiana - Co191P1 (SPAdes) (version 2) | ecosystem: Host-associated > Arthropoda: Insects > Digestive system >...
TTAATTATGATAAGTCGGGTCAAGCCGGCATCACATCTTTGCCTGATCAGACTTGCAATTTTTCACCAGCATGATGGACTACAACCACCACAGCCACTATACTTTCTCACTTGTGACAATTCAGCAACTCACACCCTGTTTTGGCTTGGCACGGTCCCATATGGCATTCTATATGCAAAACAAGACAATCCCTCCCCCCATATAAATCCCAAATTTAAAGAAAAACTTTGTCTTTCATTCTGGTAAACACAGCACAGTTCAGTCTTGAGAGTATTTTATTTTAAAACACATAAATAGTTGCATATATAAATAAATCTATAGGCCAGAGCCACAGCATAACCTGTGTGGACCACAGTTTGCAGACCTCTTACCTAGTGCCATGGCAAGGTACTTAGGCATATGAAATCAATGTACAAATTGTATTAGTATAGGGCAATACCACAGGCCTGGGATTAGAAATACAGGCATGCAAAAATACAAAGTCATGAAGAATGCTGCTTACTTATATTCTTGAGCATCCACTTGATTGTACATCTGACAGTTCTCGAACACGAGGAGAGCATCAGCAATGAACTCACTGTTGTTTCTGTATTCCAGCATGTTCAGTTTGTACCTCATCTTCCCAAAGTCCATTGGTCTTTTTATAATGAGATGATAATCAGGAACCTGTACAGAAAAAATGTATGATGGTAAACATGTAAGTGTGAAGCTATGCACTTCCACTGGGAAGGCAAGAAGAGCCACAGCCTTCAGAAAACATGCATCTACAGTAACACAAACTACACAGAACTGCCAATAAGCAGTCAAACTTTGTGTATTATCAGTGAAACTTATTAATATGACCTTAAATTATGTGTATTTCGACTGTAGTCTTCAGCATACAGTCTGGTTAAATGCTGACAAGCATTTCAGAGGAACATACTGCCTCCATCTTCAGGATAGAAGTGATCTGCATATTCCACGCAGTGTTGTCTCACCACAAAGATTGCCTACATAAGACTTGAAGTTTTTACAGCAGTGAAGATTCAAATTTGGTTTCCATCCTGGAGATAGAGGTCATACATTTCTCTGAAACTGAAAGAATGGTGGAACAGCACTACTTTTAACATCATGACATTTACTACAAAGAAAATGAAGGCTTAGAAATAGGAAAATCCCCCCACCATCAGGTCTGATTGAGGTAACATATTTACAGCGTCCTTTATTCACAGCATAACCAGATTAGGAACATACTCATCTTCACAAAACTGCAAGAATGAAGAATCTGATAATTAAAATTCACTTAGATACTACCAATATTATCTCACTTATGCCTCTAAATGGCTGAATAATAATTTAAAAATAGTTTTAACAGTAACAAAAACCAAACAAAAAGCTCATTTCATAGTTTTAAATCTGAACACTGAAGTTGTATGTGACAATTCTGTAACAGCACAATGTGTGCAACCAATGGCTGAAATAATACAAATACTACATAATTCACAATTAAACACTTTAAAGCCAGAATGGCTAAAGGTGAAGATAAAGTTACCATAGTGCTTAATTCAGGCTACATCCATGATGGAGGAGCAGAGGTGTAGCTTCACAAATTCTTATCCTAAGCACTACACGAGGATGAGAGGTTGGCTTTAGTTTCAGTAGCTTTACCTCCCATGCTCACTGCAAAGGAGGCTGGGTTGGCACCAAAAACTGGTCTGGAAGTAGTAGTGGAGAAAGAAATCTCTGTCTGTTGCAGAAACTGAACCCAAACCAGTCATAATATCAACCAAGAGAGCCCAACCCTTTAAAAATAGTTGTGTAGACAAAATAAAACATACTTAATACTGACTATATACATACACAGAAAGGAAGGTATGTTACAAGATTACAAGAGTATTATGCAATTACTTAACAAATAGCTTGATATTATTAAAAACCTATTTCGAAAGTTATCTCTGTCACCTTCGCCAACAAAATTCATCAATAAAACTCTTCTTCAGAGTAAAAAAATACAGCCTGATAGGAGTTGATTACCTGTGCACGTGGAACTGGGCGGAGAAAGGGCCATGAATCCTTATGGTGCATGATATCAGTCAACAGATCTTGCAATACAGCATTATTCAATGGCAGATCCAAGTCCACTTCGAGAGAGCGACGCCCACTTCTCCTAGTTGGTTGTAGATCAACATCACTTTGGACACTACTTGTATCTGTATCAACACAAAATTAGTGCTTAGCTTTCTTCCTAAGGGGCAGACAATATTAACTCACAAATTTGAAAATTCAATGAGCAACGTACAGAAGTAGAGCATATGCACAATATCAAACTACCCAATGTGCTTTGCATGCTCTGAGCAAACCACAATCAACACACAATATTCAAGCTACTCTTTGCCGATAACTTAAAATTTTTGTTACATCCCTCACGCAATTAATTGTGATAAAAATTTTCTAGGATAGCCAGCCAGTCAATTTAGAGTCAAAATGCAACATTTTGTATCATCATGGTCCAATGCACTGGGTGAACAGTTGCCCACATATTTAGGTTCCACCTCCAAGGACAACCAATGCCACTACTGCCACGTGAAGGATCACGGGGTCCATCTCAGCACCAGCCACCTCGTTGCTGCTGATCTGCATGCTGAGACAGTGACCCCTCTGATGCTGTCATGTCTGCATGTCACAACACTTCTGTTACATTCTGCCATCTGCAGGACAGCCTGCTTTCCAGTTCTTCTGATACCTACATGTGTTTTTTAATTTAGCTCTTGACCTATCCAATCCTTTCCTTTCTGATTTTAACTTCTACTGTGGGACTAACATGGCTTCAAAGGGCACAGGTGCCACGTCTGGCTCAGCATGAAACCATTATCTCTACTGAAACTGGTGTCACCTGCATCACCTACTTTAATACACAGTACATGTGACTCCAGCCAGCAGTTGTTTTCTCCAAAATTTCTTCTTGGGCATGTTTCTATACTGCATTATGCTAGCACATAATTAACTCATCAGTAGTGGTCTGTATGTGGCTTCTGTTGTGCTCCTGTCTATCCTATGTACAGTGTCCATCAGACATAACTTACGCCTCCTTGTAGTAAATCATTTCTTCATGAAGAAAAGGTAAATAAATTTGTATACATATATACATTCTGTACACTTTTTCAGTTTTATGCATGGAATATGGGATGTAAATGATGTTCCACCCCCAAGAAACTCTGCATTTTTTAAGAAATTCAGTGAAATTTTTCATTTCACTGTGTAGGACCTCATCTATTCTAGCAATTTCAACACAAACACATGTCTTCAAAAGTTCAGTAGTCTGCTGTTTAAACGCAAACACAGGCTTTTTTTTTTTAGGTAATCCACAAAAGGTAGCCAGGTGCCAAAATGTCATTATATGAACAAGGTGACCATTCTATACCTCCAAAGTGTGAAATATGCCAGCCAGCAGAAATTTAAAAGAGATTCCACTCCATTCTTGACACAAAAGATACAGCACCATCTTGTTGAAACCACATTTCACTTATACTACCTATTTACTGAAACTGTGGTTTAATTTTCCTTATCATCTCACAGTAATGTTCTGCAGTCACTGTAATTGTTTCACCACCCTTACTTTTAAAAAAGTGACCAATAATTTTAAAACTGTTAATAGCACACCATACCATTACTTCTGTGACTACAGTGGCAATTATAAATTTTGTGAAGATTTTTGGTAGCCAAGAACTGGTAACTTTATCAGTTCACATCACCATTTAAAAGAAAATGCACCTCAACACATAAACAGTTTGAGGTCAAGGTCTGAGATTGTGCGCTTTAATTCCATCAGACATGTGCAAAAATTACTCAACCATTTTGTCATTATCAGTGAGTTCTTCTACATCAACTAATATGTAAGGATGAAACCTCTGTGCATGCAGAATATGCCTTACAACAGCCTCGAATAAATTTACCCTAGTGGCACATGAAAAATGGATATTGTGGACTCTGCACAAGTGACCAGCAAACTTGTTCTGAAACATCAGGCATATGCGCAGTCCACGAGTTCTAAAAGTCTGCTGTCTATAAGAAAACCAGTATTTTGCAACTTATTACACATAACTTTATAATTTTCAGCAAAGGCATATTAGACACACAAAAATGTTACCAAACATAATGCAGTTTGTAATAACAGACTTAGTTTAGAGAGAGAGAGAGAGAGCAAGAGAGAGAAAAACACTTCACGCATGCAACTTGACATGGAATGCTCCCATGCTCCCTTAAACTAATGTTCCTGCTTTGCAGTAAAGGTCTATCTAATGCAAACAATTGTGACACTTCTGTGCATAAGTAATCAACAGAATAAAGGTGTGAGCTTTTTCTGACAGACACTGTACATGCCTTAAAACACAATGAATCATACAGTATATGACCAGTAAGTTTTGTCCACAGTCATCGTCATCCTTCTTGGCAGGTAGTTTCTGATTTTACCAGAAGATAAATGCATGTGTGGTATGATGACTATGCCAGGTTTGCTTCTCCCAGTCCGCAGTTTGTTTTGGGTGAAAAACACCATGGATCCCAACTGTACTGTAGACACTTCACTAAAATATCTATCCCAGATGCTCTTATTTATCATCCAGACTGAGCCATAAATGTGTTCTGGTCCATTTGTGCATGAACAACCCTGTTTTTTGATAGATGATGATCCAAACTAGGATGCAGATGGAGATGCATACTAGTGAGTGTGCTGTAAACTGTGTGGCCTAGTAATCTATCACTCTTCATCCTCATCAGCACATCCAGAAACACCAACAAGCTGTTTGTTTCAATAGGCACTCCAAGTCTATTATTCTGGTGGATACTCTTCAGTAGCAGCCGTCATCTGTGTAGTTTATATTTCCCATGGAGCTAAACCATAAATGTTTCATCCATGTTTATGTACCAATGGGTCAGCCTCAGCAGAGAACCACTTAATGTTTCCTATCCGAAATATTCCACACAGAAGGTGCCCACTACTGGGGCAAGGGACAAAACCCACAGCAAAACTCTCTGTCTGAACATAATGCAGTAATCCCTCAATTTACAAGCTCCATGTGTACCTTGAACACTGCTCATGAAGTGAAAACTGATATAGCAGAAATTAATTTCCCACTACTTCCCGTGATACAAATTTTAATTAGTTCCAGAGGGTTTGGCTGGTGGATCACTGAGATCAGGATCTATGCACTCAAGATGATTTCAGTACTGACAATGGCCAAAAAGAGGTGCCAGGAACTACAAATGGTTTAAAAGAGAAAGGAACTTGTATCAGCAAAAACTGACTTACACATTGGAAAAAAAGGCATTCATATGCATATATACATTCCATGGATCCATAAGTGTGTTATAGAGACAGCACAATGTGAAGCAAGTCATAAATACAAAAAAATTATACAAGTTTACAGTGTAAAATACTATAAACATTTTACAAAACTATTATAAATCATCCTTCCACACAAAAAATTTATCTACAGAGTAAAAGGTTGTGTATGTAGGTATTTTCTTAAGGCTGCTTTCACTTTTGCCTTGTCGTTCTTGAGGATTGTCACACTAGATGGTAAATTGTCAAAAATTTTTATGCCAGCAAAGAATGCACTTTATTGAAAATATGACAGGTCGGCATTTGGTCTATGAAGATGTTTATTCCTTGTATTAATACCATGAATAGATGATTCTGTTTGAAAAATTTCCTGATTATTGATAACGAAGTTCATTACTCAAAGTATATATTGATATGGAAGAGGAAGAATCTCTAAATTGTTTAAATAAACTTTACAAGAGGTTCTGAGTTTTGCACAAGTGACAATTCTGACAGTTTTCTGCCATAAAGTAAAAATCTTCACACTGTTGGAAGAATTTCCCCCCCAAAATTATCCAATATTTTAAGCATGCATAGTAAATTGATTTGAGTGTTAATGTTACTGATATGGACGAGTGATCTACTGGCACAACATGCTGCAATTTACTTAGGAATCATTTCCTCAATATGGTTCTTCCTATTTAGGTGGTTATCAATTTGTATATTTGTATTTACTGCCTCTCCTATACATTATTCTTTATAACCAATACATAATTTAGAATAAGATGAATTCTTTGTTATGAACTTCAATACATTCATATTATCTAAATTTAGAACTAAATTATTAGCAGCAAACCATTTAATCATAAAAGAGAGAACTAAATATGACACTGTACAAAAATCTTCAAAATTTCTGCTTGAGATTACAACACTAGTATCATCAGCAAATAATACTGTTTCTGATATAGAATTTGTTCTCTGGGGAAGGACATTTATGAATTATGAACAACAGAGGCACTAGAATTGATCCTTGGGGAACTCCATGCTTCAATGTACCTCAGTCACAGGAATAATTTTGAGCTGTATTACATGACTTTACTTCATCTCTCTCTTTTCCATTAGTTCAAAAGGACCTGAACCAATCTTCAGATACTCCTCAAATTCCATAGAAATGTAATTTAGCTAACGAAACTGAATGATACACAAAATCAAAAGCCTTTGCCCAATCATAGAAAATTCCTCCAACATGCACTTTTGGTTAACTGATTTGAATACTCTACATGTTAGTCTGAAGGAAGCATCTTCATATCGTATTCCTTTCCTAACATCATATTGTTCTGTGACCATCTCACATACACAACTCACAAACTGACTGCTTACAAACCAAGGGATTACTGTATTTTTAAATGCCCAAAGTGATGTTAGAAATGCCATAACATCTCCATCATCTCTGTATCAATGTAATGGTTCAGTGGCTGTTAATGTCTTTGAACAGGACCTTGATACTTAGGAATCCAACACTGAAGCTGACCAGTCTGTTTCTACACACTAGGCAAAACATCTGTAGTTTCTGGATACAGAGTACAAGTTCTCAATAAAGTGTTCTGAGTACAATTTCTAATGATGAGGAGGAAAAAAATATCAAACTTGGATGGTGAACTGACATGGCTGGTTGCCCAAAATTTTATCACTTATAATAAGCATGATGAAATCTTCTAATTCCTATACAATACGGACAACACAAACACTAGCCCAACTAGTATACATGCTACAGACAAAGGACAGAACAGCCAAAAACACAAGACTAAAACCATTCACAAATACACATATGAAAAACCACAAAGCTGGGAATGACACAGATTAAATCACCCACATTAAGTTCTTACAAATTACACAGCAGCAAATATGGGACAACAATAAAGCTTCTAAGTAACATTCCCTTATACAACAATAGAATAATTTTTCAGAACAAATTTTATATTTCATTTTCATGCAAGCAAAGTAGTGGGTAAATTAAAAGGAAAGTACAGGGTCTCCCTAATCAGGCTGCACTTTTAAACTACCATATCTCAGAAATGGACGCAACTAAACATACGAAACAAAATGTATTGTAGTGTATATTTCATTTACTTTCATACTTGTTCTATAAGGCTTCTTCAAGTATTGTAACTAATGTATAATCTTAACTGTGGCAACAACCACAGTAAAGGTAGGGGTTCTGATGTACCACCCCATGACAAAAGCTGGCAGGAAAGTCTGTTGCAGTAAAATGAGGTACTCAAAGGGACCAAACCAATCTGAAAACTGGGAAAGGTCTCCATTACACTTGTGTTTCATGGACATGTGTATTTTCTACTCCAAATATGTTTGTTCACTCTGCCAATGATGTGGAATGCAGCCTCAACAGCAGCTTATAAAACATTGTGCACCCTGATTTTGGAAATCCCATATATGCACACAAAATACCCTGTTCTTAGAGCCCTAAATAACTATCAATATCAAATGTAAACTAAAAATACAGAAATAGTTTCTACGAAACTTAGAACATATTACTATACCAGTACATTTCAGGTGAGTTCTGAATTTATAGTTCTGTAAAGTGTGATAAATTATATGAAAATTCTTTATCACACATTTCAATGGCTTTAAAATGTCATGTCTAGCGCTATGACCAGCAGAAAGCCTTCATTTTGGAAAATTTAAAAACATGGGTGGCAGAGATCTTAGGGCAAACTACTCAGATCAGAGGCAAGCATAGTCTAAAACTTCTTTAGTGACAAAATTTTCCACATTTGTTTTAGGAAATACTCTCTTCCACTTCCACACAGTTCTTTCACACTGATATGGATGGTCATGCTCAAGATACTAACAGGACAAAACTCCTCAAATTAATTTTTTTTTTAGATTACTATGACCACCATACGGTATTCAGTTACAAGTGCAAATTCTGCACATTTTAGGTGCATTCACAAAATTGCAAATAACAACTATTAGCTTTATCATGTGTGTCTGTCCTTCCAAGCACAAGAAACAACTTGGCTCTCACTGGACGGATTTTCACAACATTTGATATGAGTATTTTTTGAAAATCCGTTGAGAAAATTCGAGTTTGAATAAAATCTAACATGAATAATGGGCACTGATTAAAACCTGACATGAATACTGGGTACTTTATGTGAAGACCTATGCACATTTATATCTCCCTGAATTCTACTTAGAACAAGAAATGTTTCAGGCACCACAGTACAGAAAAATAAACATTTTATGTTTAATAACTTTTCTCCAAAATTCCTGTAGTTTATGAGAATGTGGAAAAATATGGTACAACCAGACACTGTAATATGGCTCATGCAGTTTGCATGCTGCATACCTAAGGCTACTGACATACACTCAGAATTCGTAATACTTATTGCTTTTCTATGGCACCAAAAGTTGCGTGATCGTGCCCGTGTTACATTTATACATCCACTGTATGTCTTGTCCATCATCACCAACCATTCTACTCATTACCACAACTGGCATTCCAACCAAAAAGCTACATGGACTATATAAAGGATTAGCACCAAGTGAGATGAATAGTACGTTATGGTGTAACGCATTCATACACAACACACTGCTGTCTCAGCTACTACGAAACCATTTCAATAGACTTATTACCTTGCTCATAACATTTATATGTACAGTTTCCCCTCACCCACAAAAATTTTGCCATGCTTTCCCATACAATTTAGTAAGATAAATGGCACAAGAAAGCAATTTATAATATTGCATATGTGTGCATTGCTTACGCATGCACAAAGAACTGAGCACAGCAACACTTTACACTGTCTTCAGAGGCATTGCCCTGGGTCTCAAACAAGGCTTTCAAAAAATGCCAATGTAGCACGCGCACCAACATGAATGAATCATTTGTTCTCTTTCTTGGGAACATACTAAATTAATACCATGTATGAATAATATTTGGATATCACACATGAAATCTGAGGTTCTGACAGTGGTGACCATAAAGACTGCACTCTTCTGGACTGTGACAATGACCACAGTCATACATTCCAGAAGAAAGCTGACCACAAAGACCTAGTCAGTATGAACCAAAGTACTGTATTAACTTCAATCATTACAAATATAAATCAATTTCAGACAGAGACAACAATTTGACGGCACATACAGATCATAAAGACCTAATCAGTATGAATTAAAGTATTTTACTAACTTCAATTATTATGTTAAGTATATGAATTTTATATACCCACACAAGGTACCCATTTATGCATCATCACATGAGAAATAAAGGAAGGGGAAACTTTTTCAAGTCATTGCAAGCCACCGGTAGTACGCCTATTCATCCTGACGAGCTGAACACAGCAAGCATGTTAAATAAATATCTGTGCATGTTAGAAGCTGCAGGACTAAATGCATGCTGGAACAACGAACAGGGTAGAGGAACAAGTGCTTTTGGTGCCTTTGTTAATACAATGAACAGAGAAATATAGCACTTGCAGAATATTTAAATATGCTCAGAATACAAATAAATACAAACACACCATCCCAGGAATTACTCCGCAGACGTTTGGCAAACACGGAGATCTTTGCCACAGCCGCAGTGGCACTGCAGCGACGCAGCTTAATAGTCAGTTGCCTTGTGATGTCGAGCCCTCCATCTGCAGACCAATCAAAGGCCTTACAGATATACTAACTACCAGATACTCAAACTCTCTTACACTCAATTGTGTAATGTCACACAATATCAACAAAACAGTTAGGTGTTGCACATAAAGTGCAAAATAGTTTTAAGCTTAATGCCTACTGTACTATAAGATAAGCATCCACATTTCTATTACCCTGACCCCGCTAATATTGATGCGGACACCTAAAGTTACTGCTGACAATTTTTCCACAGCCCCTTCTCCTAGCACATGTGCACAAATGCAAGCAGGAACAATGGAAAGGATAAATGAACAATTTAACTTTGTTACCAATTAGACACACTGGTAGCTGCCTGTAACACACCGCCAACATTTCATACCTGCCAGGCAAGTTGACCGGCAAGGGTAACCAGTTGCTGGAATTGTGTGTGTTAGTAAGTACACCTGTCTTGAGGTGACATTAATATGCATTTCTTGAACATCTCTTCATCTGTACCTTAAAGTATGTTTTACAGGACATGAACTTTTCTCAGGAAAATTATGGTGCAAGTTGAAGATGGTGCAATATATATGAAAATAAGACAGAAGAAATGTGATAATGGTGCACACAATACCAATGTTTCTTTAGAAAATGACAATGTAGCTGGAGGGTGGTGCAATGAGATGAAAATAATAGATTTTAAATATGGTTAGGTACAGAGAAATTCCAGTTTCATTTAATCACAAATGGCTATCATTCATATAATGATGGCTAGTTCAAAAATACCATTTTCTTTTAGCTAGTTATATGCCCAGGATATCAAAATGATATTCACAGACCAAAGTGGTATGTACCAGTATTATCTGAGCTCTCAAATCAGTACAGTGAGAGTTGCTATCGTGACTACACTATACTGGCAACCAAATTACATAATAGAAACTGTGAATTTTAATATCAAGTTCTCCATTCCATTTTTCCACAACACCATTCCTGAAACATGTCACTTTTCAGTTTGTATTTTTCAAGAAATTTATGAAGTTCTTCGGTAGAACCATGCATTGCTGTTTGTTCCAAAAGTCATGCAGCAACAGACAAAGACTTCTCAAGAACGAACACTGCCACCTGAGTGTTATCTTCACCATCTATGCTTCCATGAACTGCTACTAATTTGACCACAGTGGTGCTAATGAAGACTGCAGTCATCTGGGATATGACAGCATGTAGGCTGGCAAGTTGACAACATCATTTATTAGACAGTACACTCCTCCAAGGGGGACGGGTAGCGTAGTCGGTATAGCAACTGGCTACAGGCTGGACAGTCCGGGGATCAAATCCCGGTGGGGGCGAGATTTTGTGCACCTGTCCAGACCGGCCCTGGGGCCAACCCAGCCTCCTGTACAATGGGTACTGGGTCTTTCCAGGGGTAAAGAGTGGCCGG
>Ga0209755_10008019_pt1 | contig 11361 bp, 13 predicted proteins | sample TergutCo191P1_FD_187301 | JGI IMG/M metagenome (GOLD analysis project Ga0209755, IMG submission 187301) | Cornitermes sp. P1 segment gut microbial communities from Petit-Saut dam, French Guiana - Co191P1 (SPAdes) (version 2) | ecosystem: Host-associated > Arthropoda: Insects > Digestive system...
CGAACGCGCCGTTCACCGCGTCGCGGTTCGTGTATCGGCTGGCCGAATGTTCGGGCCGTTCGGCCAGCCTGTCCACTGCGGCGCTCAGGCAATCCACCAGTGTACCTAGTTTTCCCCTCTCCATGACGCTTAGTTTGGCATATTTCGCTCAAATTTAGAATTGCTGACGGAAGTGGGCACCCACTTGCCTTTTTTCCGCCTTTCCGGTACTCTTTGGTATCGGGAACCGTGTTTCCCGCCTCTTTTCCGGCGCGACGACGCTGGACAGGGAAAACTTTAGTTCCGCCAATCCGGTGTCCGAAAGCCGGCGCGGGTGGCGGGCCCAGTCCACAAGGAGGACCTATGCGCAGATACGAGCTTATGGTCATCTTCCCGTTGGAGGAAGACCAGCATTCGGCGGGGCGCGAGCGTTTGCTCAGCGACCTTGCCGCCAACGGGGCGGAAATCGAAAAAACCGACGAACTCGGGGATCGCGATTTCGCCTACGAAATCAAAAAAAGAAAGCGGGGCAAGTACGTGCTGTTCACGATCAAGGCGGATCCGGCCCAGGTGGCCGTTTTCGACCGGGTGTTCAAGCTCAACCCCGGCCTCGTCAAGTACCTTTTCGTGAGGATTGAGGAGTAGGGCATGGCCGATCTTAACCGAGTTACGCTGGTTGGACGGCTGACCAGGGATGCGGAGTTGAAGTCCATAGCCAGCGGTACGACGGTCTGCAAGATCAGTATCGCCGTCAACCGTGCCGTAAAAAGCGGCGAGGAATGGAAGGAAGAGGCGAGCTTTTTCGACGTTGATCTCTGGGGCAGACGGGGCGAGGGTTTGCACCAGTACCTGACCAAGGGAAAAATGATAGGCGTTGACGGCGAGCTGCGGCAGGAGCGTTGGCAGCAGGACGGGCAGAACCGTTCCAAGGTTTCGATATTCGCGAACAACATCCAGCTTCTTGGCGGTAACCCCGGCGCTTCCGGCGGCGGCGGTTCGGGCTACGCTTCCGGTTCCGGCGCGGCGGCTTCCCAAAACCAGGGGCAGGGCTGGCAGCCGCCCCAGGGCGGGCAGGGGCCCGCGGACGACAACTTTGCCGACGATATTCCGTTTTAACGTACCGGCCGGGCGGCCAAATTCCGAACGCCGCGCGGTCGCAATTTTTTGTAAGGAGAAGAGTTATGTCTGACGAACAATATACGGAGGGCGAACGGCCCGAACCCCGGGAACAGAGTCCGGAAACCGAAGGGCTTGAACAGTCCGCGCCTCAGGCGGAGTCCGCGGAACCCGCCCCGAGGGAACAGGCGCCGGCTCCGCAGGAGCCCGCCACGCAGGAGCAGGCACCCGCGCCCGCGCCGGCCGCCGAAGGCGAGCGGCCTTCCCGCCCGGAACAGGGAACGGAGGGCGAGCGGCCTTTCCGCCGGGAACGGGACGGCCCGGACGGCGACCGGCCCTACCGCCGGGAACAGGGGCCGGAAGGCCGCGACGGCGACGACAGGATGGGGCGCGGAAGGGGAGGCAAGACCTTTTTCAAGAAGAAGGTTTGCAGGTTCTGCGTCCAGAAGCTCAAGGCGGACTACAAGGACGCGGACACCCTGCGCCGGTTTATTACCGAACGCGGAAAGATACTGCCGAAGCGAATCACCGGAACGTGCGCGAAGCACCAGCGGGCTTTGGCGGCGGCCATAAAACAGGCCCGGATAATCGCCCTGCTTCCGTTCGTGTCGGATTAAGCGCGGTTTCGCGATGCAAGAGGAACTCCATTCCGCCCCGGCTCCGCGAAGCGGCGCGGCCCTGCTTGTTCCGGCGGTGGCCTGTGCGATTCTGTCCATAGTTATGACGCGGATGGGAACGCTGTTCGCAGTCGTCTCCATGGTGCCGCTGGGGTTTGCCGCGGCGGTCTACGGTGCCAGGGCGGCCTGGATTGCCCTTGGCCTGGCGGTGCTTGGCACGCTGGGGTTGACGATGTCGACGGTGGCGGCGCTTTCGCCGGAGCGGGGGTTCTGGGCGCTGGTCGGTCTGGGGGTGCTGCAGTTTGCGGCGAACGGTCTGGGGTTTACCTGGCTTATGGCGGGCAACCCGCCGGTTCCGGGGCGGCCGCTTCCGTACGTGCGCACCCTGTACCGGCTTTTGGCGGTCGCCGTTTTGCTGGCGGTTTTGATCCTCCGGCTGTTTGACGGAATCGATTTTTACGCGATTCGCGCGGAGGTAACGGACCGTGTCGTTTCGGCGCATCTTGGCTTGGCGGATTCCGCCGCAGCCTACCCGGAAGGGGCGGACGCCCATCCGGAGCGGATCGTCGCCGGTCTGAATCGGGCCTTTGACCTGGCGCTGACGTGGATTCCCAGGGGCATAATGCTGGCGGCGCTGGTTTTCGTTATGTTTATAAACCGGCAGCTGTCCTTTCTGGTGTCCAGGCTGTTCCGGAAACGAAGGGCGGGGGACCTTACCGGGTTTTTCGCCCCCAAAAGGACGGTCTGGGTTTTCGCAGCGGCGCTTCCGGTTATTCTGCTGGGGCGGACGCTTCCGGCGCCGTTCGTGGAGATTGTCGCGTGGAACGTCCTGGTCGCGTGCGCTCTTGTTTTTCTGGCCCAGGGCGGCGGCATAGTGCTGTTCAACCTGTCCCGCAGGTCCATGCCGGTGCCGGTGCGCGTGATTCTGGCCGTGGTGTTCGTCGTGATCATGTTCGTCAGCCCCGTGAACCTGTTCGTGTTGGGAGCCCTGCTTATTCTGGGAGTGGCCGAAAACTGGTTTCCCATGCGAAGGGCGGAACCGGAGGCGCCGGCGTAGGGCCGGCGCGACGGCAAAAAAGTAAACCGACGGGACGGCCTCCACTCCGGGGCCGGAAGCCGCGTTTGAACGCGGCGCCCGAAAACACGGTCGCCTTCCGGCGGCCCAAAAAACAACCGGGGGCCGTTTTGCGGCTTCCCAAAGGAGCTTGGAATGAAGGTTATACTGAACGCGGATCTCGCCACCCTCGGCGAGGAGGGCGACGTCAAGGACGTTGCGAAAGGTTACGCCAGGAACTATCTGTTCCCCAGGGGCATCGCCCTGCCGTACACCCCCCAGACGGTGAAGCTGTTTGAGGCGCGCCGGGGCGAAATTGAGGCCAGAAAGTCCGTCAAGCGGCAGGACGCGATGGGGCTGAAGGAGCGGCTGGAAACGCTGGAGCTTTCGATTTCCATGCCGGCCGGCGCCAACGGAAAACTTTACGGCGCGGTTACCCCGCAGACCGTCTCGGACGAGCTGGCCAAACAGGGCTTCGACGTGGATCGCAGGAAAATAGACCTGGCCGCGGTTAGCATCAAGACCGTGGGCAAATACAGGGCCGTCGTAAGGCTTTACGAAACCTCCAAGGCGGAAATCCAGATTACCGTGGTCGGTCAGGAGATAAAGACCGAATCCCCCCGCGCCTCGTCGCGCCCGGTGCGCCGCCGCAGGGACGAGGGATTCGGCGGGGAGGCCGCCGCCCCGGAACCCGCTCCCGTCGACGCGGTTTCCCCGGAAGCGTCTTTGGAACCGGCGGTTTCCCAACCGGCCGAACCGGCTGCGGAAGCCGCCGAAGCCTAGGGTGTTCCCCGGCGGGTTTCCGGGGTCCGGCGTCCCGGTTCCGGGCCCGGATCGCGGAAACCGCCGCCAAAACCGCTCCGGAACGATGGCTAAAACACGGGACACGCCTCCCCACGACGACGAACTTGAACGCGCCGCGCTGGGCAGCATGCTCTTCGACGCGGACACGGTGGACGTGGCGAAACACAACCACCTGAAGGCGGAGGACTTTTACTCCAGGGCGCACCACTGGATTTACAAGGCGATCAGCGGTCTGGACGACAAGGGGCTGCGCTCTGACATACAGACCGTAATACAGGAACTCAAGACCCTGGGCAAACTGGACGAGGCCGGCGGCGCGGCGTACGTTTCGTCGCTTACGTCGGTGATTCCATCCGGCGCGAACATCGAGTACTACGTCCGGTCGGTGCTGGACCACTCCCTGCGGCGGGCGCTTTTGCGGGTGGCGTCGGAAATAGGCGCGAAGGCCTACGACGAGTCCAGAAACTCGCTGGAGGTTCTGGACAACATCGAGGAGAGCGTTTTCAAGCTCCGGGACAAGCGGCAGGAGTTCAAGTACGACAAAATCAGCGACGTTCTGTTTCGCACCTTCGACAAAATAGAGGAGGTGTACAGGACGAAAAAGCCGCTGACCGGGCTTCCCTCCGGCATAGCCGCGCTCGACGAGATGACCACTGGTTTCCAGCCCTCCGACTTTATCATAATCGGGGCGCGTCCCTCCGTGGGTAAAACCGCCCTGGCCCTGAACATTGCGGCGCACGTCGCCTTTAGGGAGCACCGTCCGGTGGCGTTTTTTTCGCTGGAGATGCCGGACATAGCCCTGGCCCAGCGCCTCATTTCCAGCGAGGCCCTGGTGGAGGGCAAGAAAATGCAGAACGGATTCATGACTTCGGACGATTTCAGGAAAATCCGGGACATTCTGGGGATGATGTGCGAGACGCCGTTTTTCATAGTTGACGTGCCGAACATGAAGCTTCTGGACTTGCGTTCGCAGGCACGTAAACTCCGCGCCAAGGAAAACGTGGAGGTTATCTTCGTCGACTACCTGGGGCTTATAGGCCACGAAAACACGTCGCTGCCCCGCTACGAGCAGATATCCGAGATTTCGCGCTCCCTTAAAAGCCTGGCCAGGGAGCTTAAGATTCCGGTGGTGGTTCTGTGCCAGCTTAACCGGGAAATGGAACGTTCCGGGCACGGCCAGCCGCCCACGCTGGCGAACATCCGGGACTCCGGTTCCATAGAGCAGGACGCGGATCTGGTTATGTTTCTTCACAAAAAGCCGCCGCCAAAAGACAAAAAGGACGACGCGGACGACGCGCCGCAGGTTGAGGGGATTCCCACGGAGCTTATCATCGCCAAACAGCGGAACGGCCCGGTGGGAATCATAGACGTGGTGATGCAGTCGAAGTACACGCGGTTTGTTCCGCTGGAAAGGGCGCATTGAAAAAAAACGCCGTTGCGTGTATAATTTATGGCGTAGCTGGAGGTATGCATGGCATTCGTGGATAAGTACGATTTTCATCTGTTGAAGAACGAGGCGGAACAGCTTGTGCTGAAGGAACTGGAGCGGCAGCTTGCGGAGGACAGCGACGATTTCTGCCGCTGCAACGAATGCGTCCTTGACATGGCGGCGATGGCGTTTAACGGGGTAAAGCCGATGTACAGGTTTTCCCTTCTTGGCGCGCTGTACGCGGCCCAGGCAATGGGCGACCAGGACTACGCCGATCAGGTGCAGCAGGCGGTTGCGCAGGCCGTTGAAAAAGTAAAGTCCAACCCGGCCCACGACTAGTGGAGGGTTGGCCCGGGTTCCGGGGGGAGGGGTGGCGATGATTAAAACTGTTTTCTGTTTTGCCTACGTGGTTCTTACGATACTGGTTTTGACGCCCGTTGCCGTGCTGGCGGTTTTGCTCGGCTTTTTGGGGCTTCGCAAACCGGTTTCCGTTTTGGTGTACCGCGTCGCCCAGGGCTGGGCGCGGTGCCTGATTTGTCTGATTGGATGCAGAATGACCGTTGTCGGCAGGGAAAACGTTCCCCGCAGGGGCGGCGTCTGTTTCGTGAGCAACCACTCCAGCATCGTTGACATTTTGATGTTGCTGGGATACGCCGGTCGCCCCTTTGGTTTTGTGGCCAAGAAGGAGCTGCTGCGCGTTCCGCTTCTGAACATGTGGATATCGGTGCTGGGCGGTTTGTTCATCGACCGGAAAAACCCCCGCAAGGCGCTTAAAACCATCAACGCCGGAGTGGCCCGGATTAAAAAAGGCGGCGGCATGATTATCTTTCCGGAGGGCAGCCGCTCCAGGGGGAAGGGGCTTTTGCCGTTCCGCCCCGGCGCGTTTAAGCTGGCGGCCCTGTCCGGTTCGGTTATCGTTCCGCTGGCCATTTCCGGAACCTACGACGTTTTCGAAAAAAACTACCGCGCCAATTCCTGTTCCGTGCGAATCGTCTTCTGCGAGCCCGTCGACGTCGCCGCGATTCCCGCCGCCGACCGCAAGATGGTGCTTGCGGACCGCGTTCGCGGGATTATCGAAAAGGCGCTGGACGCGGCCCCCGGGGCTTAATTCCGGGGCGGGCAGGGGTTTTCGTGGACGCGCCCCGGCCGTGTTTCGTGCACGCGGACATTGACGCGTTTTACGCGTCGGTGGAGCAGCTCGATCGGCCGGAGTACCGCGGAAAGCCGGTAATCGTGGGCGGTCTGCCCGGCGATCGCCGCAGCGTGGTTTCCGCGGCTTCCTACGAGGCGCGCCGTTTCGGCGTCCGTTCCGCCATGCCGGTGGCGCAGGCCGTGCGTCTTTGCCCTGACGGAATATTCCTGCGCGGAAACATGAAACGCTACCGCGAAAAGTCGGAGGAAATCATGGCGATATTCGCCGAGTTTTCCCCCGACGTTCGCCAGATTTCCGTCGACGAGGCCTTCATCGATCTTACCGGCACGGAGGGGCTGTTCGGGCCGCCGGAAACCGCGGCGGAAAAAATCAAGGCGCGGGTTTCCGGCGGCGCGGGGCTTACCGTTTCCGTGGGGGTTTCGCCCAACAGGTATCTTGCCAAAATCGCCTCCGGAATGTCGAAACCGGACGGTCTGTTCCTTGTCCCCCCCGGGGGGGAGGAGGGCTTTATGCGGGGGCTTCCGGCAGAAAAAATCTGGGGTGCCGGCGCCGGAACGCGGGAGCTTTTTGCCAAGCACGGCATCAAAACCGGCGACGACATTTTTCGTCTTTCCCTTGGCGTTCTTACGTCGCTTTTCGGCAGGGCCCGCGGGCTGTTCCTGTACCGCGCGGTGCGGGGGGAGGGGGCTGCGTTTGAGGACGAAAGGGAAACCCGCTCCGTCAGCACGGAGCGCACTTTTCCCTTCGACCTTTACGACGACTTCGCCCTGGAAAGCGTTTTGTTCGACCTGTGCGAGTCCCTGATCTGGCGGCTGCTGGAGGGCCGCTGGCGGAGCCGCACCGTTTCGGTAAAAATACGCTACGGCGACTTTTCCACCGAAAGCGCGCGGGAAACCCGCCGGGACTGCGTTGCCACGCTCAACGATTTGTACGACAGGCTTCTGGGCCTGTTTCGCGGAAAATACCGGAAGGGCGCGGGGGTGCGTCTTCTGGGTGCCGGCCTTATGAACCTTGAGAGCGCCGCCGAGGTGCAGGGGGAGCTTTTCGAAAACGGCTCCGAAAAAAACCGGCGGCTGGAAATGGCGATTCTGGACATCAACAAAAAGTTTCCGGACGCGGCGCTGCGCCGGGGGCGTTCCTGGCTTGCCGGGCGGTAGGCGTAAACCGGGTTTCCGGAGCCGCCCCCTAACGTCCGCCGGAAACCGGGCGCACTTCCAGGTCGATCCCCCGGCGGGCCAGTACCCTGCACTGCAAAAAGTCCCCGGGTTTTTCCTCGCCGCCGGTCGCGCCCGTGACCACCGCCGCGCCGTCCACTTCCGGCGCGTGGCAGTAGAGCCGTCCCAGCCACATCTCCCCGTGTTCGGCGCTGTCCGCGTCGGCGGTGAACTTTTCCTCCAGCAGCACGTTGAGCGTCCGGTTCGCGAAACGTTCGACGTTTTTTTCGGTAATCGGAACCTGGGTTTCCTCCACTTTCCATTTTCGCGCCAGGGCGGTTTTTTTGGGAACCCGCCCGGGCATGGCGTAGGCGGCGGTTCCCTCCTCGCGGGAGTACGCGAAACAGCCTAGCCAGTCCGCGCGGAGCTTTTTCTGGAAGTCCAGCAGGGACTCGAAGTCGTCGTCGGTTTCGCCGGGAAAGCCCACCAGAAACGTGGTGCGAATGACGGAGCCGGGGAGCCGCCGCCGAACGGTTTCCGCCAGGTCGAGATACGTTTGGGCGTTCCCCTTCCGGTTCATCGCCGAAAGAACGCCCGGCGATGCGTGCTGAAACGGGAGGTCGAAGTAGGGCAGAAAACGCGGGTCCCTTTCCATCAGGTCCAAAACCGGAAACGGAAAACGATCCGGGTGCATGTACAAAAGCCGCACCCAGAAGTTTCCGGAAAGCCCGGAAACGGCCTCAAGCAGTTCCGGCAGGCCGGAATCGCCGCTGCGGTACGAGCCGATGTCCTGCCCTATGACGCACAGCTCCCTTACGCCCCGCGCCAAAAGCCCCCGGCATTCGTCCAGAATGTCCGGAACCTCGCGGCAGCGCAGGGGCCCGCGAATCAGCGGGATGGCGCAGTAGGAGCAGTTGTTGTCGCAGCCCTCCGCGATTTTGACGTAGGCGGAACCCGGCGGCGACAGAAGCGGGCGCGAACCGGCGGAAAGTTTTGCTCCGGGCCCGCCGCCCGTTCCGGATTCGCCGGCCGGAACGTTCAGGGAGTTTACCGCGTCCGTGATTTTCGAGACGTCGTCGGTGCCGAAAAAGCCGTCCGCCTCCGGCAGCGATTCGGCGAGTTCCTTTGAGTAGCGCTGGGCCAGGCAGCCGGCCAGAAGGATTTTTTTGTCCGGAAAAAGCCGCCGCCATTCCAGAACCGCGTCTATGGACTCGCGCTTGGCGTCCTCCACGAAACCGCAGGAGTTTACTATTACAAGATCCGCGTCCGGCGCGTCGGGCACCGCGACCCAGCCCGCGTCGTTCAGGAGGGCCATCATGTTTTCCGCGTCGACCTGGTTTTTGACGCAGCCGAAAGCGTCCAGAAAGTAGCCGGGAGGCACGAATCCGCCGCCGGTTTAGGTTTCGAGCCGCACGACGGTCAGGTGCAGAACGTTGTCCGCGCCGTGAACCCAGAGTATGTCCGCCACCACCACTTCCCCCGGATTCCCAATCTCGACCGGCACCGTTCTTCCGCCGCCGATTACGTTAAACCTTGCGGCCTGGGCGTTGGAAGTCCAGATGCGCACGCCGTTGTGTACGTGGGAAATAAGCTGTTCGTCCCCGCGCTGGAAAAAACGCTCGTATCTTTCGGCGCGTCCCGGCTGCGCCAGAACCTGCCAGCGGAACATGTTGCCGCCCTGGAACTGGGCCTGTAAGGAAAACGGAAAAGCGTTTGGCGACGAAAACAGAACCGTGGAAAGGGACTGGCCCGTAACGCTGGCGGTGCCGATTGGCACCAGCTCCATTTCCGGAATGGCGGTGCGGGCGGTAATCCACTCGAAACTAAGCCGGACGCCCCAGTTCGGGTCGTAGTCGTCGGCGCGTATGCGAAGATCGATCGTGCCGTCGCCGTCTATGTCGACGTACGCAGGGTTAAGGAAATCGACAAAATGCTCAAACCCGTTCGGGGCCAGGATTCGCGCGCCGCCGCTCACCTCCGTCAGCTCGAACCGGGTTTGCCCCAGGGCCGCCAGGTACTCGATGCCCGGGGAAATCAGAAACGTGTCGCCCCCGACAAAACGCCCCGCAAAGTTTCCGGTTTCGACGTGTTCGGTCGGGTTGCCGACGGGCGGCCTGCCGGTCCGCCCCCCGTTTGGGGAGTCGCCGGTAACAAGCAGATAAACGACCCAGGCCAGGCCGCCGACCAGAAGAACCGCCAGAATCGCGATTGCGATTTTCGGCAGCACGGAAGGCTTCCGCAAAAGCTGCTCCACCGGAATCGGCTGTTCCTGAATCTTTATGGCCCGGTACATCGCCAGAAGCTCGTCCGCGTCCAGGTCCAGGTACGCGCCGTAGTTTCGTATAAAACCGGTAATGTAGGCCTCGCCCGGAAACTTGGAAAAGTTTTCGCTTTCCAGCGCCTCCAGGTACCGGATTGCCAGCTTGGTGTCCAGCCCCGCCTGATCAAAACTTATGCCCTTGCTTTCGCGCGTCGTCCGCAGCTTTTCTCCAAGAGATTCCACCGTTCCCCCCGTGCGTTCCTAGTTCGTGTCCCTGAACATGAAGTTGTGTATCGTGCTGGCGCCGGCGGGCGGAGTGTAAACAAAGCGCATCTCCGGAATGCCCTGGTTGACCCTTATGTTGGTAAAGTCGAACTGAACGTTCACGCCGGCGATTGTCGTGCCCTCTATTCGGCGGATCATGTTGGTGGCCGGATTGACGTTCAGGATAATCTCCCGGAAGCCCTCCGAAACGAGCCTTCTTGTAAGCCGGATTCTCACGACCTGCTCCTGCGAGTTCGCGTCCAGGTTTACCGGATCCGGCCCGGTAACGAAAGTGGGAATGTAGTTGCGCCGCAGAAGGGTAAGCCCCTCCGCGGTGGCCAGGTTTGCCGCGGCGAAGCGGTTCTGATCCACGTTTTGGTTAAGCACAACCCGCAAATCCGGCAGAAACACGGTAAGCGAGTTTCCGGTGAACAGGATAACCTGCGTGGCCGGCTGCGTAAAGTCGATCCGCAGGGAGGAAGGCGCAAGATAGCTGACGGTTCCGTGCATGACCGTGTTTCCGGAGCGTACGGAAATGTGCGCCTCGTAATCCCGGATTGTGCCGTAATGATCCGAAAGCGCCTGCATGAACCTGTCCGCGGTGACGATTTCCTGGGAGTCCGCCGGAAAAACAAACAGAACCGCCAGCCCTAACGCAAAAAACCATGATTTCATTGGCTTCCCCTCTGTAACAATTCACGGATATGGTACCGGAAGTACCCGGGCTTTACAAGCCCCCTCTGGATAAACCGGACGAAACCGGAGCGGTTACGCCCTTGACGCGCTATTGCGGAAAAACCCCGCCGATGCTACCATGTTTTCCGGAGAAACATCATGGGAAACTTGCTGAGCGACATTTTCGACCCGCGTTCCGTAAAGCCGGAACTTCAAAACACGGACAGGGAGGCGGTTTTCGCCGAACTTATCGATGCGATGGCGGCCGTTCGCCCGGAATTCGACCGGGCCGAGATTCTGAAGGCCATGGTTGCGCGGGAAAACAGGATGAGCACCGGAATAGCCCCCGGAATAGCCGTTCCCCACGCGTTCCGCAAGGGAGCCGAAGGCATAGTCGGCGCGATAGGCGTGTCGCGCCCCGGAATAGAGTTTGACGCGCTGGACGGCAAACCGGTCCACGCCGTCTTCATGCTGGTAATAGGCGAAAAGTCGAAAGGCGACCACCTGCGCGCCCTGAACCGCATTTTTACCCTGGCGCACTCCGAGGAGCTGGCCCTGATACGAAACGCGAAAACCCCGGGGGAAATTCTGGGCGTTCTGGAACGGTTCGGCTAGCGCCGCGCGAAGCCCCGGCGTTTCCCTTGCGCCCGCCAAGATTGACTTCCCGTTCAAAACCCCGCTACAATGACTCCGGCCCCCGCCCGGCAGGCGCGGGTATTTTGCGGACAAGGCGGGAAACATGGATAAGGGGTTTGTTGACGTTCTTCGAAAAATCGCGGCGGAGCGGGGCAGGGAAGTCCTGCTGGATTCCGCAAAGTGCAGGGCGTTTCTGGCGGACTATACCGGGACGGACTAC
>Ga0209755_10008020_pt1 | contig 11359 bp, 9 predicted proteins | sample TergutCo191P1_FD_187301 | JGI IMG/M metagenome (GOLD analysis project Ga0209755, IMG submission 187301) | Cornitermes sp. P1 segment gut microbial communities from Petit-Saut dam, French Guiana - Co191P1 (SPAdes) (version 2) | ecosystem: Host-associated > Arthropoda: Insects > Digestive system >...
GTTTTATTGTTGTACGACTGGTAGGCTGTCATATCAAAGAAACCTGTTCCGCTCAAGCCAAAAAGGATAACCTTTTTCTTGCCCGATTTTTTACATTCAAGAGCTTCATCAATTGCCGCTTTGATTGCGTGCGAAGATTCAGGCGCGGGAAGAATTCCCTCGCTCTTCATGAATTTAATCGCCGCGTCAAAAACATCGGTTTGTACAGCGGAACGAGCTTCTAAAAGTCCTTCCTTGTAAAGTTTGGAAAGAGTGGAATTCATTCCATGGTAACGTAAACCGCCTGCGTGGTTCGGCGACGGAATATAGCCGCTGCCAAGAGTCTGCATTCTGATGAGCGGGGTTGTTTTTGCCGTGTCGCCGAAATCGTAGGCATAGCGTCCGCGTGTAAACGAAGGACATGACGCAGGCTCGACTGCGATAAAACGTATTTCATTTCTGCCTTCGATTTTGTCTCCCATAAACGGAGAGATAAGTCCGCCGAGATTTGAGCCGCCGCCCGCGCAGCCAATGATGATATCAGGCGTTATTCCGTATTTATCAAGCGCGATTTGAGTTTCCATTCCGATTATCGACTGGTGAAGCAGAACATGGTTAAGTACGCTGCCTAGCACATAACGGCATTTATCAGTTTTTACCGCTGTTTCAATCGCTTCAGATATCGCGCAGCCAAGAGAGCCGCCTGTGTTTGGGTCACCCTCCAGGATTTTTTTACCAGACTCTGTAGTGTTGGAAGGAGACGGAATCAAATTTGCGCCGTATGCTTCGATTAAGGCTTTGCGGTAAGGTTTCTGTTCCGAGCTGACTTTTACCATATACACGGTGAGTTTTAAATCATAAAAACCGCATGCCATCGCCATCGCGGTTCCCCATTGTCCGGCTCCCGTTTCTGTCGTAAGAGAAGTAAGCCCCTCTTTTTTAGCGTAATAAGCCTGAGGCCCCGCTGAATTTAATTTATGCGAGCCTGAGGTGTTCGTTCCTTCAAACTTGTAATAAATCTCCGCAGGGGTTCCAAGCATTCTCTCAAGATAATACGCTCTTATAAGCGGAGCGGGACGGTACGCCCTGTAAAAATCTTGAATGTCTTCGGGAATCGGAATCATTCTTTCAGTTTCGTTGAGTTCCTGTTCGATTACACCCTTGCAAAACACCGGCGCGAGATCAGCGGCGGTTACCGGCTGTAAAGTACCCGGATGCAGCATTGGATCGGGCTTGTTCTTCATCACTGCCCTCAGGTTGTACCAGTACTTGGGCATCTCGTCTTCGCTTAGGTAAATTCTTGTTGGGATTTTATTAGCCATAGTTCACTCCTTCCCTTATTAAAATTCATCCAGAACTTAATCTATTGTTTTAATGGGCAAATGCAAGACCAGTTTGGGCTGGTAATAAACACTATTTTTAATTCTGCCGGCGATGAGACTCGAACTCATACCCCATTGCTAGGAGGGGATTTTAAGTCCCCAGTGTCTGCCATTCCACCACGCCGGCTAAAGCCTTGTTACCAGGATATTCTACCGTTTTTACCGGACATTGGCAATAAGCTTTATACTATGTTATAGTTTATATATGCCGACAGTAAGTTTATTTTACGGAATAAAAATTACGATGAATTGGGATGACCATAATCCTCCGCATTTTCATGTTGAATATGCGGAACATAATGCGATAGTATTGATACAAGAGTGTATAGTCGGCAGCGGCTTTCTTCCGGGTAAGCAGCTAAAGTTGGTTCTTGCCTGGTGCGAAATACATAAGGACGAATTAATGCAGAATTGGGAATTGTCAAAAGTCGGACAACCTTTAAATGCGATTAACCCATTGGTGTAGTATGAATATTGGAAAGTTAGATAAAAGATATTTTTTTCCTCATGTACTGCAAGTATTGCCCACCGACAATTTTGAGGTATATGCCTACATGAATGACGGTTCTGTAAGACTTTATAATGCAAAACCGCTTTTAAAGAAAAATACCGTATTTGAACCGCTTATGGATATTCAAATATTTAAAAGTAAATTAGCCGTTATCAATGATACGATAGCCTGGGACATGGGCGGGAACCGCGATTCTTTCAAATGTATCGATATTGATCCTTTTGCTGTTTTTGAAAACGAACCTGTTGCCGATCCTCTGAGTGAATTTCATTGAAATATTTTAAATTACATATGAAAGAGATTTTCTCAAGAATAATTGGCTAAAAATATAAAATAGGTAGAATGGTTGTAATGGAGTTATTATGGATGCGAAATATGAAATAGAATTATTAATAAGTTCTTTTGACGAACCATATAAATCTAGTTTTAATACTGGTATTATAACACATATTAACAGAGCAGAAGTTTATTTTGACAAGGCTTTATCTGAGAACGATGAAATGTATTATACTGATGTTATATATAGATGTAACCATGCATATGAAGGAATATTAAAAGAAGCTTATGCTATATTCAAGGGAAAGGATTCCAGTAAGTTAACACCTGACAAAATTGAGAAAGATTTTTTTGCTAGTAAATTAATTAATGATAGATTAAAAAATTTATTTTCTGCATATCGTCATGATTGGAGAAACCCTTCAACACATGAATATAAATTATTTTTTAGTAAAGAAGAAGCATTTGTAGCCATACATAGTGTATATTCATTTGTGTATATACTTTTATCGCAATTATCAGTTTTATGTGCACATAAAAAAGTGAATGATAAAAGTATTAAGAGTATTCAAATAAAAGGATTTAATTATAAAGCGATTATTGATAATATTATTAATTTTTCTAAATATTTAAAGAGTGAAAATATTAAAGCTATTAATGAATTTCATATTGTCGGATATTTATCAGCTTATCTTGAGAAAACATTTCCTAACTTATTAATAAAAAATGAATTTCGTTTTAATGGGTGTATTGCTGATATAGTAATATTTTATAATAATAAGATTGTATGTCTAATAGAAGTAAAAAGAGGTTTTTATAAAAATTATAAAAATGCGTATTTACAGGCACAGAACTATGTAAAATCTTTAAAATCCGATTTTGGAATTGTTTATATATTTTCTGAAGATGAAGATATAGAATATGATGTTATATTAGATGAAATTACAGGAATAACTAGTAAGAAAAATAACGATAAAAATAAAGTTGAAAGTAACATCGCTGTTATATTGCCAAAGAAAAATATAGATAATATTACTAATGGTTTATGAAATTTATACTTAGACATAAGATGTACATTTTGCATTGGAATCAAATATTTAAATACTACTGAAATAATAATTTTTAGTAGATGTATGAAGTTGAGAGAATACAATCTTCTAAACAGCTTACAAGGCTCCGTAACGCTCTCCCGCTTCCAGTTTTTTTCCTCTTAAAAGCGCGAGTTCGCTAACTGTCATTATCCAAAAACCATTCGCTCTTAGACCAGCGATAATATCAGGCAGATCTTTCATCGTGTTGCCTTGGGATGTATTATTGTCATGTAATAAAATAATTGTACCATCCCGCGTGTTCGCGAGAACGCTGTTTTTAATCGCGGGAGAACTGCCGGGCCAGTCGTTATGTACACTTCCGTCAATTAACGCCATGCCAAGTTTTTCGCATACCTGGCTCAGGTTATCTCCATGATTCAGATTCGGCGCGCGGAACAAACGCGGATTATATCCCGTTATTTCTTTAATCGCCAGGTTTGCCGAATTAAGACTCGACGTGATATTTTCTATTGATGATGAGCCAAGACTGCCGTAGCCGTCGGAATGATTGCCAAGTTCATGCCCGGCGTCAAAGATGGCCTTTGCCGCGGCTTTATTGTTTCGAACATTGCCGCCAATAACAAAAAAAGTCGCCTTTACTTTCACGGCTTCAAGTGTTTTAAGCAAGGCCGCGGTTCCTCCGTACGCCGAAGAATCACAGGGGCCATCATCAAAACTTATAGCTATGTATTTAGTTGGTTTTTCCTTGTAGCCGTAATTCTTCCAATTCGCTGTAATATATTCATCTATTTCGGCTTTAGTAGTAAAACCTGGAATTATCACACTTTTATTTTCATTGTTATCGCTGTTATGAGCACATCCTGCCAGTAAAACCGCCATAAAAACCCCTGCCGATATTATAAAAAATTTACACATAGTTTACTCCTTGCGTCAAAGATAAGAAAATTAAGCTGGATCGGCAAGTAGTTTTTTATATCTAAAAATATTCCCGTAATTTATCTTTCCAGTTTCCGCCTTTCTGGATTGTCGCTTTAACGCCCATTTCATCAAGGATTTTTATTCGATCTTCATTTCCGCTGCTTGTTACGGCGATAATGGTCATTAAATGTCCGGAGTATTGAAGCTGCCTGATTAATTCTTCTCCTGTCATGTCAGCAAGTTCCAGTCCTGTGATAACGCATGACACTTTGCGGTTTCCCATTTCATTTAGTACGTCATCTCCCTTCTCGAAACCCATAGAGTCGATGCCAAGTTCATCCAAAAAAACTTTTATAACCTTGCGAAAAAATCCGCTGTTGTCAGCATGGATAACGTACATTATTCCCTCACATTCTTTATATTCAGGTTATTCCAATCAAGCTTTCTTGTCAGGAACATTACAACACCGCAAATCAAGAATGCCGTGATTGAACCAATCAGGAGCGCCCAGTCTTCGGCATTAAGCGTTAAATATAAAATTAAATACAATAATGCCATGACAAGTCCCATGTAAGCGCTTCTTGCCCATGTTTCAAGCAGGGAGCGGGCGTACAAAGACATCATGCAGGTGAGCGCGGTCGCTGCTATAAGGTACGCGATGGAAAAAGAAAGATGTTCAGAGATTGATAATAATAATAAGTAAAAAATAATATTCGCTAAACCCGAAAGTAAATATTGAGCGGGATGTATCGATTTTTTGGAAAATACTTCCAGGAAAAATAAAGTTATAAACGGAATGAATAAAAATAAAATCGCGTACTTTACAGCTCTTGTATTTAACGCGTAATGATCAAGGGGTTTAAATAAATCGACGCCAAAAAGTTCACTCTGAAGATTATGCTTGACGCTTTCTCTTTTTTCTTCTGTTACCCAAAACAGGGGAATAGATCTGCTTAAATAACTTATTTCCCATTCGGCGTCAAATCCGCTGTCGGATAATGTATAAACAATCGGTAATGATCCTCCCTGGAATGACGGAGCGATCCAGTCAGATTTAATATCCGCCTGAGTTGTTTCTCCTATGGGAAGTATCATTATCGATTTCCCGCCCTGTACCGCGATTTGAATATCAAATGAATTATTATCATTTAATTTAAACGGGCTTAAAGCGTTAATTCCGCTGTCACCATTTAATCCCCGCGATTTACTGTAATAATTATAATCAGTTTCATTGGAAAAATTACGATTGCCGGGTTTAAAGAATAATTCGCTTCCATTCCAGTCGGACTTGATAATCCGGCGGATTCCTTTTTGACTTGTCAGACCGACGATGATCTCCGCCTGTTCCGGATAAATTGTCTGGTTTTGTTTTAATTCGCCCGCCGCTCTTTCAAAGGAAAATGATCCTTTAAGTGAAACATCACCGGAAAAAAGCGCTACAGAAAAAATTCCTCTGCGTTTCTTTTCCGCGGAAAAATCAGCGCTGACAGTTACATTCTTGGGAGTAAGCCAGAGTGTTTTGTTATGCAAAATGATTTCAACTTTTTCTCCTTCTTTCTCGGTTCTTGTTCTGATTTCTTCACGCTCAATTATCGGTATACGGATAACAGGACCGTAAATATTAAGCTGGCTTCCCCATGCTTCCATTATGGAATTCTCAGCTTCAACAGCGCGGTGGCTGCGTTCGGTTACAAGAGATTTGATCATGCCAATTGGAATAAGCAGAAGTAAAATTATAATAATAAGCATAATAATTTTAAAACCGCCCGATGATGTAAAGCCTTGCAGCTTTCCCGGTTTTCTCGATTCCGCTGGTAAATGATCCGACATAGCTATTCCCCTTTGCCTTATTCTAACATAGATACGGCAAAATGTCATTAATCTACACCACTAATAGCGTAGTTTCTTTATAAATCAACGCTATATATAGCGTAGCTTGCTTCCAATTATTTTACTATACACGCGAATAGTCCTTTTTGAACGAATTTTAAAAAATTTTTCTTTTTTTTCTTTTTTCGATAAAGCGCCATGCACGCTCGAACCCATATAGGGGTACAAGATTTTTTCTTTATGAAAAAGTCTTGCGCGGCGGCAGTCCGCTGCCGGATCTTACAAAGGAGGATGTGTATGAACAACCTCAATTCAATTTTGATCGAAGGAAATCTGGTGAGAGACCCAATGCTTCGGTCAACACAAAAAGGGACGCAGGTCTGTAATATGACTCTGGCGTCAAATCGCTATTTCAAGCAGGATTCAAGTTCTGGTTACGAAAAGGAGGTGTCTTTTTTTGACGTTGAAACCTGGTCCAAGCTTGCTCAGGCCTGTTATGAGAGGGGGAAAAAGGGCAGAGGGGTGCGCGTTGTCGGGCGGCTTAAGCAAAGCCGATGGAATGACACCGATGGAAAATCACGCTCAAAAATCTCCATCGTCGCGGAGCATGTGGAGTTTCGTCCTGAATTTAAAAAGGACGGAAAGGCGGTATCCTCCTCTGGGGTTCCCTTCGATGATGAGTTTGAGGCGGATGAAAACGACGTTGAAGCAATGGCGATGGCTATGCAGGAGAAGGAGCTTGCCGCTGTTGCGTTCTAGTTCTGGTTTTTGTAAAATCCGTCTTTCCAGTTAAAACGGCTGGATTGAGGCAGGGGTTGGAGATTACCTCCGGCGTTTTCATTAACGGCTCGCATCAGGTCTTTGTAGTTTGATTTTTTCAGTACAGGACCTGATAGGTCGATAATGAAACGCCCAAACCCTGCTTCTTTTAAAAAAGGAATTTTATCGATAATGGAAAAATATTTTTTTGGATATACGCGGCTTCCTTCATTGCCGGCGTCAAGCGTAAAAATCTCATCCGTGTTATCCGCGAACGAGTTAAAACCAAGAATGGGAGTAAGGTCTGCTCTGATATTAAAAAGCGCTGGCCACGCGAAAACTGTTAAAAAAAACTTTTTGCGTAATTTATTTTCGTTTCCAATTGTGCGCTCAAGATTCTGTCTGTTGTTTTCAAGCGGAGAAACAAAGCCTTCAGCGCCGAGAGATGCCGCGAACGAAAGCGACCATGAGTTAAACATATATAGCCATGGCCCCGCTATCAATCTTGCTTTTTCCAGTTCCCTAAACATTGAAAAATGCCCCGGATTATTTAATATATATTGATTATAACCTTTTTCGCTCAATTTCTTAATTTCGTCCGATACCGCTTCATTTTCATAAGCGGCTATATTTTGCGCAGGGAGCTTCGCTGCAGTTTGCGGGAACCAAGGATCTAAACTTAGAATAATCTCTTGCGGTTTAAAAGGCAGAGGTTTTTTTTCCGCTAACAAAAGTCTCGCGTTCTTTCTGGAAAGGGGAAGAATAACCCGCTCTGGTCTTGATGATTGTAAAATATAAAGGTCATCAGGACGAGAAACTGTAACATATAGACCTTCAGGGAAAATATCTTCTTTTTTATGATTGCCAGATGGTTTTTCTTTTTTTACAAGCGTTATCTTGGGAAACGGCGCTTTTTCCCTGCCCGGTCCTTTGCCGCTTGGCGTATGTGTAATTACTGGCGCGTAACGCTTTCTCATTTCCTTAGTTTGTATCAAATAAACATGATCGCCTAACTTTCCTTCGGGAGAAGAAATCCAATAACCCGCGCCGGATTTTTCCGCGAATGTAAGTTTCTGCGAAATCCTTCCAGAATCATCGCTGTGATGTACGCGAACAGAATCACGCGCGGAAAGCTTTATGCCGCGTGGCGGCGTAACAAACACTCGTCTTTCTTCGCCCGTTCCTTTAACTTTTTCAATTGTACCAAGGCTAATCCCTGTGCCGCCATCCTGCTCCGGATTCAGCCAGTTAACAGAATCACGTTCCAGAAATAAATACTCCGTCTTTGGACGCGCGAAATCATTTTTTAAAATTTCCTGTCCCTGTTCAATGCTTCGCTGTATTTCATCTTCGTCGCCGCTTTCTACAGCGTCCGCTGCCAATCTGTACGCGGAAACAACGGCTCCTACGTAAGACGCGCTTTTCATACGTCCTTCAATCTTTAAAGCTTTAATCCCTGCTGAAGCAAGGTCTGGAACGCGTTCCAATAGCTGCAAATCGTTTGGGCTGAAGTAATAACCCTCTCCTTCGCTTCGATCCACTCTATGATACAATCTTCTGCATGCCTGAGTGCACATTCCCCTGTTAGCTGATTTTCCTCCCAGAAAACTGGAAAAAAGACAAAGCCCTGAGACGCTGATACAAAGCGCGCCGTGAACAAAAACTTCGAGCTCAAGATTGGTTTCGCTTTTAATACTTTTTAATTCTTCGAGTGACAGCTCACGCGAAAGCACAACGCGGGAAACGCCATATCGAGAAAGCGCGTTTGCTCCTCTCGCCGACGCTATGTTCATCTGGGTAGAAGCGTGAAGCCTAAGGGACGGAAATTCGGTTCTTGCCATTTCGATAACGCCAAAGTCCTGAACAATCAACGCATCCGGTCCCTGATTGGAAAGATATTTTAAAAATTGGTACATTCTATCGGCTTCACGCTGCTCAAAAACAGTATTAACAGTAACGTAAACTTTTTTTCCCATTTTATGAAGGGAACGTAGTGCTCCTTCAAATTGCGCGTAAGTAAAATTGGTACTTCTTAACCTCGCGTTAAAATCCTTCAGTCCAAGATAGACAGCGTCCGCGCCCTCGCCGATTGCGGCGTCAAGCGCTTCTGGAGAACCGGCAGGAGCTAATAATTCAATACTCATTTATAAAAATATACCATTGTAGACGGTATTGTAAAAGTATGTTATTATATATTTATGTCAGAAAATGAAAAATTAGCAATTATTCGCCACTCAGTAAGCCACATCATGGCGCAAGCCGTGGTAAAACTCTTTCCCGGAACTAAGACCGCTATAGGTCCAGCCATCGAAAACGGTTTTTATTACGATTTCCTTTTTCTAAACCCGATTACTACGGACGATCTTCCCGCAATCGAAGCTGAAATGAAAAAGATTATCGATAGTCGGCAGGATTTTGTTAAAATAACAGCAAAACGACAGGACGCGCTCATGTTATTTGCAATGGAGCCGTTTAAATCTGAACTTATTCATGAATTGCCGGAAGACGCGGAAATCAGCATATACGAAAATCGCGTTGGCAAAGAAGACGCTGAATGGAGCGATCTTTGCAAGGGTCCTCATGTAGCGAACACACGCGAAATTAATTCCGCCGCTTTTAAGCTGCAAAGCATAGCAGGCGCTTATTGGAGAGGCGACGAAAACCGCCAAATGCTTACCCGCATTTACGGAACCGCCTGGGCGAACCCCAAGGATTTAAAAGCTCACCTTGCCTTCTTAGAAGAAATTGAAAAAAGAGATCACCGCCGCGTTGGCAAGGAAATGGATTTATTTTCAACTCACGAGGAAGCAGGCGCGGGTCTTATTTACTGGCACCCAAACGGCGGCAGGATGAGGGTTGCCCTTGAGGACTTCTGGCGAAAAGAACATTACCGTAATGGTTACGAGATACTTTATACACCTCACATCGGAAAAAGCTGGCTTTGGGAAACCTCAGGCCATCTTGGTTTTTACAAAGAAAACATGTACAGCCCGATGGAAATTGATAAATCGAATTATTACATCAAGCCGATGAATTGCCCCTTCCATTTGTTAATTTACAATAACAAGGGACATTCATACCGCGACCTGCCTCTGCGCTGGGCGGAGCTGGGAACTGTTTATCGTTACGAGCGCTCAGGCGTTTTACACGGGCTATTGCGCGTTCGCGGCTTTACTCAGGATGACGCTCACATTATTTGCACGCCTGAGCAGATGGAAAGTGAAATTCGCGAAGTGCTTCGCTTTAGTTTAAGCATATGGAAAGTATTTGGTTTTAAAGATATAAAAGCCTACCTTGCCACAAAACCGGAAGGCAGCGTCGGCGAGCAAAAAAAATGGGATGACGCTTTAGAAAGTTTACGCAGGGCGATTGACGCCGAGGGTTTGTCTTACGAAATGGACGAAGGCGGCGGAGCTTTTTATGGTCCCAAGATCGACATTAAAATTAAAGACGCTCTCGGGCGCGAATGGCAAATGTCTACCATTCAGTTCGACTTTAACGAACCTGAACTTTTCAATTTAACCTTTGTTGATTCCGACGGGCAGCACAAACGCCCTTACATGATACATCGCGCTCTTTTCGGCAGCCTTGAAAGATTTTTCGGAGTACTTATTGAGCACTTTGGCGGAGCCTTCCCTGTCTGGATCGCGCCTGAACAGGCGGCTGTTATTCCCGTTTCTGAAGTATTTAACGATTACGCCAAGAAAGTTGCCGCGGAACTTAAAGCGAAAACAAGCGGAGATTTTAATTTACGCGTAACTGCCGAATTAAGTGACGATCGCTTAAACGCTAAAATACGCGATTGCCAGACGCGCAAAATTCCTTACATGCTTGTTGTTGGTCAAAAAGAAGCGGATGAAGGCACTGTGTCAATACGTCTTCGTGACGGGAAACAACTCCCTGCGATGAAGATCGAAGAATTTGCAGCTTACGCTCTTGGAAAGATAGAAAGCAGGTCTTTAGATCTTTAAATCTTTGGAATTGTAGTGTTATACGATTTTTCTTGACTATATTCAGATAACATCTATCTTATAAAGATAGTATGTTGAATTTATTACATAGAACAATTGTAATTCTTGATTTATTGGCTGTGCGTAAAACAGTAAAAGCGGCTGAACTTATGGAAGCGCTTAATGTTTCGCATGTGACCTTACGCAAAGATTTGGATAAACTCGAAAATCGCGGCATAATAAAATGCACACATGGATGTGTTAGTTTAAACAACGCTAATAATATCGGCAAACGAATAGCGTTTAATTATTCATTAAAAAGGAAGATCGCGAACGCCGCGGCTCAAATTATAGAAGATGATGAAACAGTGATGATTGGCTCCGGTTCCTGCTGCGCTTTATTTGCCGAAGAACTTGCTTTTACAGGAAAAAATATCACTGTAATTACAAATTCAATTTTTATCGCTAATTATATAAATGAATACAGCAATATAAAAATAATTCTTTTAGGCGGATATTTTCAACCAGCTTCGCAGGTAACAATAGGACCTGCGGCGATAAGCTGCGTGCAGCATTTTCATTCAAGCAAGTATTTTTTAGGTACTAATGGTTTTATTAAAGGCGAAGGATTTACAGGCAGGGATCATCTTAGAGTTGAAACAGCCATAGGTCTTGCAAAAAACGCGGAAAATGTCTTCATTT
>Ga0209755_10008021_pt1 | contig 11359 bp, 21 predicted proteins | sample TergutCo191P1_FD_187301 | JGI IMG/M metagenome (GOLD analysis project Ga0209755, IMG submission 187301) | Cornitermes sp. P1 segment gut microbial communities from Petit-Saut dam, French Guiana - Co191P1 (SPAdes) (version 2) | ecosystem: Host-associated > Arthropoda: Insects > Digestive system...
AAATCAGCAGTAGCCTCGGGATTTGTTTTTCCGTATCGCGCCGTTATAATTTTCTCGCATCGCACCACCAGGAGCTTCAGGTTTTTCATTTCCCGCGCCGTTGTTTCACCGTCCTGGTATATTAGCGCCCTTGCCTTTTCGCTTGCTTCAAAGCAAGCCTTGGCCGCATGAAAAAACGGTTTCTGATCCTCGGTTAATTCCAGCTTGCTTGTTTTTTTTGGCTTAGCCGGGGAACGGGATGGAATTACGGCTTTTTTGTCAACGGCGCTAGCCGTTGGAAAAGATGGCGTATCAGCAGGGGCGGTTTCGAAATCGCTAAATTCATTATCATTTACATTGTCATTTACATTGTCATTTACATTATCATTAAGCAAATCGGTAGAGTTGTTTTCGTAATTGTTTTTGGAAATCAATTCATCTGAATTGTTTTGATTGTTTTCGTAATTGTTTTTAGTTGTTTTTTTCGCGTTTGCATTGCCGAAAGGCGCTCCGATTTTGCTTAGCGGGGAAGCGTTATTCCTTTTGGGCATAGTAATGTTGATCATCGCCTTCATTTGCACCCATGTCGCCAGTTCAAAACCTGTTAACTCTGGTTCAATTCCGTGAAGCCCATAATTTTTAATAATGCGGTAAAACTTTAATTGGCAGTCTTCCGGGATAGCATCTATCGCCTGTTCAAGCGTCTCACCAAAAATGAACTTTTTGATTTCCATTATTATTCCCTCCCGCTATTCCCGTTAAAATTCACCATAGGCTTTCTGTACAAGGTAAAACGCCGTAACGTTTATAATCGCCTGCCTTTGTTTTGGCGTGGGCTTCCAGTTGTTATTTTTCAGCTTTAACGCCACGTCATAAGCAGGGAAATGCTCGGTCACTTCGTTAAGTTTCTTGCCACAGTGGATAGCCGTATTAAGAACTTTGTTGTCAGGCTTTTTTGACAGTTCCTCTTTCTTTTGTTCGAGGTCTTCATTGAATTCTTCTTCTGCATAGTATTCATAGGCGTGTTCGTTAAAATAGTCTGCTCCCATTCCCATAACCTACATGGCCTCCATATCAAACAAAGTCGGGGCCGCAATCTCAGATTCAATATCTCGAAGGTACCGGCATCCGTCTTTCCACGATTCACGGTTAAGCTCTATGCCGTATCCGCGCCTGCCCATTTTCACGGCCATGTAAGGTACGGTCATAAGCCCCCCAAAGGGGTCAAGCACCAGCTCGCCGGGGTTCGAATACCGCCGGATAATCCGCTCGACAATATCGAATTGTAGTGGGCAGATATGCATGGTTAATTCTTTCCGGGCCTGTTCGCTGTTTAACGTCCGCATACGGTTTACGTCGTCCCATACCCACTCAGAATGGGAACCAGGAGAAATAACCATAAAAGAACTTGGCAGCTTGTTTTCTTCCTCAAGGTAATCAGCAAGGGCGATATGCTCGGAGTAGTCATAGACATTGTTCCGGGAGTATTCCCGATACCGGGCCTGTAAATCGCTTACCGGCGTTTCCCGTAATTCTTCCAGCATGGCTAGCCTATCCCCGCTGGAACGCCAGATTGCATGGGCGTCTATCTGCCAGCGGGCACGGGTATAATCGCCTTTGCTTTTTGCGACAGGGTTATCCGCATAGGCTTTTGTGGTGTCACTGGGGAGCCTTCTGAATAACAGAATATATTCCGGGCAGCCGACGCCCATCTTTGTGCCGTCCTTGCATTGTTCAGTCCAGCCAAGCCGGTAGGTTTGGTTGTTTTCCCGCACCACGTCGGTTAATACCACAATCCGCCCCATAAACTGAAACCCGTGCTTCATAAAATGCGCGGTTGTCATGTCGCTGAATGGGTCAACCGTAGGCATCCCTGTCCCGGTCGCGTTTCCGAAAAGGATGCGGTCTTTCACATGAATGGCGGCGATGCGGCCCGGTTTCAGTATCCTCAGCAGTTCAGGTGTTAAATAGTCCATCTGCTCAAAGAAGCGTATGTTATCCTCATTGTGCCCAAAATCGTTATAAGACGGCGTGTATTCGTAATGGTTGGAGAAAGGGATAGACGTATGAATAAGGTCAACCGAATTGTCCGCGAAATGCGGCATTTCCATAACGTTGTCGTTGTAGACAGCTTTGTAATTTACGCCGGAAATTTCTTCCCTGGGTACGCCTATTGAGCGCATAAGTTTTTCATGCGCGTTTATTGACGAAAGCCCGTTGGCACGGATTATCCCGGCCATTTTTGCAACCAGCGTATTGTGCTGCTCCCACTTCTGTTTTAGGGTTTGCAAGATCGCTTGTTCTGATTCCGCATAGATGATGTGTATATATACCGGCTTATCCTGCATAAAACGGTATATCCGGTGAATGGCCTGTATGAAATCATTAAACTTGTAGCCGATGCCCAAAAATATTGCCATGTTGCAGTAGTGCTGGAAATTGCAGCCCTGGCCGGAAATATCCGGTTTGGTTGCAAGGTACTTAATTTTCCCCTGTTCAAAGGCTATCGCTATGTCGGCTTTTACCTCCGGGTCTTGCGAACCCGTTATATACTCAAAACTTTCATCGACAATGGCTTTGTTTATCGCATCCCGCTCGCGGTCAAGGTCGTGCCAGATTACAAAATGCTCGTCCGGGTTGTTGGTTAATATTTCCATCATTTTTTCAATTCTGGCTGGAAGCGAGTCTCTTTTTTCTTTTGAGGCTTCCTGTAAACCAAGGGCGGCATCCCGAAATAATTTACCCTGGCCGTCATCTTCCTTCCCTGCGGAGGAGTGGTCTACCTTCACTTCGTGGTAAATTATGTTCATGGGTGGGAGAATATAGCCTTCATCGGAATAACCGAGGTCGGAAGGCTTGGTGATAAACAGCGCCCAAGTCGAAACCCAAAACCAGAATTCTTTTTCTTTGTGCGGGTACAGGGTGAGGTTATTTGCTTTTGTGCTATCCCGGTGGAAAAACCTTGTAAGGGCCTGGCCCGTATCCATTATCCCCAAAAACCCGGCGTAATGAATAAGCTCCTTATGCCGGTTCGGGGAAGGCGTTGCCGTGGCGACAAAACGGTATTTGACAGGCTGGAACTTAATTAAAAATTCTTGGTAGGTTTTGCTGCCGTAAGAGCGCAGTACCGACGCTTCGTCAAGGAAAACTGCGATAAAGTACGCCGGGTCAATATCGCCGTCCCTTACCCGCTCATAATTGGTTACCACGATAGGCGTAGCGGATTGCTTCACCTCCGCCATATTCCTCACGTAAGGCGGCGGCTCCATGCCTAAAAGCCTTTGGGCGTCATCCTGAAAAACATGAACCACTGCCAACGGCGCGACAATCAACGCTTTTTTGAAGCTGACCTTGTTGTAAAAAGTAGAACCCTTGAACGGCCCGCCAAGCTCGTGCTCCATAATGATCCTGGCGGCTTCGAGCTGTGTAACGGTTTTTCCAAGCCCAAAATTTGAAAACAGCGCCCGCCGTCCGCCCTTTACCATCCACATTACGGAATCACGCTCATGGGGTTTCAGTACCGGGTGGGTTTGATCCGCAGTAACTTCAAAGCCCGAATCTGGCGCAACCTTGATTTTTCCTGCTAAAAATTCTTGGTAGTTCATGCTGACCTCGCAAATTGGTTGTTTTCCATTTCCTCTAAAATGCTGTCAAATTCACGTGAATTAATGCCCACGGTAATCATCTCCTGTACCAGGTTATGGATAGTTTCCCGCCTCTGCTTTTTTGAGTAATCGGCCCAGGATAGTAATTTCTGCCAGATGTACCGCTCGCCGTTATGCTCCATGACGTTATCGGGAAGCTCTTTGCTTCGTTGCTTTTTGCCGTTGGTGTCGATGTAAATATAGATTTCGGCACCGGCCCCTAACCTCGCCTTGACGTGGTTTTTTAGCTCCTCTACTGTTTTTGCAGGGTACGAATACGCGCCGCTGTTGAAATAAAGCATGAGGAGCTTATGAAAGTACTTATTTTGCTGGCCCGTGCCCTCTGAGGCGGGTTCAACGTTGTAGTGTTCGCCGACCTGCAATTCACCGCCGATAAATTCGCCGGGCGCGGTTACAAGGATGGTCATTGCCGGTTCCTGCTATTGATTTGATTTATGGCTGTCGCCAAGAAGCTGGATATTATTGGCGACAATTTCTATTTTGGAGCGGTGCTGCCCCTGGTCTGTCCAGCGCTCTTGGCGAAGTTCGCCCTCGATGCCAACGGCTTTGCCTTTAACCAAGTACTGGCTCAGGGCTTCGCCTTGCTTGCCCCATGAAGCCACGTCAAAAAAGCTGGCCTCATTTTCCCACCTGTCGCCGTTCTTGCGGTTTCGGTTTACGGCAATGGAAAACTTGCACACTGCCTGTCCGCTGGTGGTATATTTAAGCTCAGCGTCCCGGGTAAGCCTTCCGAATAAAATTACTTTGTTTATGTCTGCCATCTTTCGCTCCTTAAAAAATATCCGACTGCTCACCCGGAATATCGTCTTCAAATTTTCTTTCCTGATCGCCAAAAGCCGCCGCCCTTTTTTCGAGTTCTTTTTTAAGGCGCTCATTCTGCTTTCTAAGCCCTTCGGTGTTTTCCGCGCCCTTGGTAACCGCGCCTTCCATGTCGATTTCAGCCTGCGTGAAGAAAGGCAAATTGTCAGGGTTAAGAGCGCAAAGAATATCAACCGTTGATTTTATGAGTTCATCGTTGTTCTTTGGAGGATTGCCCTTACCATTTTTTTTCAGGTCGGAGTTATGGCTTTTTAGAATTCCACGGATATTATTCATATCTCCGTTTTTCAGGGCAGTTTCAGCGGTCTTAACAAGTCCGTTTTTTATCTTTCCTTCCTTAAGCAGCTTTTCAAGCTCAATGGTTTCATCGTTTTGTGGTGGCGCAGTTTCTTCCTGGCCTTCCGTAACGTTTCGTGGTTCTTCATGTGCTTCACGGGCTAAATCTGCCCCGGTTTTTTTAGGGGAATCGTTTTCCGGTTCAAGGTCTTCGGCATCTTGAGAAAAAATATCCGAAGCGCTGCATGCGGAAATCGTTGCATCAACGTAGGCGCGTTTTTTGCTAATCTTCAAGATAGTGTTGTAGCAATCCGCAATATCGGGATTTTCTACTTTGCCAAGCACTTGCCCGGTTATAGCCCTGTCATTTTCGGAGAACTTAGCTCCGCACCCTCCCAGTTTTGCCCAACAGTAAAACCCGCCATCATTTTTGCTTTCTCTAATGGTTTCCTTTTTGCAGTGAGGGCACTTTCTGGCCGCATTGCGCCAACGGTATTTTGATTCCTTTGTGATAGCAGACCCGACGCCTTCGGATATTTTTTGACCGCTTTCGATGTGGAATATTTGACACTTGGTCATAACTTCCCTGTGATCGTTCGGCAATTCTTTAATCTCCTGACTAAAATCAGCTCGCAGCCGAAACATGAAGCAAAGTTTGTCGGCTCCAGGTTTAAGAAGGTTTTTCTTCGTATCGCCAGGGAAGCTTTTTCCATAGTGAACTCCTTCTTGCATCAGGTCACACATAAGATTTTGCACCTTAGCTACCTGGACCTTAACTTCGGAAACAGTTAGTTCATGAGCCTTATTAATGACAGCTACTGCGTTTTCACTCATCTTTTACTCCTTTGTAAAATTTTCCATTCTATTAAAAACCTGCGGTACTTAATCTTTCCGTTTTTTAGCCTGCAAAACAGGTTTCTAAAAGGCGTAAACCAGTCATTTGTCGGTATGTAAAAATCGCTCATGCCATCCTCCTTTGTTCAATACTTGCGCTGTATTTGCTTATCAGCCTCTGGGTGTTTTCTATCCAGGCCATGTCAGATTCCGACAGGTCGCCGTGGCACTCGCTTTCAAGTGAGGCTACTTCCTTTTCAAAACAATCCGGGCACTCAAAGTAAAGGCAGGCTTCGGTGTACAGGACGCCCTTTACCGTTGTATGGATTTCAGGGCTTTCAATCTTGCCGCTCAAAAAGTCCTGCACGGCGGCGAATTCCTTGCCGAACCGCTCCTTGATGACGGAAAGCGCCGAGACTTTCGATTGCGACTGGCAGGCGGCGGATCTCCATGTGCCGTTTGCCCTCTGCCTTGCCTCTTTCTCTGCGTAGCGGATGGCTTCGTTGTAGGCTTCAAGTTTTTCCGTAAAACTCATGCCACCACCCTTTCCTGTTCCTTTTTGAAGGAGTAAATTTCCAAAACATCGTCAAGGTCAAATTCGCCATTTAACACCGAAGCCAGAAAAGACATCGCGTCTTTCTCAAACACAAAACAGAGCCTGAAAGCGTATTGTCCTGGTGTTTGCCGGTATAAAGATTTCTGCGGCTTCTTTGAAACGCCGTCTAACCGCGCAATGGTTTTGCCGTGATCGTAGAACTCTACGTGGACTGAATAAAAACCCATCTCATACCTCCAAAGAAAAAGCAGATTCAAGTTTCCCGCCTCCTATGCAATAACCGGGATGTGGCTAACAAGGCTGTTGTTTATATTTCAAAAGTATCCCCTGATACCTTTCGACCATTAGGTGCAAATCAAAAACAGTGTACCCAGGCGAATCACGATAGAACATTTCTATTCGTGAAACTTCTTCCTCTCCGTGCATGGCAACCAGCGATTTGCGGTACTCAATAAGATTTCCCGATTGCCACTTATTGCAAGACGGGCATTGTAAATTTATGTTATGTAAATCCCATCGAACCGCTTCATGGCGGCGGCTTATATAATGCCCCACCTGGGCAGTATCAAGCGGCAATAGCCTCTGACAAGAAATGCAACAAAACAAATCTCCATTCCGGGAATCACGGTATAAGAGTATCTGTCTGCATAGCGCATCCATTTTCTTGACCAGCTTTTTCCGCTCGCTTACCATCTTCATAATGCTCCTATTTCCTGCATTTTTATCTCCATATCTCCGACAGTCCCCGGTCAAGCGGTCGCTCCCCAAGCGGATAGCGCAAAAGTGGTATTCCTGTTTTCCTCCGCGCAGGATGATCGGTGAACACCCGTGCCGGCGGCGTGTCGGAAACTCTTGTGCCGTTAATTTCACATTCTCCGCCGAATCTCAAGTGCTTGTGCAACGACGATTTGGGAACACCCAGTACGACCGCTGCGTCGGTCAGTGAAGCGCACACTTTTTCGCCGATGTAAATCGCCCGGCGTTTTTGACGCATAGAACCCAATTTCCCCTCCATCAAAACGCTCTTTAAAAATCCATGCCGAGCTCCGCCACTGACTAGCCGCCCCCTGTTGCCCGTCGGCTCTGCTCGCCCGGCGTATCGTGCTCGTTAACAAGTGACTTTTCAATGAAGTCAGTAATATCTTTCTCCAAAAATCTGACCTGGACACCGATCTGTCTGTATTTAAGCTTGCCGCTCTTTCTTAGGCGGTCAATCGTAACGGGCTTTATCCCCAATATCTCCGCAGCCTGCTGTTTGTTAAGTAGCATTTCTTTACCCCCTTGATCCTGACGTGGGCTTTTCGGGAACAAAAGAAATTTCTTTGATTACGCGAAACTTTGAGTGTCCGTCATGCCGGGTAATTTCCAGGCAGAGTTTCCCAAAGTTAAGCCCCGAAAGCTCGCTCTCGAGGGCTTTTAGTATTTCATCAGGAATCATGGTTTACCGCCTTTTTTCTTCCACGCCGGGGTTATCCCCTGTTCCCGCTGGTGTTTTCTTTCCATGTATTCAAGTTCGTCTCTAAGCCCGTAAACGAGCCCGGCAAGATCGTTAACGACAGAGAGCGCTTCCCTGTACTCCTGATTCGCAGCCGCAGCCGCTTTCCTGGCTTGCACCATGCGCCGCTCGGCTTCGTCTTTGCGTTTTGTCAAGGTTTCGATTTGCTCCTGTAGCCAGTCAATTGTGATCATTGTTTCTCGCACCTCCATCCTTGTCTTTTGGGCGTAGCTCGCCCGCTCCGCATAAAGCGGCTTTTTTTCTGAGACAGATACACTTACACTTATGCTCGCAGGCTTCCGCTTTCTGAGGCGCTCTGCCCTGTTTATGACCTCCGCTTGCTGAGGCTTACGGTCAAGTGTGCGGACTCCGCTTACTGAGGCTTGCGTCCGGCTTTTGGGTCTTATTCGGAAGGCCCTACCTACCAATGGCTACTCGCCTACGCCTTGCGGCGTTTCGGCCCGGTGCCGCCGGGCCTCATCAGGGCTACGCTAATAAAAAGCCCCTCCCGTGGTACAATGGAAATACCAACAAACCAAATTCCCACAGGAGGGGCTTATGAACCAGGAACAGGAAATCAGAGCAAGAGCATTGGAGATCGCCGTCAAAATATACGGGGTCACCGAAATAGGTCTGGAAGCGGAAAAGGCACCAGAGGCGCTCATGGAGTATCTCCCTCTTGCTTCTCTGATTGAGCGATATATTCAGAAAGGCCAGAAATCTTAAGGCGTACCGTTGTGGTAATGTAAACCGCGTTGTCATAGGTTCTTATCGTGTTATCCGGCAACGGGCTATTAACCAGCGTTCTGCGATGCAAGGTGCCACCCATGCGGGCGTAGCAGCTGACTATTTCCTCAAGCGCCCTTCCCGCCAGCACTATATTATTGGCTTCCGGTGTTTCCGTTTCCACGATTATTTTCATGTCCGCGCCTGTTTTCATACCGGTTCCTCCATATATTTTGTTGCCCGGATTATATGAAGCATGTATTCTCTCTTCTTAGATGAGCGGCCTTGCTCAAAGTGTATTAAACGCCACCCATTGCTATCCGCATCGCGAACAAGGACATTAAGTCTGGCATGCTCGTCTTGCTTGCAACAAATAATCATCCGATACACATTCACTTCGCCATCAAATTTCTCAAAAGAAACTACATAAAAGCCTGACGCATCAAAGGCGGCTGTCAGGGCTTCCAGTTCTTTATTACTCATCCACACGTCACTGGTGACGGGACGAATGGTTGCGACAACCATATCCTTACCCTTGCGCCAACGCCGAACTGAAAATGCAACGGCCCCCAGGATCATAACGATAGCGACAATCAAAGCGATTAGATCTACTTCGCTCATGCCGGTTCCTCCGTGGTGGTCTGGTGGGGCTGGTTGCGGTTCAGGGCGTTTTCGAGAACCCTGATAACCTCGCTTTCCGGGTTAAACCCTGATTTTATCAGGCGCTCAATCGCATCTCGAAGCGCCGCCGCTTGCGTTCCCTGCGCGAGTTCGTTGAACTGCCGGGAGGCTTCGTTGGTATTTACCTTGTTGCTCATGCCGGTTTCCGCCTTTTCGCCCTTTGGTTTTCCTCGTAAATTGTCAAACCCATAACAATAAGCTCTCTGGCCATATCCGCCATGCAGGTGTCCTTTTCAGCAGCCAGAAGCCGTACTCGCTTCTTCACATCCGGCGGCATCCTGACGGGTGCCATTTGGTAGTCTTTTTTCGGTCTTTGTTTCATGTAATGAATAATATTACAAGTGTAATGTTATGTCAAGTAAAAAAATTACTTTTTTTCACTTTTTTTCCGAAAATTAAAACAGGGGGAAAAATGCCAAAAAAGAAAGATGAGATAAATAAATCAGAGGTTATTCAGCTCAGGTTGACCGCTGATACAAGAGAACGGTGCAAAAAGGCACGGTTATCAGGAGCGCATAAATTGGAGGCGGAAGCTTCGTTTTTCGGCTTTTTGATTGAGCTTGGGCTTGCAAAATATGAAAAAGCCCTTCTGCCGCTTGAAATGGGCAAAGACGAAAGCCCTGATGTCCCCACTGTTGCAAAAAAGAGGGACGCATCCTGATGTTTAACCAGACTGGAAAAGTCATATACGAGAATCGCTACCCATACCTAACATAAATCCTCTTGTTTTTTCTTTAGATTTTTATTGCGCTTTTGCTCTTTAGCGTGTATGATGTCGCTAGGAGATAATCATACTTTCAAACGGGGGTAATATGTCAGACGAAACCAGAGAAGGAACTGTTATCAAATACAAATCGACAACCTCTGAAACCACTGAGAGGCAAATATCCAAGGTATCACCTACTGTCGCAAAAAATGGAAGCTTGAATATTTCTGCATTTTGTCATCTGCGAAACGAAGTAAGGAGCTTTGCGTTGGAGAATATACTGGAAGTGTGCATTGATGGTAAAGCTGTTGATAAGTATTTATTTTATTACGATTACACACCAGATATAGACAGATTCAAAGACACATGTGAGAAAGTGTTAAAGCAAAAGGAAATAGAGTATCATAGATTTATCGAAAACTTTGAAAAGTCGATACAAAAAATTTTGTCGCATTGCAATAAAGAATAACAAGGCGAGTTTTACCGGAATTTGGTAATGTGTTTCAACCAGAAACACCGGTAAAAACGAGGTGGTGGAGTGAAACTAAACGAATTTCAGCTAGCCGCTTTACGCTCCGGCGTTTACAAAAACGTGATTCCAAAAATATGCGAAAAATACGGCATAGAACCAAATGATTATGAAGAAATATATCGACTCCTGAGAGACACGAATGACGGAATTGAAGATGACGATGAAAAATTAGACATCATCCGTGGAACAACCGTCAAAAAAAGCGACTCCCTGATCATCACCTATGTTGACTCGAAGGGCAAAGCAACAGAGCGGCGCATACACCCGGAAGGTATCAGGCACAAACACAAAGACGTTGAAATACGCGCATATTGCCATGAGCGAAAAGCGGGCAGGTCATTCCTCCTTTCACGAATGGAAAAAATATCATTTAACGGCGAAGAGATAGATCAAAAAGCGCTATTGCAATTTTTCCCGTATTACCGCGTTTCAGACTTGGCAAGCGAAGCTCTTGAAGGGAGGGTAGTATGAAAACCAAGCCAAAAAAATATAAAGTCCAATTTTACAGAAAACCGGAAGAATCGGGATGGGAAGGATCGTGGAAATTCGAAGCGGTTAGTGATTCCAGGGCGTGGGAGATAGCGCAGAAATTTATCAACGACCACACAAACAACCAGCAACTTGGCATTATCAGGATAGAATGCATTTGCGAGATTGACGGTTCCGGCACCACTGTCCGAAAAATTCCCGCGAGTGAAAACTGCGTAAAACACCGTCTTGAAAAGGAAAAAACACCATGAAAACTATCGCTGCCGCCTTGTTATTATTCGCCCTGACCCTGCCCGCCGCCGTGGCGAGTGACGCGAACATATCCTTTGACAACGTGGCAGCGGCGTTTCGTGCGGCAGGGTATATGGTTATAGGGCCAATGGTGCTAACAATGCCGTCAGGGCAGGTCTCGATGATTTCGGCTGGGGGATCGGGGGATAACGGTGCGGAAGAATTTTTATTGCAGCTATTTGACAGCGAAGCGGCGGCAATCGAAGGATGGTACGCCGTGGGAAACCTCATTGAGATACGCCGGGCTTCCGGCGAGGCAATGGCGCACCAGTTTTCCGGCACCATGATGGAAGACTGGTTTTCCCGCCCC
>Ga0209755_10008022_pt1 | contig 11359 bp, 10 predicted proteins | sample TergutCo191P1_FD_187301 | JGI IMG/M metagenome (GOLD analysis project Ga0209755, IMG submission 187301) | Cornitermes sp. P1 segment gut microbial communities from Petit-Saut dam, French Guiana - Co191P1 (SPAdes) (version 2) | ecosystem: Host-associated > Arthropoda: Insects > Digestive system...
CTGTAGTTTTGTATGTCCTTTTTATATCCTTTTTTATGTACTGGTACTACTTTTGCTATTTTTAGTTGGTCTGGAAAGATCCCTGATTCTAGGGATGCGTTATAAATGTTGGTTAAAGGTTTCTTTAGTTGTATTATGCATTGTTTTACCATGCAGTCAGGTATTTAATCAATTCCAGCTGATGATTTATTCTTAAGACCCTTTGCCACTTTTTCCACTTCATTTTCCATTACTGGAATTAAGAACATAGTTTTAGTACTTTCCTTTATTTTTAAATAATGTTTCTTAAAATTTGGCATATCCTTCCTATTTTTCTTTAGTAGTTCCTCTGAAATTTTACAGAAGTAGGAATTAAATAGTTCAGCCACAGTTTCTGGGTTTGTAATTTCCTGTCTATTCTAATATCACATTTTGTCTGATTGTGTTTTATTCATTTGACCATTTACATCACATATTCTACAGTCTACCACCTCATCTGAAGTTAATATAAACTGTGGTGAGCTCACATCATTTTCACCTCCATGAAACCATTTCTTATCTGACTGGCAGGATTTAAACAACATTTTTTCCTTAATGCACCAATTTTGCAGACATACCATGCATTCTTTGTGCCCTGCAGTGAAGCCTGTATTATGACCTCAGGCTGCCCTGGCAGTGGTGGAGTGCACATCCAAGATGGAGGCACTGTTAATATGTGCATCTAATTCATAACTGTTTATGGGAAAATACTTGTAATCTGAATTGCATGCTTCCTGAGTAATATCAGCTGGTCAAGATTCCACTCTACATAAATGGAACTAGAGTTATGAGTACCTCTGATTCTGTTCATAATTCATTAGTACATATTTGTTTGTTTCTTGATAGAGGTTGCATTTGGGGCAGTTATAACACTCAAGAACCACCGGACTGGTGGAGGCTATTTACACTCGCATTGGCATCTTTATCCCGAGGGGACAGGTGCAAGACAACAGCAGGTGAGTGTTGTTAGAGTACATTACCTGACCCATGTCTTGTTCATGGCAACCCATTTTTTACTACTACATTAAATTTTTCTTATTTTATAAACATCTCATAAAATAATTTAATTTAGCCATAGCTGATTGGGGGTTTAATTACAGTGACACTTGGTGGGGTTCACTGGTGGATTTTTATTTGAGCACTGTAGAATGTTCAAGTTCTAACAGCAGAGTAAGTGGGGAACTAGATAAGAATTGAGAGGGCATTTTCAATTAATGACTGGTAGATTCAAAATTGGCAGTTGAACAGTAATCATATCTCCATGTAAAGAAGTTACTTTGTATGCCAATGAAACAGGTTTGGGGATTAATCTTGTTTTGAATACTGTACAATGTAATTTTAATAATGTTTCTCTGGAGACATTTTGTCCTTTTTGATGAATGTTTGTGTCTGTGTGATACAAAATTTTTACTTAGGTGACAACATACACACACAAGGATGATAATAATCTGTTCCTAGTCAAGAAGTATGACAGTGAACTGGATAATGATGAAGATGTGGAGCTTGTGAGAAATGGAAACCTTATCAGACTAGAGCACATAACTACTCGACGAAACATTCATTCCCACAAAGAGATGGCACCTATCTCCAAGAAGCATTATCAGGTCACTGGATATGGAGAGGTTGGTAAAATGGCATTAATGTAATGTATACTGTGTGAGTGTGTGTGTTCCATCTTAAAATCGTATTGTTCCATATATGTAATGGTTTTACATGATCACTGTGATGAATGCAGTGGAGAATCTGAATATGTTGGCAAAGCTGCCTGTGCATTATGTATACAGCATTCATACTGGTGGACATTTCTTTGTAGTAAAGTGTCAGTCATAATATGTTCAAACTGTGTGTCTGCTGAATTAGTCTGAAGAGAATGCTGTGCACTGGGCATTGTTTCTCACATTCCAGAATGGTACTGGAGATGCAAATGATGTATGGAAGGTTGTGATTGTGGGTGGTAAAGAAGATGACCCTGTGACTACAGTTTCTAGCAAGTTAAAATTTATACATTATCTCCAGCACTGTGTTCTAACTTCCAGTGGAAAACAGCTTCCGAAATGGTGAGTGTGGTGCATTGCACGATTTGTCAAGGCTGAGTAGAAGATATGTAGATTGTGTGTTTATCATTCAGCATACTTATATCAACCATATCCATTTGTGTTTAGGCCATTTGGCATAATCATATATGAGACTATCAATTATAAAACAGCTATGAGTTTGTAGAGGACTTACTATGTGCTTTCAAGAGATCATGTACAGCTGATTTTTATTTCAGGGCATACGAACAGCAAGAGGTATCCTGCAATCCCAACATGAGAGACAAGAATGCCCTCTGGAATGTGGAAGATAATATTTTTCCAAAATGCAAGTTGTTTTGCGTACTACAATAAGTATTTTTTGTTTGTTTACTTTGACCAGTTTTATAAGGTGTGAGAGCCTTTTGTTGCCTGAATTAATGCCCGGTGGGAGATGCAGAAGACTGGAATTAAATCAGGGCTGCACTAGGAAGGCACTTCAATTCCATCACCTTAACCTGATGTTAGGCACCAAAGGGTTGAGTTCCCAGAATGCCACCACAGATGTTGCTTTGAGCAACAACTAGGCAGCCATATGTTGTGGTATGTCCACAGTTGTGTTGTGTTTTGAAACCTGAAGGAAGGAGACTAATGGGAAGATTATGCATGGATGGGTACATTAAACTGGATATTGAAGACATTGGATGGGACAGCATGGGCTGGATTAATCTGGTTGAGGAAAGGGTCAGGTTGTGGGCTCTTGTGAGTATGATAAGGGGCCTCCAGGTTCCATAAAATATGAGGAAAGTTTTGACTGAGAAAATAGTAGCTGCTCAAGAAGGACTCTCCTTCTTTGCGTTAGTTACATTATAATATTGTTCCTAAATTTAATCTGGAAATTGAACTTTTAAACTGTTAGCCATCAGAGCTGCCATGACTTGCAGACCTATGTGCATGCTCTATGATTAAACAGTCATTGTCTTGAACATTTCTTGAGATAAAATTTGAGACAGTACTAAATGAAACATTTTGTACTGTACAAATTGTTTTGATGCAGTGAACCATTTTCTGGGATAATGGTGGTCAGAACCCAAGTCATATTTACAGCTCTATCTAATGGCAAAATATGTAGTACAGCACATTCAGTCATCGAGCTAATTATGGATTGTTGTTACAGTACCCAACGTGAGTTTTGCAGTATATGCTCCCAGTTTCCTGGAGAGGTTCTATGAATCTCATGCAGTCATGTTTCAAGGCAATGCAGGTCTGAAACCTAAGGAAGGAGAGGTGACGTCAAGACCTTGGCAGTGGCCTATCAACTACAGGGTAATGTAACGTAACTAACAAATGTAAGGCACAAAAACATTTTAGAATGTATGTAGATACCAGGGAGTATGTGAATCACTATTACCTGTAGCTCTGTCTAATTCACTTGTAATTGGTGGCATTTATTAAGCCCTGTGAGTACTAAAAACTTTTGGTACTTGGCAAGTTTGGGCACACCTACAGCCTTCCCAAACAGATGAAAACTGATTGGAATTGAATGAAATGATTCACATGAGAGGATTTAGTAGTTTCAATGAAAATGTGCAATGAGGTTGGTGGTTTATTTTGCCCCCCCCCCCCCCCCCCCCCCCCCCCCCTGCTCCCCCTAAAGGAGGTATTAGCCAAGCATATAAAACAGGCATGGATGAGTTTTTCCATATTAAAAGGAAATGATATAAAAAAACTACAAAAACTGAAAATTAAAACAGTTCAACAGAAAGGGCCAAGATAGAATTGTAAAGTCCCTCTTCAGTGCTGTTGAAATTTATGAGGTTCTTTTTGACTGGTGCACTTATGTTTGATTTCTTTTTCTAAAGGGTCAGTTTTTCTCTGGCAACAGTCACCGGATATATCTGCTCGGGAATCCAGTGGTCTGGTGGGGAAATCTGGTGTTTTTAAGCACATTTCTCATAATATTTGCTTACAACTCTATAAGAGAGCAGAGAGGTTATCAGGATCCTCCATCAGTTAAAGGTAATGTAAATTAACGTATTGATAATGGAAGAAGTATGTGGTTTTCACTGTATGAGATGTGTTAAAAACATTATCAGACTGATTAAATGGAACACAACATGCAATGTTTCTTGCATTTTCCATACAAACTCAAATCAATGTCCTTTTAAACAAACTTCCAGGAAAGTCAGTTGGAGAGAGAGAGAGAGAGCACCACCACAAAGTAGATGAGAACTGCACTCTTCTGGGTTATTACATGGTGAGGAGTGGTAATTACTTACCGACATTTTGGCACAACTTATTGGTCCAATATTCAGGGGTCAAGATTCCAAAAAGAAAGCTGGCTGTCCCAATATGGGATCGATATAGGGAAGAGTGTGGGTGATAAGTTCTCAGTAGCATAGTGCCAACCAGTAGGGGTGATACAAGTGGTTGGGAGGGACAGGGACTTAGTAGTCAGTGCAGCTTTGAAGAGAGACAATCCGTGAGGGAAGAAATCCTAACAGCTGTGATAGCAAGACATAGGAGAACATCTACATGAGCAAAGTGGGAGAAAGGATGGGAAAGAAAGTACAATATATGATTAATAAAGAGATATATCCAAAAGAAAACAGTAGGAGAAAGGGAGTTGTAGCCTAGTGGTACAAATACCATGTCTAGAGTGGCGAGACACAAGAACACAGTTTGGAGTAAAGGACAGGGGAAGACTGAAAGAGAAAGGAGATTAAAAGAGCAGAACAATGAACAAATAATTTAAAATCAGTACAATATATGATAATAGAAAAATTCAAAACAAAACAAGCACATTCTTTTCCACCCTTTCTCCCACTTGACTCGTAAATAATTTCCTGGGTCTTGCTACTGCACCTCTTAGAATTTCTTCCCTAACAGAACGTCTCTCTTCAAAGTTGCACTGACTACCACACTTCCCCTCCCTCCCAACCACTAACATCAACACAGTTGGCTGACACTTATATCACTGCCTACACTATGTCCTATATAAACTCCATATTGGGACAGCCAGCTTTCTTTTTGGATTCTTGACCCTTGAAGATGGGAACGATAGGTTGTCCCAAAACATTGGTAAGAAATTACCACTACTCGCTGTGTAATAACCGAGAAGAGCACAGTCTTCAGTGGATTCATTTTTTCATCAGCTTAGAGTCTCATCAGTGAATGCTACTTGTAACAAACCATAAGTTTCCTTACCAGGTTTTACCCACTCTGTAACAAAACTTCACACATATACTGTTCTAGTACTGACCATTTTTAAACAATCACCACTACACATTCTTCAAATCAAATAACCATCCTCACCTGATGACATAGCAAGTTACAACTGAATAGAAATAAGCAAAAAGATCCAGTCTCTTAAGCCACACACATTCATCACAGTTTTAAGGGAGGTTCTGTATGCCATCTGAGAAGTTCTTGAACAGACATTGTAACTGTGAACAGCAACAGTAATGATTCAGATGAGGCAGTGGTACCAGTATAAAATTTTGCTAGACATTTCAGGCAAGTACCAGCAGGAATACAGCAATTAACTCTCAAGAAATGTTCTGTATGTAAATTAGTGAAAGACATGCCTTGAAATTTACCTCAAAAACTTGCTGATGAAGTGGTTGTAAAGATTACTGTAGTTGGGAGTGTAATACAGTGTTGTCTGATGGATAAGCATGACATTTTATAAGGTATATAGATCAAAAGATGATTTTAAATGTAATTATATATAAAAATTACAACTACCGAAGTGATCCTGCAATGTAGGGCCATGATTGTTACAACACCATCTGACATTTTATTTCCAGTCTTTGTGTACTCATGCCACTATCCAAAAATTTTATTAAATGTTAGGCGTGGCAAAGCTTTGAGAGAATTGCCATTCCAGGATGTATATAATGCATTAAGTAGCAAGACACTGAAACATTGAAGTACAATATTTGTAGTTACATCACAATTCTGTCAATTGTAATTTCTGTTGCAGAGAGCAAGCGCAGAATGTCTAATGCATGTGGCTGGCTCTTCCTGGGATGGGCATTACACTATGTTCCATTTTGGGCAATGGGCAGAGTTCTGTACTTCCACCATTACTTCCCAGCTTTGCTTTTCAGTTCCATGTTAACAGGTAATTATATTACCATTTTTCAATAATTCATTAAATTCACCAAGTATCTCTTGTTTTACGTCAGCTTTATCCCTCATGAAATGATAAATTATTACCTTTCTAACTAGAAACAATTCGTTGCAAGTCTGTGGATGTGATGGCCAGTCATATGAGCTCAAAATCATGCAACATGTTTCCCTTTGACTCGCTATGAACTGCAGAAATAATCTTTAATAGCTTGTGTTGTGATGTATGTAGCGCTAATTGTTAAGGTAAAGGTATGGTTGTCCATGTACATGTCACTGGGATATACAGTGGGAGTGAAGGTATGGCTCCACTTTCTCTTAACCCCAGTGCTAAATGAACAGTGGTAAGCCTCATGCCCCAGTTTCATCACCTCCCCTGTCCACCAGGGAGAGCCCCCAGAACCCACTGAATAGGAGGTTGCATGGGCCTCAGAGCTGGGATTTGAATCTTGATCATCTATCCTAGTCACTGCAGACTACACCACCCTGGCTGCTGTCAGTTTTAAAGAGGAACTGTTTTACGCAAGAGCATCACAGGTCATCATACTGGATATGTCGTTAATGTTCTAATAATGTGTATGGTAACTTTGGTAAGTTTTAAACTTAAAAACTCATGCTGGTTAATAAGAGCATATTGCTATGTAACATATCCTTTTTTTCAGCAACACACAACAAACACCAGCTCTCCAGACATATTACACTTGTGTAGACAGCCAATCACTGTCACGGAGATGATTTACATACAGAACTATACTTATTTTAAGCTGCAGTTGATTTTAAGTTCACATCATTTTGATCAGATCAAATGACTGATGTCAGATATCCAGTACGTTAATTGCCAGAATCCACTGAACAAGCCATGTACATATGCAAAATTTTATACAGAAAGATTTGTAACACTCATATTGTAATTTGTTCAAAGCTGTTTACTACAACAGGATTATATTGTGCATTCAAATTATTGCATTGTATTATATTGACTAATTTCGTATTCACTTCAACGTAGCTTGAATAATGGATCTGGGAAATGTGAATTCTGTAATTGTAGTGTAGGATCTTTGTTAATTAATTTCATCTAGTAAATCATTCTTTGGACTTAACGAGATTGAACATGATGTACTCCATGACAAAGTACATGGACTTGGCAGGTTACTCATCTTACAAGATTGAGGAAGTGGAAATGGCTATTTATGAATGGTTGTGAATGGAGAGGCCTGATGCCTGCTGTGACAGAATTATTGAACTTTTGCCAAGATGGGACAAATGTTAACAGTGCGAAAAATTATACTTCCATGGAATAAGTGTGTTTAATTGGTATGATCTACAGAACCCCATTTATTGAACATTCTCCATATCCAACACACTGTTAAGAACATTTTGGTTCCTATATTGAAGTACCGTAAAGCATTAATAGTTTGTCTTATGTTGTGGACAATAAACTAAGTTCCCTGCTAATTCTGATATGCAGATTCAACTACTTGCAGCACACTTTTAAAAAAATAACTTCTTCATGCATTTATTTCAAATACTGTATGTAAATATTCAATAATAACAACAGTACTATATGACATGCCATATATCAGTTGTTAACATCACCACAAATGATCACCTGTACATTCACACAGTAGGCAACATGTGGGAAGTGTGGAATATATCAACATTTACATATCCACAGACTCAATACATAAATATTTCCTCCTCATTTTTATGTGCCATGCATCATACTCTTTAGCTGGATGGAAGCATTCATTGAAAATGCAGAATCATATCTGGTTGATTCATTACCTTACCTTTAAAGACCAGGCTGACAACTGTAATCAACACAGCTTCAAACACAGAGATCTGGAAAAAATGTGAGCAAGTATGGAGGATAATTTTAAAATGGTTTTTAAAAAAAATGGTGGGTTGGTGTAGAATGGATTCAAGTGGTTCATTGGTGAGAGCTTGTGAAACTGTGGAGTCCATAAAACATAGGTAACTTCATAACCAGCTGAGCAACTATTAGCTTCTCAAATCCTTCACTGTGGAGGTAGATAGTTGAGATCCACCTTATGAGATTACATGTAGCAATTGTGTGTGTGCAGGAGTCATCTTGAACTACATGCTAGACAGCATTCCTCAATTTCTACCAAAGAGGTTGGCCACCAGTACATACCACTGGTTCATAGGCGTTGTTTTCTCTGCAACTGTTTACAGGTAATGTAGTATACGGAACCCACATAACATCACCCAAGATTTCTCCTGTAATCCGATAACATTTTAAGGTCCAGTCTTGTTAAAGTGGTTCTGTAATGTAGTATGTGATGAAGGGCAAAAACCTGCTTCATGTCTTCCCAGAGCAGTTTGTTTTTGTTCATGGATTTCTAACAACACTGTCAGTAGCCCAAACTATGTAGCATCAATCAGTGAATAATGAATTGAAAAAATGTGGAAGGAAGTGGTCATGGCTTAATTTGAAGTATCCTGGCATCTACCTGGAGGGCCTTAGGAACACCACAAAAAATCATAGCTATTCTAGGATGATAGTTGAACTTAGGGAGGAGTGCTACCCATTCAACATTTAATATTTTGCACGTCTTATTTGGTTGACAAAAGTCGTATGCATACCTGCTGATTGTCGCATTTTGACTGAAATGAGATGCAACAAATACTTTTAATGTGTTTCTGGTTTGTTACAGCTTCTATCTCTTTTCACCACTGGCATACGGAATGTCAGGACCATCAGCTTCTGATCCCAACAGTACAATGTATGGCCTCAGATGGATAGAATCATGGGAGTTCTAAATATCTGTTTTTCAATGCTTTTCGGTCCCTTCATCTATTTTGTGGACTTTCAACCTGCATTATTTTGCAGTGAACCAGAATGACATGCGCTTTTGCACCTAAAAATACTTTTATATCACTGGGCTTTTACTCTGACTGTCCCATTACTTAAGCAAATTTCAGTATTTATATCTACATTTGGACAAACAACATGACATCCCCAATAAATCTGTTGGAACCACTTCCCAGAATCAGTAATTTTAGAAGACCTAACAATGTAAAATTTGTTAGTGAGTTTGTGTGTTATTACCCTTGTATGTCAAGAGATTTGTTTGATGTGTGTGTGCATACATGCATGCAGAAACTGTGCCACATCTACCACATTACAAGTTTGTAAGTGAAAGGTACAATGTGTTTTATATTGAGTTTATGTAAAAGCTGTTCGAATATTTGGTGATGACTAATAATCTGGTATTGGTATTTATTTATTTATAAAACTAATAACATAATTACAAATTAAGACTACTACTTTAAATATTTCCACTGTACAATTTATGTCATATGTATTATTTTTATTAAGTCTGATAAAGAGTTTTTGTTTACCAAGGCCACTGGTCAGCAATACTCAAAATTTAGCAAAACTTTAATATCAATATTATTTAGGTACACTTGCACAAGGCGACAGTGTCCAGAAATGTGTAGCTAAGCATGACACAATTGTGCTGTCAACCAAAGAGCTGATGGAGCAACATTTCAACAAGATGGTGCTGACCTACATTATCACAGTGAAGTGCACATTTTCTTGAATTTCACATTTCTTAATTTGTGAAGGGCTATTGTCTGGCTATTCAAAATAAAAATTTGCAGGAAATGGGGGAGCACATCACCTGCAACAAGCTGATGATGCACTATCAATAATAACTTGCACAGTTGTGTGACCAAATTTAGGCTACTGAAGCTGGTACATTGAAGTTGAAGAGCATCTTGAGATCATCCAAGGACAGTTTGTTCGCTCCAAGCTGCTTTGTACCCGTTAACACACTAGACGCCAGAGCCAGCTTGTTTGTCTGCAGACTTTTAATTTGCTGTTCAATGGTCTCTTCAGAGACGAATCTGTAGAAGAGAATAGTAAACTATGTCATATTGGGTGTTGAAAATCTATTCAAAACATAATGTTATGCCATAAATTTGAACCTGGAATACTATTTCACAATCACAGAGCAATGAATTGTCAAGAATATAATTCTACTGCCCCTGTATGTCTTCATGGTGTCGAGACAGAAATTGCCTTTCAATGATGGTATACTATTGCATGTTATTATACAGTCTGTACAGATTCTTGTATGAATACAACCAAAATTACTACAATTCAGGTTTCGCAAGAATTTTTAGTGCATTACTTCACAATGCCATCAATTGCTAAGATTATATATTGCTGGTGATGGATGAATGAATGTGTATGGAAACTTTGGTGGAATGATATTGACAGGCCCAATCAAAGTACTTGGAAAAAATCTTTCCCAGTGCCATTTGGTCTGCCACAAATCCCACTGGGACTGGCCTGGGATTGAACCTGGGTCTCTACAGTAAAAGGCCAGTAACCAACTGCCTGAGTCTTGGCACAGCCATTGTGTCAGAATGTTTATCACTGATGGGATAACAGTCATATCTTAAGGCATAAAGGGGGGGGGAATCCTGATATAAAGCATCTACCCATGTCTATACCCATTTGGAGCCTTATTAACTGTCTTAAACTAAATAGTAAATGTTTTACATTACTTGTATATGTGGCAAGGTTTTGTCTGCCCAACACGGTATATTCTGTCGAATGCCTGAGCTTCAAGCTGTGGGTTCCAGTGAGGGTCAAGGAGGAACAGATGATTCCCTCCAATGAGATTGAGACCTACACCCCCAGCAGACAAGGACAGCAGCATGACCTGCAGGGAAAAATGTCAGTAGTAGTAGTACTGTCCAGTTCCTATACCTTGAAACATGCAGGCTGAGGAAGAGGGAAGGACACATAGTGGTTGCTAGCCTTGCCGGGCGAATACCCACTCCACCCTGCCCATATTCCTTAAATACCTTTCAAGTGTCAAGGTAGGAGGACTGGACTGTACTAATATATTTCTGCTGGTATTTAAAGAAGTAATTCACCAGCCTCCAGGATTTCAAACTATATCTCTTACCTTAAGTGAATGTCATCAAACATTAGCGTTATTAGCTCTTATCAAGAACAAGCAGGGGATTTTAAGTTGGGAGGGAGGTAATGGTAATACTACTAAAATGTATAACACCCAGCCCATTGGACCATATTCCATTTCTTGCCCCAGTGCAAGAATGCTATGCAAGGCTGGCAAATGCTAACAATGTGCATGTCAATATAGACAAAAGCGAACACAGTGGTAACATAGTAACCAATGCACATGAAACTTTGT
>Ga0209755_10008023_pt1 | contig 11358 bp, 4 predicted proteins | sample TergutCo191P1_FD_187301 | JGI IMG/M metagenome (GOLD analysis project Ga0209755, IMG submission 187301) | Cornitermes sp. P1 segment gut microbial communities from Petit-Saut dam, French Guiana - Co191P1 (SPAdes) (version 2) | ecosystem: Host-associated > Arthropoda: Insects > Digestive system >...
AACAGTGAAAGAGAAGAAAATCTTTATGAAAAATTAGGTTTGTGTATCTTTGAATATATTTATTTTGCACGCCCTGATTCTGTTATAGACGGATTAAGCGTTTATAAGGCGCGTTATAACATGGGTTATGCGCTGGCGAAAGAGTATCCTGTAGAAGCCGACGCTGTCTGCGGTGTGCCGGATTCAGGGCTTGAAGCTGCCTACGGTTACAGCGCAGCGAGCGGTCTTGATCTCATTAAAGGTTTTGTAAAAAACAGGTATATAGGCAGAAGTTTTATTTATCCTACCCAAAGCAAGCGCGACAGCGCGGTTAGGATAAAACTTAATCCCTTATCAGTAAATATTAAAGGAAAACGGATCGTGCTTGTCGATGATTCTATTGTGCGCGGAACTACAAGCGAAAAAATTGTTAAGAGCTTAAAAAACGCGGGAGCGAAGGAAGTCCATATGCGTATTTCATCGCCGCCTTTCCGTCATACCTGCCATTACGGAACTGACATAGACAACGAAGAAAATCTAATCGCAAATAAGATGAACCTTGTTGAAATCTGTAAAAAAATCGGCGCTGACAGTTTGGGATACATCAGCATAGACGCTTTAAAAGATGCGTGCAAAGAATGTAAGCTGTCGTTTTGTACAGCGTGTTTTACCGGCAATAGCGCAGAGCGTGCAAAGAAAGATGTCTTTGAATAAATATTAATGATTAATAATTTTTTAACACTTTGAGTATTTATTTTAAAGAAAGTAATTCCCCTATACTCGCTATCATGTAAAGCGGTATGGAAAAAAGCCCGTCTGTTTGCCCGAAATTCCTTAATGCGCTTCTGACAGAATATTTTGGATTATACATCTGTCTATAAACATTAAGGCTTTTAGATTTTTTTCTAAATCCTGATTTGACTTCTATAGGGACAATATCATTTCGCCATTGTATTAAAAAATCAACTTCCGCTTCGCCTTTATCTCTGCCCCAATAATATGGTTTAAAGCCTGAAGCGATAAGTTCTTGCATTACAAATTGTTCTGCAATAGCTCCGTTAAAAAAACTTAATAGTTCGTTATTTTTTTCATAAAAAGCTGTTATATCAAGTTCTGATTTTGCACAGAATAAGCCTGTATCAAGCATATATAATTTAAAAGCTTTTTCATCTGCAAAACTTGCAAGCGGCAATTTATTTTCTTCTATTCTGGGAATTTTATAAACAAGACGTGTATTAAAAAGCCAATTAAGGGCATCTTCATAAGTATACGCTCTTGCTCCCTCTGTTAGTTCTTTATACATAAATTTCTTTTTTTCTTTTGAAAGATGACGCGGGATGGAATTCCATATCATTTCTACTTTAGGTGTATTTACAACTGTTATGTGTTTTGAAAAATCATCCTGATAATCAGCAAGAATATCATTTTGTATATTTCTTACTTCTCGAAAATCTTCGCGGGCGGCAAAAGAAGCGACCGCTTTAGGCATACCGCCGACAAGATAATAAGTTTTTAATAATTTTTCATAATCACCTCTTGTACTGCCGATTAATTCAAAATCATGGTTTTTTATTGATTGCAAATAACGTTCTTTCCCTATTCCTTCCAAAAACTCATAAAAACAAAGAGGGTAGACTGTTATTCTGTCAACCTTGCCTACAGGAAAACTGCCATGCATCGCTACACCTAAAAAACTTCCCGCCGCGATTATATGGTACTGTGGCGCTTCTTCATAAAAATATTTAAGTGAATTAAGAGCGCGCTCTGATTCTTGAATTTCATCCATAATAATTAAAGTATTTTCTGCTTTAATGTTTAATGTAAAACGCTGTTCAAGGCTTTTTATAATGGTGGAAGGGTTTATATCATTTTTAAAATAATCTGAAAGATCAGGTTGTTTATCAAAATTAAGGGAGATTACATTTTTATATTCATTTTTCCCGAATTCCTCCATAAGCCAGGTTTTACCTGTTTGACGCGCTCCTTGCAGGAGTAAGGGTTTCCTGTCAGGTGAATTTTTCCAAGATAAAAGGTCATAATATATAAATCTTCTCATATAGTATGATAATAGTATAAACAGCTACATTTTTCAAGGGTAAAATGTAGGGAAAGCTACATTTTTCAAGGGTAAAATGTAGAGAAGGCTACATTTTTCAGGGGTAAAATGTAGAGAAAGCTACATTTTTCGGGCGAATAATGTAGTGTAAAATTCCCTTCCTTTCCAAAACCTCATCATATTAATTATCCCCCTGACAGTTTCATCAATAAGGTATGTTATAAAAATTCCCATAAGCCCGATTTTAACAATAAAAATTAAAATATATGATATGGTAATTACAAAAATTGTTCCGAATATTTGAGTGCCAAGCATCCATTTAGTATCGCCCATTCCGCGTATTCCGTAGCCCATAACGATATTAAGAGATTTTGGAAACATTGTAATTGCAATTATTAAAAGATATTTAGCCGAATTTTCAATAAAAATAATATCTTTGGTAAATATTTCCATAATATTTTTCGGAAAAATAATAAATAAAATTGCAAAAACAATACAACAGATCCATGAAAAAGATAAAGTTTTAAAACCGATATTTACAGCTTGTTTATGTTGGCCTTCTCCTGTTTTAAAACCGACTAATGTAAGTGTAGCGTGCGCGAAACCGCTGTAAAAGAAAAGAGGAACTAACTGTATCGAGAATATTAATGTATATACGCCGACTGATACATTGTCCAACCTGTTTAAAAATGAAATTACAAGCAAACTTCCTGTCTGCCATAATCCGACTTCAAAGCCGGTCGGTAATCCTTTTTTAAGAATTTGTTTATATAAATTTAATTTAGAATTTATTACATCTAGAAGGTTTAGCTTAAAAGACATTTTATTATTTTTAAATACATAGATAATAATTATAGGAGATGCTGCAGAAATTGAAATAACTGACGCTAAAGCCGCTCCTTCAATACCCATTTTAGGAAAACCGAACTTGCCGAAAATTAATATATAATCCAGTATTATATTTAAAATATTACTGACTATACCTGTTATCATTATTATTTTTGTTAATCCAACCCCTTGCATAATTGAAACAGAAGTTGAATAAACGCCGAATATCAAAAGAGAAAATGATATGATTTTTAAATATGAAGCGCTGTATTCCAAAATTGGAGATTTAACCCCCATTAACCAAAAAATTAAATCTGATCCAAAATAAAATAATAAAAAAGCGGTTGTTGAGATAACCGCATTTCCAAGATACGAACTTTCTGCATATTTTTTACACATTTCAAAATTTTTCGCTCCGATATTATGAGCTATCAATATTGTTGTTCCTGTGCAAATTGCGGTAATTATGGATATAATTGTATGATAGGGGACTAAGACGTTTCCAATAGCGGCAAAGAAGTCTGAATTAACATGCCCAAGCATGGCTCTGTCAACATAGATTTGAAGCTGTAAAAATATTTGCTGGCATATTAATGGCAGAGAGATTGTAAATATCATTTTTGTGTCAGTGTTTTTATAATTGTCCATTTTAAATTTATATTAAATGCTAAACTTCGTTGAATGTTTTTTAAATCAATGATCGTAAAATCAAAGTTTGCTTAAATAGAGTTTGCTTAAACGGAGTTTGCCGATTTTAATTTCTCCTTATTGTAAAACTGTATCATTAATTAAATATAAAATTCAAGCAATTTTCTTAAAAATGGACAAAAAAGTTCATCAATAATGAATAAATGATTTATATCAATCCCTATTTTTTAGAAAACACAAACACGCTTGCCAATCCCGGATTTTTCAAATGTTTGTGCGCGTCTTCAAGATGCTGCATCGCGCAGATATCCTGCGGGTCTTCCGCTACCACCTTCTCAAAACGCTGGACGGCTGCGGCGTATTCTTTCATGTGGTACTTACGCACCCCGGATTCAAAAATTTCTTTTGTGGCAAGGCGCGATTGTTTGCTTTCAAGAGGGAGCGCGTCTAACATGTCAAATAAACCGACTACTTCATTTACTCCTGCCGCCTGCACCATGCCTAAAAACCGATAGGCAAATTCATTTTCATGCCCTGCAAGCTGGTTTAATGTATCCCGTGTAATGAGAACTCCCGAACCTGTTTGTTTTGTAAGGCTTTCTATTCGGGATGCAAGGTTTACGTTAGCTGAAATTACAGTGCTGGAAAGCCTCTCGTTTTCACCTACTATGCCCATCATTACAGAGCCGCAGTGTATACCGACCCCGATATTAATACCGTCAACTCCGATTGTTACTTTTGTGTTTATGTCTATAACCAGTGTTTGATAAAGTTCGATACCGGCGCGTACTGCGTCAATACCGTTGATAAATAAAGCCATTGCGGCATCCCCTATGTATTTATCAACAAAACCGTTGTGTTTGCGGATTATCGGACCTGCAATACCTAATATTTTATTTATAAAATCGAAATTTTCTCGTGCGGTCATCATCTCTGAGTTTACAGAAAAATAACGTATATCAAAAAATAATACGCTGATGTCTCGCTGCACGTTGTCACCTAACTTCATTTTTGTGATGTCAGAAACTCCAAGATGTTCCATAAACTGTACCGGAACAAAGCGGATAGTAGATTCATTTAATCGTGTTATTCTTTCAAATTGATGATGGAGTTCTTCCGCCATGCTATTAAGCCCGTGACTCACTCTTCCAAGTTCGTCACGCGCTACATAGGATACACGCGCTGTTCTGTCCCCGCTGGCAATGTTATGCAAAACTTTTCCAACCGCAGATAACTGCTTAATAATAAGTGAGAGTAAAATACAAAGCGTTAAAAGAATTATGACGCATACTACAGCTACAATAAGAGCGACATCCCTTTTTAATTTATCATTTCCTATCTCATAACCTGTCATATCAAGACCGATTTCAAACATGCCTGCAATTTCCCCTGCGCTGTTGTATATAGGAACTTCTGCGGCAGCCCAGTCGCCGTTATATTCTTCAAAAATAAAAGTGAGCGGCTGCCCGCTCATGAAAGCGTCATAATCTTCGCCTTCGAGCGCTTCAACAGGGCGGAAAAGATTTAATTCTTCACAAGAGATCGCTACAACATATTCAAAATGCTTTCCTTTATAAATCGCAGAATAATAACTTCTGTTCCACCTGTCGGCGTTATAACCTATAATCTCTTTAATAAATATTAATGTCCTTTTATATTCATCGCTGTGAAAATCTTTAATAGAGTTTAATTTATCTATATCATCTCCGTCTATTAATTGAGATGAAAGGACAGCAAAACCTGTCATCTCATCAAATAACAAGGTGTTTAATCTTTCTGTCATAATGTTGTACGTAACAGTAAAAACAACGATGAATGCGATAATTAAAAGAGGGATGATTACTACAGTTTGTTTTACAAAAAGCGAAATATAAAAATTTAGTATCCCTATAAAAAGAATGCAAAGAGCTGCGATAAGCGAAAGTATACCAAGTATAAGAGAAACTTGAATTATTATTATGCGTAATTTTTCTTTTATTGGAAGCTGCAGTTCGTTATCAAAGGCGGTGAATTCCAAGCCGTCGTACATCCATACAGTTTCACCGAATACGCCCGCAAAGGTGTTCCCGTGAAAACCGAAACCTTTAAGAGTGACAGGTTCTCCCTGTTCGATTAAAGGTTTAAAAAATATTTGCGGGACTATACGCTGTAAAGAATTTTCATCGTTATCTGTCATGATACGGAATAAAGCGTTGGAAGCCATATCAAAGAAGACTAAATTATCTTGATCGTCATAAAAAATATGCCAGGGGATAATACCGCCTTCTTCTATACTCCAGTTAAAAGAAGAACGCAGTATAGGTTCTCCGCCGTTTATCACTTCAAAAATATCTCCGTCACGTAAAACATAAGCGTAATTGTCCATATCTTTTAAAACAAGTTGCGCGACAAGAAAATTTTCTAATTTTATATTTGGAAAATTATAACTTAAAACCTTTGAATGCAATTGATCCCTGTATGTATCATACATAAACAGGACAACTTCTTCTTTATCTGTTTGAGAAAAAGAAAGTATGCCGTCTTCGCATCGGAATGAACCGAATTTATAAAAAAGCCTTGGGTTAGTGTAAACATCATTATAAATTATATTAAAAATATCTTTAACATAATTACCTTTATTATCATATTTTCTTATAATATCACGCTTTGTAAGTAAGGCATCATATTCGGCTTCTATCGCATAAAGATAAAGATTTCCCGCATCATCAATTGTTCCGTCTACGATACGGATATATTCATCAAATTTATCTATCTCTATTGTATAAAGTATTTCTCCATCAGGCTTCATACAAACAAGGCGGAACGAACCGTTATCTATTACATACAAATTTCCGTCTTTTTCAAATTTAGCCATAGCTGGCGCGAAAAAAGTTGTTGTTTGCTGGAAAGGTTTTTTTTCAAGAACATCAAGATTGGAAAGACATAAAAATAGGCAGCCTAGAAAAACCGCTATAAAGACGGAAAATAAAAGCCATAATGAAGATTTTTTCATGTATATATAATAGATCAATTTTTAATTCTAAAAAAGGGGGTTTGACAAAAACAAGAAAAAAATACAAAAATAGAGCTAACCTGTATAAGCAGGGTTTGCATTTTAGGTTTTATAATTTTTCATGTTACACATCGGTATTGATGTAGGGTCCACCACAGTTAAAACTGTAGTGATAAAGCCTGATACAAAAGAAGTTGTTTTCTCACGTTACGAAAGGCACAATGCTTGTCAAAGTGAAATGGTGCGCTCTTTTTTATCAGAGATTTTTTCATCGTTTTCTAATGAACAATTTAAGCTTGCTTTTTGCGGCTCCGGCGGCAGAAATATCGCGGAACTGCTTCAAGCGCCATATATTCAAGAGGTAGTGGCAAACTCTATCGCTGTAAGGGCTTTCTACCCTAATACTAAGGTTGCCGTGGAGTTAGGCGGGCAGGACGCGAAAATTGTTTTTTTCTATCATGATAAAACTACAAACCGCCTTGCCGCCGGTGATATGAGGATGAACGGGAGCTGCGCAGGGGGGACAGGCGCGTTTATAGACGAAATTGCATCCCTGTTACATACACCCGTTGAAAAATTCGATGAGCTTGCAGCAAAGGGCAGCCAGGTATACGACATTTCAGGCAGATGCGGTGTTTTTGCAAAGACCGATATTCAGCCTCTTTTAAATCAAGGAGGGCTTCCGGAAGACATCGCCCTTTCTACCTTTCATGCGATTGCAAAACAAACTATCGGCGGTCTTGCGCAAGGGCTTGAAATTCACCCTCCTGTTATATTTGAAGGCGGCCCTTTAACTTTTAATCCCACGCTTATAAGGGTTTTTACAGAAAGGCTAGGGCTTTCAAATTCTGATTTTATTTTACCTGAAAAAGCAGAATTATTCATCGCTTACGGCGCGGCTATTTCGTTAGTTGAAATGTTTCATGATCATGTTTGGAATTTAACACCTGAAACCGCCCTTTGCTCTCTTGCAATGTACCCGAAAATTATTACAGAAAGAATGAATGAACACAATCAGTTTTTTTTCAACAATGAAAAAGAAAAGCAGGAATTTTTTGACCGTCATAAAGCGCATTTTAATAATTCAAAAACTGTAAACTCTGTTTGCGATGACACAACAACATTAAAGTATAAAAAAGGGGACACCCTGCGTGTGTACATGGGCATTGATGCGGGATCGACCACAACTAAGTTTGTATTAATCGATGAAGATGAAAATGTAGTTGATTGTTTTTACAGTCCGAATTACGGAGAACCTTTAAGGGTAATCAAAAAAGCGCTTTTAGACCTTCATGCAAAATATTTAAATATGGGTGTCACACTTGATGTGATCGCTTTAGGGACGACAGGTTACGGCGAACTGCTTTTTGATAAAGCTTTAGGCGCTGATTTTCACACGGTAGAAACAGTAGCTCACGCCGCTGCCGCGCAAAAATTTGTTCCCGGTGTTACCTTCATTCTTGATATCGGCGGTCAGGATATGAAGGCGATTAATATTTCCAATGATATTATTACCAACATCACCGTGAACGAAGCGTGTTCTTCAGGCTGCGGTTCTTTCCTTGAAACTTTTGCGGAAACCCTGCATATCCCAATTGATAAAATCGCTGACGCTGCATTTAACGCTTCAAACCCTGCGCGTCTTGGCAGCCGTTGCACTGTATTTATGAACAGCACGATCATTACAGAGCAAAAAAACGGAAAACGCGCAGATGATATAATGGCAGGTTTATGCCGTTCTATAATTGAAAATGTTTTTACAAAAGTAGTGCGTATTTCCAATCCCGCTCAGTTAGGTGAAAAGATAGTAGTGCAGGGCGGGACTTTCAAAAACGACGCGGTGTTACGCGCTCTTGAACAGTATATTGGCAGTAATGTTATACGCGCCCCTTTTCCAGGAGAGATGGGCGCAATCGGTATAGCTCTTTTAACAAAAAGGGAAATTCATGAGAATGGTTATACTTCTCCGCACGGCAAAGGAAACGGTTCCCGTTTTATCGGCTTTGAAGCTCTTAAAACTTTTGATTACGCTCAGGAAGCAAATTTAATCTGCCCCTTTTGCAGCAATAACTGTAACCGTACCCTAGTGCGTTTCTCTAATAATTTAACATGGGTAACAGGCAACCGCTGCGAGCGGGGAGAGCTGGTAGGAGACCCTGCCGATCCGGATGTGAAAAAAACGGCAACTAAAATAACTTCCCGCATGAATAAAGTCGCCGACATGATAAAAATCCGCGATGAACTTTTATTTTCTGATTATACCTTTTCTTCTTTGCTGCCGCAAAAAGATATAACTATCGGTATTCCTAGAGTTCTTGATTTCTGGCGGAATATGCCTTTTTGGAAAGTATTCTGGAAATCTTTAGGGTTCAAAGTAAAAGTGTCGCGGAGAAGTTCGCGTAACTTATACGAAAAAGGTTTACAGTATGTCGCTTCAGATACAGTATGCTTTCCTGCGAAACTTGTTCACGGTCACATTCAGGATTTAATCGATAATAAAGTTGATAGAATTTTCTTTCCGCAGATTAACCGTCTGCCCCCTGATAATCCCGAGCGTTCAAGCACTTTTACCTGCCCTGTATTAAAAGGTTATCCCTTATCTGTAAGATGTTCCGATAACCCTGAAGGAAAACATAATATACAATATGATACGCCGATTTTTCATTGGTTTACAAAAAACGATCAGAATTTTCAATTATGCCGCTGGATGAAGGAAACTTTTAATATTCCAAGAAAAACTGTACTTGCAGCCATCAAGCAGGGAGAAAACGCGCTTGTCAATTTTAACCGTACAATGACAGATAACGGTGAAAAAATTATTGAAGATGTACAGAAAAAAGGCGGCTTTGCGGTTGTAATTGCAGGAAGGCATTATCAATATGATGAGCACGTTAATCACAATTTATCACGTCATTTTACAGGGGCGGGAATTCCTGTATTAACCCTTGATTCTCTTCCCGATCTGGGGAAGATTCCTCTTAATAAATCACGGATAGAAATAACAAATAATAATCATGCGCGTTTGCTTTCAGGAGCTATAGCGACAGCCGAACATCCCGCGCTTGAATACGTTGATATTTTTAGTTTTGGCTGCGGGCATGACGCATTGTACACCGATGAAATCACCCGCATGATGAATGATATTTCAGGCAAAACCCCGCTCATCTTAAAAATGGATGAGAGTGAAATTGCAGGCCCTTTAAGAATACGGGTACGCTCTTTTCTTGAAACAGTTATTACACGGCGTAAAAAAGCCGCACGTAAAATAAAAGCTTTAGGCAACCCTTATCAGACTATATTTAAAAAATCAGAACGTGGTAAAAAAACAGTGCTTATCCCCAATGTAAGCCGCGCATTCAGTTTGCTGTTAACTGCTGCTCTTAACAATGAAGGGCATAAAGCTGTGTCCCTGCCCATGGGCGGCACTGAAGCTATAGCGATGGGAAAAAAATATGTGCATAACGATATGTGCCTTCCTTCTCAAATTGTTGTAGGAGAAGCGATTCTTGCATTAAAGAGCGGCAAATATGATCCTGATAAAACCGCAGTCGGAACGGCGAAGGCAATGTGTGACTGCCGTCTTGCAAATTACATGGCTTTGACAAGAAAAGCTTTAGACGAAGCAGGCTTTCCCCAAGTGCCTATTGTCACTACGGATATATCTGATTTAAAAAAAGCGCAGCCTGGATTACGCTTTACTCCTTTTACTTACGCTAAATTTATTTGGTGCATAATTCAAGCTGACGCGCTGGAATTTTTAAGACGGAGGATACGCCCTTACGAAATTAATAAAGGGGAAACAGACAGGATAGTCGAAAACGCTTTTATTGAAATTTCAAGCGGCCTTGAAAAAGGCGGTATGCAAGGTTCCATGAAGCCGTTTAAAAAAGCGATAAATGATTTATGTAACGTTAAATACGACAGATCAAAATTAAGGGAAGTTGTTTTTATTCAAGGCGAGTATCTTTTAACCTTTCATCCTGGATCAAACCAGGAAGTTGAAAAGTATCTTGAAAAAAACGGGATGGAAGTTATTTTCCCGCGTATGCACGGAATTTACCGTCATCTTTTTTTAAACCATACAGTATCAGAAATTAATGAATTTAAAGTAAAACATTCTTTATATGACAGTTTGTATGCGAAATTAGGAAATAAATTTATGGATTTTGCCGTAAGTCAAATTGATAAAATTGCAAAAACGCACCCCTTGTACGAGAAAGACCTTACACTGGAAGAAGCGGCGAAGTTAAGCGATCACATTATGCATCATTCGATTTTGTCAGGCGAATCCTACCTGATCGCCGCCGATATCCTCCATTACGCTGCAAAAGGCGTGCGCTCCTTTGTGATACTCCAGCCTTTCGGCTGCCTTCCCAATCATATCTGCGGACGCGGCGTTATGAAAAAAGTGAAAGAACAATACCCTGATATTATGATACTGCCCCTTGATTACGACCCTGATGTAAGTTTTGCAAATATAGAAAACCGCTTGCAAATGCTGATTATGAATACGCGGAGTTTGAATAAAGCGCCGTAATAAATTTAAAAAAAATTATATCAAAACTAACATTATATTATTAAAAGAAAATATTTTAATGAACATTTTTGATCATTTTTAATAAAAAAAATTATAAAAATTTATTAAAAAACATTGACACATTTTATTTTTGTTGGTATAAATAATATAAGGAATATACGATGATAAACATACGTAATTATAACGAACCCAAAGAAGCAAATTATTCGCAAAGAAAAGCTCTTGGACCTATTTCAGATAGTCGTACAGGAGAGCTCTGCCCGGATAATATTCATGCCTATGCATTTTTTACTGCGGGCAGTGCCGTTTCGGGAGATT
>Ga0209755_10008024_pt1 | contig 11357 bp, 6 predicted proteins | sample TergutCo191P1_FD_187301 | JGI IMG/M metagenome (GOLD analysis project Ga0209755, IMG submission 187301) | Cornitermes sp. P1 segment gut microbial communities from Petit-Saut dam, French Guiana - Co191P1 (SPAdes) (version 2) | ecosystem: Host-associated > Arthropoda: Insects > Digestive system >...
TGCAGCTAGTGTTAAGGCTTTCATGATGCAAAAGAGAATTATAAGAATTATGACAGGGAGCAGAAATAGAGACTCTTGCAGACCATTATTTAAAAGATTGGGACTCCTTCCCCTTCCCTCTATGTATATTTTTGCTCTGTTACGATTTGTCTCACAAAATAGAGACCTTTTTGTCACCAATAGTGAGATTATGTTAGTTTGTGTGTTCCTTTTTATAGACCGTGTTTGCAAATATTTTCATCACCATGTAATTTCTTTTATTCTCTATTACTGTATACGTAATGTATGGTATTATAAATTTAAACTGTTGTACTTTAAAGTATAATATTTTTCAATTAGCAATTTTTTATATACATCTGTTAATCTACTGACTTAAACTGTATTTACAGTCACTTGTAGAATGTGTATATATTATGTGACAATTTCTATGTCCATATGGTTTAAAAACGTTGTATTGGATCTTTGAAAAGTAAATAAAAGTAAGTAAACACGTCGAGTATGTTTCATGTTGATTTTATTTTTCTCCCTTAAGAGTCATTTTAATTGATGGTAATAAGAGATCTGCATGATTTTACTGATTTTACGACTACATTACGTGGTTCGACGATAAGGAAAATTACACCGCATCGTTTAACAGGCAAACGGGACCTAGCCATTTGATCGCGAAGAGAAATATATCTGTCCAAGAGGGAAATTTTAAACGCGACTCCCTGCGTGAGTTTGCTCGTGAGCTGACGTACAGTTCAGTTGCGGCAGAAGATATTCCGAGAGTAGAGTATATTTATGAACTTCGTCCGTAACTTTAATATATACACATTTACTTGTCGTTAAATATTCGCGTTCACTTAATATAATGAGCATAACGATATCATCAGTTCGTCCGAGAACGAGTATATTAGATAAATCATTAAGCAGGGGCAGGGGTGAGGTTAGCCAGAGTTGTTTCGCGCTGTTATTTTCAGAAGTTGTGCAGTACTGTCAGAATCGTGTGTATACAGTCCCAGAATTACAAAACAAGTAAGTCCTGAAGAAAATTGATTGTAATAAATCTTATATTGGAAAAACGCGGTTTTGGACCTCGTAACACATTCCAGGATTGTTCTTGATCCAGAGGACGATGCTTCTGCCTTAGTTTGGTTAACTCATCGTAGCTTTGGCTGGGGTGCTGAAGCTGTATTACAAAATTGGCCTTTCATTAATACTTTCTCGCATGTATCATTAGGACTATGATTTTTTTTTTAAATTATCCATATATGTGCCATTTGGTAATTACATTTCGGACAACAATATCAAATACAGTGAAACCTCTCTATAACGGAACTGGAAGGGACCTAAGTTTTTTCAAGTGCAGGAAAGTTCTGTTTAATATAAGTACTTGAAGTTTTTCCCGGGACTTAAGAGTTTTCTGCCAAATACAGGTTTCGGTTATGCACAAGTTCTGTTTAGGATGAGTATCATACTTCAGAAGAATAGGTATGGGAATGTTTTGCCATATCCTGCACTCCGTCCCATCATTCCTCACTAGATAAAAAATAGTATTAATCCCAACTTGTTACCCATCAATCTAACATTTTGAGTCACTTACATTGCATAATTACCTGTAGAAATCCTAGTTCATGTATGTATATTTTGTCAGTATGTATGTAATATTTTATGAGCATTTTTACAACATTTCTGAATTCCCATTAGATGTGTGGTGGTGGTTAGTAGTAGTAGTGCTTAACTTTTTCTTTCAATTCTCCTTTGTGGGCTGTATGTAGTGTGTTGTGTTTTTATAAATTTCCATACACTGCTTTATTAGTATTATTCAGAACAAATGTTATATGTTAAATTTAAAAATATGACATGACCCTGTGTTTGTGTATTATGTAATATGGCCATGTTCTTGTTACCTAAGATCCAAATATTCTACTGAGCACTTTGTTACCAGACAGTATTCCTGTGCGTATTGAAATGTCATGCCATGAAGGCATATGGGGGTGTGGATGCACAGCTCCCTGATTCTTAACCTGGGTACTAGGTGGAGGCAAGTGGTCAATTCCATACTTAGTATTCCTCAGAGAAAATACCACCCACCTGCACTCAACAGAAGGCTGGGTCACCAAGTCTGGCCTGACGTACCCTCAGTTTCTGTTCTGCAGAGTGAGAGACCAAATGTCACACTTACATAAAAGAACAGAAAATATTCTAATTCAAAATTTTTAACTTTCTAAACAGGTAGTGGAAATATAAAATTTGAATTGCATTGTACTGTGTGTTTTTATGTCATTTAGGTTTTTACCAGAAAGATGAATATTGTAAATTAATTTTTATGACTTGTCATCCTATACATTCTAGTCCCTTGTTCATGCCATCATTATTATCTTCAGTTGGGGAGATTACTTTTTGAATATTTGACACTAGCAGGAAGTTTAGTTTATGTTCTTAAGGCATGCCAAAGAATCTGTCCAAGTCTAATGCCTTTTGTGGCATTTCATAACATTTACTTCATTTGTGTTACATAGTTTTGAGCCCTGTGCCCAACCTCCAAGCTGTCTGTTGTCAATAACTGCTTATTCAACATATTCACAGCTCCTTCTATATCAAAGAGGTTGTTTCCTTCAACCAAAATTTGAGGACGTGTCATGACAAAGGACCTCAGTGTTGTCATACTTAACGTATGTAGCTGAAACTTAACTGATGAAGAGTACACTGAAATTCCGTGCTCATTGACAGCGTAACTACTCTTACATTTTTCCAGACTTGCTGATATGGGGCAAGAAGTGGGTGTGAAGGTGATTGATCTTCTGTTTGTTCGAGAGAGGAACTGCAAACGTGAGACAAAATTGTTAAATATGCTTCTCTTCATTAAATCTACACTGTGGAAGGTAAATCAAAGGCTACTCCAGATGGCATAACATTGTAAATATATTGTAGTGTACATCCACCCATTTGCAAGTAATGGTAACCTTTGTTCTGTACATGTCTGTCCTAAGTGAAGCCAGGTGTTGGTGTGCATGGAATCTCCTAATGATCTTAATACCAACAGTACATTCATATGATTTTCAAATTGCAGAGGGTTAAAATTTGGACTTCACTACTATAAGTACATTAGATACATCACCTAACTTCTTGTGCAGTATCCTATATTCAACACAATCTACCTCTGGGTAAATGACCACCTTGATGCACAATTATGTTATATGTTTATTATTATAATTCTCTACATGTTTTGAGCAACTCTGTGCACATCATCAGGAGGTCAAGTTGTATTAATACAGCATCTGGTATTCTCTGTAAGTGACTGTCTGGTGTGCAGGTCAACCTGCACACCGGACAGTCACTTAACAGAGAATACTATACCAGATGCTGTATTAATACAACTTGACCTCCTGATGATGTGCACAGAGTTGCTCGAAACATGTAGAGGATTATAATAATAAATGTATTATATAATGTAATTATGCATCAAGTTGGTCATTTACCCAGTCGTACCAGGATGCACGGTCAGCACAACATAAAAATACAATGTATCTTATTGGTAGGATGTCTCTTAATATCAAACATGGTCTTGAGAACATCTAGTGTTCACCTACTAAGATCATTTATGTATATTTGTCACTTTTCAGTCACTATTTGGAAGGGAAGCTGACAAGTTGGAACATGCCAATGACGATGAAAGAACATACTACATTATTGAGAAAGAACCTTTGGTGAATAAGTTTATTTCTGTACCCAAAGATAAGGGAAGTTTGAATTGTTCTGTATTTACAGCTGGTATAATTGAAGCTGTCCTTAATGGATGTGGATTTGTAAGTAGCAGCATGTAAAATGTAATGATACTTTGTTCAGGTATATAAATGGACAAAAAAATGTGCTGGTTGTCACAAAATTTTTGAAACATTCATGTTGTTGGGTGTAATAAAAATCCAAGATGAGATTTACTAATGCTGGGCACTTGATGTTAAAAACATGCCTGAATATTTTGCATATTTCCATTAATTATCATTTTTTAAACTGAGGAATGTTACATACACTGAAACTAATTCTTATTTACAGCCTGCCAAAGTAACAGCTCACTGGCATAAAGGAACTACATATATGGTTAAATTTGAGGATTCGGTAATCACAAGGGATAAACAACTGGAAGACAGATAATTACAAAAACTGGAGAAACAGAAAATGGCTTGCAATCAGTGGTCCATTTCAGTAGCTGTATAAAATAATAACTTTAAACTGAAGTGCAGAAAAGACAAGTGTAATATGTTAATAAATATGAAAATTAAGATAGTAGTTATAGTGCACTCTAAAAGAACTGTATAACTAAGACATGACACACAAAGACATTACCCTGCCATTACACACTCACCAACCACACACCTTTTCCTTCCTTACTGCAGTGATGATTTCTGTTTTGACTTACAACACCATCAAGTTAAAACCATAAAAGAATTGGTAAGCCTCACAACCAGAGATGCTGTGTGCATGCGTACAAGACTGTGTGGTCCCCCATCTCCTTTTCTCTCTGCCTCCTGTCTTGAATTTATGACGATGCTGCATACAGTACTGTATATGGGTGTGTGATATACATTTACAGTGATCTTTCACTGCATTTGATCTAGGCAGTACACATCTGTATAAGGTATTATAACCAGCCAGTCTCTGAAGGTCGGAAGATGATACGATTTGTTGTTGTTCCTGTTTGCACCTGGCTCTTGAAGTTAGTTTTCTTCCTTGATGTTTCGATGGTTTCGTCACTTTGAGCCTATTGTGCCTCACATTTGGGTGCCAAACTTGCTATAACCAGCCAATGTCAAAGTCAGGAACACAAACTCCACTCAGGGAATATTACGTTTGGTGGTCAAAGGAAACATTAATGTCTGCCGACTAGATGAAAAGGATAATTGAGGTTAGGCCTATTCAGGTTTACTCTCACAGTTACTTTATTTTTTATACATTTAATATTCACAATCATATTATTTATGTCCAGTGCTGTATAAATTTGTATGAACAAAATGCACCTCTTTATTATCGTCATGCTTTCCCTTTCAACTTCCTCATACGAGTGTCAGCCAAGAAGTGTCTCTGAACCCAGCCTGGGCTAGCTTCATGGCCTCTATTCTAATCAAGCATAAACAGCTGTCATTTGTTTCTTTGTAGTGCAAACTCCCTGGGACAAACTACATCAACTTTTGTCACTGCCCCTTCCTCTTCTTCCATTATATGTACTGTTTTAATCTTGTTTTTACATCTGGAACTCCTAGGCCATGTGATTTCGGTCCTTGTAGTACCACTTTCTCCTTCTACCATGACCAGAGTTGTTGTTTTACCTGTTACAGAACCATGACTGGTTTGTGGTGGTTGTGGTTAGCAGCATGGTCACTTCAAGATGGCCAACCCAAACAGTGGAGATGCCCCACAACCCCCTGCACTGCAACCGCTACCTACACCTCCACCGCAGCCAATGCTGCCACCACAACCACCACAAACCAGTGGTGGTTCAGTAGAAGTAAAAAGAACGATTTCAGTCAGGATAAGAGATGGTTCTAAGAGGACTGAAATCACTTGGCCTAGGAGTTCAGATGTAAAGACAAGATTAAAACAGTACATATAATGGAAGAAGAGGAAGGGGCAGTGACAAAAGTTGACATAGTTTGGCCCAGGGAGTTCGCACTACAAAGAAACAAACGACAGCTGTTTATGCTTGATTAGAATAGAGACCATGAAGCTATCCCAGGCTGGGTTCAGAGACACTTCTTGGCTGACACTCGTGTGAGGAAGTTGAAAGGGAAAGCATGACGATAAAGAGGTGTATTTTGTTGATACAAATTTCTAACAATGCCGGACACAAATAATTTGATTGTGAATATTAAATTTATAAAAAATAAAGTAACTGTGAGAGTAAACCTGAATAGGCCTAACCTCAATTATCCTTCTTTTCATCTAGTCGGTAGACATTAACATTTCGTGTAACCACCAACGTAACATTCCCTGAGTGGAGTTCGTGTTCCCGACTTTGAGATTGGCTGGTTATAGTATTTCCAACTTACAAAAATTCAGCTTACTATCTGGTCCTTGCATCAAACCCCTCTGTAAATCAGAGTCTGTATTTGGTAAGAATAAAGGGTTAGTCCACTCTATAAATAGTTGCCACTATTCAGAATTTAGGTGCCTTAAAATGCCCTTCGTATCACATCTGAAATGGCAGTTATCCTTGGGTCTGGTTCATGTCTGGCAACAGGGTGCGATGAACATTTCTTTGCCTTATATACGTGTTGAAAGAAGTCTAAAATTTTAGCAGCAAACAATATTCTGATACTCTGAAAAATGTGAACTGTAACAGATTGCTTTCGCCACATATTTTTGCCAGTAACCGAGAACATCAATGGGTTCCCTTTGACCTTTCTGTATCTATTGTTTTTAAAGAATCCATTCACTGCCACAAGTAGATTTTACTACACAGTTTACATATTTTAAGATCTGCAGTGCACAGCCACTGTGTAAGCCCTGCTAGAGCTTTTAGTTAAATCTCTCATGACATCATGTTAGTTTAGTAGGGAAGTGCACTGTAACAGGTTTTCCTCCACACTCTGGGTTAATGTCATTGTCATTCCACTGCTTTTCAGTATTTATCACTGCCCGATGACACATGTGACCTTAGATCAAGTGCTTGAGGAAGTAAAGTTCCAAGCCACAGAAACGACATGAGAGATACTTCATCCTGAAAATGTTCCTGTCACCTAAAAGCGTCTCAGTCAATATGTCATACTCTCATCAATTAATAAAATGTCTTCACACCCTATGTTCAATCAGTGGGGAAAAAGTATGTAATATTTTAAACACCAGCTGCATGAACTTCTGATGCCAATTCAAGCAAAGATAACCAACATCTGTACACAGCATCCATTTGAAAATGACACTCACACTGTCAGCAAGTTTATCAGACTGCATGCCTCATCTGGTAGTTTTACTGCAGCACATTCTGGTACAGTGCGTCACATTATGTCTTAGTTGCACGGTCCAGTTCACACACAAACTGTGTGTAACATAACAGGTTTACAAATTGTACGTAAGTATTAGAAATACAATTTGTTTCTAGTTTGATGTATTAGTGCTTGTGCTTCTTTGTATTTGAGACTCCCTGTGGATGGCACCAAAACAATAGGAGTTTTTAAAAAACCTATTACATGCATCTGTTCATGTATATATAAATATGACTGATTGTAAAAATAGTGCATGAAATGAATATCAAATGTGTGTAACAGTGTAAAATGTCATTTGTACATGAACGTCAAGTACAGTGTAAGAGGGTTTTTAGTTGTGAAATAAATTGTTACTGGTATTCATGAATATGAAGTACAGTATAATGTACAGTTTTTTATGTGGAAATATGTGTAAGAACACAAGCGTGTATTAAGTTCTGTAACAAGTTTATAAGTAAGTTTCCCAGTGTTTCACTTCCTTTGAATACATGACTGGTGAACAGTTTTTGAACAAAGGGTTCCTTGTTACAGAAGAAGCAAAGGCAGACACAATGTATTCTTCCAGAAGAAACATTAGATGATGATGGAGCACATTACACAGTAAGCCCATGAAACTGAGTCAGCTGTACAAAAATACACAAAAATGCTTAATTTGAAACCACACAAATTTAAAATTTACAGTTGTGCAACAACCCCAAGAGACACAAGTAACTGGTACTGTGAAACAGTGTAGTGATGCAGTGTTCCTGTGCTAACTTAGTTTACTGATAATATTACTTAAATTGCCATGTTAATACTCAAAATAACAATGGTCAGGAGATAGTCCATACACAAACACATACGAGTGTGTGCACGCACACACAGAAAACAAGAAATCATCAGCAGTTCTAAGCAAGAGCTTTATCATAGTCTTTAATAATCTGTTCACCAAGTGTCAACGACATTTCAGAGTTGAAGGAAATTGTTTCCAACACCTGCTTTAATATGCATTAACATATATAATGCAGATTTTATGAGTGGGGTCCCTCTTTCAAGTTGGACACCTATATAAGGGAAGCAACTGCACTGTGTTACACAGTTTCATTAAAGACCTGTGCTAGTGGCATATGTTACTACCTTCATCACCAAATATTTATTTTATAACTGAACTCTGTTCCACACATTCTGGTGCATGGGGGGGGTTAAACCCTTGAACTCCCTCCAAATGCTCAGGACACACACTGGCTGTCACACCATACAGGTGTGTCACATTTTATTGTTCTATACCACAGGCTTACAGATGTGCATAGCTAATTATTCAGTATACTATAAGTACATTCCTACCCCAATTATTCTGGTATTATATTTTCTTCTTATGAATCTCTTTAAATTTAATTTAGCTTTGAATGATTCTACCAGTGGATACAGGAATAGGTAAGGTAGTAAGGTAAGGTGCACCCTTGTACAGGCACCGAGGCTCTGTACAGGCCGTGGCCCACAGGGGGAGTAGAGGTATAGCTCTACTCTTTCCTGACCACGGCACTAGAAGGGGGTGAGGGGTCAGTGTCACACCCTGGCCACTCTTTACCCCCGGGAAAGACCTGGTACCCATTGTACAGGAGGCTGGATGGGCCCCAGGGCCAGTCTGTACAGGTGTGGAAAATCTCACGCCCACTGGGATTCGATCCCCAGACCATCCAGCCTGTAGCCAGTCGCTATACCAACTATGCTACCCAGCCCACAGGATGCAGGAGTAGCTGTAACCAAAATTCTGGACAGTGTCCTCCATCTCAGGCTAAAAGAAACCTGTAACATTTTTCAGACTGGACCTGCCTGGACCCAGTCCAGGGATTTGGACTGGTCCTTTCTAATGGATTCATCAAAGTACAGTCTCCCCTTCCCTGCTTCACCTGAAGACAAAGGAAGATACAGCCATAGACATAGGTTTTAGCCTCAGATGATGGGCAATGGATAATGTAAAAAATTTTGGTCATGACTAAAATTCTGTCTGTTCAGCTTTAAAATTTGGTACTCTATGGAGAAGGCATGTATGTGGATTATGAAGAACACACACTATTCCTTCCATTCATACTACATCATCCCATGTATGAACCAGGGTTGAAGGTCTGACAGTGGCTCCCAATTCGAGCTCATTAATCACAAGTACCCTTCCGTAGGCCACTTTTTTTAGAAGTCATGTTGAAGAAACGTATGTGCATTTATTTATATAATACATTCACTATTGTGGTACAAAAAACATTTTTGTACTCCAGTATCTGTTTGTACGTGTCTTCTACATTCAGAGAAAGCTTACAACTTAGATGAACTTGAAACGTCTGTCTTTGTAAGCAACTTGACCAGTTCGGTACTTGTGTTCTTCAGCATCCTGCAAAAATAGAAGAAAGAAATTCCATTTAGCACACAAACCTGTGTGGAGGTGTTCTTAATGTAAGGACAACTACATTCAGAACATGCACTGGCAAGGGTCACAAGTTCGGTCTTGTACCAAAGTTCAGCAAATAAAACAGATGATTTTAAGTGGCACAAATCATTATAGTGCATGCACTGGAAGCTTAAGTAACCATATTTTTAAGATTTTCTATCCAACATTTTGTGATTATTAATGCCAGTTTGTTTTATGGTATGGCTAGCATAATAGTGTTATACCATTATCATATCTGAAGCATGCTGTACAGGACAGCAAGAGACCACAGTATAAACTGTCCAAATAAAATTAAAAAATAACTGTCTTTACCATTTGATAGTCCTACCAAACCTGAGTACCCAATAGAGACATTTTACCACAGCAGCCATTACAAGTGAAAGAATCAATTCTGATGGCATCCATGAATAACATGACATAAAACTTGCTTATGTCCCATGACTGCTCTAAATCTAATGTGTAAGATAATGGTGACAGTAACAATACGTGCTAGTTTTAGTACACTTGTGTCGTTCTATGTACATTACAGCACAAATGTAAGAGTACGTAATTGACGGGTTTTCTCTGGGCCTTTCATGGAGCTGATGGTCTCATCCCCATGCTTAACAGTAATGTTGTTCAGAAGTCTCTGCTTGCTTCTCCCACTCTGTATTTCCTTTAGTTTACAGAATTTGTTTCTAATACAGCCTTGCATTAAAGATGAAGGTCAAGTCACCCAACTGCTTATTTCAGCACCACACCACAATATATGGGAGTGGGAGGTACAGTTTCATGCAGTATTAACTTCAACACTAGATAGCTGGAGGGGATAGGTCAGCTTCACATCCCAGTTGCATTTCCTCCCCAGACAAAGAAAGTCCTCAGCACCCACTGAATAGGAAGTTGGCTGGCCCCAGAACCAGTCTGGATGTTCCAGAGAAGATCAAAATCTCTTCACCCTGCTGTGAATCAAATCCTGCTTTCTCAGTCATCCAGCCCATACTCAGTCACTATACCAAATGAGCTATCTCTGAGACAATATTTCAGCATATGACAGTGCTGGCTTATTTACTTATGTGTATACAAATTTAAGGAACTCACGGTAGTTGTTGAATTGCTGTGTAGCCCTTCAACAACACCATGTTATCACCATAAGATCACAGAACGACTTTCAACGAATTCCCATTCCACAATCTGGAGGTATACAATTTTGTACAAATTAAGTTCTGTAACAGTGCAGATTTAACAGTTATGTCACAACTTGAATGCCACAATGAAGAAAAATAATTTTCTTGGGCTTGCTTCTAAATGAGCACCAACATTATCCAATGTCTTATCAGTCAAAACAAGTCAGTTTGGCTTGTTATCTCTGTCCAATCACTGCGCATTTCGTTGCAGCCTAGTACAAACAGTATATTTGCTAAAAACACTTGGTGATACATTCTTGATTACAAACACGAAGCATTATAAAGCCATTAGGAAACCCTCTTTACAACCCATTAAGATATGTCTCAGGGATTCATGGGAGGAAAAAAAAATGCTCATCTTGACACCTGCTGACAGCAGAGCAATGGGATATGAGGAATGCAAGGCACAGTAGAAAAATAAGATACAAGGCCAATAACATTCCACCTGCTAATTTATTTTTAATATGTTGAAAATGTGAATATCTTACTCTAGATCTCTTCACCAAGTAGCCAAATGCAAGCATAGGAATCACAATAACGCACAAGCCATACAGTGAAGTTTTGGGAGTTGGCCTGAAATGGTCATATTCTGTTGCCCTCATGGACATAAATCTCTGAATCCCAGAGTCAAACTGCAAAACAAAGCAGATCATAACATGCATAATATGTGCTCCTTCAAAATAATATACACTGGCTCAAAAAAAATATTATTTCAAACGGAAACTTGCAAGATTGTAATCTTGGTTTAATCCAGACCTGCTATAATGTAAGCAGTCTATTTAGTATTATATTACATAAGGAGTCCAG
>Ga0209755_10008025_pt1 | contig 11357 bp, 6 predicted proteins | sample TergutCo191P1_FD_187301 | JGI IMG/M metagenome (GOLD analysis project Ga0209755, IMG submission 187301) | Cornitermes sp. P1 segment gut microbial communities from Petit-Saut dam, French Guiana - Co191P1 (SPAdes) (version 2) | ecosystem: Host-associated > Arthropoda: Insects > Digestive system >...
CAGTAATTTAATATGGTTAAGTCATCCTAGCATCTTCTGTGATGATAAAATCTTATTCCAAGCAGACGCAAAAAGCAATCATGCAACAACAGCAGTAAATAACACTAGTCAACAAGGGTTTGGCAACGTGGATTAAAACAGCTGTTTTGCATGTTACTGCAAGGCTATCTCAACTATATCATTAAAAACTTCATGTCACATTTTTTATAAATGTGGATATTTTTATGAAGTTTCCATAAAATTATAAAAACTGATATATTTTCTTGTTATTAAACTTGTGCCCTCTCACTTATAGTATGAATGGCATGAGTTTCTGGTAAATTAGTAATTCGATTTCCAACATGAAATACCATACACTGAACATTCCCATCTTGGACGCCGCCTTGAGAGGGTATCTGGCACCACTGTATTACCTTCCAACTGGAAGAAGTTTATCTGTCCTCGAAAAGAGCTGTCAGAAAGACCATTTAAATCCTCTGATCCCAGTCACATTCCCCAAGTGATCAAGAACAACATATGAGCCAGAGAATCAAGCTAAATTATGTAGTTCACAACTTGAATCTTTCCAAGCAAAAAGCAAGATCAGGATTGCTGCAGTAGAACTTGCTAGCTAAATAAACTAGAATAAATACACTATTCAGGAAGATGCACAAACTGTTTTCCAAATACTACAGTATGTGGGACTCTGCTTCTGCAGTGATGTAAATGGCCTGACAGAAGAACTGGGATTTCCACACAGTCTTGAAGAATGCAGACTTTTCACTGATACATTGAAACTAAGTTGGAAAGCTGTTTGGCTATATAACAGGAATGTTAAACCATCAATAGCTGTTGCTTATTCAATAGGTAAATAAGAATCATATGAAAGTATGTCACTCTTACTGAACAGTTATAAGAAACACTACGGCCAGTTATGTGGGGATCTTAAGGTGACTGAACTTCAGCTCCGACCACAGAAGGGATGTACAAACTGTTGCTGGTTTTGTGTATGTATTTGTGTTTGCACGTGTGTGCTTGTGGGATAGTCAAACAGCTGAAAATATTACACTGTGAAGTAATGGCCAGCCAGAGAAGACTATGTTGCGGAAAACATGATACTAAGAATGCTACCTTGGCAAACACTATAATGGTATTTCTGCCTACACTACAGACAGAACTCTGTGGAAGCCTTGGACAAAAGTGGTAAGCATTTCCTCTATTTTTGCAGTAAGTTTCCAAATCTCAGTGATGCAAAAGTTAAACAATCTTTGTTGGCCCACAAATTAGAGAAGTTATGTTTGATGAGAATTTTGAAATGAAATTGAACTCTTTTGAAGTGTCTGCATGGAAGTCCTTACATAATTTTTTCAGGGCTTTCTGGGCAACAGGAAGAGGAAAATTAACCCAAAATCATAAGAAGTCTGTTACCAAACTACCAGAAGTTAAAGTGGCAGATGTCACTGAAAATTCACTTCTTACATTCACACCTTAGCTTCTTTTCTGAGAAACTAGGTGCAGTTAGCACTGAACAGTGTGTACAGTTTCATCTCGATAGAGCCAAAATGGAGCACTGTAACAAGGAAGATAGGAGCCAGATATGTTGGGGGATTGCCACTGGTTTCTCTGTAGGGAAGGTGAAACATCTGATAAAAGAAGGTAGTTAACCATAACAAAACTGACAATTATTAAGCAGTTGCTTGTCATATGGTATTTGAACAGTGCAAAATATGAACAAATATTGATTACAATATTATGATTTTACATTTATTACGTTGTTAGAAAATACAAATTTTGTGTGCATTCTGGTTTATTCTCACCCTGTTTCAAGCATGGAATACATATGTTGTGCTGCCAAACCCTTTAATCCTTCAATATAAAACCTACTGCAATCAGTCTTTATTAATTCACAGTAGATCCCCATTACACCAAATCAGTACATGCTATGATATTTTGCTCATCATTTTTGCTGTCAGCACAGCTGATTCAGGGGAGGGGGGGAGCTAATTTCATCCTTGTTGCCAAAAAAATAAGTTTTAAACTTACAAACTAGTGCAACATAATGGTGATTATGGGAATCTATATTCGTAAAACTGTCAGATAAAATACAATTTCATCCTTACAGTAATGTATTACACAAGAGACATGGTTCAATAACAGGCACTTTTGCTAGGGTATTGGTAGGTTTTCACCCTTTTTTTGTAGGCCACGCAGGCCCTTAGGGTGAGTAGAGGTACAGCTCTTCACTTTTTTAGGACCTTCGGCACTAAATGGGGGGTGGGGAGTCAGCCCCACGCCCCAGCTACCTCTACACCCTGGAAAGACTTGGTACCCATCGTACAGGAGGCTGGGTGGGCCAGTCTGGACGGGCAGAAAATCATGTCCCCCACCGAGATTCAATCCCGGACCATCAAGCCCGTAGTCTGTCGCTATACTGACTGAGCTAAGCTAACGTATTGCACTTACCTGAATATAAGACAAGAATATTTCCTAATTCTTATGGTCAATTGAGGGTCCTCTTATATCACACACAAAATTAAACATGTTCTGCACAGGTATTTCCCTGAAAATTGAAGATTGGGAAGGGAGCTGTCTTAGGTCCAGGGACATGTAATATTTGGATAAATACAATATTCTAGATATGTATTTGTAAGTGTTTTTTATTTTGAAATATTTTATTAACATATGCAGCAATGTCATCTGACTTCAGTACATTTTACCTTCATGGAATTACTGAAAGAATGTTACCTCAAGTTACCCAGATAATGAACACAACTAAATGAAAAACCCTCGTTTAGCATATCTGAATCAGTCCTATTATCAGCATATTTACTTCTTCAAAGCCAAAATACCTAATGTTATGCACTGTACATTCTGTGTAAACAAACTCATCTCTCCCCTAATTTATTTCACAAATACCTTCGCTCATGCGACTTGTGAAACAGCAGCCACATGCAAACTTTAAACCTGCCACCAATGCTTACCTTGGCTGAGAATGGCTCCTAAAAGCCACAATATCCCCAGCATGGTTATTCTTATAATTCTCATGTCATATTCTTCACATGCTTTTGACATTTCGTCATATGTTATTGAGGGAAGATCTACTTCCTAATTATGGTACTGGATAGGATGAATGAAAAAAGTGTAGTACATATCACAGTCTGAACCTCTCCAACATTGGTAGTATTACAAGTCAGTTCCTGTGTAAAGAGGAACTGAATCTGGCCCGATATCTGGAAACTCAGGTTGTATCAGATCTAGGGGTGCCAGCTCAGTTGCAGGCGGAACAGCCTTCGTCACACACTGGTTATGACGTTGCCTGAAATACAGTCAGTCATGTTACTGTTAATGATAATCATAAACATCAGCACCATTTATTAATCCACGTGTACTATAACCAGAACCTACCTATGGTTCTTGAGTGAACTGGATTGGTTGAACTGACGGCCGCAGTCAGGGCAGTGATATGGTCGATGGCCAGAATGTATGCGTTCATGGCGTATTATGTGAGAAATGTGGTAGAAACTCTTCCCACATGTCCCACAAATATATGGACGCTCTTTTGTGTGTGTTCTGCAAGTTATAATGTGCAGTAAAAATTTCATTTGACAGATTTAATCAAATATAGATTCATAAACAAAGGACAATGTTATAAGCCACAATTAGTGGCAGCAGAGGTATAAAATGGAAAAATGATACACTTACCTGACATGTATTTTGAGATCATACTTCTTATAAAATGTTTTACCACAAACAACACAAGCATGTGGCCTTTGCTTGTAATGGTCCCGTTTAATGTGTTCCTGCAACATTGTTTTAGTAAGTATGTCACTTAAACAGTTATTAAGTTCAATTCTTTAATTGCAGTGTTAAATTTACCATTTTCTATGACCTATGCTGCACACTCTCCCACCCCACTTGAAGTAATTTTAAGCCATGTCATGGTGGGCTATTCGGAAAGGTTTCAACACACTTTAACAACAAATCACTGTCCTATTTCATTGGTGCAGCAGTATCATGCAGTTAGTAAGACAAGTGTTTGTTGTAAGCAATGAAGTCCAGTCTTGATACCTCAACCCACCATTTAGGACCTTAATGCACTGAATATTTCAAATGAAGTTACTTTGTAGCAGTCACCTGAACCTGTGCAGGGGCAGCATATTCTTTGCTGCACAATTCACACCTGTAGCGAGGAAGAGGGCCTTCACTGTGAGTGTGCATGTGTTTGTTCAGTGTTGACTTCCAAGCAAAATATTGGCCACAAGTTGGACAGTGGTAATGCTGCTGGTCAATAAAATGAATACCTGCAACAACACAATATACAAAGTTTTGAGGTTTCCACAACAGCAAGGCTCAGGACTCTGTTCCTCTAAGGGATGATGCTGTGTCACTGGGTAACTGGTACCCATTGTTTCAAATGAACATGGTGTCTGTGAATTCTAACATCTAACCCCTAAAGAGGAAGGCAATGTGCTTCTTCCACACACTGACCTCTTACACCAGGCACTGTGTTCCTTCAAAATGTTTGGAACTGATCACCCAGTGATGTGACATCATTTCCCAGAACACTGCAGGCCTAACAACATATGAAATAATTCAGTATATTACCCCAGTATTTCACAGACTAAGCAATCATGTCTACTGACGATTCACTGATTTAATGCATCACATAATCACAATATTGTCCTCATAAAATATCAGTTCCAATATTTTTTAATTGTTTCCTGGAAGAAGGACTGGAACTTTCACCAGTATTTAATACATATTAAAATTAGTTGTAATCATATTTATTTCTAAGAAGGTCTTCAGTTTACATAAAATCAGCAACGGTCAAACAGTTTTCACTGGCTACCTTCAATAATCTCTCACAGCTTACTATATCACAAAAGCCCTATTCATACAAATATATTTTCCAATGATGAAGAGTCCTGTCATCTGAGAGTGGTGTTGTGTAGTTTGGTAGCCACGTACAGACGTTATGGAGGCACTACAATCCTCTGAAATGCAAGTAAATTTCTACAACATTACAAAGCATCACACCCCAGAAGACAATATCCTCACAGATACCACCATAAAAGCCTCAAATTTAATATGGTCCATATGATATTCCAACATAAATGATTATGACAGTGGTGGTCTTAGGAAATTATGTCATTACATAAGAATCACACACACATAACCATAAGTGTACAGTAAAAGAATTAAATGCAACATAAACATTAAATTATAATTTAAATAAAACAACAGCCACAGAGATTAAAAGAAATTCAGAACAGTTTTTACAGATAAAATCAAAGGCATGAACTATGCAATGAAGAAAGAAAGAGAGGGTGTGTGCATGTGGGGGGGGAGGGAAGAAATTAAATTAGTAATGCACTGGATATTAAGCAGGAAATCACTATAAGAATTCAAATTTACATGGTTACCACGTGAAGGCGACATTTCAAATTTTGGATGTCCTACGGCACCATAAATTTAATTACTCATATTTTAAACTAACCTATGGTACTGAAACACTGCACAGCAAAACAGAAAGATAAACACAAAATACAAGTAATAAGCATTACACTTTTCAAAGTATGACACAGAAAATTAAGCAGAATTAGGAATAAAACAATCAGGCAAAAACCAGGAGTTACGAATACCCACAGAACGTGTAGACAAGAAGATTAATGCTTTGTATGCATTCAAAAATGGATGTAAATGCAGTATCAAGAAGTGCTCTAGGATTACAGGTACAAAGACAAAGTTAAGGGAAATGAATTCTCACACAGTGTTGGCCAACATTTTGTTACTAACCTAAGTGTTGTTTGAAGTTGCTGTTCTTAACAAATGTTTTTGGACACTCAGGACATTGGTACACTCGCACTTGTTTCTTGGCAGCAGGAACTGTTTTATTCTGGTCAGGAACAGACTCTGATGATAAGCTAGTAGCTTCAATTTTTGGAATCAGTAAGTCCACATAAGCTTCAGTCTTTATTGCTCCTTTATTTGGAACAGTTATCATTCCTGTTACATTCTGCAAGCCATTATCACAGTCAGAGTCATGACTAGGTTCTCCCAGAACATCACCACCTTCAAAACACAGTTATACTTCTTTATCACAAATTGAAAAGTAAGAAATTCAGTAAATGAGTGTACAAGATAGGATACAAATCTCAAAACCTCACCTACTTTAATTTACTCTTAATCTCACTTTCATGTCCTATACTGCATTTTTTACTAATTAAACTCTGATGACAAAATTGTGGTAGTGTAACCATTTTGGCTGCAGTGACAAAAATGCCACTATTAAACCAACTCATCCACTGCAGCAGTTATTCCTGAGAAACTCACAGTTTCTCAGGAAGTCAGAGAATTCCCCATCTTTCACAAAACCCAAAGATTAATTTTAATGTTTACAACAGCCCAACAATGGTTCCTAAACCAAACCCACCAAATCTCAGTCACACTGCCACATCCTATTTCTGTGAAGTCATTTTTAATATCATTATCCCATTTACAAATGGATCTCCCAAGTGATATCTTTCCATTCAGTAAAGTTTTGTATGAATTTCTCATAATTCACACTAGGTTCAAATCTCTCTAAAATTGAAGTTAGTATGTTGTCATAAATAATGGTACCTGCATCAAGCTATTAATGATTTCATCACAGCAAAATACAATAGACATATAGATAAAAAACTGTAAGTCACTAATGACACTCTGTGTGAATGTATTGTTCATACTTGGTTTACACAAATCAAACAATTCATACCTACAGGCATGAAATTTTTTCCTTTTACTCATACTTTACTGAAATTACACAAAATGCAAAACTTTCCAAATAAATATTATATATTACAGTGAAAGTTACATTTTATATAACAGTCCCATATTTTGTATTATTAGCCATTCAGTAATACACAGAATTTTCCCGCTATATATATACTTCATGCACAGTCACCTGTAACAAAGTTATCGCTGCTGCTGTCACCTCCAAGGATTGTTGACATGTTGTGGGGAAACAGTGGAGATGAGTTAGCGCAACCTGCCCTGTTACTCCTGTCGTTCTTGTCACTGCTGCAAACGGTCATCCCAGAGCTGCAAAATTCCAACTGTAGCGGTGCAGCATCAAGGTCTGTTTCCATCTTACAGGTACCTCCAATATCCCCCAGTGTAACATCTTTATGGCTTTGTTTTGGCTATGAGATGACAACAGATTAACATTTTATTTATTTTGTAAAGGTCCAAAAATTTTTGTGTGTTTTCATACAAATGTAAAACAAAGAGGTTTAAAAAGTGAACTGATAAACATTAATAATGCTATTTTGGCCGACTATATCAATTTTTAATATCAGTGGTACAGCATTCAAACCATCTGCTAAAGTTGCAGGAAACTATTACAATCTGACAGGAAAATTTCAGTACCTGGTTGTCATCCCCAATCTTCTGGAGTCCTAGGTCTGTGCTAGGTACTAGTATCAAAGGCTTTTGTTCATCTATGGGGCCTAAGATTGAACCAGGCATGGGCTGGATATGAACCTGAAAAAATAGCCGAGATTTTTTTTTTAATGAAGAAGCTTTATGGGAAAATTAATGTTATAACATGTCTGCCTAACTGTCAGTCCATCTGCATAGTTTATTTTTAAAACTACAAAACACAATTCAATTAAATTTAGTATTTGCAGTCCTACAGTAAAATATATCCAGCAAATTTAATGTGGTCCATCACAATGCTTACACTTCAGCACCTATTTAAACTTCAGACTTCTTACAAATGGATCATTATATGGCTATTAGTACAGGACTTAAAATATGAACCTTCTAAGATTCACAGCCTTTAATTTTAAACATTTTTGACTTGGAGAAATGTAAGAGAAAAATTATATGAGGTGCTACCCAAAATTTCCGAAAATTTGAAAATACCGCGCAAACCATTAGTGCTATGAACTTGCGCTGCTAGGTGCCTCTTCCTGTATCTTTCAACTGTTAGCCAACTTCCATCTTTATCCAAGCAGAATCGCAACAAGTACTAAACACACTAATGCCAGCAGACTTCAATGAGTGCTTCCAAAAATGGCAAAATCGCTGGGATCAATGCATACAAACCCTAGATGACTACTTCAAAGGTGATGGTGGAAATTAGGACTTAAAGTAAATATTCATGTTATTACAAGCAAATTCTCAGAAATTATGGGTAACTACTAGCGCACGCGCATGTGCATATGTGTGTTTTGGTGTCAGTACAATGTTGATCAGGCCTTTCAGTGGGGTTACATGCACATTAATAAATATGAAGATCAAACATACACATGAAATCACATATTTGCAAAATACAACTTCCCACTATTTTTCTGTAACACCTGCATATCTAGAGCATAACACACACAATAAATTACAGGATTTCATTTCACAGTGTATACTTATTTATGACAGAGGGATAAGAACTCGTTTTTTGCTTCTCTCGAACTATCTAAAGCACCTGGGTGGGTTCATCCTGCCCCTCTTGTGTCACATAGATTACAATTTCGCTCATAATCCCACTGTTTCCATTGGTATTGTTCCTTTCTGTGGCTCCACTGTGCTCCTGCAGCAGAGACTCCAACTGGGAGTTGAGTGAAACTCTCTCTGCCTCTGCTTCATCTTCTGCTTGTTTTTGTAACCTCTCCTCTGGAGTTAGACAGGAGTGGCTCTTCAGCAACTCCACTGTGTCATAGTCCTGTCAACAAATTCAAGTCACTGACATTACCATCAATAACACCAGCATTTCTGTCCATATATCAGCTTATGTTCGAAAAAGTACTGTGTAATCAAGCACCCTGCTTATAACTAAACATTATGCTGGTTTTGTACTAACCACTGACTTAAGTGGGGGGAAAAAAAAGAATGCAAGTCAGTTTGTTCAAAAATTAAGTGAAACTTTATATCCCTAGAATGATCCAATTCAGCAGAGCTGGAAGGTTCAACCCTGATATTATCAAAGCCCACATGAATGTGGGCCAGTTACTGTAATCTGTTTGTTTTTAACCTTTTAAAGCCTACTGGTTCTAGATGCACCAACATGTTAAACATTAAATATGTGTACATTCTGCCAACACTGTATTTGTGTTTTTTTGCAATTACCTTTGACCAAAGAGAGACATTTTCCCTGTATAACTTACACTAACTGGTTTTTTATAACCAAGACAAAAAGTCTTTACTACACAGTACAAAATGGGTCTTTAAATAAAACAGTTCATACTTCATCTTTAAAGGGTTAATTACTTTTCATGATCCTGCTTGAGTCTTAAATTTGTGAATCTCAGTACTAAGGACTCTGGCCTGCTCTGTTCATCCATTTTTATACTACTGTTTCAAACCTTTCATGACTCATTCTGACACATCAGGATGAGACCATGTGGCTTGCAAGTCAATTTCCCACACTCTCCTGCTACTGTGCTGATCACTCTCAGCTCAGTTAATATAATTCAACAAATTAGGTCAATTGCTGTCATCTTTCACAACTAGTACACAAGTAATTTTGTGTATTATTATCATCATCATCATCATCACTATTCAAATAAATCTTCATGCTCTTATGCCTTCTGAGGTTACATGATACAGTCAAACCCTGAAATATCACCACCCTCACTAAGTGCCCATAAAAATTGGTGCAAAAATTTCCCTAGTATTCAGCATTTTTATTTACTGCCACCCTGAACAATGGTCACAAACTGCAGTAAAAAACCATGATGTTACATCAGGGTTTGATTCTATTTTTATTGCAGGTATTTCACAAGTCCTTGGCATAAAACAGGCATTTTACATTTCAAATGAATTTTATTGTGAAAGACAGTTTTATCAGACCCAATCAATCATGAATTGGAGCCCCACCTGCAAGTATATTCTGGCTTGCATTCTGTAAAAAAACCTTATTAACACAAATGAATAATTTGGCACTCACCTGTCCACAACAACTACAGTGGAAGCTGCTCTCTTTCTCATGCTGCCTCTCATGCTGTCTAAGCAGTGCAGAAAATTCAAAGTTCTCCCCACATACTTTGCAGTAGAATCTTCTACTCTGTGCACCATCCTTTATCTTCAGGACCTGGCAAAGCACTGATATTATTCATACGTATACACAGTAAAGCAATGGTTCCCAAACCTTATCACTTCATCAACACTTTTCCTGAAAAACAAGTATATACAAACCCCTATTTAAAATGATACTTATCTCTGTCCTTCTGGACATGTTTTACCTGGACCATCACAAGGTACAGTCAGTTAAGTGATTAGGCTACAGATTGGACAACTGAGAATTTGTGGTTTGATTACCAGCAGTGGCACATTTTTCCCTTCTGCAACATGTCCAGATCAGGTCTGCAGCCTACCAAGCCTCTAATTCAAGGGGTATTGGAAACGCTTCCCAAGGAGTAACCAGCCAGTGCGTGAACCTCACCACTCACCTCCATGTAGTGCTGAGATAAAGAATGGGTACAGCTATACGTCCACTCACCACATGCCCTCATGCGATGCATGGCAGAAAAGGTACCTTTACCTTTACCATCACAAGTCCTTGTTGAGAAGCCAACAGCTGCTCAGTTTTTCAAGAAATTTCCTGCTTTTCAGTGAACCCATCATGGAGTTCACTAGTCCTTACCTGAACCACTTCAATCCATTCCAAGACCCTTGTCACCCTATCTGATTAATATCATCTTAATATTTTACCCTCAGTGCCCACATTCCCCTAGCGGTATCTGATCAAAACTGTCAGCATTTCTCATCCTTTCTACATGTACTACATGCACCTTCTCCTTTACATAATACTCTAATGTCAAGAAGAGAATTATATCTCTAGCCAGTCATGTGAAATAAAATGAAGTGGCTGAAAGTTGACACATTGGCACATTGCATATGAGCTACAAATTAAAAATAAGATCCTCACAGGAATAACTGAGTGGAAAAATGTAGAAACTAGAGGTACAGGTACTAGATTATCGATATGTGGAAATCCAAACTCAACTGTCTGCACTTGCTGAAAACTGACATGAACAAATCTGGAATACTAATTTGGAATCTAGTGCCACAGCTGCACTCTGGTAATACCAACAGCACATTCAGTTGTAAAAGTGGTTACACTTTCTTTCATCTAGCACACCTTCTCATTAGTTACAAATTACAAATTACTGCGAGTCCATCATTCATCACAATAAGTATACAACTGGGCAGACAATCTGTTAGCAGTCTCACTTGGAATCACCAGTTTACATTTCTATCATACTACGGTTTAATACGAGGTCTGTTAGAAAAGTATCCGACCTTTTTTTTTTATGCGAACACCTGATGGATTATAATCTAGCACGCTTGCATGAGCCGACCTTGAACCTTAGTGCGCATGCGTGAATTTTTTCCCGCCTGTC
>Ga0209755_10008026_pt1 | contig 11356 bp, 17 predicted proteins | sample TergutCo191P1_FD_187301 | JGI IMG/M metagenome (GOLD analysis project Ga0209755, IMG submission 187301) | Cornitermes sp. P1 segment gut microbial communities from Petit-Saut dam, French Guiana - Co191P1 (SPAdes) (version 2) | ecosystem: Host-associated > Arthropoda: Insects > Digestive system...
GATAGTTGTCCCCATAACAGTGTTTTCATAACACTGTCGATAGATTTGAGTTTTCAAATACATGAAAACTGATAGCTATATATGGCTTGCAGATGCGCGGCGCTTGACTGAAAAGGAAGGAAAATTTTATTTTTTTATATTATAAATAATTAAAAAATCCTACCTAAGACCATTAAGTTCATAAAATATCAACCATTATCTAAGTAGAAACAAATTAAAGGGGGAGAATATGCCGGATAAGGGAAGAATAATGTCTCAAACATATTATGAGAGACAGAGCAAACTAATCGAGTTATACAAGGAATGTATAATCAAAAAAGAAATGAAAGCCAGTGAAGCTGTCATGGCTTTAAGATTGATCGGCTTTAGTGAATCAATGGCTTCAAGCCGAGTGCGTGAGTGGACAGCAAGAGGCAACACAGACGAAATAGAAACGAGCAAGACCTCAAACCAAAGGCTTAAGCAAATAATTTCATTGGAAAAATATATGCTCCGTATGGGGCTTGGTAAAAAATACTATGATAAGTATGTAAAGTTACTGGAAAAATATAAAAACAAAGAAATATCTGAAAACGAGTTCAGAAATGAGCTCATGCAATTTGGATATAGTAAAATATTCGCAGAATACACAATCGGTAAGTAAGAAAAAAATAATTTATGATGAAAAATCATTAAGTTCTGTATTTTTTGGCATTATATATATTAAGGAGAAATATAATAGAGGATATGATTCAATCGTTTAAATGCAAAGAAACTGAAAAAATCTTTCAAGGATTAATTTCCAAGAAGTTTCCCATTGATATTCAATCAAGAGCGTTTAATAAGCTTGCAGCAATTCATGTTTCTCTTACTCTCAGTGACTTAGAATCACCTCCATCTAATCATTTGGAGCAACTTAAAGGAGATCGTACTGATCAATACTCTATACGAATAAATAAAAAATACCGTATTTGCTTTGAATGGTATGAAAAAAACGCTTATAAAGTAGAAATTGTAGATTATCATGAATAAAAATAACACTTGACATTCTGTATTCTGTAGTATAGAATACAGAATAGAGGGAATTTATGAAGAAAAATATTGAAATAGACCATATAGGAAAAATCCTATTTGAAGAATTTATGGAACCTAACAATTTATCCCAAAATGCGCTTGCAAGAGCTATCAGCGTTGCTCCAAGCCGGATTACCGATATTGTAAATGGACGCAGAGGAATAACTGCAGATACCGATTTACGTTTGGCGCGTTTTTTTAGTCTTTCCGAAGGTTATTTTTTACGTTTACAAGAACATATAGAGACTACCCTTACAAAGCAAAAAATCAGTTCTGAACTTGAGAAAATTATTCCATTAAAAAAGATAGCGTAAGCAATTTATACCTTAACCGCAATTCTAACCATGTTGAGGATAGCTATATTTTCTACTGTAAAAAACATTAAGTTTCCTCATTTCCGGGCATTATCCATGTATAAGGAGAAATACATGAAAAGATTAATTGGAATATTAATACTGTTATTAACTGTATCAACTTTTGCATTTTCACAATTTATAACAGAACAGCCTGTAATAGAATTTGACGTTGATTTTGGAAACGACTCTTTTGGTATTTTAAAATATTACGGTTACCGTATAATAGAGGAATTCGATTAAAATAAAAATAACTAAAAAAATATTAAGGAGTGTATTTTATGTGTAGAAAGATCGTTGCAACAAAGGAACAATTATTTAATTTCCTTTATGAACAAGTTTGGGCGAAGAACTTGGAAAAAGAAGAAAAATTAAATATAAGTCCATCAGAGAAAGCAAAGTTAATTGAAGGTACAAAGAAAAGTATAGAACGTGTTAAAAATTTTAATTCTGCCGAAGAGTTAGTTAGTTTTTTCTTTGAAGCTCTTGTTTCTGTGCCAGGAAAAAATCGTTTTAGGAATTTAAAGAAATATAATTTAATATCTTTTGAAGATGTAAAAGAAGAATTTGAGAAAATTTGTTATGGTGAATAATTTATAAGGAGAATTGAATATGGCTGTAAAATTTGATGATTTAAGACCAGAAACTAAAGTGAAATATAGAGGTAAAGCAAAATTAGCATGGGATTTACTAATAGAAATCGCAAAGAAAAAGAAACTAGATACTTATGAATCATTTGGTAAAAAAATAGGTGTTGGTAAATATCAAGTAGGTCCATATGTTTTATATCTAATTAAGAAATATTGCATAGTTAATAAACTACCTCTTTTAAATTCATTAATTGTAAAAACTAATGGAATTTGTGGAGATGGATGGGCTAGACCAAAAAAAAGTAATTTTAGTGAAGAAATTATACAAGTATTTTATAATGATTGGAGTAAAATAAAAAATCCATTTTTAATCGGGATTATACCATCACGTATACAAAGGCATAAGTTTATGCTTATCCCAATAATGGCGGCTCTCTTTCTATCTGTTTAATCCGTTGCGAAACAACCTTGGTTATATCATCTATAATTTGTTTCTGAACTAGCGCCAAAGTTTCAGCCTCAGCCATAAAGCGGATTTCATTCGTAAAAAGTGCGGTAGGTTCAATTTCGAGGGCTACGGCTATGCGTTCCAGCATTTCGGGCTTGGGAAACCTCATTTCAGTTTCAATCTGAGCTATATAGTTTGCCGATGTTTTTACCCGTTCAGCTAGTTGTGCTTGTGAAATTCCCAAATTTTGCCGTTGAGCCTTCATATTTTGGGCTAAAACCGTTCTTAGACTCGTCATTCCCTCATCTTGTATTCGAAAGTATTTTCTCATTCATATTAGGGGTTGACAATTTTCTTATTGCATAATATTATGAAATATATGCGTATGGCATAGTTTTTTTTACAGGAAATAAGGAGGGTTTTTTATGGATGATTTAGAAAGAACTGAAAAAGCGATGAAAATTCGCGTTGCTATTAATGTACTTGAAATTGACATTAATAATAAAAAAGAACTAATTGCTTCTTTAAAAGAAAAATTAGTTTCATTGGGACAAAAACCTGAAGAAATCCTTGATTTTAATATCTTGAAGGGAATTCTTCCATAAATAATTTTTTCTATAAGTTTCTGTATGGAGCTTTTAAAACAGGAATTCTGTATAGAATTTCAACACTAAATAACAAGGAGAAAGAAAATGAAAAATGTATTTAGGAGATTTTTAATGATTGGTTTGATTTTAACTATGGGTATGGTTATGGGCTGCGGTGAAAGCGGCGGTGGCGGTAAGAGTAATACTCCCAATAATAATGAGCCTACAGGCGAGAAAGTTGTTGCGGTACAGTATCGGGGTACTTATAAAGAAGTACCTCCGAATAGTGGTATAATGACATTACACGAAAAAACAATAACATTTTCTTTGGGGGGAAATGAACTTCCAGCTTGGACTGTTGGTAATATTTTATTTATACCTGATGATTCTGGCTCAGGGTCTAGAGAATTTGGAAAATTTGAAAATGATGATCTTATTGGTGAACACTTTCATTATAAAAAACAAAATTAAAAAGTTCATTTAATCTCATTTTCAAATTGGAGAATATTTTATCTAAACTGCCTGATAATTTATTCTCCATCATATTTTATAAATAGAAATCCATCACCTGTAAATCTGCCTGTAGGAGAGCTTGTTGATCCATTTAAAGTTATTCGTGTTTTTGAACTAAATCCTATTCCACCAATTCCACCAACAAGCCCTGCGAAATTATTCTTTTTACCTTTCTTTCCATCATCAGAACCGGGATACCCATCTTCCCCTGATCCAGTCTCCGCAGTTCCACCCAATCCACCATCGCCGCCGAATTCATAATTACCTTCTGCAACATATTCACCATCTCCACCTCTACCACCTTTCCAACAAAATTCTTTTCGATATCCTAACCCAAAATTGACATCTTCACTAAAGGTTAAAATTGTAGTGCCGCCACCACCTCCGCCACCTCCGCCTTTTGCGGAACCATCTTCACAGTCACTAAAACGACCTGTGCCATCTTTCCCTGTAGAACCTAATTTATAATTAAGATTCATTGGATTATCAAGAATTAGTGAAAAATGGGATCCCCGACCACTTTCCCAGCCGGCATTGCGCCATGCCCCTTTATCTGCTGCAATTCCTGTAATATATCCACCTTGACCACCATTAGCAGCTCTAACCCAAAATGAATATCTACCTTTATCTAAAAATACTGATCCCCCTGTATTAAAATCTATATCTTGACAAACCCAAACACCAGGGAAATACCTAATATCTAAAAATGTTTTTACACTGTATTTTGGAACAATAACATTTATACGTTTATTTACATAGTCGATAGAAACAATATCTTGACCTGATATTTTATATCTATCATCTAAAGGAAAGTTAATCATACTGGCATTATTGCCAAATTTACAAAAACATTCTTCTTCTTTTATCTGTAAAGCGTCATTCTCTAACATTAGTTTAAATTCTACTTTATTTTGATCTGGCACTTCAAAACCATTTCTTAAAACTTTTGAATAAGTATAATGAGGTAATCTTAATTGTCGTAAGTCTTCTGTAGCTCCGTTAAAAAAAATTGAATCTATATCGTATGTTTTATTTGTATCTCTTATAGTTGCTATATTGACTGTTTTTTCTCTAAAAATAAAGTCAATCATATACATTCTTTCAACCCATTTTAAATTTAGAGTCACATTTTGATCTGACATTTGAAATCTAAAATGTTGCCAATATTCCCTATTTATTGCTAAGGGAGTAGGAATTTCTCTAATTATAATTTTAAAACTGGTAGTTATATTTTCATAACTGACTGTAATTTGCTGTTCTCCGAGAATACCTATATTCGGAGCAGATAAACTATAGTTTGTGATCATTGTTGACGTTCCGTTGTTGTAATATCCAGTTATTTCTAGTCCGGCTGAACTAAACTCTTCCCCTATGTAATAATTTAATTTTGAAGGCGGTTGAATAATTATTAATGAAATAACCTTAATACTTTCAACGGTGATAGTAAAATCAGCGGTTTTACCTTCATAAGTAACAGTAATTGTTTGTGTCCCCACTATATTCATATCTGGGGTACTCAAACTATAATCTGTTATTCTCCACTCTGATCCATCATTGTAATACCCGGTCACTTCAAGACCAAAATGATTAAAAGCATCCACAGCTATATAATCTGTTTTAAGTGGCAATCTACTAATTTCTAAATATTCTAAGAATATAGGTCTAATAATTATTGAAAATGTATTAATAACAGTTATACTATTTTCAGCATAAGAAACCGTTATTGTTCTTGATATATCATTTTCACTATCGTTAACCATATCAGGAGTAACTGGTTCTAAAGCATAATTAAAAACAGGCTTAGATAACCCATCATTATAAAACGCTATAACGCTGATACCCGAAGAATCAAAGGTTTCTCCAGAAAAATAATGATTTCTTATAGGTATAGGTAAATCATCGTCAAATTCATCAACAAAAATAGGATAAGTATATGTTACTGTTATTAATGCTAAATCAGCCATCTTGTTCTTCCGTCATCTCCTTTGGTAATATTTGAATTGGGGTATTATCTAAATTAAATTCACCAGCCTCTTCAATTAACACATTTGGTACTTGTGAATAAATTAGTTCTTTATCAATGTGCTGGTAAATATCAGAATATTTTATATATATATCAAATAAAGTTCTGTATTTAACTTGTATTCTATATGGAAAATATGTAATTGGCTTTTCAGGTTTTCCGTATTCAATTAATATAATTTTTTCAATGGGTCTGTTATGAATTCCTCTTTTTTGTTCAATTTCTTGTATAATATTTTTTTCAATAGTCAACGTTAACAAAGAATCAATTTCTATTCTTAATAATAAATTTCTTGCTGGCATTGGGAAAGTAATAGTTTGGCAATTATTAGGGTCTCTCTCCGAATATATTATACTATTCGGATCAAGGCACAAATAATAAGCAAGTACATCTTTATCAACCATACGACTACTATCAATATACCTTAAAGTAATTATAATTTGTTTATTTGTTTCAGTATAAAAATCACCTTTTAATAAATCACCATCATCTTCCCCATTACTAATTTTGCACTCTTCTATGTAACGTAATGAATTATAACTTGAAGTTATTGTTATTTTATACTTTATTTTTTTAGAAACCAACTTGATGTTTGTATTTTGTAGCGGCATTGGAAATGTAATAGTTTGAATTTGATAATAATCTATTTCCGTCAATGAAACGTGGACATCTTTTAGAAAATTATTTACATGAATTTTATCAACATATTTTTCGAGGGAAATGTCATTTATAGTTGAATTTTCATAATCAATTTCATACCCAGATTCTAATTTGACCTTTAAGGTAACAATAGTAGCAGGTGTAATTTCATTTTTTGGATAACTTTCATTAATTATATAGCTGTCTTTGGTTACATTCAATTTAAAAGAAGAACTTAATATATGACCTGTATAAAGAAGTAATAACCTTCCATCTTCCGGTAATTCATATTTAGTTCTGCCATAATAATCATAAACAAAATTTCCGCCCCTGCCGCCGAAATCGTTAAAATTAGAAGCATTACTCCCACCAGTTAATGAAGTTATGCCTATTATTTGTGAATCGCCACCGGAGGCGTTTTCAATCTGACCGCCTTGACCTATTTTATAAAATAATTTTTCTCCTGCGGGTATTGTTATTATTTCATTAAAAAATTTTCCATCTTCACCTTTTGCGCTTTGTATAAAATCAGATGTTGTTAATGGACCAGCATATTTATATTCAATATCATCAATTGTGTCATCATTTCTCCACGGATATAATTTGTAAGGCTTTTCCAATTCAAATATATCTTTTTTAAGCATGAGTATGCCATAATCTTCGGTATTATATACAATATTATCTACAGCTTTTAAATCATTTAACAATAATAAGCTTAAAAATACTGTGTCATTTAAGTAAGTATATGTTCCCTTCCAAGTAGTTTTTTTATCGTCAAAATCTTTAGTTCTTTCCCAAGTATAAAAATATTCTTCTCCAAAGTCAGAAGTAAATTTTTGTGGGCTGTTTTGCGGATAAATAATAATTTCATCAATATTATTGATATTCCATGTTCCAACGAACCTGTTTAAATTCCGTCCCCTACCGCCAGCGGAAGAAACCTGTATATAGTATTGCCCTTCTTCCAAAAGTGTAAATTCTACTTGTGGGGTATGCACAGACTCAACTACAATTTGGTCTTTACCATAAAGACTTTTTCTTCCTTGGATTATTTTTAAGTTTAATTGGTTTATTTCCTCGTCAGTAAATTGAGAATTTTCAAGACGACCATTGATATATATTGATTTGTCACTTAATGGTAGTTCGAACTTTTTTACCAAATTCTGTACATAAGGATTTTTATCTACAAATAAACTATATCTTTGTTCAGCCATAATAATTAGTTATATGAATAATTTATGAAGCCTGCTGAAATACAGTTTGACTGAGCAATTTGTCAAAAACTGACGGATTTTTTCGGTTATTCTGACGGAATACCATTTCATCAATATAATTCTGCATATATTTCACGCTGTAATGATGATGTGTACCTGTATGCTGGCGTTTAATTAATGACCAAAAACCTTCAATACTGTTTGTATGAATACCATTGCCTGCGCTGTATTGTCCTTGAGAATGATTGACCGTTAGATGATAAAAATTGTTCTTTGTCTTCTTATCGAGTATATTATAACCGCTGAAATCATCACTAACAACGGTTGTATCATCTTTGCATACTTCATCAAGAATTGAAAGTAATTGTTTACCTGATAATTTTTGACCTTCTTCGTTTGGAAGAGCTACTTTAGCGAAAACTTTTTGAGTGCTTCGCTCTGTAACACCGACTACCGGAGTTTTTTTAGTTCCCCGCCCTCTCTTGTTCTTTGGTTCATCAGAAGGAATAGCGTTGCCATTTTCATCGAATTTTTTTTTTCTTTTCTCGGTTTCCCGCCGATATATGTTTCATCAATTTCAACAAATACGTCAAAGGTCTTTTTCATATCAACGTTTCCCATTGCTTCTCTTATTTGTTTCAACATTCGCCATGCCGTTTTATAAGTCACACCGAGTTCTCTTTGTATATGGCAACCGGAAATGCCTTTTTTGCCGTTCAAGATTAAATGTATTGCATAGAACCATTTTCTCATATCAGTAGTTGATTTTCTGAATATAGTGTCAGCAAACGGTGAAAATGTATTTTCACAGGAATGACAAATACAAACTTTTTGCCGAGAAGTCCGGTATAAATTTACTTTTGCTCCACAATGCGGGCATGATAAAACACCGTTATATCTGATTTTATAGAAGTAGTTTATTGCTGCTTGTTCTGTTGGAAATTTGCTATTAAATTCAAAAAATGTCATTTTAACCTCCGTACTCTTTATCTAACAAAATTATGAAAACTTACTAATCTTGGTTTCACACCGTATTTTTTAGCTATCTCTTTTGATTTATTATTAATTGCGTCAATATGTGGTTGCACCATTACTTTTGCTCTGTCTAATTCAATGGCTCTGATTTTTACCCAGTAATCAATGTTTTGTAATTCTTCGATATGTACTGTATTCATTTTAGTTCTCCAAAAAATAATTAATGTTAGTTGCAACTAACTCCATTTATTAATAATATATATTTCACCTAACGTCTTGGCAATAGCTAATTTCAAAATTATGTAAATTTAGTTGCGCTTACAGAATGTTAAAAATAGATGACTTTTATCAAACTTTCATCTTTTAATGAACTAAATAAAAGGAAGGTAAAAATGAAAAAAATCGTAGTTTGTTTAGTTCTGCTGCTATTAATAATTGTTCCCGTCTTTGCTCAGACATATGTGCAGACGACTGGAGATTTCAGCAACATATTTGTAGACCCGTTCTTTTACATTTCAACCTGCCTGACACTGCTGTTAGGTCTGGTAGTTTGGAAAATTGGCGTGCCTTATTTAACTCACAGAAGAGAATTAAGACTCCTAGAAATGGGAAAAGGTGATGTTATCTTACAAGAAAAATTTGAAAAAGAGATAGGTGATAAAATAAAGAAGATAGAGCAGAGATTAGTACCTAATGATCAAATTTTTAATGATCTGGAAAAAATAAGATCATCTATTAAAATCTTTAGCCTTCATATGTACAGGAGTCAGTTAAATGACAATACATTAGACATTTACACACGATTAGAGGCTGGTGTCTTTTACATGAAAAACGGTGGCAACGGCAAAGGAAAAGCTAAAACTTTAGAGTTAGCAAAAGATAACCCAGAAGCATGGGATACTATATGCAGGAATCACAAAGATGTTATGAAACTACCTGACAACTTCTTTGAGGACAGCATAAGGGACATCAATAAACTATTGGATTACAAATAAAGACATTTGGAATAAAAAAGTATACAAAATTTAATTTTTAAAGAAATGTTAAACCCAATAGTATTGTTAAAGCAATGTACGCCGAATTCTGTCAAAATTGCCTGATTTGACAAACTGCCTGTATTATAATACTATCGGGTTTAACACCGCTATTTCATTCGGGAAATTATAATTTTTCCGGTAACATTGTCGGCACTGTCTAAAATATCAAATGTTGCGTTTTGATCCACAGCCCTTCTTAATGCCATTAAGTTATTGAAAATTCTATATTGACCGTCTTTGCTGTTAAAAAAATTGAAACACTCGGTGCTTGATTTAAACTCATATTCGTTTGTTATACTATTATCCGTAATTACCGCTTTATGGCGGACGGCAACTTTCATTCCGTTAATTTTAGAGGCGTTCCGTCTTGACTGCGTTATAGTCCGCTGACCTAATTTACGGCCTTCCTCAAAACTTTTTTCTCCCATGAGCTTTACCAAAGACGTTTTTCTGAAATTATTTATTTTTTCGCCGTCGGCAGAATATTCCATTTTTTTTATCTTTTTTAATGAATTTTCTTTAGCATCTATATATTCAGGTTCGTCATCTTCTATAGTAAAATAATCTTTGAATCTGATTATTAGCCAGCCTTTGGAATCGCCGTATACAAACATTTTCGCATAATCCGCAATAGTATTTTTCTTTTTATTTACATACACTGCAAAAATTATTGTGCCTTCTTTTATATTAACAGGGTATTTCATTTCCTCATAAATATCTTTAAGAGGCGAATCAGTATCGTTTTTTCTTTGTTTTGTGAACCTGATATAATTGGTTCCGTCCGCAACACAATGATATGACTGGTTCCATTCTTTTCTTACGTCAGTATACAAAGCAAATAAAACGTCAGCATAATAATTTGCGATATTATCACAATGCTGTAACGGCTGGAACTTATTCGGTTTAAATGGAAGCCGTAGAGCTTTACTTTTTATTCTTTTTTGCATAACCAGACAATTTTATCATATTGTAACTAGTTATTAAAAGGGCACTATTGTATACTATTTTATACTCTTATGGTCTTGTATACGTGATGGTATAATCCCGTTTTTAATTAAATAAAAAACTGCCTCCGTATGGAGACAATAAACAAAAATTATTAAAAACTTTTCTCTCTCTTAACCTTATCCATAATCATTGCAATGACAGGATACGCATCAACCTAAACCGGTTCAGGTACTACACCGGTGTTTAAATGATTTACCTCAAAATGATGTAATTTGAGGTATAAGTCTTACAATTTTAAAACATTTCAATTTCTTCTTTAAAAGTTGAAAATTATTTTTTTTGGTATATAATAATAAAAAGATATAACAAAAAGATTGTTGTGTTAATGAAAAAGGAGAAAAATATGAAAAAATCTTTTCTGTTTTTATTATTTTTCTCTCTATTTTTTATACTGACAGGATGTGTATCTGCTCCAAATGTACCTAAATGGATAAATAATAAACCAAAAAAAGATGTAATTTGGGGTATCGGGGTTGCAAAACAATCTGATGTCTCAATGTCCATGACAATTGCAGAAGCAAGAGCGAGAGCCGCTATTGCCCGTCAACTTGATGTTTGGGTAAAGGCTATGTTTACTAATAATAAATTTGATTCAGATAATGAAAATAATCATATTAAAACCTATATCAGCAATCAAGTTACTGCTATAAATCTTTCAGGAGCTATCACTATAAAAAGATGGGAAGCAAAAGATGGGACATGGTGGATTTTAGTTGAATATAAAAAAAATGATGCCCGGAGCGCTATTGCAGATATAATTAACAATGATAAAATAAATTTTTCTCAGGCTGATGCACAATATATATTTCAAATATTAGATAAACAACTTGCAAGAAATGTGAAACCCCTTCAAGTTGGTGAATAGTTATTGGGAGAAAAAGTGAATATTATTATTTGGGATACAGAAACCAACGGG
>Ga0209755_10008027_pt1 | contig 11356 bp, 8 predicted proteins | sample TergutCo191P1_FD_187301 | JGI IMG/M metagenome (GOLD analysis project Ga0209755, IMG submission 187301) | Cornitermes sp. P1 segment gut microbial communities from Petit-Saut dam, French Guiana - Co191P1 (SPAdes) (version 2) | ecosystem: Host-associated > Arthropoda: Insects > Digestive system >...
CATATAGGCTAGCGAATCAATCATTATAAGCTCTTCTTCACTGTAAGATGCTACATAGCTTGGTATTGATGTAGTGGGAAATTGCATTTCTTCAATCTCTTCGTTCTCGAGGAGCTCCATAAATCCTATTGCAAAGCAAATTATCGTTGTTGCAATCACCAAAGCCTTTTTCATATTCAACCTCCAAAATCAAAATCTACGCCCATGTAGTTTTGGGCCCTTTGCGCAAGTATAAACTGCATCGCATATGGCCTCCGACTTCCGCAACAAGTACCGCCTCCGCCTTGACGATGGCTCCAGCCGCGACATGTGGTACGCAGGCGATATATCCATATTCAGGCAATTCATTGACTACAAAGCGCGAAGAAACCAGTGGCTTGAAGGGATTGCCCCGAAAACCGAGAGCGAGGCGAATTGGACAAACCCGTTCAGCCGTTCGGGGCGCGATGCCTTTTTCCAAGCACAGAGAGTCAAAGGCGTGCGGCAAGTTGATTCAGTCCGTGGCGTGATTGACAAGAGGGACAGGGAGTTCTACCGAACGGTGCGCATCGGGAAATTCCTGATTGATGGCAAGCTATATGAATTGGAGTGGTTCGCCGAAGACCTCCGCTATGTCGGTAAAAACAAGCGTGCGCCGCTGGGCATCCCGGCTCCGAATGGCGGAGGAAGGCTGTACACCATTGACGAACTGAGCAGGTGGACATCGGAAAACGACCCGGACAGCCTCCGTGTGGGATTCGGTAACTTGCCTATCATAGCAGACAGCGTTGCAAGCGATGAGGCTATTGCTGAGGCGAGCCAAGATTTGCCCAGAGAGCGACAGATAGCGGAGCTCGCTCTGCTCAACTTCGGGAATGCGGAGCGCATAATCGTGATGCACGCTGCGATTGCATCTCCTGATGACGTAAATACCGAAGATATTCAGACTGTGGGCAACAGCTTATTGTCTGCTATAAGCCCTCTCGACACGCAAATCGCAACTGAAAGGGCAATAGGCACTCTTGCGCAAACACAGTCTGATATAAATAGAATCCTGCCTGCCAATGCGGGGGCAAGCAAGCTTCTGATGCACGAGTTTGGATTGGCGTTAGACCCGAATATGCCCTACAGCAATCCATTGTACAGAGCGTTAATGGCGCTGAACTCAGTGCTGTATGAAGTCGAAAACGACTATTACAGTCCCAATGCGATTTCAGTGCCAAACGGGCTAGGCCAGAGGATACAGTATTTGGGCCAGATAAGCAACTGGTCATTTAATCATGCGAATACGCTGGCTGAGAAAATTATATTAAACGCAGACATACATGATGCTGACTTTGCAAGCTATGCCGAGGAATTGAGTATTGCGATAGATGCGCTGGTCGCAGGGCTGGATATAAAAGGCGATACAACGAAATCTGAGTTGAATTATATGAAAACGAGCGTGGAGGCGGCGCATGTCAGAGCGCAGGCAAGGCAAGCGGAGATGCACGACTACGTGATGCTTCCGCTGGAATCGGCAATGAAGCAGCTGGAGGGCTTGGAGGTGCTGGAAGATGCGATAGGCGTTTTGGGATTGACTATGCAAGAGTTGAATAACCCTGAATGGGATGCCGCCATAGGAATTCACACGGCAAGGCAGGTTGTGGAAGCCGAGAGGCAACGGCTGATTGCCCTCGTTGGCCAAGGCAGCGCGGCAAATCCCGGCGCCGCAGCAGGCAGCAGCGGGGGCAGCACAATAAATCCAATCGAGATACATAGGACGAGGGAAACGCTGGAGGCCAGCCGCAAGGAGTTGAATATTGCCTATGAAAGCTTGGATGCAGCGGTTGTGAGCCTTGACCAATTGGCATATGATCTGTTATCTTTGGCGAAGCTCATTCCTGCCAATGCTGTTCCTCCTGCACCGGGCGGTACCTTGGCTTACGCAATAGATGGCTTGAACGGAGATATAGAAGAATTGAACGGAAGCATAGGCGGGTTTATAGGGGTGCTGGGGGAGAAGATAAAGGATGTTACTGACCCCAAATATTTGAATGAGGTTATACAAGGTTTGAAAATGGCATTGACACAATTATCCACTGCATTGTCCGCTGTAAAAGTAGATACGGCAAACTTGAATGCCGCAATATCCGAATTAGATAAGGTTACAATACTATCGATGGCCGGAATTGATAATGTAGTAGCGGCAGTAATTGAAACGAAAGTGCCGGACATAAATCCAATCGCATTAAATGATTTGTATTATGTATTTATGGCGTTAATTGGAAACAACTATAATATTAATATTTCGTTGCCACTTTTAATTGAACGGTTATCTAATTTGAGGCAGAGATACGCAGATTTGGCGGCACTAAAAACAAAGCGATATTATGCGCCAGAGCGAGGGTGGAGGATTCCGCGAAACTCAGATATAACTTGGTTGCAAGTTTTCACACGAGGGTTCATAATGTCAGACACCATTGTTGAAAAACCTCCGAAATTGATGCCATATACTGATTATACGAGATTCCAAAATTGGGCTCACGCAAACAATACAGAGCTAGCCAAACTGCTTTCCGAGAATTGGCCGTATGTGCAGTACTCCACTGCTGACGAAAAATACCATACACAGGTATGGGGTAATCCTGGGAGGCTCGGCTTCGATGCTACAGTTCATACAGCAAATTATGCGCAAAGGCGTTATGATGCATATACGTTGCTTAAAGTTGACGAGGCAGAATCTAGGGGCGTTGAATGCACATTTGGCTCTTTCTATGTGCAGACATATCCAAATTCAAGGAGCACCATACTTGTTTCGGGAACGATTGTTGGCACAAAACGCTGTGCATTACGGTTGGTGCGCACCGTTCCTGTTGGGGAGGGTTAATATCCAGATATGTCAAATTACTGGAGCATGTACGAAGATGTGACCAACTACAGGAATCTTGCGTTGGAGCATAAGAAGGTGCGCCCCAACGTTGTCCGAATCATTCCGCTTACACAGAATGATGTCTCCAAGTTGCTGAACGTGGGTGCACCCCTTGGAACTCTGCAAAGCCTGGTTCAAGACTTCAAAATCTTCAACGAGCCAGCCATAAATGCATTCTACGGGAAGCTGGCTCCTGAGAAAAGGCGCCACCGACTGAATTCTTCACTCTGTTTTTAAGCTTTTCAAGGCAATCACAATATCTTCATAGCTTCTTTTCAAGCTCCTCGTTGTGCAAGCCTTGTCCACGCAAAATATAACACGTTTGTTCAATATAAAAGAAGCTATCACGTTAGCGTCCTTATCAAGCTCCACAAACCTGTCGCCGTTCTTTGCCTTTAGATAGCCGATTAAGAATTCGCGAAGCATCTTTTGGTTCTGAATGCGATAATTCTCATCTTTGCTGACGAGGCTAAACTTATCTTCCAACGCTAAAACCGCGCTATACAAATGGCCAAGTTCGTGCGCGACAATATCCCGTGTCTTAGCCTCGTTCGCAGATGATGGTATGCTAATTCTAAATCGCTCCGCTGCGTATTCAGGAAAGTCTTTGAGGTCATAAATGCTATCAACATCCCCAATGTTGTGCATAAGCGTGCATGACCCGAACTCTTCATTGTATCTAACATAGTCAATGTTAAAAAATTCGTTGAAAATAGGATTCAATGATCGGCATTTCAACTCCATAGCGCGAGCAAATGAAGATAGCGGCTGCTCTATGACCTTTTTGTAGAAATTATCAAAATGCTTTGCCGTTCTGATAATCACAGGCTCTTTGCTGCTGTCTATATTAAGATGCTTTAGCAGACATTTGGGCTCTGCTACATTTCCTAAATTTGAGGGCATTAACTTTCCCCTTGGTTCCAGCTTGAATAGCTTCTTTTCCAAACTCCAGATAGATATGTTCCGACTATAACTCGGTATCTCTCTTCAATGGCAGGATAGCCCTTTGAATAGGATATTGCAGATACTCCCATAGCTTTCAGAAGAAAGTCCATGCTCTGTTTTTTTGTCATTTTGTATTTCTTGAATTCGCTTTCAAGAGATTCTTTGTCTGAGCACGCCCTAATTGACCGTATGGACGGCAGCGGCCTCGGCGTTGCGCCTATAGCACTTTTGCGTGTGAGCTTTTTTTTGACCATTTTTCGGCTCCTATCTTTATTGTTAGAAACTTACAAGAGAATATAGTATATAACAAAACAACCAAAACATGATTTGCACCATCCCCACCCCCTATGGATTTTATTTTCAAAGCCTCACTCTCAAGCTAGCCACCAATCTAATAGCCAAAAAACTGATAGAATGGAAGGCGCTGGTGTAACCGTGGAGAATACCAGCGCCTTCCAATGGCATAGTTTATAAACTGCAAGCATGAGCGTATCTGCCCTTCTTGAACAATGCGGTTTCGGTTGCACTAAAAAACTAGCGACCCGCCAAAGCGAGATTTCGTCCTTCCGCAACGGCCACTACAAAGTGGTTTGCGCCGAAAGCACCGCATCGGGCGATAGCTGGAAGCTGTACCATCGCAACGCGCTGCTGGAATCGGGCGAGACCGCAGATGCGCTCAGCGGCAAGCTGGACGCTCTGTTCAGCGACAACGCCAAGAAATACATGAGCTTCCTTGAAAGCATGCACGGCTATGACAAGGCGGTTGTTGAAAGCATAGAGACCGAATTCCTCGTTGCTATTTTGGAAAACGAATCGCGCTATGGCTCTCCGCAATTGATTACTGGAAATAGCGCCACAGAGAACGCGCTCCTGAATTTCCGGATCAAATACAAAGAGAAATTCAATGCTAAGGGTTATAAATTTGGCATAGACACGCTACAAAGCAAAGGCGTTCCTCGGCATACATATCTGAATATCCTGCCCGCTGGAAGCCCAAACATCGATGCCAATATTTATTCTGCTCTCCTGAGTCCAAACGGCAAAAAAGCGACCATATACAAAGGCGCGGCTCCAAAAAGCGGCGAATCTCGGCAGCCAACTGTGCTGCACACAAATGTGCCTATTGATGGAGGCGTGGGCTCGGACAAATGGAACGAGAGCCTGTATGGAATACTGAACGGCGCGATAGACGGAACGCTGGGAAAACCAGTGCCAGTGCCACAAGAAGCCGAGCGAATCCCGCAAGGCGACAATGCAAATCCCAATTCGCAGCCCGAAACCCAAGGAGAAATTAAACCAACAGAAACAGAGCTAGTAACTAGCCCGACCGCTGAACTTGCCACTGATGGTGGCCAGCCCGCCGCGCAACCGCAATCCGCGCTGCCCGCAGCAAAGCCCAGCGCAAGCATAGCGGATGCGAACAAGGCATTGCGCAACCAGTTCAACGAAGCCATAAAAGACTTGTACTGCGAGAAGGAGAACACGAGGCACCCTAGCAAGCCCGAGTTGTTCCTCAATGTCGGCGTGTGGCTGACCAAGGAGGATGCCGCGAGCGCGAAGCAGAGGGGAAGGATAGACCAGTACCAAGGCATAAGCTCCATAGACAACAAGGATGGCGGGCCTGAGATAGCAGTCATATTCCGTGGAGGGAAAGCATTCGCTTTCAGCAGGCAGGGAGGCTTGTATGAGGGTGGCCGCTGGAAGGAGGGAAGGCGGTCTAGCACATACACCAAAATGGGAGAAGTGCCCGATGCGGCAGCTTTCAGAAAAATGGTTATGGACATATTGAAGGTTGGCCCCGAAGATACTTCAGCAGGCAAGACCAACGCGCAAGCTATGAAAGACACGGCAGCGATGGCGACTGAGCAAACGCTTCCAACGGCAGGAGCAAACAATATGGTTGATAACAAGGTAGCGGAAGCACCTGCTACATCCACCAACACGCCCGATGCCAACAGCCAAAAATACGAGAGGATAGCCACCGACTTCAATACATTCCTAAGCAATTCATCGGTGAGGGCAATATATAGCTGGTACGACACTGCGCAACAACTCAAAGGAAAAAACATATGGATACTTGAAGGCGACAGAAAAGGTACCGTTCGCGATATAGCCGTGATTTACGCTTTAGCCGGGACGAAGATAAGCTCTGCCTTGGTTGTGCCATTCACAGTCATATACAACCAGCAACTCAACGCAGACACTATCAATGCATTGGGCTTTGACCCAGGCGAGATAAAAGACGCGAATGTGGCAGCAAACGGAGCTATATCAGTCACCCTAATGGATGAATACCTGAAAAATCCGAAGGTGAACGCTCTCGTGTATAACGGAGGCCAAGTCGACATCGGACCAATGATAGAAGGCGTTGATTTGGATTCCACCATAACTATTTTCCAGCGGGCGAAGCAGCCGGCATTGTATAAGGTATTTGAGAGATTACTGAACGAAGGCAAGCTATTGAGGCCAAGCAGCAAGCTAGATGGCAGGCCATACACATTGGCCAAGCCTGATTGGAGCTACGAGGCAAGCGACAAAAACACATCAGACCCGCACTCTCTGGGAGGATGGGGCTGGAAGAAGAAATCTTAGGCTTGCGGCGTCTATGCGGAGAGTCCGCCAAGGGTGGCTGAGCGCTCGCCTTTAATATAATCGCCATCATTAAATTTGGCAGCCGGATAAATCACGGGCCGGTCATACTCAAAAGTGCAGGAGCAAGTCATTAATTTAGCCTGCTGGCTCCATTCAAGGTCTGGCGTAAGCTTCACGCTGATTATTTTGGGGTTGACATAATAGATGCGCAAAATGGGATAGCCGTGCATCCAGTCAAACAATTCGGTCACAATGCAACCTTTCGAGTCAAAGCTTCTGACCGCGCTAGCCGTCATATCAGTTGAGTCGGCATTGTCGAAGCTATTCAGGTTAAAAATCTTGCGGGTGCCCAAGCCGAGTTTTATTCCCGGGCTGTCAGGGTGTCCGCCGCTGGTGTAGTCATACGGCATCTCATTATTTTTGTGCTGGACTATATCCGTGTTGTCATTGGCCGCCAGTATGCCGGAATTGAATTCCACTTGCGTTGCCGCGAGCAAGGAGGTGTAAAGATTCATGTTCTCGCGGGCGTGAAAAGTGAAGGTTCCCTGGCCTTCAATCTGGGCGCCGACAACGTGCTTTTCTGGCATGTTGAAATAATACGTCTTCTCAACGATGATTTTGGGATCCGGCAGGGTAGCTGATTTTATGTCAATCCAGTTTTCATCGGAGGTCTCGCCATTCACGCCTCCATCGCCGAAAGTAGACTCGGTGCTGCTATAGCGCGTTATGCCGCCAGGCAGCACAAGCCGCCATTTGGTGCTTCTCGCAATGTCAACGCGGCTGCTGACCCTGCTTACAAAAAAATCCGTGTTTCTGGTGCTGCCGTTGAAAGCCATTCCGTTTACCTCCAGGGAATACAATTGTCAGTTTATAATGGGGAGGCGAACTACCATTTTATGCACAGCTTCAGGCAACGCTGCTATACGATGTGTGGCGGTTGTGGCACGGGCGGCAGTTCTCCAGCTTTGTTGCATAGGCTTTGAACAGGACCACTCGCGGCAAGTTGCTCTTGCGGATCTTCTGCCTCAACAAAAGCCTTGAATGCATTGAGCGCATCTATGGCGGTTTCCAGGAAATAGCGATTCATTAAATGTCAGTTTATAACAAGGAGGCGCAGGGGGAATTGGAAGTTATCCGAAGAACGACTTGGCGAACCTAGTTATGTGGATATTGCTTACTGTTAGTTAATTGTGTAAGCAATGACAAAATGTAGTTCAAAATTTGTAAATTATATTCATGAACTTGAGATGAAGGAGGAAATATGGATACAAGATATGCTGTTTTAGTAGGTATTAACGATTACGATAATCGACCGCTTAAATATTGTGTCAACGATGCACTTTGCGTTATGGATAAACTAAAAGAAAAAGCCAATTTTTTGGAGAAAAATATATACAGTATTACCAGTGATGCAGGGAAACCCCTTAAAGACATAACAGGAAAATTAAATGAAGCTATATCAAAGATAAAAGAAACTTTTCAAGAGGAAAATGACTCTCTGTTTTTTTATTTCGCAGGGCATGGACATCAAGAAAAAGGCGAATCATATTTACTTTTCCATGATTCAAAGCATTTAATCAAAAACATTTATGAACTTTTTAGAGAAATGAAACCAAAAATGCAATTCTATGTAATTGACGCTTGTGAATCAGGCAATAAAACACTTACGAGAAGCATTTTCTATGAAAAAGATAATTATCTCAATGAATTGGTAAAAAATAGTCCTGGCATACTTTTTCTATATGCCTGCCAACCTAATCAGTTCGCTCAAGAAAATAAAGATATAGAACATGGTATAATGACGAATTATTTTATTGAGGCAATTCAGAATGAGAAATTATATGATGAAGACGGGATTTTAACTCCAGGAAGGATACAAGAATATGTTGCTAAGAAAGTTGCCACACATTCTCATTTCGAGCAAATTCCCGTAAGCGAAAATAATATAAGTGGCTATTATCCTTTCGCTATGATAAATCCAGCGTTTGAAAGTACATCTCTTGTCCCTGCTGTTGTTTCTGTGCAAAATAGGGTTATATCTTCTATAAAACCAAATCGGGAATCACGATTGGAATTACAAAAAACATCCATAGATTTTTTAAAAAAAGCAATAACCAGTTTTGTCGATGAAAAGTTTGGCGACTATCAACAACAATATTATGATAACGCTAATACAATTCAGCTATCAAATGAGAAAATGCTAATAGATAGAATTGTAAGTGATGCTGAACAAAAATATAAAGCAATAAATGGAATAATGTATTATAATAAGGAACCTATTTATGGCCCTGTATCTTATTTCAATCTAGCTTCTTTATTTGGATTAAATAATGGGCGCAAAGTAGAAAGATATGAGAATGTTTCAGTGATTGATTATACTAATGAGTATTTTAACTCTATAGATGTTGTACTTATCAATGAGAACATATGGAAAGTATCATTAGGTATCGGCGCTGTAACATACCAAGCGAAGTGGGGTGGCATTATTTCCCCTTATTTTTATAGAATTGAGTGGGATGGAGAAAAGAATAGCGTTATTACTGATATAAAAAAATATCACTATACCTATTTAATAGAATCAGATTCTCTTGAAGAAATTCCAAAACTTACATTGGAAATGTTTTCAGATATTCATAATGCTATTACTAGTTGGAATACAAAAAGAAAAGAAGAGCTAGATAGTTTTAAAATTAAAACCATTAACAAAGATGTGAAATAATGGACAGTTTGTAGCGGACTGTCCATAGTTTTATAAGTAGCTAATTTTTCTTTATTACCGATGCCAAAAAATGCTATGGCGAACCTGATAACTTGCTTGTATTGATGGCTGTACAGCTTCGGTCTGCTCTTTATCTTGCACTCGGCAAGCAATTCATCAAAAGTCATCTTGAAGCACTTAGAAAATGTCATCCCGCACCGAGTAAGCGTGAGCGAACCGCCGCCAATTGGGGCAATTGTAACATAGTCGTTGCTGTTTTCTATCATTACGTCCCCGCCTATCCGTGCATCGTGCTTTACCACAGCCTTGCCGTATATCTGGGCATTGTCAAAAATCTGCGATTTGCCATATACCTGGGCGTTCCCACAGACTTGCGCTTTATCGCTTATTTCTGCTTCGCCAGATACCTTTGCTTCCCCATGCACCCGTGCGGAACCTCGCACTTTAGCGTTGCCTGATATATGTGCGCTGCTGAACACCCGTGCGTTCTCGCCCACCTTGGCGCAGTCTGATACCGTTGCGTTGCCATACACCATCGCATTGCCTTCCACATTCGCTTGCTCGCATAGCACCGCATTGCCATACACTCGCGCGTTCCCCGAAAGCCATGCATCGCCTTCTATCCTCGCTTCGCCATAAGCAATCGCATTGCCTGAAATCCATGCAAGATTGTAATCCGTGCTCAGATTGGCTTCGCTTTGAAGCCATCCCCCAAGGTCGCCTCTTCTAACACTGGCGAAATCCCTTAGTGCCTTTATGCGATGCAATACAACGCCTTTTTTGAGAGTCATTTTCCGATTAGTCAACTCATACTTTTTGATGTATTTTGGCATATCGCCTCCCGTCTATTTTGCTTGCCGTTGCTGTTTCGGACCCCTAGTCAACTCGCTTTTTTGCGTTCGGCATCAGCTTGTGCAACGGCAGGCTCACGCCCCAGCATAGATCAACGAATTTGTCAAGGGCATCTATGATGGGCACTTCCGCAGTCTTGTTGTTCCTGCGATACGCTATCTCGTCAAGGTAGCGATGCAAGTGCCTCGGCGATGGCCTGTAATACACCGCGCGGCTGGCATCCTTGGCAATTCGCCACATGCTCTCTATGGTGTTCGTGTGCACGTAGCCGCCGAGGGCATAAACCTTCTTGGAGTGGATTACGGAGTGATGCTCATAGCCAAGCGATTCCACTTCATTATAGGACTGGTAGCCATCCGTGAAAACGGTTGAGCCGTATTTCACATACCGGCAAATCATGCCGAGCAACATCTCCTTGCCTCTGTCTGATTCTATTTTCACTTCGCCTTTCTTGTTCGTTTTCGCCGTGTCAGGAAGCACTTTGAACACGACCTTGTCGCCATTGCGCTCCACTAGGCCCATAGCCCATGTTTTCTTGTCGTCATTCTTTTTGTCCCAATGCTTGTTCCGTCTTTTACCGCCAAAGGGCGATTCGTCCCCCTCAACCTTGCCGCCTAGCTCTGTATTCTCCTTGTCTGCGGCCATCACCTCGCGTATTCGGTGGCCAAGGTGCCAGCCAGACCTGTAGCTCTTCACCTTCGCCCATCTTTTGGCAAGCTGCCGAGCCGACTTGCCCTTCAGTTCAGTCAGCAGGCAGAAGATAGCATGCAGCCAGCTATGAAGGGGTATGTGGGAATCGCTGAATATGGAGTCGTACCTGACGGTGAACGCCTTCCTGCACTTTCGGCGGCAGCATTTGTACCATCCAGAATAGCAATCAGGATGGCCAGGGCGTTTTCTGAGCCAAGCCTTGGCTGGGCTCCCGCATGCAGGGCACACTGGGTTGCCGCCCCACCTGCGCCATTCAAGATATTCCCTTGCGGATTCCTCATTCGGAAAACGCGCCCCAAAGTCCATTGGACTTACGATTTCAGCATATGTATGTTTTTCCATACATATGTGCATCCTGTACCCATAAGCGAAATTATTCCATATCTAGTGACCTCATACGCCTTGCGCACTACATATAGCGTAGCCCGTGCGTTTATGCCACTATGCGACCCATATGGGAAACGGTGGGTCGTGTCTGTTGCGCAACCATTGGATTTATGTTGGTTATAATTTTGTTTTGATTTTTTTAGTCAGCAAGTTTTATGTTGTTGCAATAATTCTTCTGTCAAGCAAGCTAAATCTGTCCCAAATATGCATTTTGTCCAATATGGCACCTCTTATTGTGCTTATTGCGGCCTTTGCGGCCA
>Ga0209755_10008028_pt1 | contig 11355 bp, 9 predicted proteins | sample TergutCo191P1_FD_187301 | JGI IMG/M metagenome (GOLD analysis project Ga0209755, IMG submission 187301) | Cornitermes sp. P1 segment gut microbial communities from Petit-Saut dam, French Guiana - Co191P1 (SPAdes) (version 2) | ecosystem: Host-associated > Arthropoda: Insects > Digestive system >...
ACATTCCTGTAAGTTGAGCGTCTTGGGAAAAATGAAACACCTATAAGCACGGAATTTCCCTGCAAGCCTGGCAAATTTCTTAGATTTTGAAAATCATTTGCCGAATTAGCAGTGACAACTTCGTCTTTTACCCCCCACTTCCAAAACCACTCCTTACCAGTATTCTCTTCTACATTATTTTCTCCGAAATAGTTGTCTCGCAAAAGCAAATCCCTTTCGGAGCGCATATATTTTTTCCAAACTATATCTTTTGCCGCGCTTATGGTTTTTGAGCGGCTCTCCAATCTCATTCCCGTTCCTCCGGCACCTAAATAAAAATACTGGTAATAACTGTACGGCGAACCGGAAAAATAATAATCCATTCCGCTCAAAGAGTTGCTTTTTTTCCAAAGAGCAGTACCATAGCCAAAGAATATTATAGTGTCTCCGCTGTTAAAAGTTCCGCTGTTGTCCTTATCTTTTACCTGAATAGGTATTTCCTCCGCATTGGGGAAAATTTCTTCTCCCATAAATTCCGGCAATGTATCCGGCGATGCCCCGAAAAGCCTTAGCTGGGAAATTCTTATCCCGTCTATATCGCTTTCTCTTCCGGCTGCGCGCATTGCCTTTTTCAAATCATCAAAAGAAACCGCATACATTCCATCTGCCGTTGCAGATAAATCCAAACTGCCAACTCCTATTTTGAGCAGCCAGTCAATGCCGGCCATGGAATTTTTCATTGCTACGCGCGATAAAAGTTGGCCCCTGCCGATTCCGAATCTTGCGGCGGCATTTTTATTTTCCACTGAAGATAGTGCCCTTTTGCCAACCGAATAGCCGCTTGCGCTGCCGTTAAACCTTATTTTCACCCTGAAGCTTTTTCGCAAATTCCAAGAGTCCCCCGTTGAAAAAAGGAGAGGGATATTAATTTTAACCCTCCATAAATTATCTTTCAAATAAGGCTTGCCTATTCTGATAGAATTCGGATTTTGCTGTACTCCGCAAGGCTTGCCGTTTATTTTTTTTGCATTGATATTTTCCACGTCAACGCTTGGCAACGAGGAATTCGGCAAAGCTATTATATAAGTTCTAAAAGGAACTCCGGGAGCATCTGCTTCACCGAAATAAGAAGATTTTTCCGGCGTAAAAAGAATATCATTTTTGCAAGGTTGCCGGGTTAAAGCAGCTACATCATCTGCGAAAATAAATTCGTTTTGATTATCGCGCTGGATTTCAAAAGCGAAAATACCGAGAGGGAGCAGGATAAGAGTTCGGATGGTACGGAATATGGCCACGTTACCCTACCGATTAATCGACAAAGACAATGGCAAAACCACCATCTGCGGAGGCTTCCGGGAAAGCTTCACGTCTATAGCTGTCTTCACCGCTTGCCGCTCCTCAAAAGATAAATGTTCCTTCCACACATACTCATATTTTCCGTCTGCGCCTATTTTCCGGTTAAGAACGCCATGCAAAAGACCTGCATCGTCCTGATAAACAATCCATTGATTGCCTATGCGAAGGACATTTGCGTTTATAACTTCGCCGCTGCTGCGGGTTATTACGCGATTGCTTATTTGCACTTCATCGCCAAAACGAATTTCTTCCGTATAAATCGCACGCAAGCGGGAAAATCCTTCTTCTTCGGTTGCGGCGCTGTTTTCCAAGTCTCGGCACAAAACGGAAATTCTTTCCACACGGCTTTCGGTATCCCATGGCAATCCGTTTTTTATAAAGTCTTCCAGATTGCGGCAGTGCAGCACAAGTTGCGCAGACAATGCCTTGCGAGTAGAGTTTACATTTTCAACCTGAATTTGGGAACTTGCAATAGCCACTCTTTCTCTTCTCATCTCTGCGGAAAGCTCTGAAAGCTTCTGGCTGAGTTGCTCAATTTCGCCTTGCCTTCGCTCAGCATCCGCTCTTTGCCGAGTCTGCTGTTCCGAGTTGAACCTTTGTTCCGCTTTTGCAAGCGAATCCGTCTGAGCAATTTGGGCATTTATTTTCTTTATATCCGCCTCTAAACCGGCTTTTTCTGCCCGTGCTTGCTCAATATCGCTGGCAAACGCAAACACGCCAAGGAGCAAGATTAGGAAAAAAGCTTTCATTTGAAGAGGAATATAGAAAACGCTGATTTAGTCGTTAGGTTAGCGGTTGCCAGAAATAAAGCCAACGATTTTGAGAGAATTTAAGCATTTTTTCCCCTCACCGGTTTCTTAGCCAAATCTCTCAGCATGCCAAAAATCGCAGAAAGTTCCGCTTGGCTCGGATTCAGTTTCTGAAGCCAAGTGCGAATAGAAGCCTTTGTCCACGCATGCTTTCTATACCTGTCCGTTAAATTTTCCAAAATAAAACTCTCAATGCTGTTAAACTGCTCCACAGTTGCCGGCTTTCTATGCGTAATCGGCAGCTTGTTCCTGAACGCCAACCCCTCACCCAGCAAATCGGAACGGCAAAGCTCATAGCTCGCAACGCTAACCGCATGGGATAAATTTATGCTCATTTGCCCTGCAACGGGAATCTCGCACTGAACGGCGCACAGCTCAATTTCCTCAAAAGCAAGCCCACAAGACTCTCGCCCAAAAACCAAAGCGATAATACCCTCTTTCCCCCCACAAAGCGCAGGCAGCTTTGGAAGCGATACGTGCGGAACAACGCAGTCAAATAAACGGCGGCTAAAAGCGACGGTATAGGAACAATCCGCAATGGCCTCTTTTAACGTTCCGAAAAGCTTGGCATTGTCCAAAATCTCTGCGCTAGAATGCGCGGTATCGTAGCATTTTTTAGGAAGCGGCTTGGACTTGCGCACGATTCGCAAATCACTTAGCCCATTGCTACGCATGCTACGTGCTACAAAACCAATGTTGTGAGGATGCTCCGGCTCTACTAATATAATTGAGAATTGAAACATCTAAGCTGACTCTAGCGTTAATTGAGAATTGAGAATAGGGCAAATTTTAATGCATTTATTTATGAATATTCTCAATTCTCAATTCTCCATTCTCAATTCATTAACTCTACTGCAAAAATCAAAGTTGCATCCGGGGGAATCGGGCCGCCGCCTCTTGAACCGTAACCAAGGCTCGGAGGAATCAACAGCAAACGCTTTTCACCGGGCTTCATCCCTTCCAAACCCAAGTCCCACCCCCTTATCACACGGCCTGCGCCAATCTGCAATGATATTGGCTCTCCTCTTTCTCTTGAACTGTCAAACTTTGTTCCGTCGGAAAGCCAGCCTGTGTAATGCGCTTTTATAACATTGCCGGACGCTACAGGAGTTCCCTTGCCCTCTTTTTCTATAAAATATTTTAAGCCTTCCTGAGCTTCTACCCATTTTATCGCTTCCACATTTGGGAAAAAATCCATTAAAGCGGCAACGGCTTCGTCAAATTGAATGGCATCTGCCTGAATACGGAAAATTAGCGTGGAATTTGCTGGAATGCCGGTCATAGGCACCGGGCCATAAGCCATGCTCGGCGAAAGCCTTACCCACCGCACTCCGCCTTTCTTGAGCGACTCCAAGCCAAGCTCCAAACCTCTTACCAGCCTTCCCATTCCCAAAACAGCTTTCGCTTGCTTGCCCTCATCTTTTGAGCTTCCGAATTTATGCCCGTTAGAAAGCCAGCCCGTATAATGGAATACCAACTCCATTCCGGCGCGAAGCTCCGGCTTTGTTCCCTCTTTTTCATCAAAAATCTCAATCCCGGGATGCATGGTTTTCCATTTCAGAGTTTCAGGCTTAAGCAGAACATCAGGGTCCAGAATTTTTTGCGCGCTCATAAGCTCAACTTCAAACATCAAATCCGAATTGGCAGGAATCGGGCCAACAGCATCATTGCCATAAGCTAAAACCGCAGGAATTTTCAAGGAGCGAACCTCACCGAGCTTCATACCTTCAATCCCAATATCCCAACCTTTAATCACCTGCCCCGAGCCAAGCATAAACTCCAGCGGCTCTCCCCTTTCGCGGGAGCTGTCGAATTTTGTGCCGTCTGAAAGCCACCCGGTGTAATGCACATGAACCAACTGCCTTCTCTTTACGGGCTCCCCTGTACCTTCTTTAAGCACTTTAATGCCAACGTTCTGCGCCATAGCATACCCTGCAAAAAAGAAAATAAACAGTAACGCAAACCTCATACAGCCTCTTCCCTATTTTTTAAATACCAGCGTATCAAAGCGTTGGTGCTTGAATCATGGCTTAACTCAATGTCGGGATTGCTCTCGCCTTTTTCCAGCTCCGGGAGAATTTTGCCGGCCAACTGCTTGCCAAGCTCCACGCCCCATTGGTCATAGCTGTTTATGTTCCAAACAATGCCCTGCACAAAAATCTTATGCTCATACATGGCGATTAATGAGCCAAGAGTTCTCGGATCTATTTTTTTCACTAATATTGAATTGGAAGGCTTGTTGCCTTCAAATACTTTGTGATGCGCAAGAAATTCAACTTCTTCTTCGGTTTTGCCGGCTTTTACAAGCTCGTCCTGAGCTTCTTCCAAAGTCTTGCCGTTTAGCAAGGCTTCGGTTTGCGCAAAGAAGTTGGAAAGCAACTTACGGTGATGGTCGCCTATTTTATTCAGGGAGTTTGCCGGAGCAATAAAATCACACGGAATAAGTTTTGTGCCCTGATGAATCAACTGATAAAAAGCATGCTGTCCGTTTGTGCCAGGCTCGCCCCATAAGATTGGCCCGGTTTGGTAATCCACGCGTTCACCGTCACGGTCTATGGTTTTGCCGTTGGATTCCATGTCTGCTTGCTGAAAGTATGCGGCAAAGCGATGCATGTATTGGTCATAAGGTAAAATGGTGTAAGAACTTGCGCCAATGAAATTATTGTACCAAACGCCCAAAAGCCCAAGAAGCGCCGGAATGTTCTCTTCTACAGGGGCAGTGCGAAAATGCTCATCCATATCTGCTGCGCCGGCATGCAAAAGCTCATAGTTTTCAAAGCCTATGCGCAACGCTATTGAAAGCCCGATTGCAGACCACAAACTGTAGCGGCCGCCAACCCAATCCCAAAACCCAAACATATTGGCAGGATCTATTCCAAACTTTGAAACCTCCGCCTCATTGGTGGAAAGCGCTACGAAATGCCTGGCTATGGATGCCGGGTCTCCGTTAAATTTTTCAAGCACGGCAGATTTGGCAGTGTTTGCATTTGTCATTGTTTCCTGAGTTGTAAAAGTCTTGGAAGCCACTATCCAAAGGGTCTCTTCCAAATCCACTTTTTTCAGGGTTTCAGCTATGTGGGTTCCATCTACGTTTGAAACAAAATGAACTTCGGGGGCATCTTCGCCTGCATAGTGCTTAAGGGCTTCACATACCATGACAGGGCCTAAATCCGAGCCTCCTATGCCTATATTGACTATTGCCTTGATTGGCTTGCCGCTGTGCCCCAGCCACTTGCCGCTGCGAACCTCCGTGGTAAATTCCTTCATATGAGCCAGCACCGCTTTAACTCCGGGCATAACGTCCTTGCCATCCACCAGTACAGGCTCTTTGCCCTGATAACGCAGCGCAGTGTGCAAAACAGCTCGCTTCTCCGTATGGTTTATTTTCTCACCGGTAAAAAGTTTTTCCCTCATTTCCTCAAATCCGGAATTTCTGAGCAGGTTAGCCAGCAGGTCAAGGGTGTCCGGATTTACGCGATTCTTGGAGTAATCCAAATATATGCCGCATGCCTCTATGCTATAACTGGTTCCGCGATCCGGATTTGATTTGAATAAGTCGCGCATATGAGTTTTTTGCGCAACACGAGCTTGTGCTTCCAGGGCTTTCCACTGGGGCAACGAATAAGGTTTTGTCATGGGAGGTAATCTAGTAAACTTGCCGCTTGTTTATTTACTATATTTAATTTTATGCAAATAATTATGCTATTATTCTTGCTTTTCGGGTTTTCCTTTGCGCAAGGCCCGGATTATTTTAAAGAAGCTGTTTCCGACGATGCGATAAAAAAAGCTGAGGCCGCTATAAAAGATGCTGCAGCAAAGAAAATTGTCGCAGAAGAGGCAAAGAAAAAGGCAACAGCCGTAAAAGACGAAAAAAAACCGAGGAATTGCACGAGTACATGCGAGATTAAATGGAACGAAACTCAGAAAAAAAAGATTGCGGAAGCGGAGGATGAAGCTAAAAAGAAAACGGCTGAAGCTGAAGCCGCCGCAAAGATAGCCGCAGATGCAGATGCGGTACTAAAAAAAGCATCTGCAGAAGCTGAAGCGAAGAAGAAAGCCGCAGAAGAAGCGGCTAAAAAAGCAGCCGCAGAAGAAGCTGCAAAAAAGAAAGCGGCGGCGGAAGAAGCGGCAAAGATAGCGGCAGAAGAAGAGGCAGCGAAAAAAGCGGCAGCGGAAGAAGCGGTGAAAATAGCGGCGGCAGAAGAAGCAGCAGCGGAAAAAGCTACGCAAGAAGATGCTGCTAAAAAAGCAGCGGCGGAATACAGCCCGGACATGATATGGGTTAAAGGCAGCGCTCTATTTTCAATGGGCTGCACAAGAGAACAAGGCGCAGATTGCAACGATGACGAAAGGCCTGCTCACAATGTAACGCTCAGCGACTTTCAGGTTAGCAAATTCCCTGTAACGCAAAAATTGTGGGAAAAAGTAATGGGCTCCAATCCATCTCGCTTTATAGGAGAGAATTTGCCTGTTGAATCCGTAAGCTGGAATGAGGTACAGGAATTTATCAAGAAACTCAATGCCATAACCGGCAAAAAATATCGCCTGCTCACAGAAGCGGAATGGGAATATGCCGCCCGTGGCGGAGCAATAACCAAAAGCCAAAAATACGCAGGAAGCGATAATCTTAACGCAACAGCCTGGTATGGCGAAAACAGCGGGCAAAAAACACACCCGGTAGGAACAAAACAGCCCAATGAATTGGGCATATATGATATGAGCGGCAATGTCTGGGAATGGGTTCAAGATTGGAAAGGCAGTTATTCTGCTTCCGGTTCAAAAGCCAATCCTTCCGGTCCAGCTTCCGGTACCAATCGCGTATATCGCGGTGGCAGTTGGCAAGATAATGCTTTATATTGCAGAGTTTCCAGGCGCCATGGTGCCATGCCGGACGCTCGTAGCGCAGCCGTAGGATTTCGTCTTGCATTGGATAGATAATTATGTTTTCAACTATTTGCTTTTTCTTGTTTGCGGCGATTTGCGCCGTTAGCGCATTTGCGCTGTTAATTTCAAAGCATCCGATAAACGGCGCGATGGCTTTGATTCTCAATATGCTTTCACTTGCAGGCATATATGTCCTTGTTCACAGCACATTTCTAGGCGTTTTGCAGATTCTGGTTTACGCAGGCGCGGTAATGATGCTGATTGTGTTTGTGATCATGGTGCTTAACGGAGCAAAAGACACAAGATTGCCGAGAATAGACAAACTGGGCGCATATTCTGTTTTAGCCGTTTTTGCCGGAGCCTTGCTTTTAATCGGCGCTATTTACAATGTGGATTTACAGGGGAACGCAAATTCCGTAAACGGAAGCGTTGCAGCGGTTTCCGAACATCTATTTGATACAAGTTCCAGAAGCGGCGCGCTTATGGGCGTGGGTGGCGGTTATTTTATTCTTTTTGAACTGACCGGTTTTATTCTGCTTTCCGCAATGGTTAGCGCAGTGCTTTTGGCAAAGAGAAAGAATATATCGGGAAAAAATGAATAAAGACAAAATCATAGGCATTGTAACAATAACTGCGGCGGCGTTGTCCATTGTTTATATAGTTTTTGCAATGTGGCTGAATGAAAAGAGAGCGCGCAATACTGTGTTAGTGCAATTTCATGAAATGGGATCTTTGCAAAATGAAGATATTGTTGTAATAAGAGGCCTTGCGATAGGCAAGGTTGCTTCCATCACAAGGGCCAACGAAAAATCTTTGGTTGAAATAGATTTGGACGAGCCTCGCATTTTTCGCAAAGACACAAAGTTTAAAAATATAAGCCCCAATATCATGGGCAGTCGTTTTATTGCCATAGAACCCGGCAAAGACGGCGAGCTTGCGCCGGAAAATCATATTTTTTACGGCGAGTTTGAAGCCGGCCTTGCAGAAGTATTAGCTTTGACCGACTTGGCAAAAGAGCAGATTGCGATTCTTATGAATTTCATTCGCGTTTTGCAAACCGGGGATGAAAGCACTACGTCTTTGCAAGAGAAAGTTGAAGAAATTTTAACAGACTGCGAAGATTTGATAACGACTTTATCAAATGTCTTGAGCTCCGTTGAAAAGCAAGTTCTCTTCGCTTTGGGTAGTGTTGGCGATTATGCGGAACAAATAACAAATACAGGCATTGCTATAAACAATACCCTAGATACCATAAGAACGCAAGCTCAAGACGGCGTAATAACAGCGAAAGATGTAATATCAAAAGTGAATAGCTCAATAGCAAGCTTGAACAATGTATTGGCTGAGTTTGAAAGCAGCCCTGTTACTGTTGCTCTTTTGAATGAGCGAGATATAATAGACGATATAGATAGCTTACGTTCTGCGCTTCAGGCGTTTGTGAACAGCATAGACAGGAAAGGCATAAAAATTTATGATGAACGTGGAAAGAGAAAGAGCATGATTACTTTGAAAAACATTCATCTTTTCAGGGAAACGGCGAGAAGCAAGGCAAAGAAGCGCGCCGAACAGAAATAATTATGGCACTTGGAACAATAAAACCCGGAAAACGTCTTGCAAAGCCTAAAGTACGAAAAACCAACTTTGCAAGATTTTTGGAAGACAGCGACGAGCGCAGCTATACCCGTTACTCATGCCCCACAAAGGCTTTACGGGAAAGCAAATGCGCAAAATATTTTGAATACCTGCTCTGCATGCATAAAACTCACTACGATTTTAACTTGAGAGACGAGCATTATATTGAGATAATCGATTTTCTTGGCACGGAAGGCTTGAATTGCGCTATTGAAATCACAAGCAATCACATGAAGAACAATTCAGAGCCGTCAAAAAGCAGAAATTTGTTTGAAACCAAGCTTGGCAAAACGCTCTATGCTCCGGATTTTTTCGCTTCATGGTTAATAATAAGCGATTTGCTGAATGGCAAATTTTGGTTGAGCGAAGTAAAAAATCCGTTTGATGTGAACTATCTATTTTTGAAAATGCTTGAATATGCCCTTGAAACGCAAACCAAAGCTAAAATTCTTTATTTTAGCGATGTTTTTGAGGAAAGGCTTCGCATTTTAAACGAAACTTTGAGCTTGGACAAGGTTTCGCAAGACGTTTTAACTTTGACTTTTGCAACCTCCAAAGACTCGCTGATGGATGACCTAAGCGATTGCATTATGGAAACTTTTAAGGGCAGGCATAGCTCAAGCAATTTTCTTGATCGCGTGATTTCCGTTTTAACCGGGCATTCCAGAGACAGCATAATGAATTCTCTTTCAAAGCCCAGAGGATTGATAGAGCTCGGCATTCTGGACGAAGATGGAGATTTGCCGCCGGACGTAAAGAATTTTTTAAGCGGAATAGGCTCCGAAAACTTTTTAGAAAATTACGCAAAAATAGATAGCAAAAAAGCATTGCCTATAGAGCGTTTTGATTGCGAAAAAGAATCCGAATTGATTTGCGATTTGGTAAGAAGCTATAAAGGCAATCGCTCGCTGAACTTTTTATTCTATGGCATGGAAGGCACGGGAAAAAGCGAACTGGCACGCTCCATAGCGGCGAAAACAGGCAGAACGCTCTATGAAATAGGCGCGGAATTTAGAAATAACCAGGGAATTTTCAGCAAGCAAACGCATAGAGAAGGTTCAATTTCCTACAGAATAAGGGCTTTGAAAATTTCTGAAATTTGCCTTAGAGAAAAAAATGTTCTGTTAGTAGCAGACGAAGCGGATTTGATTTTGAACGGTTTTGAAAAGGGCATTTTGAACAGATTTTTGGAAAACCTCAGATTGCCTATAATTTGGATTACAAATAACATAAATAATATTGAACGCTCAACAATGCGCAGGTTTCAATACAGCGTGAGTTTTGATTTGGGCAATCAGAACATTCGCAAAAAGCTTTGGGACAGCGTTGTTGAAAAGCACAATGCGGAGCATATATTTTCACCGGAGCGGCGTAAAAAGCTGGCCGAAAAATACGAGATTTCCACAGGCGGGATTGAGCTTGCGGTGCAAAACGAAGTGGCTCTTATGGAAAGCGGCATGCACAAGGAAATAGGCGAAGATATTTTGGAAAACCACGTGGAGCTTTTGGGCTTGAAAACCAATAAGCACACAATTAGCCGAGCTCCGAAATACGATGTTTCAGTATTGAATATCCCCAACTTGGACGAAGTTTTGCGCTCTGCGAGATGTTATTCCGAGCAGCTCAAGAGCAAGCAGACGGAAGGCAATATGACCATGCTTCTTTATGGCCCTCCGGGAACAGGCAAAACGGAGTTTGCAAAATTTTTGGCCAGAGAGTGCGGTCTTTCTTTCCGCGAAATAAGTTATGGGCAAATTTCATCTATGTGGGTTGGCGAAACGGAAAAAAAACTGGCATCGGCTTTTAAGCAGGCTAATGAGGCCGGCGAGCTTTTGTTTATAGATGAGGCAGACAGTTTGATTGCCGATCGCAAGGGTGCGGTTAGGAACTGGGAAGTTACGCAGACGAATGAATTTTTGGTGCAACTGGAGAGCGCAAAGTGCATGGTTGTGTGTTCAACCAATTTTCAGGGACATTTGGATATAGCGAGCAATCGCAGATTTCATTTTCATTTGCAATTCGGTTTTTTAAAGAAAGAAGGCATTTTGAAGATGGCGGAAAATTTTTTCCCCGATTTCCCCGGCGAGAATTGGGAAAAAATAGCCGGAATGGATGCGGTAGCTCCGGGTGATTTTTACGCTGTGTATAAAAGATTGCAGTGGTTGCCCAAAGAGGAGCTAACCGTTAAGCGAGTGATACAGGAGCTGGAAGGAATGATTGCCGCAAAAGAGCCTTACGGCAGCCGAAAGATTGGCTTCTGAGTTTAGCTTTTCAAAAAGCATTTCCTACTGGACAATTTTGTAAATTTTGTATTTTTGTCTAGTACAATGGACAAAAATGGTGGCGTTATGGAGTTAATAGATAGGCCGGAGTATATAGAGAAACTCAAAATGTGGCGTGATTATACCGATGTTGTGAAAATTGTCACCGGGGTAAGGCGCTGTGGCAAGTCAATTTTGCTGACTTTATTTCAGAATTATCTCAGAGCAAATGGTGTTGAAAAAGACCAGATTCAGGAAATCAAATTTGAGCTGGAAGAAAACGAATGCCTTTTGGACCGCAAAAAATGGGTTAATTGCCATTTTTGGGATATGAAAACATGGTTAAAGCCGATAATTACGGGGGTTTTCTAGTATAGTTTTACTTTGAGGAGTAAAATTATATGGAAAGCAGCTATAAATTCAAGTGTGAAACT
>Ga0209755_10008030_pt1 | contig 11354 bp, 8 predicted proteins | sample TergutCo191P1_FD_187301 | JGI IMG/M metagenome (GOLD analysis project Ga0209755, IMG submission 187301) | Cornitermes sp. P1 segment gut microbial communities from Petit-Saut dam, French Guiana - Co191P1 (SPAdes) (version 2) | ecosystem: Host-associated > Arthropoda: Insects > Digestive system >...
CGGAGGAAAAGTAAGCGATCCTTCAAATCCGGAGCCGGGCTGTCCGTTCGCGCCAAGATGTTCGCAGGCAAAACCAGAATGTACGCAAGGTGTGCCGCAGCTTCGGAATATTGAAGGAAGAGAAATTAGATGTACGCTGATTCCGTAGATTTTTGAAACAAATCACTGCTTAATCCGTGAAAATTAGTTTTAATCCGCCGCCTGTTTTTCTTTTAAAACAACTCTTGTAGATTTAAATCTTGTTAAAATTTTCTTTTATTGTTATATATACTTTAATGAGCGATTTAAATGGAATCGAAAAAATAATGATTTCCGGCGCGAACTTGACTTCCCGCGAGCAGGAAATTTTAAAACATCTGCTTGAAGGCATTTCGGCAAAAGAAATAGCTCATAAAATCAATATATCCGTAAAAACGCTTGATACCCACAGGACCAATATTTACCGGAAACTTGATGTTCACAGTTACAAGGAGCTCTTAAAAAAATATTCGCCTGAAAACCGGCTCCTGGATCATCCGCAGATATCCGAACATTTTAATAAAACAAATAAAAGATTTAAAATATTAATTCCCGCCATTATAATGAATCTTGTTATTTCAGCTTTTTTTATCGTATTTTTATTTTTGAGGTCTGATACATCCATAGTGCACGTAAAATTACCGCAGGAAATTTCTGCGCAAGCGCCTGTGTTTATAGATCGTACTTTTAGAATTTTGAATTTTAAATCCAGCAGATGGAATAATATTGATAACGGCAGTTACGGTCAAACTTACAGCTCAAGTCACAGCATAAAATTAAAAGATTTTTACACCGGTTCATTTGATGATCTTGTTCCAAACGCGTTTGAATGGCATACGCTGAGAATTTCAGGAATATCGGAAATGGAACTAAAATATGTAAAATTTAATATATTTCTTGTGCCGTACGGAGGCGGTGACTGGATAATTGTCGGCGGCGGCGATAATAGTTATGTTAATATTGGTCCGGGTTTTTTCTCGGAAGAAATTCAAATTAATAAATTCTATAATGAAACGCCTGAATTTCCGGCAGGCGAAATTATTTTTGAACTTGGAGCTAATTTATTTTCTGTAATGCCGGATAATCCCGGATTTAATTTTGATACAGGACTAAGAATACCTGAAAATGTACCAAATGACAGGATAATAACATATATCCGTAATTTCAAGATTGAACCTGTCCTGAATTAATAAAAAACCGTTTAACTAAGGTAAAAATCAGGTAAATACCTGATCTCCTTTTATTCTTCTGAATTGTATTATTTATCAGGAGAATTGTATGAAAAACAAAATTTTAATATTAATGACGCTTATCACGTTTTTTTGCGGTCAGTTTATTTCAGCGCAGACATCGGGAACAGGTGAAGTAAGAGTCAGCGTAAACCGCAATACAACGCCGCCATTCAACGGATTTACAACAGAGGCTGCCACTTATGAAATAGTTAATTTACCGCAGGACGGCAGAACAAATGTAATAAAAATTAACGGCAAAGATTGTCAATGGAATATACTTACCTATTCGCTTGCCTCTTACAGGGATAAATTAATTCATATTACTTTTTCAGCGGATGTAATGCGGGTCGGAGCGGAAGAACATCTGCATTGGCAATTTAATAATGAACCGGATTATCCTTCTTTAAGTTATATGGGAAAAGCGTCTCCCGGTATTTGGTATCGTATGACTAATACAATCACAATTACTCCTACGAACAGATCCCCTCAATTTGGGTTAACTGCATGGGGTAAAAATACAAAAGATACTGTGTTTTATTTTGATAATGTCAGTATTAATATTGAAACATGGGATTATACTCCCGCTGCCGTGCTTCAAACCGCGGGTGAAGCAGGCGGCAACAACACACGGAATTTGTATGTCAGCGCGGTAAGGGGATCGGACAGCGGAAACGGCACGCAGGCTCGTCCTTTTCAAAAAATCGCTCATGCAATGTATTATGTGAAACCAGGCGATACTGTCCTTGTCGATTCTGGAACTTATTATGAAAAATTCAGAATGCCAGGCGGCGCTTCAGGAAGACCTGTTACACTGACAGCCATGCCCGGAGCGGAAGTTATAATAACGCCGGCGGTTGTAATTTCGCCGCAATGGAAACAACACGCAAAAAATATCTGGGCTGCCGATATAAGTGAATATGTTAAAAATATGGATGTAGAATTCCCGCAGCTTTTCGCAGATAGAGATTCTATGGTGGAAGCAAGATTTCCAAACATGGGCGCTTCAATGTCCTTGATGCATGATTATATACGCGATATAGCTGGAAGAGGTACAAATAAAAATACGGTTGTCGCCGGCAGAAATATACCTTCTGATATTATCGGAGCTAGAGTTGTTATCTTCCCGGGAACAAACGGAGCGTCATGGGATACAGCTTCTTCATTGATACAATCGGTCAGCGGCAGAACAATAAAATTGGCGGCAGAAATAACAAATGACGATACTTTTTCGGGACATGATTCATATACTCCCAATCAGGGAAACCCATTTTATATCACAGGAGCGTTATCGCTTCTTGACGCGCCCGGTGAATATTATTTTGATTCTAAGACTAATATGTTATATTTTTATCCGCCGTGGAACGGAAGTCCTGACAGCCGCATCCTAACCTTAAGAGGTAAAATTGATACGGCTATTCACGCGGAAAATACGTCTTTTGTAAACATTAAAAACATTACTGTTTACGGCGGCGGAATATTAATGAAAAATACCAGAAACTGCGTACTGGAAAATTGCAAAGTTAATTACGCTGAACATTTTTATTTAAACGGGATTTACGGTTTTAGTTCATGGACAAGAGCGGACAGAATGGTTGTATCAGGCTTTAACAACCGCATACAAAGATGCGAATTCGGTCCGACAGCCGGAGACGGAATTGTCCTTGAAGGCGATGATAATATTTTTACCAATAATATCGTTCATAATACAAGCTATACAGGTTTTCCTTATCAGGGAATAGCGGTTAGAAAATCCAAAAGACTTGAAATTTCGCATAACACTATTATAAATTCCGCGCATTCTCATATTCGTTTTACAGAGATGGGCGCTTCTCCGGCAGCGGAAAATTCAAGTGTCGACTATGAACGCTGTATAATCCGCAATAATTACTTTGAGAATCATTCAACATTAAGCAGTGACGGCGGCGCTTTTTACGCATGGGGTTCAGACGGCGGAGGCACAGAAATTTACAATAATTTTGTCGTATGCGGAAATAAAAATAATCAGGGAGCTTTTGACAAACTCCGTTATGGGCTTTATACGGACAATTATACTTCAAATTACATTGTACGCAATAATATTGTGATCGGCGGTACGAAAGGTTTAACAATGAATTTAACTAGTAAGGGTGTAAGATTTATTAATAACACGGTGGTTGGCGCTGATGATGGTATTTCAATGGGCGGTTATCCGATTGATAACGCCGATGCAGGCACATCTTTTTTTACCGGTAATTTATTTGTAAATACAAAGAAAAATGATATATTTTATTATGCTTTTGAAAACGGCAGCCAGACCAGTTACGTCGGTAACTTTATAAACGGAACAATTCCGGCGCCAATAAGACAGGAAGGCCGCGTTCAATCTTCCGGCAACGCGCGCGGAACAGTAGACGCTCAGTATCGTCCCACAGGCAGAACTCCGGACATCGGCGCAATACCGCGGAACGGTGAATTGTTCCCATACGGCGCGGACTGGAAACTTGGAGATCGATGATAATTAAATAAATTAACCATCTCCAATCGCTTCAATAACGGCTTTTTTTTGCCGGGCAAATTCATTTGATACGGAAAAATCCGCATTTGTTTTTCCATGTACAATAAACTTGTGCGTAATCCTGCCCGGTTTGCAGTTTAATATATAAACAGTGTCAGATAACACAAGCGCTTCTTCTACATCATGCGTAATAAAGAAGGTTGATATCTTCATCTGCGCGGCAATTTCCGCGTACCATGACTGCATCTTGCGCCGCGTAATTGCGTCTAACGCAGAGAAAGGTTCATCAAGCAGAATGACAGGATTGTGTTTTTGCATATCGTTTGCAGAAGTGTCAGCGGCGAAGTTTCCCGCGCTTGCAAGACAGGTGCGAAGGAGAGCGGCTCTCTGGCGCATTCCGCCCGATAATTCATTCGGGTATTTTTTTTCATAACCTGAAAGCCCGAACATCGGAAAAAATTCCAGGGCTGCTTCGCGCGCTTTTTTTTTCTTTTCTCCCTTGATTAAAAGCGGCAGGATAACATTGTCAAGAACCGTCCGGTATTCCAGTAGTAAATCTTTTTGCAGCATATAACTTACTTTTCCGCTGATCCCTGTAATGTCTTCGCCGCTTAGAAAAACTTTCCCCGCGTCCGGTTTATCAACGCCTGCAAGAACATTAAAAAGAGTAGTCTTGCCGACGCCGGAGGATCCTACAAGAGAGATAAATCCTCCCTCATGAAGCTCTAGATTGATGTTTTCAATCACGGGTTCGTTGTTATAATTTTTGGTTATACCTTCGCAGGTGAAATAGGGAGCAGGATTATTAGTTATGCTTGTTGATAATAAATTATTATTTCTAATCACGATCCCTATTTCCTCATTCACTATTCCACATTATGGCAGATATTCATTAGTAAAGCCGCCGGAGCCGATGTTTACTTCAAGCAGTCCCTGTTCGTACATCCACCTGTAAAAATTGCCCCATCTCTGCGAATCGATTTCTCCCCAGCGTTTTGCGTCTCCCTGATAACGGGTTTTTAGATACTCCTGGCTTCGTATTACAATTTCACGATCAAGTTCAGGCGCGTGTTTTAATAAAATATCCGCCGCTTCCTTTGGATAATTAATCGCGTAATAGTAACCGCGGCTTACTGCGTTTAAAAACTTTTTTACTGTCTGCGGATTCGCTTCAGCCCATGAGGTGTTGACAACAAGAACAGGCGTATAAAAATCCAGAACGCTGTCAAAAGTTCCAAGATCAATGTAATCTATCGCAATTCCTTCAACTTCCGCGTTAATTCCGTCCCATGCGTAATAAATCCAGATGGAATCGACATCAGTCTGCAGCGCCGAAATCGCGTCTGTCGCGTTATTCGGAACCATGTTAACGGTGCTAAAACTGCCGCCGTCTTTTTCCACAATATGGCGCATAACAGCAGTAACAACAGGAGTTTCCCATGATGCGAATCTCATCCCCTGTAAATCGCGCGGTCTTTGAATGGCGCTTTCTTTCAGCGACATAATTCCCGATGTGTTATGGCTGATAATCGCCGCGACAGCCGTTACCGGAAGAGCGTCTCGCTCCTTCGCAACCGCAGGTCCCATCGATTCCTGGAACGTTACGCCAAATTCGGCTCTTCCGGAGGCGACAAGAACAAGCGCCTCGTCCTCGGGCGGCTGCGTGATTGTTACGCGCAAACCTTCTTCGTCGAACCATCCCTTTTCCAGAGCGACAAAAAGCCCTGTATGGTTGGTATTGGGCGTCCAGTCAAGAAGGACGCGGACAACTCCGTCGTTTTTTGAGCAGCCTGTCAGACTCGCCGTAACGGCGAGCAGCAATGTTACTAAAACCCTTTTCATTTTTTCTCCTTTCTCCATGGTATTGATTTTTTTTCCAGCAGCGAAACAAGTTTTATAAGCAGTAAACTGAGAGCGGATACAAGCAAAATAACCGCGAACATTTTATCGAAGGAATAAGATCTCCTTACGCGGATCATATAAACGCCGAGTCCCGCGTCTCCGCCGAGCCACTCGGCTATTACAGCTCCGATGATTGAATAGGAAGCTGATATTTTTAAACCGGAAAAAAACGCGGGAAGAGACTGCGGAATTTTTATGTACCGGTACAACTGCCATTTTTTCGCGCCCATGGATTGAAGGAGGCGAAGCGCGTCGTTATCTGCGGAAGCGAACGCGCCGAGCAGTCCGATTGTTACGGGAAAAAAACATGTTAAAAATACAAGCGTAATTTTCGGCGCAAGACCGTATCCCATCCATAAAATTAAAAGCGGCGCAACAGCGATGACGGGCATTGTCTGCGTCAGCAGCAGAACCGGCGTTACTGATTGTTTTATAAAACGGTTAGAATCCATTACAACAGCAAGTATAAATGCCGCCGTCACCGCAAGAGCAAGTCCTGTCATTGCTTCCATTAATGTAAAAAGCAAATGCCTCATTAATAATTGAAAGTCCGTAATAAAAACCGTAATTACCTGAAACGGACTTGGCAGCATATAAGGAGGAACAATTCCGCTTATGCATAAGAGCTGCCAAATGAGAAGGATAGCGGCAATAGGGATAGCGGGAAGCCAATTGTGTCTGGTCATTTTTCCTCCGCCGGTATTATCCGGATCAGGTTCAGCATGACTTTTTAACCGATGATTAAAAAAACATGCAAGGGTTCCGAGCCGCTGCAAACATCGTTTGCGCTCGATCTCAGCCGGATGAAGCGTTAACCGCATATCCAGCACCCCGATAGTGAATTAAATCTAATAAAATTTAAAAAAAATGTCAAGAGAGAAGAGCCTTTTCCAAAACTAAGGTTAGTTTCGGAAAAGGCTTTAGAAAAAACGTCTTGAAAAACGGTTCCTGTTACCAGTGCGCCATTATTATTCAATACATGTACTGAATGGTTTTAAAGGCATTACGGTTTACTGCCGGCAGGTACGTCTGCGTTCCGTTATTCTATATATTCTTCTCCGCAAGACCATTTGTAATTACTGCCAGGTACTCCGGTAACAATATTCACAGTCATAGTCGTCATATCCGAATTTAAAATTAATGTATTCCAGCCAGCCTTAAGATTTAAATTAATATTCAAAGTACCTTCTGTTCCATAGCCAGAAATAAAAGAACTGCTGCCTGAAATTACTCCTGCTTTATTTGCGTGAGCAAAAATAACCATTTCTTGGCGTCCTGAATTAAGATCCTGCAAATAAATTCCATTAGAGCTAGAGCCGTCGGAAAAGCCGTTAATAACAACAATTTTCATATCAGCCGGTATACTAATACTTGATGGAAAAAATGGTGATGATGTATTAGATGCTTTGTCCGGATTTCCAAGCGCTACAGATAACTTATTATTTACGACATTAATTTTCCATGCATCAGTATTACTGCTAATTGTGTAAAATGGTACAGCTATAGCATTCCCATCCTCTGTTGTCATGACGACTGTTGTACTGGTTATATTGCTGCCGCTGTATGATTTTTCGCTATGATAGGAACCATTTTTATAAACAGCTACATACAAATTCTGGTTCTTCCACTTTGCGTCGTTGAAATTAATGCCGCCGTCTCCTGCATCAACTCCGCCAAGAGATTTAGAGCCCGAAGCCATTGGAATTTTCTCTGACGCTGAAATATAAATCTCAGCTCCTGAAGGAATTGTTATAGTTGTGCGGTTAGCAGTAATGGTTATTGTTATGGGTGTTCCGCCTGTATTGGACAATGTAATTTGTCCGCCGCTGCCGCTTGTAGCAGTACCGCTTACTGTTTTTTTATTAGCGGGGTTTGCTATGCTAATGATAACTAAATTATAGCTGCCGCTGGTTACCGCCGTTCTGGCGCCATCCGTCCATGAATACAACGACGAATAAACTGCCCCCTGACTGTTGTTGTTTATGGTAAGTTCGTAGTTATTAGTACTATCCGTCCATGAATACAACGAGGAATTGCCTGACCCCTGACTGTTGTTGTTTGTAGTACCATTGTCGCACGAGGCGAATCCGATTACCGCTGCTAAAGCGATAACTCCCATTAATTTAAAAATGTTCTTCATAAAAGAACTCCTTTTGTGACGTTCCGCTCTGTGGCAGATAATCACATTGATTTATCTGCCTGTATGGCAACTCCCCTGTTTTGGGGAAAGTATCCAACGGATACATATAAAAACCGTTTCCGGTTTATTACCGAAATAAAATCCCAAAAGAGAGAATAGATTTTTCCTAAGTTAGCCTGGTTTTGAGAAAGATTAAATTTATTTCTTAGATGATCATTACTTAGCTTATCTGAAATGGGGGGGGGTGGGGGTAGATCAAAACATTTGAACCGGCGCGGTTACAGAAAGAGATAATATTGTTCAATAATTTTCGTACACACGCCATTTATACATAATTAACAATATTATATATTGCTGTCAAGAGTGTATAGGCTTAATTTCAGGCGCGGTATTAACACTAAAGAAGAAGTCTACGCATATTTAGAAGCAGCTCTTGAAGAGAACGACACAGAAGCATTATTTGGCGTAATTGGAGCAATTGCCTGTCTTGACAACAATTTACAGGTATAATATTCTGTAAATTGTAATTATATATAAAAAGAGAGGTAAAAAAAATGAAAAAAGTTAGTTTAATTTTACTGGCGGTTTTAGTATTGTTTTCTTCCGCCTGTTCAAGACAGCAGTCAGGAGCAGGGAGAAGTACTGAAGTTTTTGAACTTGCGCTTGTAACCGATCTTGGAACAATTGACGATAAATCGTTTAATCAGGGTTCCTGGGAAGGGCTGGTTGAATATGCCAGCGCAAACAATATCACTCATAAATATTATCAACCGTCCGAGCAGAGCAATGATTCATATCTTTCAACTATCGACCTTGCTGTCCGCGGCGGCGCTAAATTAATAGTAACGCCCGGATTCCTTTTTGAAACTCCTGTTTTTGTCGCGCAGGATCGATATCCAGATGTCAATTTCATTCTTGTTGACGGTCAGCCAAATGACGGTGACTGGAGCAAGGGCGCTCCTGTATATAGAACAGGAAAAAATGTAGTCGGCGTTCTTTATGCCGAAGATCAGGCTGGATTCCTTGCCGGTTATGCGGCTGTTAAAGACGGCAACACAAGTCTTGGTTTTATGGGCGGTATGGCGGTTCCTGCGGTTGTCCGTTTCGGATATGGTTTTGTTCAGGGAGCGGAATACGCGGCTTCGGAGCTTGGACTAAGCGTCGGCTCTATCTCAATTCAATACCATTATACCGGTCACTTTAACGCTTCGCCGGAAGTTCAGACAATGGCGGCATCATGGTATAACGCAGGGGTCGATGTTATCTTTGGCTGCGGCGGCGCGGTCGGCAACTCGGTTATGGCGGCTGCTGAACAGGCAGGAAAAAAAGTAATCGGCGTTGATGTTGATCAGTCAAGCGAGTCCCATACTGTCATTACATCCGCGATGAAAGGTCTGCAGGCTTCGGTCTTTGCGTGTATATCCACTTATTATTCCGGCAGATTCCCCGGAGGGCAGACGCAGGTTTTCGAAGCTGTCAACAGCGGCGTCGGTCTCCCGATGTCAACATCAAGATTTATCAATTTTAACGATGATGATTACAACGGTATTTATCATTTACTGGCTAACGGCACTATCCCCAGAATGATGGATGTTCCAAGCGCGAACGGAAGTCCGAGCGTGGTTCCTGTTAGAATAGTCAGGGTGACAGAAGTTAATTAAATAAATACACATGGATGATTATTTAATTGAAATGGACGGGATTACGAAAGTATTTCCCGGCATTGTGGCTAACGATGATATTACGCTTAAGCTTAAAAAAGGCGAGATCCATGCGCTGTTAGGTGAAAACGGAGCAGGCAAGTCAACTCTTATGAGCATCCTTTTCGGTCTTTATCAGAGCGAAAAGGGCGTAATTAAAAAAAACGGAGAAGAAGTGCGGATCAACGGTCCCAATGACGCAAAAAAACTTGGGATTGGAATGGTTCATCAGCATTTTAAACTTGTCCACAATTTTACAGTTTTGGAAAATATTATTCTGGGCGCGGAGACTGTCAAGTACGGAGTTTTAAAACTTGACAGCGCCCGAAAACAGGTAACAGAACTTTCCAAACATTATAAACTTGAAATTAAACCCGACGCGCTTATAAGCGATATAACTGTCGGGATGCAGCAGCGCGTTGAAATTTTAAAAATGCTTTACCGCGAAAATGAAATATTGATATTTGACGAGCCGACCGCTGTTCTTACTCCTCAGGAAATTGAAGAGTTAATGCATATAATGAAAAATCTTGTCGCGGAAGGCAAGTCGATTATTTTTATCACTCATAAACTTGATGAAATAAAAAGCATCGCCGACAGATGCACTGTTCTTAGAAATGGTAAATCGGTCGGCACTGTCGAAGTCGCCCGTGTTACAAAAGAAATGTTATCTAAAATGATGGTCGGCAGGAAGGTTAATCTTTCCGTTGAAAAAACCGAGAGTAAACCGGGTTATACAATTTTAAAAGTAGAAAATCTTACGGTAAGAAGCAAAGAATACGGAAAGGCGCTTGTTAACGGCGCGAGCTTTGAAGTGCGCTCAGGAGAGATTGTCTGCATCGCGGGGATTGACGGCAACGGACAGCAGGAGTTGATTCTCACCCTTGCCGGAATGCTCGAAGCGGAAAGCGGTAATATTTTTCTTGACGGCATGGAAATTTCGCATAAAGATATCAGGTCCAGGGGATTTGCGCATATCCCCGAGGACAGGCACAAACACGGGCTGGTGCTGGATTACAATCTTGCCTACAACCTTGTGCTTCAGAATTATTTTAAACCGCGTTTCCAAAAAAACGGTTTGTTAAATTTTAACGAAATTTATAAATTCGCTGATGAATTAATAAATACTTATGACATTCGCAGCGGAAACGGAGCGCACACAATTACGCGCAGCATGTCAGGCGGCAATCAGCAGAAGGCAATCATAGCGCGGGAAATTTCCCGCGGCTGCCGCCTTCTTGCCGCGGTGCAGCCGACAAGAGGGCTCGATGTCGGAGCCTGCGAATACATTCACAAACAGCTTATTGAACAGCGTGACATGGGAAGGGGAGTATTGCTTGTTTCGCTGGAACTTGACGAAGTGATGGATGTCAGCGACAGAATCCTCGTTGTTTTTGAAGGAAAGATCGTCGCTGATGTTAAACCCAATGAAGTAACTTATCATGAGCTTGGGCTTTATATGTCAGGCGCCAGAAAATGGAAAAACACATGGAAATAAAATTCGACTATAGACGGTTATTATCCGATCCGGCAGTTGATGTGTACTCGTCAGTTACAGCGATTTTTGTCGGACTGTTTGCGGGTTTTATCATTCTTTTATTGACTAACGCATCCGAGGCTGGTTACGGCTTCGCCACAATTCTTTCAAGCGGATTTTCCAATTTAAATAATCTAGGGCAGGTTTTATACTTTGCAACCCCGATTATAATGACAGGTCTTTCTGTCGGTTTTGCCGCGAAGACAGGACTTTTTAATATCGGCGCATCCGGTCAGTTTATGGCAGGCGCTTTTACCGCTGTTATAGTGGGAGTAAAGTGCGTTTTTTTACCCGGTCATCTTTTATGGATAACGGCTCTAATCGCGGCAAT
>Ga0209755_10008032_pt1 | contig 11352 bp, 10 predicted proteins | sample TergutCo191P1_FD_187301 | JGI IMG/M metagenome (GOLD analysis project Ga0209755, IMG submission 187301) | Cornitermes sp. P1 segment gut microbial communities from Petit-Saut dam, French Guiana - Co191P1 (SPAdes) (version 2) | ecosystem: Host-associated > Arthropoda: Insects > Digestive system...
AATCATGGGCGTCGCCTATGCTTACCGTCATATATACATACTCGGGCAACAGGTCTAATGCTTCGTCTCTTGGTGTTCCGAATTCTACTTCTACGTCGTCTAGGCTTTCCGGCACTACTACTACTTCTGGGCTTGTAATTTCTATTGTTACCGTCGGCGCAGACGCTGTCACCATAACATCTATTGGATATGGGTGGTCGCTCATGCCGACGATTTGTTGCAATTGCTCATCTGTCCAACTTGTGATTGCGGTGAAGGTGTATGTGCCTGGTAAGATGATGGCAGTAGACGCACTATCAAGTCCACCATTTGTCCATGACACTAATGCCTCGGGGATAACAACATTTGTTAATGTGCTTACAAGTGGGTTATCTTCGCCACCGCTACGGACTTCGATGGTTGCGAGGAGTGTTGTTGGCCTTGCGCCGATATCCGTGAAACGCGTGCCAAAAAGATATGGGGTTGGGCGGATGATATTTGTTTCGCCGCCTACGTGAGTAATTGCTGTTATTACAAAATTGGGGTCGGTAAGCTCTACGGTGATTATCAGGAGACTGTCGGAGATGTTGTATAGTGTGCCGATAGAGGTTGCGGTTATTACTGCCTTTAGTTGTTGAGGGGCTGTGCTTGTGCTATCGAAGTCGCCTCGCCATTCGAAGGTAAATCCATTTTTGTATGAGTTTCTTCCTATTATATAGGAGTTATTTTGTGCTGTTACTTTGGTCGCTGTTGTGTCGAATGTGTAGAATGTTCCAAGGGGGCCAATGAGGTCAACCTGGATGTCGAGCTTTGCGAGGAGGTCGAGGCCTTCTCTTGTTGTTCCAAAAGGCGCACTCATTGTAAACCGTCCGGGTTGGTCTGGCACCGCATTAACTTTGTCGTTTTGGTCGAAGGTTTCATAGGTGGTGATTGCAACTTCCGGGACTAGGTGGATGACTGTGATGATGGGTTGGGCTAGGTCGGTTACATATGAGGGTGCGTCGTAAAATGTTGCGATAAAGGTTTGAGCGGTGATGACTTCCCATCTTCCATCTGTTGGTAAATCGGTAACATCACCTAGTGCTGACCATTCCACATCAAATGTTTCTGTTACTTCTCTGGAGGCGAAAGTAAAAATCACTTCTACGTAGTCGGGGAGGTCGGGGGTGTCCATTGTTTGGATGTCCGCGGTAATGATTTCAACGCCGAATACGTTAACGGTGAAAATGAAATCGGTTGGCATTTGGAAGTTGCTGCCGAGTTCAAGATTGAGTTCTGCAAGTTCTGTCGCATTATTCAAAATTGAGAGGTCAGGTTTAAAGGTGAACGTATCAACTTCGCTTCCGACAAATATGTCGAATGTCCACTCTACTGTGAGTTCAACTTCACCGGCGGGGATGTGGATTTCGTTGACAAGGCAAAACTTGCTGAGGGTCGCAATCACTTTTGGGTTGATATCATTTTGGGTAGAGCCGATTACGAGATTTTGTACTTCATCTTCCATGCGGATGCTTTCGATGACAAGAATTCTTTCTGAAACCATAACAGCAACAGATGTTAGGTGTACGTTTTTGGGGATTATCTCGTCGCCAAACTGCAAGGAGATTAATACCGCGTTAAAGATTTGAGCGGAGTCGGTGTACTCTCCGTCAAAGTCGTCGCCGTCAAACTGCCATTCGAAAATGGCGGTTGCTATTTCTGCTGCTGCGATTGCATTTTCTTGCGCTAGGTTTGCTATGATTGTAAATGTGCCGAATGATTCTGTCGCGCCGCCAAACTCAACTTGCATTGTTAGTGCGGATGGAAGGTTTACGTCTGTTGTTCCAAAGGGTACGGGGATAACTCCGTTTGTCAAAATAGATTGGTCAAAGGTTGCTTCTACAATGGTGATAACTTCCGGGATGAGGTAGTAGTGTACTTCGATGATGGGTGCGACGCCTGCGGCGAATGCAAAATCTGTGTTTTCGATAACTGCTGTGTAAACTCTGATTTCCATGTTGTTTGCTGCATCGCTAAAGCTGACGAAATCGAATGCGGCAGGTACTGCCACGCGTTCCCACCTGACGTAGATGTTTCTGATTTCGTTTTCCGGTGTACCATCCGGGCCTGCGACTGTAACGTCTAGTCTGTCGGGGAATCTGTTGGAGAAGATGTTACGATAATCCGTGCCAACGAGGACTTCGACGATTCCCGTTTCGATGGGGGTGTGGATTTCGGTTACTTCGTAGGTGTGGTGGATTAGGTTGACGGTTACGGTTACGTTTTGGAGAGTTTCGGCTGCGGCCGGGGAGATACTCCAGTGGCGACCTTCGCCGTCGTTAATTACCATGTCGATTTCCGGGCGGAAGGTTTTTGTTGTGCTTGTGTAGCTAACCGACTCCCAAGATTCGATTGCGATGCTTCTGCGGTTTGCTTCTCCATAAACGGTGGCGTAAGTGGCATAAAGATTAACTGTAGCAAGAGCTGAGTTTACAGCGGCTTCGATTTGTTCGGCGTTCATGCCTGCAACATTTACCTCGAGAAGCGCGTAATACTCAAGCTCAAAAGCTGTGATTTGGTGTGTGAAAACTTCCAGCGTAAAGGTCGGGACAGCGAGTGCGGCGGTTGTTGTGATGAGTGTGCTGAAGTTTGCGTTGCGTGAAAACCGAGTAGGGGAAAACGCAAAATGGCCAGCTTGTAAAAGCTCGCCTTCTCTGCCATCCTCTAGCCAGTCTATAAAAATAGGCATGTTGTCTCTTGCTTCGCGTATAATGTTATCGCTAAACGATAGCGCACCGTAGGTGGTGACATCAACGGGGATGTTACGTATGACATATACATGTGCCATCACCGACTGCGGGAACACTTCGGAGACAATATCACCCAAGGTTGTGTTGCTGCTGTATGGTATGCTGCGCGGGCTTGGGTCAAGCGTGTGGAAATATTTGATTTCGATTATCTCTTCCACTGCGATGTTAAAGTCGAATAGTGCGGGGGGCAATACCGGTGGAAGTTCATCTTCTTCGTCTTCGTAATCTTCTTCGATTTCGTCTTCGGTTACGTCGTCGTCCTCGGTTTCGCCGTCTTCTGTCTCGTCTTCCTCTGTCTCGTATTCGTCGGCCTCTTCGGTTTCGTCTTCATCGTCTTCGTAGTCGTCTTCGATTTCGTTGTCTTCAGGCTCTTCTTCTGCTTCGTCGTCTTCGTAATCTTCTTCCGGTTTATCGTCTTCGATTTCTTGTTCCGGCTCTGCTTCTTCTTTTGGCTCATCGTCAATTAAGCCGGGGTCTTCGCCCGGCTCGTCTTCGGGAGCTTCCGTCTCCAACTCTCCGCGATGGAGATGCTCAAGCACTATCTCCTCGGATACATAAGGGGTGTCGGCGGCAATAAAATCAACCACGTCTGCAAGCACAGTACCGTAGTTAGATATAGCCATCATAAACACTAAGAAATATACACGTATTCTTTGTGCCAATGTTGGTTTCATACCGCTTTCCCCCCTTTCAGTTGTCAGTATGTAATGCCAAAGAATTGCGATTACGGCCAAATTTCAAATTGTCTACCCAGCCCACTTTTCTCCCGCACTTTTTGAGGGGGGATTTATCCGACCTTATTATAAAAGTTTTTACCCACAAATGCAAGCAATTTCCTATCTTTTTTGCTGTTTTAACGACAATTTTTACACACTTTTAACACCCATTTTTGGTAATTTTTTTTACTGTTTTTTCTTGCAAAACGGACGAGGGAATTGCATAACTGCAACTCCCTCGTCCGTTTTACTTAAAACCCTTGATTTTGCCGGTTTTTTTAACCGCCATATCGGGTATTGGCTCGCCTGTTTCGTTAATTTGTTTTGGTTTTTTGTCTTTTTCTTTTTTCACAATTTCTTCGCCTCCTTTGATAGCAAAAACCGCTCCTCTGCGAGCAAAAATCGCTCGCATGTATTGAGTATCGTCCAAAGTGGGTTATACTATACTCAAAAAGGGGGATAAGCCTATGATTTCTGCATTTGGAATAGCGTCTGTTTTAGTGTTAGCCCTTAGCATATATGCCATGATTTTGCATTTTAAGCTTATGAAAAAACGAACAGCCATGGACGAGAGCCTGGCAGAATTAGAATTTTTATTACACGAGCAACTCGAAAGCATAGAAGACCCGGAAATCGAAAACCTAAAAAAATTGTACAAATCCATGCAAAAAACAGAAAGCATAACACCGGAAATCAAGGAAGCTATGCGCTCCGCAAATCACACAATCAAAGCCTACAATGCCCATATTTCGGTATATCCGGCCAAGGCAATGGCATTTATACTTGGGTTTTCGGCGGAAAAAAAGCTTTAAAAGCGAAACCACCTACGTAATTTTGCGGGAATGGGAAGCAACGCCAATTCCCGTTCTCCAAAGCCCCTGACAATCACCATAAGCACTACATATGAAAGCCCGCCAAACGCCAGTGCACCCAGCGTAGCCACTGCATTTGACGCCACGAGATACAGCAATTTATAAACCGAAAAGCACACAAAACCCATGCACGCAGCCGCGATAATCGGCTTTAAAAACGTGCCAAAAAACTCGGGCAGTATACCCGTAAATTTCTTTAAAAAAAACAAATTAATCGCCGCCGCAACCACAAAGCACGCGACGGTACTAATCACCGCACCGAGGATATTTACACCGGGCACAGCCATCAAATAATAATTAATCGGCAGCTTAACCAGCACACCAAAAAACACACCAAGCACGGGCAATTTAACATGCCCCATACCCTGCAAAACCCCCGTAACCACATGCACGATACCCAAAAGCACTATGCTGACAGAACCCCAACGCAGCAGCCATCCACCCTCGGGATACATAGGAAACAGCAACGCAAGAATCGGGTCGGCAAGCACAGCAAGCCCCACCGCCGACGGAATAGACAACATCATCGAAAGTCGCAACGCCAAATTAGTCTTTTCGCGCAAGGCGTCGGTGTCCTGCGTAACGTGGGCGGCGGTGATTTCCGGGATAACGGCGGAGGACAATGCCATAGACAACGACACAGGCAAGGTAGTAAGCAACACAAAACGAGCCGTAAATTGCCCAATCAACGCATTGACTTCCCCCTCGGAAAACGCCCCCGACGCCGTAATTCTGCTATTCGCCATACCGATATCCAAGATAGTTGCAATCGAAAAAATAGAAAGCCCAATCATTATCGGAAACGCCGTACGCACAATAACCTTAACCTGTGCACGACGGCTTTCCGTGAACTCGCCTTCATCTTCAGAAGCGCGTTTTAAAAGGGCCGCTCTCACCATAAGATAAATAAACGCAACCACACCAAGCGCGGCAAAAGCCGCAATCGCCGTACCCGCCGTAGCACCCGCCGCAGAATACCGCCGCGTAAACATATCTGCCGAATCAAAAAACAAAAACGCCAGCAACAAGCTGAAAACAACATTAAAAATCTGCTCAACCACCTGAGAAACAGCCGTAGGCGTAGTAGTCTTCATCCCTTGAAAATACCCACGAAAAACAGTAAGCATGGACACAATAAAAACGGCAGGCGCAACCGCCCGCACCGCATAAACAGCCCCCTCGGGAAACCTGAACAAACCAATAATCAGCTCAGCACCAAAAAACATAAAAAGCGACCCCGCCGCCCCCAAAACCATAGAAAAACCCATAGCCGTAGTAAACAACCGATGAGCATTTTTATACTGTTTAAGTGCGATTCTTTCGCTTGTAAGCCGCGAAACAGTCGCAATCATAAAAACCGAAGACAATCCCAGCGCGAAAACATAAATCTGATAAGCCGAGCCATAAAACCCGTCGCCCTCATACCCCAGCACAGCAGAAAGCGGCACACGATAAAAAAAGCCCATAAGACGCACAAACAAAGATGCCCCGGCCAAAATAGCCGCCTGCTTTACAAACCCACCACTACCTCTACTCACTTAAAATCGCTTTCCTTTCACGAAAATGCACTATTTTCAAGCCCGCTTCCGCAGCAACAAGCCTCGCGGCGTCGTAGCAATGTCCGATTTTGGACACAACATGCGCATCCGAGCCAACAGTGCAATAACGCCCTCCCAGACGCGCAAAATGCCCGCAAATTTCGCCCATGGCGCGTTCCGCGCCATTTTCTGCACCAAAGCGCGACGTGTTGATTTCCAAGGCGATTTCGCGGTCTGCGAGCAGCTTCAAAATTGCGTCAAACTGCGCCGCAAATCTATCATACATAAATTTTTCACCAACAAGCGGCGCGTACCTCGCCACATAATCAATATGCCCAAAACTATCAAAATACGTACTAATCTCCACCATCTCACGAGAATATTCCAAATATCGCGCAATACAATCATCCACGCCACGACTATCATGCAAATTTTTTGCATACTGCGTATCCATAAAATCTTCGTGCTTATTGGACGCCTTATAAAGCTCCAAGCCATCCACGCTATGCACCGAGCCAATAATAAAATCATAATCACCCTCGGCCACAATCTTTGCATTTAACCCGGCAAACGCCCTCGTTAAGCCAAACTCCAGCCCAAGCAGCACATTATCCCCCCGCAGCCTTCTGTACTCCGCAGGATACATCTCAAAATCACAAACAAAATCCCCCATTCCACGGACTATATCCGTGGCATGAGGGTCACTATATTTTACATATTCGCCTAATGCTCCAAAATCTACATGCTCTGTAAAAACCACGCCAAGCCCCGGCTTTTTTGCGGCAGCCACGGCTTTTTCCGCCTTCATATCCGAATCGGGCGACGCTGCACTATGCACATGAGAATCAAAAAACACAAAATCACCCAAATGTTTTATCTAAGATTTCTTCTGCTTCGTTTTTATCGACGCCCAGCGACAAAATTATCTCCGACAAAATTATCTGCTTTGCCGTAGTCATCATTTTCTTTTCTGCCGTAGAAAGCCCGCGTTCGCGCTCGCGCAGCAGCAAATTGTAAAACACAACCGCCACCTGCTCCAGCTCGCCGGACTTTATGCGCTCCATATTTTCCTTGTAACGCTGATTCCAATTATCGGGCATTGCCGTCTCTTTTGCACCCGACACAAGACCCATAATCTCGTCCTTGCCATGCACATGACGCACTTTTTGCCCTTCTGCCTTAGCCGCAGAAATCATAATCTTTAGGTTGCCCACAGGGATATTAAGCACATAATAAGTCTGCAATTCGCCATCGATTTCCTTCTCCTCGATGTCCTCAATCACACCTGCGCCGTATAACGGGTAAACAATGCTGTCGCCTTTTTGGTACATTTGCACTACCCTTTCCCTATCGCCTAATACAGCGAATTAATTCGCTATGGCGGCTACTTGTCCCATTCTATCACAGTTTTTGCCTGCTGGGAAGGGCGCGGGAAGCGTTCGGAGAGGGGGTCGGTGCGCCTTCCGCCGCTCCGAACGCTTCCCGCGCAGTCGAGCGGTTTTTGCTCGGCATATCCCCGTTCTTAATGTCCGTGGTCGGTTTTCGGAGGTTTAAGCCCGTCGATAACAACTCCGCTTTTCTGCGAATAATCCCAAAGAGCAGCCTGCACCGCTTCTTCTGCGAGGACGGAGCAATGCGCTTTTACGGCAGGTAATCCGTCGAGGGCTTTCATTACCGCTTCGTTTGTGATGGCCATTACCTCGGGGATGGTTTTGCCTTTTACCATCTCCGTTACCATGCTGGAGGTGGCCACCGCCGCGCCGCAGCCAAAGGTTTTAAAGCTTGCGTCGGTGATTACGTCGCCTTCTATTTTTAGAAACACCCGCATTATGTCGCCGCATTGTTCGTTCCCTACTGTGCCTGTGCCGCTTGCGTCTTCGATTTCGCCTACGTTGCGGGGATTCATAAAGTGGTCCATTACTTTTTCGCTGTATTCCATGGTGGTTATTTCTCCTTCTTTAGAAAATCATCGTATAGTGGGGATAAGTCGCGGAGTTTTTGCACCGCGGGGGTTAGAATTTGCATAAGTGCGGGGATGTCGGCCTCGGTGTTGCCCGCGCCCAGAGAAAAGCGGATTGCGCCGTTTGCTTGTGCGTGGTCGAGACCCAGTGCCATCAGCACGTGAGAAGGCTCCAACGCGCCGGAAGAACATGCCGAGCCTGTGGAAGCGCAACAGCCTTTCATGTCCAGGTGCAAAAGCAGCGATTCTCCTTCGATGAAGCGGAACGAGACGTTTATATTGCCGGGAAGCCTGTCGTGGCTTAAAGGGCCGTTTAAGCGCGTGTGAGGGATGGTTTTTAGTATGGTATCGGTTAGCTTATCGCGCAGGGCGGTTATGCGAGGGTTTTCTGTGGGGAGTTCTTCTGTGGCAAGTTTAATTGCCGCGCCCATTCCTACTATGCCCGCTACGTTTTCTGTGCCTGCGCGGCGGCTTCTTTCTTGCGCGCCGCCTTGGAATATCGGCAAAATCGGCGTACCTCTTTTGATGTACAGCACACCCACGCCCTTTGGCCCTCCAAATTTATGCGCCGAAAGCGAAAGCAAATCCACTCCGAGAGCCTCCACATCCACAGGGATATGACCCACCGCCTGCACCGCGTCTGTAAGAAACGGAATCCCATGGCGTCGCGTACCTTCGGTGAGGCGCGCCATCGGCTGAATCGTCCCTACCTCGTTATTGGCAAGCATAACGGAAGCAAGTGCGGTATTTGGCTTTATTGCCGCGTCCAGCGCGTTTGGCGAGACAAAGCCCTCACCGTCTACGGGCAAATACGTGACCTCCACGCCCTGCCGCTCCAGATATTTGCACACATACAAAATACCGTGGTGTTCTGTCGCAGAGGTAATAATATGCGGCGCAGCATTGCCGTTTTTAGAGCGGAATGCCTCCAGCACACCTTTTATCGCCCAGTTATCCGACTCCGTACCGCCCGACGTAAAAAAGATTTCTTCGGTTTTGGCATTTATCGCATTAGCGATTTCCACACGGGCGTCGTCAAGCGCACTACGAACTCGCCTTGCAGGCGCGTACACGCTTGATGGGTTGTAAAATTTTTCTTTCATATAAGGCAACATCGCTTTCAGCACCTGCGGGCGCATTGGCGTGGTTGCCGCATTATCAAAATATAGCATTTTATTCTCCATAAATTTTAAATGAAATTCTCTCAATTATCACGTCGTCGACGGGACGGTTTTGCGGGCCTTGTGCAACATTTGCGATAGCGTCTACTACTTCTATGCCGCTTACCACATGCCCAAACACCGTATGCCCATAGTTATCACGATTCCAGTGCCAATCCAACCAGTGCGTGCCGCCCTGCTCCAAAAAATGCTGCAATCCCTCGACGGGGTGGATATCCCTTACATAAAGCCGCGTGCCGTCCTCAAACCCACCGCCCGCAAACTCATCCTGCACTTCTATCAAATGCTCAAACAGCCCTACCGCGTCGGGGGTAAGGTCGGCGGCCTGCACAATATAAAACTGGCTGCCAATCGTCCCCGGCCCTGCATGAGCCGTAGCAAGCGCGCCCCTAAAGTGGTACAGATTAAAGCTGCGCTCCAGCCCAAAGCCTTCGCCCCAGATACTTTCGCCGCCGCGCCCCGTACCCTGCGGGCAACCACCCTGAATCATAAACCCGGGCATAACCCGATGGAAAATCAACCCGTCATAAAACCCGTTACGTGCATGAGTGACAAAATTTTCGACGGCCTTAGGAGCCTCCTCCGGGAAAAACCTAAGCGTAACATCGCCGTGATTTGTATGCAAAACCGCTAATTCCTCACCTACTGTCAGCGGCGTAAGCTGCAACATAGTAGCAGGCGACTCCCTTAGCCGCTCATAAACCGTACCATCCAGCATGACGCCTCTATCTTCTTCTCTTTCATCTGCGGGAAACTCTATCATTTGGCTCTCTCCTCCGGTTGTTGTAGTACCTTCATTTGAATCCGCGCAAGAACTAAGCGCGAACAACGCTATCGCCCCTGCCAATAAAAATTTCTTCATGTCTTATGCCTGCCTTCCGTAATTTTAAAACTTCACGGTAAAGTATACAGCAAAAAAGAGCGGTTGTAACCATTTTTATGTATTTTTGCGGGGAAGAAGAAGGTGTGGTGGGAATTGCGGGCGGTAGTGGCGGGGGATGTGCCGGTTTTGCCTTGGTGGGCTTTTTGGGTTGTGCGCCTCATAGGTTGCCGTGCGCGGCCAGCGCGGGGGAATCGCCCCACTGCTAGAACCTTCGGCCAAACGCTGTGGGGCGATTCCCCCGCGCTGGTCTACATAACATACAGGCGACCACCAAGGAGGGCAAAACCGGCACATCCCCCTCACAGCTTGCGACAATGACGTATGCCCGCGTGCGCTCCACGCAAAATGAAACGCCCAGTATATTGTAATATACCGAGCGTTGGGTTTGCTTATATTCGAATTGCTTTTAAATCCTTAACAATTTCATCAAAGACCTGTTCTCGGCCTTGGGCTACGTCATATCGTAAAGGATTAAACTCATCCAATTTTGCGACAATCAGTGGGTTTGCCCCGGTTTGTTGGTTGCACCAGTTGCGTAGTGCGGTGTCGTCTAAATAGAATGTCCAATCATTATCTGTGTCATATTGCCTTATATCGCGAAACATTTCTTCGCTTGGTTTGGTGTTGATGAGGTGGATAATTGTGAATTCTTCGTGCAATTTTGTGCCTCCCATGCTTAGCAAGTGTTCTTCCATCAAAGGAAAACCCACATCGAAGTTAAACAATGACATGTCGGCAATAAATTTGCTGCCTGTTTTATATCTGGCGTGCCGTGCCATTTCGCACAGATAATACGCTGAAAATGGGGTGACATTTTTGCGCGTCTGCTCAAAATCCCCCTGAAAGCTAACCCCAAGCTGCGGAAACCCCAACGCAAAAGCATGAATTAAAACATCCCAGTTAACCACATTTAACCCAAACTCATCCTTTAGCCGCTTTGCCAGCGTCGTTTTCCCCATTCGCGACGAACCAAAAATTAGTATGTTCTTCATTTTTACCCCCCCCTCGGATGACTTGGTTAAAAACGTGCCCAGCGTCCAATCACCATACCGTCGCGCACCCATCCGACGCCATTTGATGTTTTTGAACAAACCGCTCCAAGCGGCATTCTCACTAGGCTGCCCACGGTTTTGCCTGAAGCTTTACCCCCGCCCGACACTAACCCTATTTACGTCGGCAACCTGCCGTGCGCGGTTATTCGTGCTAGCGCATTTGCGAAGCAAATGTGTGAGATTGCCCTCCTCGGGGGTCGCCCCACCCACCATGTAGTCCATCGCGGGGATTTCCCTTCGCAGCGGTTGGCCGCAGGTTCTAGCAGCGAAGGGATATCCCCGCGATGGACGACTACGATACCACAGGAGGCGCACCACCCCCCACCCCCGTCAAAGGCAATCTCACAAATTCGCCACGCGAATTCGTTCGCACGAATAACCG